>ERZ857693.1207-NODE-1207-length-34422-cov-85.447726_pt1 | contig 34422 bp, 26 predicted proteins | sample MGYA00519765_ERZ857693 | MGnify/ENA primary metagenome ERZ857693 (study PRJEB31778, sample SAMEA3449354) | human gut metagenome | biome: human gut; feature: human-associated habitat; material: faeces | place: United Kingdom | collected 2010/2012 ... | reverse complement strand
CTATTAACTTTTACACTTATCCAAGATAGCGGGTATGGAATCTTGGATTACAATTGAGGAGATTGTATAATACTTAAAAACATTGCTTGTTCATAGCTATAAACTATGACAAATGATTTTCCAGAATCATTTTCCGGAATTGTCGGGCGGCTGAGTTCAGCGGATGTTGGCAATCGTATAGCATGCATATATTTCTTTCCGGAATGTTTTCTTTTAGTGATATCTGGACAATTTCTCTTTTTTGAATAGAATCATGTGCCATTGCTTCTGGAAGAAAAGCCAGGCCCAGCTCACATTTGACAAGAGGGAGAATCTGATCGGTCGTGGCGGTTTCGATATCAGGGGCAAGTTCGAGTCCGTGAGAGAGAAAGAGTGCATGATAAAACTGAAACGTCGTTGTTTCACGTCCAAGCGAAATCAGCGGATAGTTTTTTAATTCTGCGAGAGATAATTCCTGGCAGCCGAGTGCGGTAAAAGTTGTACCACCGACAAGGATTTCCTGAAAAGGCTGCAGCATAATCTGTCTGAGTGGTGATTCCACGGAAGCTGGAGTTGAAACAATAGCAAAGTCGATTTTTCCACTTTTTACGGCATCAATGGCCTGTGGGGTGGAGTAATTGTACAGTTTCAGGCGGATGCCGGGATAGGTCATATGAAATGCTTTAAGTTTATTAAAAAGAAAAATATTTAATGCGGTCTCGCTGACACCGATCGCAATGCTTCCATGTGACAGCCCCGTACTATCCGATAGCTCCTCTTCTGCGGCAAAAATCTGTGACATTGCAGCGGAAATATGGGTATAAAGTTTTTCCCCTTCCGGGGTAAGCTGAATGCCCCGGTTGGTACGTACAAACAAAGTTGTATTAATCTGCTGCTCCAGACAGTTCATGGCCCTTGTCACATTTGGCTGACTGCTGCCGAGTGTATGTGCGGCTTTGGTAAAGTTGTGGTATTTTGCAACATAATAAAAAATTCGATAGTATTCAAAATTTACATTCATTGATAGAACCCCCTCTGACATATCAAAATGTTATTTATAACATATCAATTATAGTTTTTACTTATCCATAATGCAAGAGTATAATCAAAGAAGATGAAAAAAGCAAGAAAGGAAGCGCATGAAGCATGAAGGAACAGACGATTTTTCCACGAGAGGAAAAGGCAGAGGTTTTGTTTCAGAAAATATTAAATGATCATTGGGCATGTGAAAAGTTACAGGAAACATTTTGTAACTGTTTATTTTGCAATGATGATTCGGATGCCGAAATTTCTCCGGCAGAATTTTCACTGGCTTTGTTCAATGCGTATACGAACCGGGACCTGTCGGCCTTCCTTATGGGCATATGTCAGAATACATTGTTTGACCTGTTGAGAAATTCATTTCTGATTCCCTATCGTTTTGATGCAGACGGAAAGCAAAATCCGGTCATTATGACGGATGAAAATGGGCAATTACTTCCTGCATACAAAGGCACAGCTCATGAAAAAGAATACCGGCATTTTCATGAGGTATACAAAGATCTCGGCAATCAGAAAAATATATATTTTGCACAGGCATACCGTTACAGCCATGAATATCAGTCGGATTACATGGATGTGAAACAAAAGATTCTTGAAAAAAATATGGGTGTGATGCTCATTCGTGAACTGCCGGATACCGTAAAGGAGAAGGAGACAGAGGCAGAAGTATATTCTGCCGTGTGGGATCTTATGATTGAGCTGGAAAAGAATCTTCCAATGGCTTACGTATTTTATGGACAGGATTCGCTGGTGGAGAATAACAACCGATATGATGAAATTGGAATTTTCCTTCCGAATTCTATCTTCCTGAAAAATCTCGAACGTCATGTTGCAAAAGCGGAGGAGATCATTTATGGCGAAAAATGATTATATAGAAATCATGGAAAAAAATCATATGGAGATTCCGTGGCACGATTATACAGAGAATGACGGTGAAGTGCTGATTCAGCAGGCAGGACTGATTGAAAAGGCATCGGTTGTCGGCCGGGTTGGTCTGATTATGCTTTCCTGTGGAACCGGAGCATGGCGTGTGCGGACTTCTATGAACAGGCTTTCCAAGGAACTTGGAGTAACCTGTACAGTGGATGTGGGACTGATGTCCATAGAGTTTAATTGTTTTGATGGAAAAGAGTGTGTTTCACAGTCTCTTAGTATTGCAAATACCGGAGTAAATACTTCCAAGCTTTATCGGATGGAACAGTTTGTAAATAGTTTTCCATCTCAGGAAGCGCATTTGACCGGAGAAGAAATCCATAAGCGGCTGGATGAAATCGAGCAGATCCATGAACTCTATTCTCCGGTGAAACTCGGATTGGCAGCGGCACTTGCATGTTGTGGATTTACATTTCTGCTGGGTGGTGGCCCGGTGGAGATGATATTTGCATTTATTGCCGCTGGTGTTGGTAACCTTATCCGGATGAAGCTGATCAAACATCATTACACATTGTTTTTAAACATTGCGGTATCTATTTCAGCTGCATGTCTGACGTATGCTGTCTGTCTGCATATGGCAGAGCTGTTGTTACACGTTTCCGCAGTGCATGAGGCCGGATATATCTGTTCCATGTTGTTTATTATTCCGGGATTTCCGTTTATCACAAGTGGAATTGACTTGGCAAAGCTGGATTTGCGATCTGGTCTGGAGCGGCTTACCTATTCCATTATTATTGTTCTGGGTGCAACGGTGTTTGCATGGATCATGGCACTTTTGTTAAAGCTTCAGCCACAGGATTTTGTAGCTTTACATCTAGGAAGTATGATGCATCTGGTTTTACGTCTGATCGCAAGTTTTTGCGGAGTATTTGGATTCTCGATTATGTTTAACAGTTCAGTCTATATAGCAGCAACGGCGGCATGTATCGGTGCCGTTGCAAATACATTGCGGCTGGAACTGGTCGATTATGCAGGGATGCCATCTGCGGCAGCAGCTTTCATAGGAGCACTGACTGCAGGTCTGCTTGCATCCATCATAAAGAGAAATCATGGATATCCGAGAATTTCACTGACAGTGCCATCCATTGTAATTATGGTGCCAGGATTATATTTGTATCGTGCGATTTATAATTTTGGAATTATGTCACTAACAGAGGCAGTTTTGTGGCTTGCAGCAGCGATCATGATTATTGTATCGTTACCGCTTGGACTTATTTTTGCGAGAATACTTACCGACCGGACATTCCGGCATTGCTCATAACAGATTATGCATGGGTTTATGTTCAAAGACAGTGTCAATAGAAGGAGAATAAAATATGCTTACAGCTGTAACAGGAATTAACTGGGGAGACGAAGGAAAAGGTCGTGTGATCGATCTGCTTGCGGAGAATGCAGATGTTGTTGTCCGCTATCAGGGCGGCAATAACGCTGGTCATACAGTGGTTGCCAAACAGCAGAAATTTGTCTTAAATCTGCTGCCATCCGGTATTCTGCATGAGAATGTAATATGCGTACTCGGCGATGGTATGGTGGTAGACCTGAAACATCTGACAAACGAAATTGCACAGATCAGGGAAAAAGGTGTTGTGGTCACACCAAACAACTTAAAACTTTCCAAACGGGCAACAATCTCTATGCCTTGGCACAAAATTCAGGATGAACTCGAAGAAACACGTCTTGCAAAAACAGGAGCAGCGTTTGGTTCCACAAAAAGAGGCATTGCCTATGCATACAGTGACAAATACAGAAAGAAGACACTGCGTCTTGGGGATCTGCTTCATCTAAAAGAGGAATCCGTACAGAATCGTTTGAAAATGATGCTCGAGGCAAAGAATCTGGAGCTTGCAGGATGCTATTATCAGGAACCGATGTCCTATCCGGCACTGCTTTCCTGGTGTGAAGCTCAGGCAGCAGAGTTATGGCCATATATAGTAGACACAGGTGCTTATCTCGAGGAAGCATTAAAGGAAGGAAAACGTGTTGTTTTAGAGGCACAGCTTGGAGCTATGCGGGATATTGATTATGGCATTTTTCCATATACGTCAAGTTCTTCAACGATTTCTGCCTACGGTCCGATAGGGGCGGGGATACCGGGAAAGCAACTGGACCATGTCGTTGGTGTACTGAAAGCTTATTCAACCTGTGTAGGTGCAGGGCCATTTACAGCAGAAAAAGCCATGCCAGAATCCTGGATGGAACTTTTGCGCAAGTTTGGCGGAGAATATGGTGCTGCCACAGGACGTCCGCGCCGTGTAGGACCGTTTGATGCAGTTGCAAGCCGGTATGGATTAAAGTGTCAGAACGCGGACAAGATTGCATTAACTAAGCTTGATGTGCTCAGTATGATGAAAGAAATCCCTGTGATTGTAGGTTACAAAAAGGGAAATCAGGAAGTGACGGATTTTGATCCGATAGAGGATCTAGAAGAATATGTACCAATTGTGAGAATGCTTCCCGGCTGGCAGACAGACATCAGCGGTTGCGTAACCTATGATGAACTGCCGGATGCAGCCAAAACGTATGTAGAGACGTTAGAGGATCTTCTGCAGCATGAAATACAGTTCATATCCGTAGGTGCAGAGAGAAGTCAGTATTTAACAAAAGGAGAGTGGTTATGAGACATTTGATAAGTCCTTTGGATTTTACAGTAGAAGAAACGTATGAAGTGCTGGATTTCGCAGACAGGATTGCTGCAAATCCAAAAGCTTATGCACATGCAGCAGACGGCAGACAGCTTGCAACACTTTTTTAAGAGCCAAGTACCAGAACGAGGCTTTCTTTTGAATCGGCAATGCTCAGTCTTGGTGGACAGACGATTGGATTCGCAGGGGCGGACCAATCGAGCGTTTCCAAAGGGGAGACAATTGCGGATACGGTAAGGGTCGTTAGTTGTTATGCAGATATCATTGTCATGCGCCATCCGAAGGAAGGGGCACCGCTTTGTGCGTCCATGTATTCGGAAATCCCGGTCATTAATGCCGGGGATGGCGGACATAATCACCCAACACAGACTTTGATCGATCTGATGACTATTCGCCAGAGACTTGGTAGACTCGACAATCTGACCATCGGTTTCTGCGGAGATTTGAAGTTCGGAAGAACGGTGCACTCGCTAGTAAAGAGCCTGGTGCGCCATACAGGAAATAAATTCTATTTTATCTCGCCGGAAGAACTCAGAATCCAGATTATCTTGTGGATGAAACATTAGAGCCGACGCATACGCCGTATGAGGAAGTATCCAGTCTGGAAGATAGCCTTCCCAAGCTGGATGTTCTTTATATGACGAGAGTACAGAAAGAACGCTTTTTCAATGAAGAGGATTATATCCGTCTGAAAGATACTTATATTCTCAATCGGGAAAAACTGCAGCTGGCAAAGGAAGATATGCCGGTACTGCATCCGCTGCCACGTGTTGATGAGATTGCTTACGATGTGGATGATGACAGCAGAGCGGCTTATTTTCAGCAGGTACAGAACGGAAAATATATGCGAATGGCATTGATTTTATCTTTGCTCGGGATCGAAGATCCGCAGACAGGAGAAAAAATTCTAGAATTAGGAGAATCCTAAGACAGGTGATAACAATATGAAGATAAATATAGGAAACCATGAGTTCACAGAATTATGGGATGGCGTTTTATACAAAGCCTTATCAGATTATCCGAACGTAAGTGATAATGAAATGAAGGACATTACGATGGCTTTTTACCGGTTAAGGTAAAAGATGAAGTGAAGCTGGCTAATTATGTGCATATGATTGTCATTCCGTCTGAATACAAGGATTAAATAATGAAAGTTATGCCAGAACAGTTGTCAGACAGAGCGTTTTGCCTGAGTCATGATAAGCTGGATGTATGGCAGTGGTCAGAAAAGGTATATTCCTTTGTGCGCGATATGGCAAAAAGTAATGTAAATTAGATGGATGAAGAAAAAAGATATGAAGAATAAGTCATTTTTGATGATTTCTGTAATTATGGTATGTTCATTGACCGCATGTGGGCAGCAGGAAACCGGAATTATGACTAAAACCGGAAACAGTACAGAGCAGGTCGTTGCGAGCGGAGATAATAGTGAGCTTGCAACAGCAGAAGATAATAATATGGAGCAAACAGAGGCGAAGGAACAAGAGGTAGTACAGTTCCCGGATGAACCGTCAATGGATGATTCAAGTTCATCAACTGAAAAATTCGAGAATAAGGATAATTGGCCGGATGTCGAAGAACTGGTTAATCAAAGGGGTGACGAGACTACGGTCTATTTACTGGCAGATATCTTTCTGACGCTTTTTCACAATCTGTGGTTCAAAGGTCGATTTTCGATCCTGTGGGACTTCGATTTTCATAGAACCATACCGACTGTTTACCTGCTTATGTTTATAGCCGTTGCGATAATCATCGTTGTCAGAACGCTCGGACTTTTCGTATCCAAGGTGATCATCCATTTCGGCCTCCATCATTTCTTTAATGGTGCCACCTAAGAGATCTTTGAGAGCATCCTGGATGTCTTCTGCAGTCTCGATATCGTATTCTTCGAGAAGCTGCCGAATGATGTTTCTTTTACCATCGGTCATTTGTACTCTGTGTACAGGTTTCTTTTGTCTTGCCATAATAAAAGGCCCTCCTAATGATAATTATTTTATCATAGAAGGACCTTGCCTAGATTATTTTACAGAAAAAGTTTCACAGACTCCTCTTTGAAATACGTATCATATCAATAGATACGATAATATAAATTATTTTTATATTTGTTGATAACAGGTTTATATCGGAAAAATTGTAAATTTATTTTCTATGCAAATTCATTTTTGTAGGGCTGGCATTAGACCAGCCCTTGATTTCATTATAATGGATAAAAAGATATTGAATATATGCACGGTAAAATGACTATTCTCAATAACGATGTTGAAAAAAGTAACTTTAGTGCTGTTGAAAAAATCACCATAGTTCTAATGAATCTTCTGCATCAACCCATATCTGCATTGTTCCATCAAGATATAATTTTGCATATTCCAGCGGTTTATCAATAGCAAGTGCATTTAATGCACAATCTGATCCGGGTGTTGTTTTTAAATTCTTTTCTGTTTCCCACAGTCAATGCGGAGCATATAGCCAGCACTGGTATATACATCAATGCTGTTTCTGTGTGGATTGTATTCTGCAAATATCGTTCTCATCGTATCAAATCTCCTTATCGTTCTGTCAATCATTTGTAATAAAATTAGAAGCATTTTAATCAGTTCACCATGTCACTTTTATTTTGTGTTATACTGTTTTATAGATTTTTCTTGCCCTTGTATTTGCCCTTATCAGAGTTCGTAAACACTGGTGGGACGATATAACACAAGGGAAACAATAAGGGAAAACTCACCTGTGACAAATCCAGTGTTTTCAAGGGTTTGCGGAGAATTTAATAACAAAATATAACAGTTATTAAATCTCTTAAAACAGGTGAAATCTCAATTTGAATTTGCCGAGCAAGAGAGTAATATTGCTTGGCAAATTTATATTTATCAAAGAATTTTTGAAAAAATTTAAAATTTCCCTGATTTTGTCCGGATCTTGTCACAGTCGGTTTGTTATGATATAGACACAATAAAGAAACAAACAAACGAAAGGAGGAAAAGAGAATGATTGCTTATCTCGGAAAGCGTTTCTACAATTGGATGCACTCATTATTTTAAGCAAAATCACCACAAATTCAGATAACAGAAAAAGTAAAAAACTTTTCAAAATCATAAAAATTTGTTCGCATCTTGTCACAGTAGGTATGGTAAGATAAAGACACAATATAGAAACAATCGAAAGGGGAAAAGAGAATGACTTATTATTTCGTAAGATTTTTTGTCAATTGGGATGGACTCATTTATTAAGATAAAAACACAACGAAATACGAATGTTACAATAGATGAGGATTTGTAAATCAAAGGTCGGGTAATTCACAACGGATACCCGACCTTATTTTATGCTGAATTATGATAAACTGCGTTGTTTATCTTGAAAACTCTCTAAAAATACCTATAATTAAAGTGTAGAATAAATCAGGTGCAGAGTTATGGATAAATTTGATGTTTTAAGAAAATACTTCGGATATTCCTCGTTCAGAAAAGGTCAGGAAGAAATGGTTGATTGCCTGTTGTCGGGCAGGGATGCTCTCGGCATAATGCCGACGGGTGCAGGCAAGTCTATATGCTATCAGGTTCCTGCAATTATGTTTGGCGGTGTTACTATTGTTGTTTCTCCGCTGATTTCATTGATGAAGGATCAAGTAAATGCTCTTGTTCAGCAGGGCGTGAAGGCGGCTTATATTAACAGCTCATTAACCGATACACAATATGACAAGGTGTTGAAAAATGCGGCTTTGGGAAACTATAAAATAATTTATGTCGCACCCGAACGGCTGGATTCAGTCGGTTTCATTAATTTATGCAGAAGAATAAAAATTTCAATGGTAGCCGTTGACGAATCTCATTGTGTTTCCCAGTGGGGACAGGATTTCCGTCCGAGCTATCTTAATATTAACAAATTCATTTCTATGCTCCCGAATCGTCCAATAATCGGAGCTTTTACGGCAACCGCTACGGATGAAGTAAAAAAGGATATTATAAACATTTTACAGCTTGAAGATCCTGCCGTTGTAACTACGGGCTTTGACAGACCGAATCTGTTTTTCTCCGTTTTAAGACCTGCCAAAAAGGATAACAGGCTTATTGAACTGATAAAAGAACGCAGGGACAAGTCGGGAATTATCTATTGTTCAACGAGAAAAAAGGTCGAGAGCGTTTGCGATTTGCTTATCAAAAACGGCTTTCCGGCAACACGCTATCACGCAGGCTTGAGCGACGAGGAGCGTGTTAAGAATCAGGACGATTTTGTCTATGACCGCAAACCGGTTATGGTTGCGACAAATGCGTTCGGAATGGGCATAGATAAGTCGAATGTATCATATGTAATTCATTACAATATGCCGAAGAATATCGAAAGCTATTATCAGGAGGCAGGCAGAGCAGGACGTGACGGTCAGGAGGCAGATTGTATTTTGCTTTACGGAGCAGGAGATGTGCAGACCTGTCGATATTTTATCGAAAACACCGAGCCGAATCCGCAGCTTACACCTGAGCAGAACGAGATGTTCAAGAAGAGGGAGGAAGAACGCTTAAAGCATATGATTTTCTATTGCAGGACAAGCGACTGCCTGCGTGGATATATGCTGAAATATTTTGGCGATGAAGCAGAGGAAAACTGCGGTAAATGCTCAAACTGCCTGACAAAATTTGAAACAGAAGATGTTACCATAGAAGCGCAGAAAATTCTATCCTGCATAATAAGAACAGGACAAAAATTCGGCGTAACAATAATTTCGAATGTCTTGCGAGGAAAAACAAATGAAAGAATAACATATTTCGGACTTGATAAGCAATCCACCTTTGGCATAATGAAGGACTCAAAGCCGACAGAAATAAAGTACATAATAGAAAAGCTGGAAGAACAGGGGTATATCATATTGGTAGGAGCAGGCAAGCCGATATTCAGAGTAACAGAAATGAGCTATCCCGTACTCAAAGGCAAAGCGAAAGTTAATATAAAGAAAACTATCAGAATTAAATTCAAAGAGAAAACTGTTGAGGAAACTGTTGATATTCCGCTGTTTAATATTCTTAAGCAAATCAGATATGAGATTGCAAGCAAAAAAGGAGTTCCTGCATTCCTGATTTTTTCAGACGCATCACTTACAGATATGTGCAGAAAACTGCCCGTAACGCCCGAAGAATTTTTATCAGTCAACGGTGTAGGCGACAACAAGCTGAAGCAATACGGCGAACGTTTTATATCAGCAATCGCCGAGTATAAAGCAACAGGTGTTGAAAATACAGACGAACAAGATAGTCAAAACAACATCGAAAAAACACAAGAAAGCGAAGTTAATTATGCCTATAAACCTTGGTCGGAAAAGGAAGTAGAAAAATTAAGATTTGAATACGAAGTAGGAATCCCGATAGACAAAATCGCCAAAAACCACGGCAGAACAAACGAAGATGTCAGAAGCAGACTCAAAAAAGAAGGATTAATTGAAGAATAGCTGTGGCTAATTTGATATTCTTTTATTATTAAACAATCTGAAAGAGGTTAGTTATATGAATTCTTTTGCAATACTTAAGGGAGAAAAATACACATATGTAAACAGAATTAAAAACATCATAACTAACGAAACTGCCGTACTCTGCAAGGATGAGTGCGGCAATTTTTGTTTTTGCAGTATTGATGAATGGGTTAATAATAGAGCCGTTGAAATCAATACCGCAGATAAAACACAAGTTAATAAATACAGCACTCCGCAACAGAAAATCGAACTGTTCAAATCTTTATTCTGCGGTAGAACTGATGTTCACGCAAAGAGATATTATAATACAAAAACTGGTAAAGGCGGATATGTGCCTGCTTGCAGTAATGAGTGGGTGAATTTTGTATGCGATAAGAAGAAATATACCTGCTCAAAATGTCCAAACCGCAGTTTTATTGAAATAAATGATAGGGTTATTTACAATCACCTAAAAGGCGATAATGAATTCTGTCGTGATGTAGTGGGAATCTATCCAATGTTGCCTGACGAAACAACAAAATTTCTTGCAATCGACTTTGACGAGGAAAGCTGGCAGGAGGATGTAACTGCTGTTCGTAAAATTTGCAGAGAACATAATATCCCTGTAAGTGTTGAGCGTTCACGTTCGGGAAACGGTGCGCATATGTGGTTCTTTTTTGAAGAAGCAGTTCCGGCATCTACTGCAAGAAAATTCGGAAGCGGATTGCTTACAAAAGCTATGGAAGGCCGACACGAAATTAAACTTGATTCTTATGACAGAATGTTCCCAAATCAGGATACTATGCCAAAAGGCGGATTTGGAAATCTGATCGCCCTTCCGTTACAGGGTAGAGCAAGAAAAAGTAAAAACAGTGAATTTGTTGATGACAATTTTATATCCTACCCCGACCAATGGGAGTATCTGTATAATATAAAAAAAATCACTGCAAATGAGATTGAGGAATATACAAAACTGTTATGCGACAATTGTGATTTGGGCGAATTAGTATCTGCAGATGAAAAGCCGTGGGAGAAAAAGCCGGAACAAAATATTACCCCAATGGATTTTTCGGGAACAGTTGAAATGGTAAAGGCTAATATGTTTTTTATTAAAAAGAAAGGCATATCGCAATATGCACTCAACAAAATAAAAAGGCTTGGTGCGTTTAAAAATCCTGACTTTTATAAATCACAGGCGATGCGACTGCCGATATACAACAAGCCCAGAATAATTGATACAACCGAAGAAACGGATAAATTCCTTTGTATTCCGAGAGGTTGCGAAGAGAGTCTTTTGGCTTTGCTTGATAACGCAGGGGCAGAATATATAATTGAAGATAAAAGGAATATTGGCTCGCCAGTAAATCTAAAGTTCAAGGGTGAATTATATGCAGAACAGCAGTCAGCGGTCAATGAAATGCTGAAATATGAAAACGGCGTTTTGTCTGCTACAACTGCATTCGGCAAAACCGTTGTAGCTTCATATATCATAGCCCTGAGAAGTGTAAATACATTGATTCTTGTTCATTCTGCCGCCTTGCTTGAACAGTGGGAAAAGTCATTATCTCAATTTTTGACTTTTGAAGATAAACTCCCGCAACAGCCAACAACAAGAGGAAGAAAAAAGAAAATTTCTCATATTGGTTTGCTCGGTTCTGGAAAGAATACTCTTAACGGGAAAGTCGATATTGCAATTATGCAGTCTTCGATAAAGGACAATGAAGTCAAGGAGTTTGTCAAGGATTACGGTATGGTGATAGTTGACGAGTGTCATCATGTTTCAGCATTCAGTTTTGAAAAAATCCTGAAAACAGTCAATGCAAAATATGTTTACGGGCTTACAGCAACACCGGTCAGACAGGATGGACATCATCCGATTATTTTTATGCAATGCGGTCCGATAAGATACAATGTAGATGCAAGAATACAGGCTGAAAAAAGAGCTTTTTCGCATTATATGATTCCGAGATTTACCGAATTCAGAGTTGCTGAAAACGACATTGATTATCAGACTGTCTGCACAAAAGTCTGTACGGATGAAATGCGAAATAATATGATTGTTAATGATGTTCTAAAGACTGTGTTAAATAAAAGAAACCCGATAATTTTAACGGAGCGCAAGGAACACGCTGATTTGCTTGCAGGACTTATTAAAGACAAATGTGATAATGTATTTGTGTTAAGCGGCAAGGACAAAGCTAAAGACAAGAAGCTTAAATTAGAACAAATTATAGCTGTGCCAAAGTCTGAAAATCTTGTTATTGTTGCAACGGGAAAATATGTTGGAGAAGGCTTTGATGAACCAAGACTTGATACGCTTTTCCTTGCTATGCCGATTGCGTGGAAAGGGACTCTTACGCAATATGCAGGCAGATTGCACCGAAATTATGACGGTAAACAGGAGGTTTGCGTTTACGATTATGCAGATATTTTTATGCCGATGCTTGAAAGAATGTATCATAAAAGAGTAAGAGGATATGCGGAATTGGGATATACAGTGAAATATTCAGATAATGAAACAGAGAATATTATTTTTGATACAAAGACATACTCAGGTAAGTTTTCGGAAGATATTTGCAGAGCTGTAAAGAAAATTGTAATTTCTGCACCAAGATTGAACAAATCTTTTGTGAAGAAAATAATGAACACAGTTGATAAAAATACAGATATTAAGATTGTTACAAAAACCGAGAATAACAATGTAGTCAGTGAGATATTGAGTTCAGACGAAAACAGTAACTGCGAATTCATTATGTATGATAATGCATTCCAAAGCTTTGCAGTTATTGACAGGCGAATTGTCTGGTATGGAAATATAAATTTCTTAAGCTATAATTATTCAGAAGAAAACGCAATGAGATTTATAAGCGAAAGCGTGGCAGGAAAACTATCTGATACATATAATTAAGATATATTTAAATATTACATTTAATATTTTACTCTTAAATTAAAGGTATACAAAAACTAGTAGATTTATCTACATAAAATGTTGAAATTCGTTGAAAGTGATAAAAAGTAATGTTATACTAATAATAATATATTTGTTATCAGGAGATGGCTTTTATGGATAATTTTACTTGGATAGATTTTTATGTGGAATTTGCGGATAAACTCCGTGCCTATGTCGATGATAGAAAAATTCTGATTAATAAGATAATTTATATTTTTGATTCGATTAATATGAAATTACCAACTTTAGAAAAAGATAATAATATATTTGACATTGATCCATTTACGGTATTTGGATTGTTTAATAAGCATATTACAAATGAAAACCGCATTAATCTTTTAAATGCTTTTGCAAAAGAATTTTCTGTCAAAGCGGTTTTTCCTAAAAATTTTGATGGCGTTCCTCTATTGAATAATCAAAGATCAACATATTATTGGTTTATGGGTGAACGAGGAGAATATGACATTGATAATCTCTGGAAAGTTTTTTTAGCTGCATTGGATTATGCGGACACAAATTCTGAAGAAAATAAAAGTCTTTTTGTAAAATACTATGATATGGCTATTAAGCAAAAAGGTGTCAAATGGAATCTTACAATGGGGCTGTATTGGATTCGTCCATTCAATTTTTTGAATCTTGACAGTAAAAACAGAAATTACATTTGTAAGGATAAAAGTGTTTCTGATAATTTTTTGTCAGTTTTTCCTAAGCTGGCAAATGGAGTTGTCCCAGATGGAACAGCGTATCTTAATTTGATTGAAAAAGCAAAGGAATTATTTAGTTCTAATGATTATCCATATAAAAGCTTTCCTGAGTTTTCTTATTTTATTTATTGTATTGATGATAAATTGTATAATGAAAAAGAAAAAATTTCCGATGCAGAATTCATAAAATGGTTTAAGCCTATTATTGAAGCGTTGAAAGAAATTGGAGGTTCAGGAACTCCCCGAGAGGTCAGAGAGAGAATTGCAGTTGATTTGAATTTATCTGAAGAAGAATTGGCTGAAACCAGAGGAAAGACAAAAACGAAAAAATTTGATAACAATGTAGCGTTTGCCAGAAATTATCTTGTATATGAAGGTATGATTGATAAAAGTGAGCGAGGAAAATGGACATTAACTGAGCTTGGTGCAAAAATTAAGATGACAGATGAACTTGCACAGAGAATTTTTATAAAGTGGGTTAAGATAACTGCGGCTAAAAGAAACGGAGAACCTGTTCCGAAAATAGATTTAACCCCTTATTATGTTTTTGAAAATCAATTGGAAGAATACAACGAAGAAAAATTTTTATCCGAAGTCTATATGGATAAGGATAAATATATTTCACTTGTATCTTTGCTTAAACACAAGAAAAATATAATCCTGCAAGGTGCACCCGGTGTTGGTAAAACATTTGCGGCAAAACGACTTGCATATTCAATTATTGGGTGCATAGACGATAGTAAAATCAAATTTGTTCAATTTCATCAGAACTATACTTATGAAGATTTCATTATGGGATATAAACCCGATGGAAACGGATTTGAATTGAAAAAAGGTATATTTTATGAATTTTGCAAAACAGCAGAAAATGACAGAAATCATAAATATTTCTTTATAATCGATGAAATAAACAGAGGTAATATGAGCAAAATTTTCGGTGAGCTTTTTATGGCGATAGAAAACGATTATCGGGATAAGCCTGTTGTTCTTGCTTATAATGGCAAGGATTTTGTTGTTCCGAGTAATCTGTATATTATCGGTATGATGAATACAGCTGACAGGAGTCTTGCAATGATTGACTATGCTCTTCGCAGAAGATTCAGCTTTGTTGAAATGGAGCCTGCCTTTGACTCTGAAAGTTTTAAGGAGTATCAAGATTCATTAAGCAGTCCGGCATTTGACAATATTATAGATTTAATCATTAAATTAAATGACGATATAAAGGATGATGATTCTCTTGGTTCCGGATTCAGAATTGGTCATAGCTATTTTTGCAATTTGGTTCCTGTAGGTAATACGACAGATAATAAAACTGAGTGTACAGACAAAGTGCTTTCTGAAATAATAGAGTATGACATCATTCCGACAATTTCAGAGTACTGGTTTGATAATGAATCAAAAAGTAATGAATGGAAAGAAAAATTGCGTGGTGTTATTGGTTGACTAAGGATAAAACAATATTAATAAAAAATATCTATTATATGCTTACCTATGCTTTTCAAGAACTTCGTAAAAATAATTATGAGTATATAGCATCAGAACCATTTGATAATATTCACGATATGTTTGCAGCTATTCTTGTAAAAGGTGTTTCAAAACAACTAAAACAAGGCTTGTATAGAGAGTACATATTAATTAATGAGAATCTTGTATCTATGCGTGGTAAGCTTGATATTAACGGAACGATTCGCAATAAAATTCAGAACAGTAATCAGCTTTGCTGTGAATATGATGAACTTTCGGAAAATAATATTTTAAATCAGATTCTTAAGACCACAATGAATATCCTTGTTGCACACAATACTGTTAAGCCTGAACATAAGAGAGAGCTAAAAAAGTTGTTATTGTTTTTTGACAATGTTGATATGGTTCCTTTGAAATTTGTTAATTGGAATACTTTATGTTTCAGGAGTAATAATCAAAGTTATGAAATGCTGATGTATATTTGCTATTTTGTTATGAATTCCCAACTGATGACTACAGAATCCGGCGAATATAGAATGATGTCTTTTAAAGAAGACTTAATGTCAAGATTGTATGAGAAATTTGTTCTTGAATATTACAGACAGCATTTTAGAGATACTTTTTATGTATCGTCAAAACAAATTCATTGGAATATTGAAGACGATTTGGAAATTCCGTTTTTGCCTCAAATGCAGTCTGATATTATGCTGATAAACAAAGCAAACGATAAAACTTTAATTATTGACACAAAATATTATTCTCATATTATGCAGACAAATTATGATACAAAATCATATCATTCAAATAATATGTATCAGATTTTTACCTATGTGAAAAATTATGATAAGAATAATACTGGAAATGTTTCCGGAATATTGCTTTATGCAAAAACAGATGAAACTGTCCTGCCTGATGAAAAGCCCTTTAAAATAGGCAGAAATAATTTTAGTGTAAAAACTCTTGATTTAAATACAGAATTTTCTGAGATATCAAATCGACTCAATGAAATTATAAAATTTATCTAGCAGAAATCTGACTGCGACAAAATGTATCCTCAATTAATAACATATAGGATGCTGACATCAAGTTATGGTAATGAAAAATTCACTTAAGGAGGAAATAATAATGCCAAAGGTGAAAACGGAATATGAAGTTGAGAAATTGTTTATTGAACGCCTTTGTGAAATAGGATATGAATACATTGAATTGAAAAACTATGATGAAGTTCTTGAAAACTTTCGTGAACAGATAGCACTGTTTAATAAAGAGAAACTGATTGAGAAAAAGGGAGAAGCGTATCTGACAGATTCTGAGTTTTCCAGATTACTTACATATATAGATAATCATACTGTATATGAATCGGCAAAGATTCTACGAGATCAGTATGTTCTTTTACTGGATAATAACGAAACAGTGTACATTGATTTTTTGAGCGATGATTCTACACGAAATATTTTTCAAGTTACACATCAAGTGACAATGGATCCGGCTCATAAGGATGATGTGGTATATAAAAATCGCTATGATGTGACAGTCATCATTAATGGATTGCCGCTAATTCAGATAGAGCTGAAACGACCGGGTGTTGAAATAAATGAAGCCATTAACCAAATAAACCGATATCGTAAGTTTTCATTCAAGGGTATTTTTAGGTATTTACAGCTTTTCGTGGTTTCTAACAGTGTTCAGACAAAATATTTTTCAAATGAAAACGAAATGGCAGGCGGAGAATATAATCCAATCCTGAAAAGCTTGGTTTTCTTCTGGACAGATGAATATAACGAACGAATCAATAAGCTCTTTGAATTTACAGGTGACTTTTTTAGAAAGGTTGCCGTTATTGATATGCTCTTGAAATATATGGTTGTAAAAATAACCGAGCCGGTTCTTATGGTTATGCGGCCATATCAGATATATGCTGTAAAAGCGGCAATGAAAAGAGTGTTGGAAGCAAACCGAGACGGATATGTATTTGCCTGTACAGGTTCGGGTAAGACGCTGACAAGCTTTAAACTTGCCCAGTTACTTCGGAATGAAAACAGGGTAGAAAAAGTAATCTTTCTGATTGATAGAAAGGATTTGGATGACCAGACCATTGACGAATATAACAGCTTTGAAAAAGATTGTGTTGACAGAACAGATAAAACATCGGTCCTTATTAAACAACTCAAAGAAAAAGATAGAAAGCTGATTGTTACCACAATTCAGAAGCTCGCTATTGCTGTGCGTAATTCTAAATATTCAGCACTTATGGATTCTTACCGGACACAAAAGGTCGTTTTCATAATAGACGAATGTCATAGAAGTCAGTTTGGAAAGATGCACGCCGATATCAAAAAACATTTTACCAATGCAAATTATATCGGATTCACCGGCACACCTATTTTTGAGGCAAATAAAGGTGCTGACGGTCGTACAACAGCGGATATTTTCAATGCAGGGAAGATGGATGCTTGTTTACATAAGTATATGATAAAAGACGCTATAGCTGACGGAAATGTTCTTCGCTTTTCTGTTGAATATCAAAGAACCATATGGGCAAATAAGATTTCGCATAAGGGTATTAATCCGGAATATATTGATAATCCTGAGTATTGCCGTCAGCATAATATTGACATAAATGAGCTTTACCATGATGAAGAGAGAATTGAAAAAATAGCTCGGCATATTATGGAGCATCATGAGCAGCATGTTCATCCGCAGGGCAAGGATATTTATACGGCACTATTTGCAGTCGATAAAATACCGACTCTGGGAAAATACTATGATTATTTTAAAAAGATTAACGAAGAACGTCCTGAAAATCAACGACTTCGTATTGCTGCAATATTCAGTTATGGTGCAAATGAAGATATGGATGAAGGGGGAGATGAGCATTCACGTGAACTGCTAGACCGCATTATGTCGGACTATAACAAAATGTTTGATACAGCATTTACAACTGATACATTCGATGCATATCGTAAAGATATTTCCAAACGTATGAAACAGAAGGATTTGCCGCAGATTGATATTCTTCTTGTTGTAAATATGTTCCTTACAGGTTTTGATGCAAAACCTTGTAATACATTGTATCTGGATAAAAATTTGGTATGGCATACTTTGGTTCAGGCTTACAGCCGTACAAACCGTGTTGATAAGGTAACAAAACAGTTCGGTCAGATTGTAACATACAGAAATATCAAGAAAGCACAGGATGATGCTCTCCGTCTGTTCTCGGGTGATGGTGATCCGAATGAATACCTGCTTCAGAATTATGAATACTATGTGAATCAGTGGCTGAATCAGGTGCCAATATTGCGCAAAGTTGCGAGAACACCGGAAGAAGCCGGAAATCTGAAAAGTGAAGACACAATTCGAATGTTTATTTTGGCATTCCGACGTTTGTCGCAGACACTGGCTACATTAAAGACGTTTTCAAAATTTGATTGGAACGATCTTGCGGTTGCGTTGGATGAAGATGAATACGAAGAATTCAAAAGCTGGTATCTGTACTTTTATGACCAGACCAAACACAGAACCCCAAATGGAAAAATACCTGTTCCTGTAGATGTTGATTTTGATATCGAACTTGTCAGAACTGACAGAATTAATGTCGTCTATATATTGAACCTTTTGAAAAATGTGCATAAGGATAGTACTCCCGAGGAAAAACGGCGAGATGTAGATTTGATTTTAAGAGAAATTGAAAGATCAGATAATGAATCGATGCGCTTCAAAAAAAATTTGATGATAGCGTTCATTCAAACGAGATTTTTCGATTTGCCTCCTGATGCCGATATTCAGAAAGAATACGAGCAATACGAGAGAGATTCACTGAATTCAGAGATAGAAGAATTTGCTTATACAAATAATCTGGATGAGGGAATCGTGTTTGATCTTTTTTCTGAATACAGCTTCAATGGTTATATTACGGATGAGGAAATTCGTAATAAGGTGAGTTGTTTGAATCTTGGGCTACTCAAATTGACTTTATTAATTGAAGATTTAAAGGGATTTATTGTTGAAACCTATAGAAAATACAAGGCAGAGGGAGAATAATTATGACGGAGAAAAATACATATCAGAGTCAGGCAAATGAGCTTTCAAATAAATTATGGGCAATTGCTAATGATCTTCGCGGAAATATGGATTCCAGTAAGTTTAAAAATTATATTTTGGGTATTATTTTCTATAGATATTTGTCAGAGCGAACAGAGTCATATATGAATGATTTACTTAAGAACGATGGAATCACATATGAGGAAGCTTATGCGGATGAGAAATTTCGACCAACAGTAGAGAAATGGTCAGTGAATAGTCTTGGTTATATTATGAAACCACAGTACCTTTACAGGAATCTGATAGACAAGATTAACAAGCGTTCTTTTTCGGTTGAAGATTTTGAAAAAGCAATCAGCGAATTGACCGGTTCTACCATGGGTCAAGAATCTGAACCGGATTTTACAGGGCTTTTTAATGATATGAAACTGCAAGACCCGGATTTGGGAGACGCTGTATTCGAGCGTACAGAACTTATTTCAAAGGTTATGTCACGTATTGCTGACATTGATTTTATGTTAAATGAATCACAGTTTGATGTTCTTGGCACAGCGTATATGATTTTGATTGGTTTATTTGCTTCAAATGCCGGAAAAAAGGGCGGAGAATTTTTTACACCCACGGGTCCGAGCAAACTCTGTGCAATTCTTGCGACAATCGGACTGGATGAAGCAAAAACGGTAGGAGATTGTACCTGTGGTTCAGCTTCTATGCTGTTGGAAGTTAAGAAGCACCTGAGCAGCGGCAAAGTAGGACATTTCTACGGACAGGAAAATAATGCCAGTACATACAACCTTGCTCGTATGAATATGCTGATGCACGACATAGAATATCAGCGGTTTGATATCTATAAGGGAGATACTTTGAAAAATGACTGCTATGGCGATGTGAAGATGACGGTTCAGGTTTGCAATCCGCCATATTCGCTTAAATGGTCGGCAGACAAGTCTTTTGAGGAAGATCCTCGTTATTCCGGCGCAGGGAAGCTTGCGCCTAAAAGCCATGCGGATTTTGCATTTTTAGAGCATATGATTTACCATATGGATCCCGATGACGGTCGTATTGCAGTGCTCCTACCGCACGGCGTATTATTCAGAGGCGGAGCTGAAGAGGTAATACGAAAGTATATTGTAAAAGACTTGAATAAACTGGATGCAGTAATTGGTTTACCTGCAAACCTTTTCCACGGCACATCAATTCCGGTTTGTCTTCTGGTATTAAAATCCAAGAGAAACGGAAATTCAGGAAATATTCTTTTTATTGATGCTTCAAAAGAATTTACACCGGGAAAGAACCAAAATACGCTTGAAGATAAGCATATCGAAAAAATAGTAAATGCTTATAAGGAGCGTAAGGATATTGATAAGTTCTGTCATGTTGCATTAATGGAAGAAATTGAAGAAAACGGCTACAATATGAACATTCCCCGTTATGTTGATACATTCGAGCCGGAACCGGAAATTGATTTGAATGAAGTTGCAGCGGAAATTCGCAAACTACAGGCTGAAATCAAAGATATTGACGCACAATTAAAACCATATTTTGACGAACTGGGACTTGATTTTCCGTTTGGCGAGGAGGGCAAATAATTATGGCAAAATTATCCTCAAGTAACGGTCTTGAAAAGCGTCCGAAACTGCGCTTTCCAGAATTTAAAGAGCCTTACAGATCAGCGCGTCTTGGTGAAATAGCCGTTCTCATTAACCGCACCGATCCAAAATCTGCTGCACCAATTATGATGTTGAGTGCTGGCAATGGCTTTATTATGCAATCCGATAAGTATTCAAGATATAATGCTGGTCAAAGCCTCAAAAAATACATCCTGCTTAAGAAGGGAGAACTAGCTTATAATCATGGTGCGTCAAAAGCAAAACAGTTCGGTTGCTGTTATGAACTGCTTGAAGATGAAGCACTAATTCCATATGTCTATCACTGCTTTAAGGTAGATAAAAATGAATATACTCCTTACGTAGCCTTTTTGCTCAATAACCCAAAAATAGATAGACAACTCAAACGCCTCGTTTCGTCAAGTGCTCGTATGGATGGACTGCTAAATATATCTTTTAAGGATTACATGAGTATAAATCTGTCTTTACCCCCATATGCAGAGCAAAAACAAGTATCTGATTTTATAAAAAGAATTGATGAAAGAATAGTAATACAGGAACAGTTAATTTCATCCCTCAAGAAGTATAAAAGAGGTGTTATACAGCACATTTTTCGCAGTCATGCAAAAACTGATGAAAAATCAAAATGGACTTATGTACGCTTAGGAGATATCTTCAAAAAAGTCTCTCGTCGGAATTCAAATGGTGAGATCAAGAATGTTATCACCAATTCTGCTGAATATGGACTTATTCCCCAGCGAGACTTTTTTGATAAAGATATTGCTGTTGATGGAAATACAACGAATTACTATGTAATTGAATATGGAGATTTTGTTTACAATCCGCGTAAATCAAGAACAGCACCATATGGACCGTGCAATCGCTATACTTTAAGGGACAAAGGTATCATCTCACCGTTATATACCTGCCTTGTGCTTCAATCTGACATTAACCCATCTTATCTTGCATGGTATTTCAAGAGTGATGCGTGGTATAGATACATATATGACAACGGATCACAAGGTGTTCGCCATGATCGAGTTTCAATGACAGATGATTTGCTCATGAGCATTCCGGTTATACTTCCAAATAAAAAAAGACAACAAAAAATAGCTGATATGCTAGATATGATTGAAAGTAAACTTCATATGGTACAACAGGAATATGAGTTTTTACTCCAAATCAAGGACGGCTGTATGCAACAGCTCTTTATATGAAGAGCTGTTGCAATAACGATGCTCTTATTTTTTCTAACCAATATAAAAGATTTTGCTCAGATGTGATTCTTCTGTTAATTTGGGAGAATATAGAACCTATCTTCTTTTGAATGTTTAAGGTGGGAACTCTAATATGTACACTCATAAAGTCCTCTGCATAAATTCTGTATTGACCATATAGACAACCTTGACGATATTTTAGTATGTTATGAATAACTTTTTTCTGTTGTATAGTTTCACTTATAAACCAAGGATCTGCATATCTTATTGAGAATATTTCATATACATCTGATATTACAGCAGCCCCATATAAGTTTAGACCAATAGAGCCGACATCAATGTTATTTGAACTGTAAATGAAGTCACCGTAATCTGTTCGTTTATACATTTTGGTAGTTACATCCTTTACTAAAAAACCGCGATCATATCGTTCACCTTTCTCGCATACACCAGATGTTGATGTAAATGCCATCAAAGGAGCATCCTCACTAGGAAGTTGTTTAACACTTTTAGGACATAAAAAATCTCCTATACGACAAGTTATCCATTTATCAGCCGAAAGTTTTACTCTCTCGGATAAAATTTCATTAATCAATCCTCTTTTATACTTCTTGAGTTTATCTATTAACTGTTCTTGTTTCTCTATTTTTAAACTCAATAGTTTAATAAAAGACAATATTTTTTGTTGCTCTTCGTCAGACGGATATTTTATTTGTATTTTAGAGATTTCTTCTCCTTTGATATGTACTATTGATTTTCCTTGAGCGATACGTGAAATGTCTTTATTAACTTTATGATTTATAACATAGCTAAAAAATCTGCCATCTATATCATTTATACGGAATATGTTTAAATCTCCGGCAAGAATTACATTAGGTGTCATTACACAAGTCGCAGTAGCAATTTCTTCAGGTGTTTCACCTGAAGTCGGTATTACAACATCTCCAATTTTACTGAGATATTTTTTATCAACTATACAATTGGTTTTTCGTTTTATTTCTGTAGCAACTTCTTTATATGTTGTATAAAGTTCCCCATATAGAATAAAAGGTGTGCCAGTTTCAGAAATATCGGCTTTAGACAATGGTGCGCCTTTAATGTAAGTGCTTATTTCACCAATATTGCTTGCTTTCCACTCCTCCGAAAACTCAGGAAAACGGAGCTTGGGTACATTCGCCTTTTTACCGTTACTTGAAGATAAGATTGGAAATAAACCACCTCATGTATAATAATTATCGGAGGTGGTCTAAATGACTGAAAATACACAATTCAAGACGCTTGTAAATACTTGGTTAATAGAAAAGAAACCAATGATTACACCGTCAACACATGCAAACTTTGTTCTTATTTCAGAGAACCATTTGATTCCATACTTCGGAAGAAAGAAGATTGGCAGTTTCACTGAGACCGACATACAAGAATTTATTTCTTACTTGTACAATAACGGTCGTCTTGATGATACCGGGGGCTTGACTGTAAAATCTATACGAGATGTAATACTTGTTTTACGGTTATCTCTCAATTATGCTTATAAAGAGCGAATTATTCCTTTGCTTAATTGGGATTTGATTGAGTATCCGAAAGATACAAGTGTTAAGAAAGTCATATCTTTGTCAAAGGAACAGGAACTCGCACTGATTCAATGCATTTATATGGATATGAATCGTAAAACAGCCGGTATCTTAATTGCCTTGTTCACCGGGTTGCGAATAGGTGAATTATGCGGTATCCAGATGAAAGATATTTCTTTGCTTGACAAAACAATAATTGTTAATAAAACAGTACAAAGAATATATGATAAAAAGAAAGGCACTACATATCTGAATATAGGTCCACCAAAGACCAAAACATCAGCAAGGGTGATCCCTATTCCGTCATTATTAATGAATATTATCAAAAAATTTTATACCGAAAATCCAAATCACTATTTTTTAACAGGAAAGGTTAAACCTACCGAGCCGAGAACCTACAGACAATTCTTTTCTCGATTCTTGAAACGAAAAGGTCTGCAACAGGTAAAATTTCATGAAATACGTCATACCTTTGCGGTCAGGGCGATAGAAATTCCGGAGTTTGATATCAAATCTCTTTCTGAAATTTTAGGACATAAAAATGTATCCTTTACGCTGAATGTTTACGGAAGTGCTAATATGCAGCAGAAAGTGAAATGTATGAATCTGCTAAATGATTTATTATGATTTTTGCTGGACTTCTGAAAACAGTTGTGATATTGTTGCTTGCTGAAAGGCGGTGCGACAATGAATACACTTGAAGATTTATATTACGGAAACTTATTCCCTCAAGAAAAATGTGCAAGACTGGATGATGAGGTCAAGGAGCTATTGAAACTGCTCAACAGAAACGAAGAAAAGCTTACGGCAACCCTGACTGAGGTGCAGAAAGAAACCTTTGAAAAATACAAGGATTGCAATCGTGAGATTTCTGGAATCTGTGAGCGTGAATCCTTTATTAAAGGATTCCAATTAGGAGCAATGATAATAATTGAAGTGATAAGATAAGAATAGAAATATTTTCCAAATCATATTACACCCAAAAACAGACAGGAACACATCTAAGGTGATGCTCCTGTCTGTTTGCTTTATTCAACATCTATAATTTTTGATGCTTGTACAAATGAGATAATCCCATCCATACAATCGTTTCTGGCTTTGATAGCGTTGTCGTGCCAATCGCAATACTGAGTGTATGTCAGATCCTTTGCAGAAGGTTTCTTTTCCAAGCTTAACGCCCGTTCGTAACGCTTATACATTCTCTGATTGACTTTTTCAAAGAGGATTTCTATATCGGACTTCGAGAAAAGTTTTGGTGCAAAAACTCTGCATGTGGTTACTCCGTCACCGAGAGTATTTCCGCAGTACTTATTTTTCTTTTTGGTTTTCGTTTTAAAATATCTTCCACAAAGCCGGCATTTCGATATGTTCGGCTTTAGCCTTACAAAGTGCAACAGAAGAAATTTATAATAGTCATCTGGATACTGGAAATGATATTCCGTTTCAATAAAATTTTTCTTCTCGTTATAGCTGTATTTTATATTGCAATCAAAATTGCTGAGAAAGCTAAAACTATCGTCAAGCCCCATATCGGTATTCTCATTGATGCGATATAGAAATTTATTAATGGAGAAGTGTAGATTTGCAATATGAAGGATGGCTGTCTTAAGTTCATCACTTGCGATAAAGCCTGGACAGATATCTTTCCTTGTCCAATAATCGTTGACCAACTGAACTGCGTGATTGAAAGCATCAAAATCCACGCAGTGCTTCAGTTCTTTATTTTTTATGTACTGATTTTGAAAATAATCAGTTAATTCAGCGTTGCTCAGAAAACGCTGTAGCATAATTCCTGCAAAATCAAGAACTTCGTCAACGGCAGTTGTATCAGGCAACTTTTCTGCACTGCTGTCAGTGTGAAATATTCTTTTTAAATTTCCCTCATCATCTATACGAACCGATAAATATTTTTCTTGCAACACAATGAATCTTCCTTTTGTCAAAAAGTAAACTTTTGCGTTTTTGTGAAAGTTTACTTTTTATTTAAATATTATATCCGCTATTTTATCATTATATCATGTCGGTATAAAAATTCAAATTCTATACCAACGAAATTAAAACAAGGGAGGATTAAAAATGTTAAGAGAAAATGATTTGCTGAAAACTATTGACGGTGAAACGCTTTTGAATTCGCCGTTGAACTCACCTGAGTTTATTGTATCACACCTGATTCCGCAGGGAATACATTTGCTGGGTGGTTCACCGAAGATAGGAAAGTCGTGGCTTGTGCTTTGGATGTGTCTGCAAATTGCAAACGGTGAACCTATCTGGAATTATGAAACACGCAGAGGAACGGTTTTGTATCTTGCACTTGAGGACAGCTTTGAAAGATTGCAATCAAGACTTCTTGAAATCACAGACGAAGCTCCAAACAATCTGCACTTTGCAATATTGTCAAAAAGTATTGATGACGGCTTGAACAGGCAGATAGAAAATTTTATTGATGAACATCCGGATACAGTTTTCATTGCGATTGATACTTTGCAGAGGATAAGAAACAATGATACAAAAAGCAATCCATACGCAAGTGATTATGACGACCTGACTTTCCTGAAAGAGATTGCAAATAAAAACCATATTGCAATTTTGCTTGTGCATCATCTGAGAAAGCAGAGGGACGACGATCCTCTGAATATGCTTTCGGGTTCAACCGGTTTATCGGGAGCAGTTGATACTGTTTTTGTTTTGAGCAGACCGAAACGAACAGACAACCTTGCAACGCTGTATTGCTCTGGCAGAGATATTGAAACGATTGAAATACCGCTTGAGTTTTCAGAAAAGAGTTTCATATGGTCAAAGCACAACGGAGAAGAAGCTACCGTTAAAATGCTTGACGAGGTTGTAGTTACCGTAGATAATTATTTCTCTTCTGCTGTTGAAAAATCTTTTAAGGGAACGGCAACCGAGCTTGCAGAGCTTATCAAAGAAAGCGACGGAACAGAAATAACACCGCCGATACTTTCTAAAAGACTTCTGAAATTTCATTCTCAGTTTTGCAGTCTGGGGTACAGCTGTGAATTTGGCAGAACTAATCAAGGGAGATTTATTAAAATTGAAAGACTTGGTGACGGCAGTGACATTAGTGACGGTAAATATGATACAAAGCCAAGTGTCAATCCTTCCGTCACACTGTCACGCAAAGAGCCGTGTCAGCCAATGTGAGGAGATTTGTGCGATTATTTTGCAGAGGGCGAGAAAGTTACCCGATTGCAAGCGAAAATCGAAATTCGGGCAAATTTACGGCAGAAAAGAAAACGGCTTTTCAAAAGGATGTTCTAATATCTGCCCGTGATTTACAGGGTAGGTAGTCAAGCAGGAGAAAGCAAGGGGGACTGATGTATGCCCCTTGCGTACCACATCGGACGGCAGTGCCGACCGAAGATTTGGCTTTAGCAAGCCGTTTTTCGATAAAACACAGCATCGTTTTATGGGAGTCAAAAGGTGATACTTTTGTGGGTCGTGATTTCGGGTTTGGTGTATCAGTGTATCCCGTAATCGAAAATAATCCGATAAACAAGCCGTTTTTTCAGGAGTCAGCAAGTGTGTATCAGAATACTGGGAGGTGATTTACAATGACAGATGAAAAGCAGAGAATAAGCCTTTTTCTTGACAAGGGTTTTGTGGTGAAGATGGATAAAGAAATCAAGTCGGCTGGCTTTAAATCAAGAAACGATTTCGTGGTCTATGCGGTCAATTCATATTTTGCAGACAAGCTTTTGTCAGATGAAAATTCTGTTGTCAATGAAAAGCTCACAAAGGAAATTGCAAAGGCAAGTGAGGAACAGCAGAAAAGAATTTCAAAAGGATTGTTCCGATATGCTGTTGAGCTTGAACTTATTATGAAAATACTTGCCGAGGAAAAACATTTTTCAAAGGATAGGCTTGAAGAAATGAGAAAGGAAGCGATAAATAATGTCCGCCGTACAAGAGGCAAGGTACGGCTTGACGATTTATTTGAACGAAAAGATTATAAGTCACTGTAAATTTTAAAAAGCTATAATTCACTATGCAAGGTAAATTATTATTCGGAATGGAGGAACAAAGGATGAATATTACATTCAAAAATTCAGCATAATGAATATGAGGAAGGAGAGATAGCAATTAATAAAAACGAATGTGAAAAGCTAAGAATGCAGATGTCAAAGGAAATATGGTTGTCTTTCTTTAACGAATATTTATTCAGAAACGGGCTGATAACGCAGGAGGAAAGACTAAAAATGAACGGAAAAATTGCATCGTACATCAGCCGAATCAGGAAATGAAAAAGCTGCCGAGTGAAAATTCGGCGGCTAATACATAAAATAACTTGCTTATTATCTTGTGTGTTCTTTAATGTGTAACGTTTTTATTGGATTTTCAGGTGTAATTTGTAACGTTTTTCTTAAAAATTTTGAAAACATTTCCAAAAACTAATTCTGTGTTTGATATAGATATATGAATTACTATGTGATATAATCATCATAATAAAGTGATGATACAACGAAATTGAAAATAGGGAAGTGAAGAAATGGATATTTTAAAAACGAGGGAACAGCTCAGGAGTTGCAGTATATACGACCTGCCTTTGCGTGTAACATTCTACGCCCGAGTGAGTACGGAAAAGGACGCACAGCTTAATTCGCTTGACAATCAGATCAGCTTCTACTCGAATATGATTAAGAAAAATCCCAACTGGGAATATGTCGAGGGTTACATTGACGAGGGTTTGTCGGCTATCTCGACCGAAAAGCGTGAGAATTTTCACAGAATGGTAACCGACGGCGAGAACGGCGAGTTCGATATGATAATCACAAAGGAAATCTCCCGATTTGCAAGAAACACGCTTGACAGTATTAGGTTCACAAGAGAGCTTCTGCACTTCGGCGTTGCGGTGTTTTTTCAGAACGACAACATCAACACGCTTGACGAGGACAGCGAACTGCGACTGACAATTATGTCAAGTATAGCACAAGACGAGCTGAGAAAGCTGTCGTCTCGTATCAAGTTTGGGCATCAGCAGGCAATCAAAGACCACGTTGTGCTCGGCAACAGCAGAATTTTCGGCTACCGCAAGGACAATAAGCGTCTTGTGATTGACGAGGACGAGGCGAAGATGGTGCGTGAGCTGTTTGAGTTGTACGCAACGAACGAATACAGTATGAAGCAGATTGAAAACATCTTCTGGGAGAAGGGCTACCGCAATCATAACGGAAACAAAATTGCCCACACCACAATGTCGGGTATGATTTCAAACCCGAAGTACAAGGGCTACTATGTCGGCAACAAGGTCAAGGTTGTTGATATGTTCACGAAAAAGCAGAAATTCCTTCCACCAGAGGACTGGGTTATGTTCAAGGACGAAACAGGAGAGATTGTTCCTGCGATAGTATCGGAGGAGCTGTGGGACAAGGCAAACGACGTGCTTGAAAGGCGGAGCAAGGACGTCAAAAACCGTCAGGGTAAATGCAACCACGGCAATCTTCTGACAGGTAAGCTGTTCTGCACCGACTGCGGAGCAACCTACTATCGAAGAGATGCAAAGGACAGACAGGGCAACAAAAATTCAAAGTGGATATGCAGCGGCAAAATCAAAAACGGCGCAGATAGCTGTAAATCCTTTCCTATATACGAATCCGATGTCGTGCCGATTCTGCTTGAGGTGTTCAAAGAAACCTCCTGCGATGTTGAAGAGCTGATAAATCAGTATGTTGAAATGTATAAATCCCTCAGCCAGCCCGAAGAGGTCGGCAGACGGCTTGACGAGCTGAAAAAGAAAATGGACTTGGAGCAGAAGAAGAAAAGCAAGCTACTCGGTTATAATGTCAGCGGCCAGATTTCCGACAGGGATTTTATCAGCCTGACAAAGCAATGCTCAAATGAGATTGCTTTGTGCGAAAAGGAAATTTCCACACTTGAAAATGAAATGCAGACAAGAAACGATTTCAAAAAGCGGATTGAAGAAATGCGAATAACGCTTAAGCGAGCGAGCGAGGATGCAAACAGCGGAGTAATCAATCACTCGTTTGTTGAAAAATACATTGACAAAATCTATGTAACGCCCATTGACGAAACGCAGATGAAAATGAAAATCAAGCTCTTTACCAACGAAACCACCACAAAGTACCTTGAGAATTTGCGGGTTCGTACGGGACACACGTTTAAAAAGATGATTGAGTCTTACGAAAACAGCATGAAATAAGCTTTAAAACCGATTTTCAGGGGCATATAGCTAACAAGCTGTATGTCCCTATTTTTCGCCCACAGGCTTATTATGGACGATTCAGAGCATAAAAAACAGGACTGCACATTCGCACAGTCCTGCAATTGTCGATTATCAGACGTTTACAATATCAACATTAACTTTCAGATGTTCGGGAAGTGTTTCCTGCTTGAAAAACATTGACATATACCATGGATAATATGTTATGCCGTTTTCAATTTCCAAATTGCCTTTACAGAACACAATACCGCTGTTTATGTTCCAACTCTGCTTTGAAATCAAGTTATCCAATGCCTTGTGTTTTGTGTAGTCATTGCCTGACTTAATTTCAATCGGCACGGCTGACTTCCCTTTTTGAACGATAAAATCAATTTCACCGATATTCTTCTTATTGAAATATCTTAAAAGAAAACCGTTTGAAACAAGCTCCTGAGCAAATACATTTTCAAGGATACTTCCCATATTAACGGACAAATCTCCCGACAGTATGTCAAACTGAATGTTTCCCATTGATGCGGCACAAAGCAGTCCCGTATCACACAAGAACAGTTTAAAAAGATTGTTCTGTAGGTTGAGCTCAAGCGGCAGTACGGGTTCGGTTATGTTGTAACAGGGGAGAGCAACTCCTGCGTCTGCAAGCCAGTTGAAACTTGTTTCGTATCTCAACATTCGTGCAGAATTTTTAATATCAGAAAGTGTAAATCTTCTGTTCCTGTCATTAAGCTGAGCGGGAATTAAATCAAAAATGCTCTTTATCTTCTCTTTGTTGTTGTCGGAATATTTTGAAATATCCTGTCTGTACAAGTCGAGAATATCTTTTTGAATTTTCAAGACCTCGCCGATGTCTTTTGTATCAACAAATTTCTGTACAACCGCAGGCATTCCGCCGACAATAATATAGTATTGAAAAAGCTTCAACATTGATTGATGAACTGCTTCCGTAATCGTTTCTTTATTGTCGTAACATTTCTTTAAATATTCTATCGTTTGTGGTTGAATACCGTTTGCAGTTGCAAATTCTTCAAAATCAAGCGGATACATACGGTAGTTTTCTTCGTAACCGACGGGATAGGACTTTACTTCTTTATATCTTACTCCGAGCAGTGAACCCGATTCAATGTAATCAAACTGCCCGTCATCTACAAGAAATTTAATTGCCGTTCTCGCAGACGGACATTCCTGTATCTCGTCAAAGAAAATCAAAGTATCTCCCTTTACCAAGGGCTTTTGTGTGTATGCTGTGAGGTTAATCAGTATCGTTTCAGCATTCAAATCCCCGTTGAAAATCTTTGCGGCATCGGGATTTGTGATGAAATTTATCTCGATAAAGTTTGAATAATTTTCTTCTGCAAATTTTCTTATAATATATGTTTTGCCGATTTGCCTTGCTCCTGTAATGAGCAGAGCTTTTTTATCGGGTGTATTTTTCCATTTTACTAAATGTTCATAGGCTTTTCTTTGAAGCATAAAATCACCTCTTAATTGTAGTGTAACATTATTCTTGAAAATATTCAATCATTTGTAACGAAATTCTTAATTTTTAAAGGTGATTTGTAACATTTTTCTAAGCAGAGTGATTTAGAGCATAAAAAACAGGACTGCACATTCGCACAGCCCTGAAAATTGAATTGTTAAATTGATTAAGCCTCGGCTCTGTTGATTGCGTTGAGAACACCGAGTACCGATGCAACATTGACATTTGAGTCAATGCCGATGCCGAAGATACTCTTTCCGTCAGGCTTTTTGAGTTCAATGTATGAAACAGCCTTTGAGTCGGAACCCTGAGAAATTGCGTGCTGACTGTATGAGATGAATTCGTACTTGTCAAGACCGACCTTTTTGATTGCATTGAAGAATGCGTCAATAGGACCGTTGCCGACACCGCTGAGAGAAACCTCTTCGTTGCCGTTAATCTTCATCTTGCCCTTGAAGTGAACATAATCATTGCCGTTTTCGCTCTCTTCATAAATCTTTCTGCTTGAGAGAACATATTTCTGCTTATGCTCAAGATAATTCTTCTCGAACACCTCAAACAGCTCTTTCGGAATAAGCTCTCTGCCAAGCTCCTCGCATTTTGCCTGAACAAGCTTTGAAAATTCGGGATGCATTCTCTTCGGAAGGTCATAACCGAAGTTATTGTTCATAACAAAAGCCGCACCGCCCTTGCCGGACTGTGAGTTGATTCTGATAATCGGTTCATACTCTCTGCCGACATCGGCAGGGTCAATCGGAAGATACGGAATTTCCCAGTACTCAGTTCCGCTTTCCTTCATATACTTCATACCCTTGTTGATAGCGTCCTGATGTGAGCCCGAGAATGCTGTAAATACAAGCTCGCCGATATATGGCTGACGAGGGTCAATCTTCATATTTGTGCAACGCTCGTAGATTTCACGGAGCTTTGGAAGATTTGAAAAGTCAAGCTTAGGATCAACGCCCTGTGTGAACATATTAAGTCCCATTGTAACGATATCCATATTACCTGTACGCTCACCGTTGCCGAAGAGTGTACCTTCAACTCTTTCAGCGCCTGCAAGCAATGCAAGTTCGCCTGCGGCAACACCGCATCCACGGTCATTGTGTGGGTGAATACTGATAATAGCGGCGTCACGATGTTTAAGATTTCTTGCAAAGTATTCAATCTGATCTGCATAAGTGTTCGGTGTGCACATCTCAACAGTATTCGGAAGATTGACAATCAACTTGTTTTCGGCAGTCGAACCGAGTGCCTCGATAACCCTGTCGCAGATTTCAACTGCGTTTTCAGGCTCAGTACCGCTGAAGCTTTCGGGAGAATATTCAAATCTGAAGTTTGTATCTCCGTCATATTCATCCGTAAGCTGTTTAATAAGCTTTGCACCGTCAACGGCAATTTTGATTACGCCGTCCATATCTGTTTTGAAAACAACTTTTCTTTGGAGAGTTGAAGTTGAGTTATAGAAATGAACGATAACATTCTTAGCACCCTTAACAGCCTCAAAAGTTTTTCTGATAAGATGCTCTCTTGCCTGAACAAGAACCTGAATTGTTACATCATCGGGAATGTGGTTGTTTTCGATAAGCTCACGGCAGATTTCGTATTCTGTTTCTGACGCACTCGGAAAACCGATTTCAATTTCCTTAAAGCCCATATCGCAAAGTGCGTGGAAAAATTCGAGCTTTTCTTCAAGGTTCATAGGATCGACAAGCGCCTGGTTACCGTCACGAAGGTCAACACTGCACCAGATCGGTGCTTTTGTTATAGTATTGTTTGGCCACTGTCTGTCCGGCAGATTAATCTGCTTAAAGGGAATGTACTTTTCAAATGATGGTTTCATATAATAACCTCCTGTTAAATAGCACAAAAAAATCGCCCCCCTAAACAAAGGGACGAATAAAATCCGTGGTACCACCCGTATTCAAGAACACATCACTGTGTTCTCCTTAAAGACTTCTGACAAAGTCCCGACCGATAACGCAGTCTTGCGTTTCGCATTACATATATATAGTATATACACTTCACACGAAAAACTCGGGGATGAGCTATCCATACAATGTTCCATGCTGACTCACACCAACCGTCAGCTCTCTTTGCCGGTTCATTTGCATCTTGTTCCCGTCAATGTTTTTAAGGGGATTTATTTGTTAATACTATTATATATATATACCCATTCTTTGTCAAGAAAATTGTTTTGAAAATCTGTCGAATAAAGTTTATTTTTAAAAAAAGGGTGTATATAGTGAATTTTGGGATAAAATAAACAACAAGTGGGTTTAAAATGTAGAAATTGCCGATAATGTAAAAAAGATAAAAAAATTGTCAAAAAGGGGTTTACAAAAGGAAGAAGTGCTGATATAATATCAACTGTTGCGCTGAGAGGCGAGGCAGACAAGAGAAAACACAGACGGTGAAAGAGTGTGGAACGCACGGAAGTGGAGAGTCAACATTCAGAAAGTAATCGAAAGTGTTACTCGGTTTTGATTTTAAAAGCTGAAAAACCTTTTTAAAAAACTTTTAAAAAGTGCTTGACAAAATCAAAACAATGTAGTATAATAGCTCTTGCACTGCTGAGGTTAGCGACTTCAAATGAAGAAAGCAAACAAGCCTTGAAAGTGCGTAGGACCTTGAAAATTGAACAACGAGATAATAGTAAAGAAACCCGTAATGACTTTGAGGAAAGCTCAAAGAATTACAGTGAGATGTACACTAAAAAGCATCAGGAATAACGGATATAGTCAGTGACATATTCGTCAATGAGCGATTAAAGCTCTGAAATTGATTTGAACAGTCGAAAGGCTGTTGAGATACAAATTTTAGAGAGTTTGATCCTGGCTCAGGACGAACGCTGGCGGCGTGCCTAACACATGCAAGTCGAACGGAACTGTTTTGAAAGATTTCTTCGGAATGAATTTGATTTAGTTTAGTGGCGGACGGGTGAGTAACGCGTGAGTAACCTGCCTTCAAGAGGGGGATAACATTCTGAAAAGAATGCTAATACCGCATGACATATCGGAATCACATGATTTTGATATCAAAGATTTTATCGCTTGAAGATGGACTCGCGTCCGATTAGTTAGTTGGTGAGGTAACGGCTCACCAAGACCGCGATCGGTAGCCGGACTGAGAGGTTGAACGGCCACATTGGGACTGAGACACGGCC
>ERZ857693.1205-NODE-1205-length-34433-cov-4.829019_pt1 | contig 34433 bp, 30 predicted proteins | sample MGYA00519765_ERZ857693 | MGnify/ENA primary metagenome ERZ857693 (study PRJEB31778, sample SAMEA3449354) | human gut metagenome | biome: human gut; feature: human-associated habitat; material: faeces | place: United Kingdom | collected 2010/2012 ... | reverse complement strand
AAAGCCCCTGCGAAGAAATAGCTTCGGCGGGTTTGTTATCGGAAACGGGGGAGCCTCTTCGGGAGGTTCCCCCGTTTTTCAGTTCCGGGAGGAGGCGATGCGGCGGCGGATCACGAGGTCGGCGAGCAGCAGTGCGAGAAAGACCAGCGCGATGCAGACACACATTGCAACCAGCCATTTGTCCTCTTCCGACAGCGCGAGGTGCGGCAGTTCGGGGCGGGGAAGGGCGAAGTCGGTGATTCGCAGCCTGAAGTCCGGCCACAGCGTCGTCACGCAGGCGGCGATCAGCGCCGCGAAGCAGCCGGCGCCCCCGGCCGTCAGCAGCCACGTTTCGCGTCGTTCGCGCCGCAGGGTCTCACGCCGCATTCGTTCCATCAGCCGCGGGGTGAAGCCTGCGGGCAGTTCCGGGGGCGGAACTTGCCGGACCGCGCGGCGTATCGCATCACTCTGTTCCATTCATCTCGTCGTTTACCAGTACATATAGTTTTTTCCGGATCCGGTGGAGCCGCACCTTGACGTTGCCTTCCGAGAGTTCCGTGATCGCGGCGCACTCGCCGACGGAGCGGTCCTCGTAGTAAAACAGCGTTACCAGCGCCCGTTCCTCGGGATCGAGCCGTTCGACGGCGCGGTTCAGCGCGTCGAGACGCTCCTGCTTTTCGGCCCACTCCTCCAGCCGGTCGGCCTCGCTGTCGGGCAGAGCCGCCAGCCGCCGTTCGTCGATGCCGCAATGCTTCGGACGCGTGCGCCGCGCGTGCGACACGGCCGTGTTGTAGGCGATGCGGTAGAGCCAGGTCGAGAAACTGCTCCGCCCGCCGAACCGGTCCAGACTGGAGAAGGCCTTCAGAAAAATGTCCTGCGTCAGCTCTTCGGCGTCCTCCGTGCATCCGGCGATTCGTGCGGCCAGCGTGTAAACCGCCCTTCCGTAGCGATCGACCAGGCGGGCGCAGAGACGGGTCTCTCCGCCCGCGATTCGTCGGATCAGTTCCTGTTCTTCCGTTTGCATGGTTATTCCGTTAGACGCGCCGCGGCGGAAAAGGTTACACGTGAGCCGTGTTTTTCCGTCGTCTGTAACCTTTTTGCACATTCGGCGTCTAACAGGGCAGAGATCGCAAAAAAAGAATCGGAAACCTTTTAATTTTACAGATTATGAATTTTATCATGGTCCCGCTGGTGACGGGAATCGTCACGCTGGGAATTTACAAGTTCTTCGAACTGCTTATCTGCCGCCGCGAGCGGCGCGAGATTATCGGGAAACTCGAACCCGGTTCGCTGATCGATTACCTGAAACTGGTGCCGATGGGGCTGCGGACGGGCGCCACGATACGGACTGCGTCCGAAACTGCTCCGGGTATCCCGGCCGGGGCGCTGAAAGCCGGCTGCTTGCTGCTGGGGCTGGGCGCCGGGCTGCTTTTCGGCTTTATGCTGACCCGGATAACCGAAATCCAGTCCTATGACACGCGCCGCGTCGTTTACGGCGGTTCGGTGCTCGTTTTCGGAGGCCTGGGACTGATCGTCTCGTTCATCGTGGAGCGCGTTCTCTCCCGCAGGAGGTAGGGCGGGAGGCCCGCTGTGAAAAGAGCGTCCCGCCGGGACGCTCTTTGTTTTGCAGGGGCGGACCCGCTATTCCATCGGCCGGATGCGGACCTCCGTCACGCCCTCCAGCTCGCGGGTCAGACGGTCGATGTCGGTCTTTTCGTCCACCTCGCCGTAGTGGTAGGGGTAGAAGATCGCCGGTTTCAGTGCCTTCACCGCTTCGACGGCCTGGTCGACGGTCATCGTGTAGGGCTGGTTCACGGGCAGAAAGGCGATGTCGATCTTTCGGAGCGCCTTCAGTTCGGGGGTGGGTTCCGTGTCGCCCGCGATGTAGATGCGCGTGCCGCCGATGGTCAGCACATAGCCGCAGTCCTCGCGCTCCCGGGGGTGGAATTGCAGATGGCCCGGCGTGGTGTTATAGGCCGCGACGGCCTCGACCTTCACATAGTCGCGCGGCGTGGCGACGCTGCCCGGATGCATCGTGTAGCAGTTCATTTCGAAAGCTTCGGCCGAGGTCCGGTCGCAGAGGATTTCGGTGTCGGCGGCGAGCAGCTTCTCGACGGCCGCCACGTCGAGGTGGTCGTAGTGCGAGTGGGTGATCAGCACGACGTCGGCCTTCGGCAATGCGCCGTAGTCGGCGTTGGCGCTCACGGGATCGACGTAGATGTATTTGCCGCCCACGGAGATCGCGAGCGAAGCGTGCTTGAAAAAGGTGATCGTGAATTCGGTCCCGTCGCGGGCGGAGAGCCGGTCGGCGGGATATTCGGGGGTTTTTGCGCGGCCGCAGCCGAAAATGGAGAGCAGTGACATAAGAATGAATACGGTTGGTTTGTGTGTTTTCATAATCGTTCGATCGCGAAATCTGCGATCAGCGTGTGGCTGAACGGCAGTCCGGCAAAAAGGGGTGTCGTCAGTCGGAGCATCATGGAATAAAGATACAAATTTGCTGCGAAACGGCAAAATAGATTTCGCATACGCGAAAAAAAAATCTATCTTTGCGGCAGCACAGCTCCGACGCACGCCCGAACCGGAGCTGGAAACCCCGACGCGGCGCGCCAAAGGTTCGCTGCCGGGTTTCTGCAGGCCGGCATACCGGACGAAAATCGGATAAAGGGAAATTTTTTACGGCATCCGCGCAGTATATTGCCGCCGGGTGCGTTTATATGAATAAATTAATCAAACATACCGTATGAATAAACTTATTGCAACAATCGCGCTGGCGGCTCTCGCATTCACGAGCTGTATCAAGGAAAACAATATCTGGGAGGAGATGCGCCCTGTCCAGCCCGGAAGGCAGATCTATCAGATGGCGACGGATCAGGATAAACTCGCCATGCGGCCGGCCAATGCGGCCTTGCGTCTGGCGATGCTGCTGGCCGAAGCGGATAAGCAGGGCGAGGATGTCCTGTCCGCAGACCTGAAGGAGATCGTGGTCAAAAAGGGCGACGCCTCGATCAAGGTCTGGGAAACCCTTTTCGGCGCGCATACGAAACTCGAACGGCAGGGTGAAGACTATCTGATCACTTACAGCGACGAAGCCCAGCTGCCCGACGGTTTCTTCATGGCGGGTTCCGTGCTGGTGAAAACCAACGGGGCGAAGGTGCTGAACCAATCCTCCTATTCTGCGCCCTGGACCGTCGAGATGCAGGATCTCAAGGTGTTCGTTTACACGAATACCGGTCTGCGGGCGGCGTTCAATTTCGATGGCGGGGAGACTTCGCTCTATTTCGACGGCGACGATTCCTATATAATCGAAGCCTCGTCGTTCGGTATCCATCTCGATAATGTGGATGCGTCCTCCAACTGGACCGGCCGCTATACGCTGCGTGCCGAGGATTCGAGCCTGGCCTATTCGCTCTGCTCGGGCAAGGATTTCAAGATCGAAGGCGGTGCTTCGGGTCCGACCGTCTATTCGTCCGGCATGACGCAGGCGGTGGGGATGGGCTATGAGCTGATCAATGGCGTTTACCGCGGCATGCAGATCATCAGCGGAACGCAGGAGTGTCGTTTCCTCTCCCCTCTGGAGTATGATACGACCCAGTACCCCGCATCGTCGGTGACCTACGAATGGTCGTACGACAGTTCGACCAATACGGTTTTCCAGAAGATTCGCTACAACGGATACGTTTATCCGAAGGATTGATAAAAGGGCTTATTCAGATTTGCTTGCGAGGCGCGAATGGATGTTGTTCCATGCGCGCCTCATTTTTTTGCAAGTGCCGGGCGGGCGGATCAGGGGTTGCGGTCGAGCCGCATGACGGAGGGGATGAAGAATCCTGCCGCGCCCACCGCGACGATGATCGTTCCGGCGACGACGAAGGTCGTGGTGAGTCCCACGTTCTCGGCCAGGAATCCCGTGCCCAGCAGTCCGAGGGCCGCCGGCAGCAGCCCGAAACTGCGGTAGAGCGACATGACGCGTCCCAGCATGCCCGCTTCGATCCGGGTCTGGACCACGGAGACGAACGAGGCGTTGAACACGCTGCTGGAGATGCCCGCCGCCGCCGTGAAGAGGGCGAACCAGAGGAATCCCGCAGGCGACAGAAGCCCCGACAGCGCGAACGAGAGTCCCACGACGAGATACATCAGGTTGACCAGCACGATGCGGCTGACCCGGTAGGCGCGCGCGCCCATGACGGCGCCTCCGACGAGCGCCCCGCCGCCCCAGACGATCTCGATCAGGCTCATTTCGAAAGCGCCTCCGCCGAAGTGCTGGAGCGTCATCAGCGGGAACATCACCCCGACGGGCATGATGAAGAACCATACGACGATGGCCAGCGTGAAAAACCATCCCATGCCCGGAATGGCATGCATGGCCGAGAAACCTTCGCGGAACTCCCGCCACAGGTCGGGTTTGCGCGTCGTGTCGCGCGCCGGGTTGGGAATCCGGACGCACAGCAGCGAGATGCAGGCGATGGCGGCTCCCGCCACGTCCAGCAGCAGGATGTTGCCGATCGAGGTGAGGTTGATCAGCAGCGCTCCGAGGGCCGGACCCGCGATGCTCGACAGCGAGGCGATGATCTGGTTGACTCCGGCGATGCGTGTGAGCTGCGATGCGGGGGCCAGCAGCGGGACCGACGCCTGCATGGCGGGTATGTGGAAGGCCGAGCCGGCCGAGCGGCAGGCCAGCAGGATGTAGATGTGCCACATCCGGGCTGCGCCGAGCCAGAAGAGCGCCGTCAGCGCCAGCGTGCAGAGGGCGATGAAGCTGTCGGCGAGGATCATCGTGCGCTTGCGGTCCCAGCGGTCGACGTAAACCCCGACGAGCGGCCCCAGCAGCGACTGGGGCAGCATCCCGGCGATGGCTGCAAGGGCCAGCACCTCGGCCGAGCCTGTTTCGAGGCTCATCCAGAAGATGATCGAGTAGGCCACGACCTCGCTGCTGAGGATCGAGGCCAGCTGCCCGCTCCAGATGACGGCGAATGTTCTTTTCCAGCTTTCCACGATGTGTTCTGTCTTTTTAGAATCCGAGTTTAGGGAGGATGAAACCCATGCGGGCTTTGTCGCTCCATAGCCGGAACTGCCGCCCGTCGGTGTGAAGTTTGAGCGCGCCGGTGCCGAGGTCCCTATTGTCGCTTTCCGTGCCGCTGAATGCGTGCAACCGGCTCGAGGCCGTCGTCAGGAGCAAGGTCAGATGTTTCATGCGGTTTATTTTAGGTTGGAGGTGCTTCCTGGAAAAATTCCGGAGAAAAAAAGGCGGATACCAAGGTATCCGCCGCGCTAAAACCCTTCTCGCGAAGGGCTATTTAACTGCTTTAACTATTGCCTCGAATGCCTTCGGCTCGTTCATTGCCAGGTCGGCCATCACCTTGCGGTTGAGGACGATTCCCTTGGCGTTGAGTTTGCCGATAAATTGTGAATAGGTCATTCCCTGGGCGCGGACGGCGGCGTTGATACGCGTGATCCACAGCGAACGGAATGTCCGCTTCTTGAGGGCGCGGTGTGCATAGGCATAGCACAGACCCTTCTCGACCGTATTTTTCGCAACGGTCCAAACGTTTCCCCTTGAACCAAAGTTACCTTTGGCAAGTTTCAAAACTTTCTTTCGACGTGCGCGTGACGCGACAGCGTTTACTGAACGTGGCATATTGTAAAGTTTTTGGAGGACTGCCAGCGATACGGTTCTCCCGCATTCTTTGGGGCTGGTTCGTCCCGATTAATAAAATGCTGCGGGTTAATTACTTAACGAGCAGGTTCTTGATTTTGGCCTCGTCGGCCGCAGAAACGGTTCCCGAATAGCAGAGGTTGCGCTTCTGTTTCGTCGTCTTTTTGGTCAGGATGTGACTGTGATAAGCGTGTTTGCGCTTGATCTTTCCTGTGCCGGTGAAGGTAAAACGCTTCTTCGCAGCGGCATTGGTTTTCATTTTCGGCATTGTCGTAAATAGTTAATTAGTTAAACATAGCTTGCAAAAGTACGAAATTTTTCCCACAGTGCAACCTTCCCGCCGAAAATTCTTCGCAATCCGGGATTTTTTCTTACATTTGGTGTCGTAACGACGCTTTCGGGTGGTCGGGAGGCTTTGCCGGGGCTTGCGGCGGTCCGGTCTTGCGGCGGCCGGGGACCTCTCCCGGAGAAATGCCGGAATTTTATGTATGATTTTTGCGGGGCGAAGCCCGGAGTGCTTATGGAGATGGAATGGAATTTTATCGTGCGGTTGTGTGTGGCGGGCCTTTGCGGAACGATCATCGGCCTCGACCGGGAATACCGGGTCAAGGATGCGGGTTTCCGCACTCATTTCCTGGTGGCGCTGAGCAGCGCGCTGATTATGATTGTCTCGCAATACGGATTCGAGGATTTTCTGGCGACCCACGACGGGCTGCGTCTCGACCCCAGCCGCATCGCGGCGCAGGTGGTCAGCGGCATCGGTTTCATCGGGGCCGGCACGATCATCATTCACCGGCAGCTGGTGCGGGGACTGACCACCGCGGCGAGCCTCTGGGCCACGGCGGGCATCGGCCTGGCGGCGGGGGCGCATATGTATATCGTAGCCGGAGCGGCCACCGCGCTGACGCTGTTCGGACTGGAGGTGCTGACGCTGGTTTTCGGCGGACTGGGGCGGCGCCGGACGATGATCGTCTTCTCGGCCTCGAAGAAGGAGTTCATCGACGCGATGTTCGAGCGCCTCGAAAGCAAGGACTATTCGGTGATCTCCTATGAAGTCGAGACCCAGCGCACTTCCGACGGGGTGGTGCACCGCGCCACGATCGTCATCCGGGCCAAGGGGCAGGCCAGCGAGGAGGGGTATATCGACCTGCTGCGCGCAAATCCGGACATCACTGTCGAAAAGATCGTCTGACGCTGTTTTTCGCCGTCACGGTCTCCGCTTTCGTTTTTCTTCGTCGCTTTACATGTTTGTTCGCCCCCTCCCGGCATTTACTATTTTCATCTCTTGCATATCGACAATTTGTTCCATATCATCTTTTTTCGTGCGATCAGACAGGCTCCTATAACTCCGGCATCGCCCCCTAACCGCGAAGGAACGATGGACAGTTGTTGGGTCATCAGCCGAAGCGAATATTTATGCACGGCAAGCTTCACAGGCTGTAAAAAGTAGTAAGGAGCAATTTCTGACATTCTGCCGCCAATGATGATACGATCGGGATTCAAAAGGTTGATCAATCCGGCCAACTGATGCCCAAGCTCACCCCCGGCCTGCGTCACCAACTCAATGCAAAGCGGGTCTTCCAGTTTCGCAGCTTCAATAATGTCCTTTATCGTAATCATGTTTCCGTTCCACACCTTTTTAGAAAGAACCGACGCCTCGTGATTGTAGATTCTTTCTACGAGTTTACGGCAAACGGCGCTTCCCGAGATTTCCGTTTCAATGCATCCTTTTTTTCCGCAATGACACATCACGTTGTTTTCATACATGTGGATATGTCCGAATTCTCCCGAATAGCCGTCCTTTCCATAATATATTTCTCCATTTATGATAATGCAGAGTCCCAGTCCCCATCCGATATTGACATAAATCACATTCTCCTGCGAGGCATTGTTTTCGGATACATACTCGCCGTAAGCCATCGCTTTGGTGTCGTTCTCGATGAAAACCGGAATGCCCAAACGTTCGTTGAGCAAAAGAGTCAGCGGCACTTCGCGTGTCTCCTCGAAATTGAAAATCGTGGCGCTCGTTCCTAAATGCGAATTGACCCGCCCTCCAATATTGAAATTGACGCCCGCTATTTTGCCGGCGTTCTGACTTTGAAACTTTAGCATGAACTGCGAAATATGCGTACATATTTCATCCAGTTTATTATGTGTATTTTCGAAGCGAAAATCTGTGATGCGCTCTATGCAAACCATATCCCCCGTAAGGTTCATAAGCCCGATTATCAACTCGAAAGGCTTGAGGTCGACACCCAAAAAATAGTAGGTTCCGGATTTCACCCGATAAAGGACTGGATTTCGTCCCCGTTTATTGGTCTTCAAACAGTCTCCCTTTTCCAAAATATCCTCCGCATAGAGTTCGGAGACATACTTGGCTATTGTCGTGACGCTGAAGCCGGTTTGGCTGGCGATGTCGGGAATGATGAATTGCCCTTTCTGAAAAATGGAGTTCAGAATGATGTTTCGTACAAAACAACCCAGATCGCCGTCGTGGGATGCGGATGTAAAAGGAGGTAACATTGTCCTTGCCATTATTTAGTGTGCCTGACAAAAATAGTAAATCGAAAAGAAATAAAAAACAGATTGTATAAATAATCGCTTTATTTAAAAAGTTTACTTTGTAAATATGTGGAATGATAATCGAATTTAATGCATTGTGTTTTAATGTATTGTATTTGATATTTCGGCTGACATGTTTTGGAGAATAAAAAAGTGTCTTTTTTTAAATTGTTTTGCTCTTCGGATTATCAGGCACATTGGAAGAATCCTTTCTATTTTTGTTTTGAAAAGTGAAATCAAATCGTACAAAAGCGACCTGCCCGAAATTCTTAATTTTTAAAATGTACGAAGAAAAGGTGTCCGAACCAAAACTCAATGCTGACTGAAATATGAAACTGAAAATTCTTGGCTTCGCTCTGCTTGCTGTCTGCGTCTGCGCCGTGTGCTGTATGTGCGGCAGCGATTCGAAAACGCCCGACTATGAATTTCCCGACGGACCTGATCCCGATCCCGACCCTCAGCCGGGCGATTATCCTGCCGGCCTGACCGTAACCGAGTTTACGGACGATCTGGGCGGCGGAAAACAATGTCTCGGATTCGTGGCCGTGGCCGACCTGAAAGCCAATCCCAAACTGCGCTTCAACGCCGTGCATCTGCCTCAACAGAAAACTCCGTCGCGCATTCATGCTGAATTCGCTTCGGCCAACCGGGGAACGGCCTGTGTGACGACCAATGCCGGGTATTGGTGGGCCGGAAATTCGTTGAGCCTGCTTGTTACCGGCGGTACCGTCAAGTCGATCGAGAATCAGACGGTGACACGCAACAACCAGACGGTTTATCCCGTGCGTTCTTCGTTCGGGCAGATGGCGTCCGGAGGGTTCGAGACGCACTGGATTTACTGCGTGCTCGACGACGGCAACAAGCCTTATGCCTTCCCGTCCGCACTCGACAACGACGAACGTACGAATACGTATATGTCCGCGCCGCCGACTTCGAAGACGCCCGGCGCGGCGCTCTGGACTCCGCAGGAGGCGGTCGGAGGCGGTCCGATGCTGGTCCGGGAGGGGAAGAACGTCGCCGTGGAGAACTATTGGAAAGAGGTGTTCGACGGCGGCGGCATCGCCGGGACTTCGCGTCAGCCGCGTACGGCGGTCGGCGCCACGGCCGACGGAAAACTGATCCTGCTGGTGTGCGACGGACGCAATATGCGGGGCAGCGCCGGGTTTACGCTGGCCGAACTGGCCGACAAACTGATCGAGCTGGGTGCCGTCGATGCGGTCAATCTCGACGGCGGCGGATCTTCGACCATGGTCGGCAGCGATGGCAAGGTGCTCAACCGTCCCAGCGACACGGGCAGCGCCGAGGTGATCGTCGAGCGCAAGATTTCGACGGCGGTCGTCATCTCCGAAGTGAACTAATCCATAAAGAATCATATGAAGAAACTTCTCTTTATCTGTCTCGCGGCCTTTGCAGCCGCCTCCTGCACGCAGGAAAAACAGCAGTCGAAACCGCTTTACATGTGGTTCGACTGCGAAGGCAATTACGCTACGCTGAGTCATCCCGATTCGATCCGTTATTACGTGTCCAAAATCCACGACATGGGCTTTACCGATGTCGTGGTCGACGTGAAGTCGATCATGGGCGAAACGCTCTACAAGAGCGATATAGCGCCTTACATGGGCGAATGGGAGGGTGTGACCCGTCCTGAAAACTACGATCTGCTGGGTTATTTCATCGAGGAGGGACACAAGCTGGGCATGCGCGTGCACGGTTCGCTCAACGTGTTCGCCGGCGGTCACAACTTCTTCGACCGGGGAATCATCTACGGCGATCATGCAGACTGGCAGTCGCAGGTCTATACGGAAGGGAAGATCGTGCCGATCAGCGAAATAAAGAGCAACTACAACGGCATGCTCAACCCGGCGAATCCCGAAGTGCAGGAGTACGAGCTGGCGATTCTGAAGGAGTTCGCCGGGAAGTATCCCGATGTGGACGGCATCGTCTTCGACCGGGTGCGTTTCGACAATATCACCTCCGATTTCAGTCCGCTGTCGAAGGAGCTTTTCGAAGCCTATGCCGGAACGAAAGTCGCCGATTATCCCGATGATATACTCCGCTGGACGCAGGATGCCGACGGCAAGTGGAGCTGGTCGCAGGGCCCGCTGTTCCGCAAGTGGATCGAATGGCGCGCATCGGTTATCAAGGACTTCGTGACCGAAGCCCACAGGCAGCTCAAGGAGATCAATCCCCGGCTGCTGGTCGGCGACTATACGGGCGCATGGTACCCGACCTATTATTACGTGGGCGTCAACTGGGCCAGCGAACAGTTCGATCCCGCCCGCTATTTCGATTGGGCGACGCCCGAATACAAGAATACGGGTTATGCCGACCTGCTCGACATCTATATGACCGGACTTTACTATACGCTGGTTACCAAAGCCGAAGTCGACAAGGCCAACGGAGCCGTGGGGCAGCGTACCGAAGCGGGAATGTCCGACGAGCAGAATTACTGGTACTGCATCGAGGGCGGCGCCGAATGGGCGAAGAAAATCACCTGCGGCGTGGTTCCCGTGACGGGTTCGATCTATGTCGAGCAGTACGAGGGCGACGCAGCGCAATTCACCCGCGCTGTGGCGCAGGCGCTCCGCGACACCGACGGACTGATGATCTTCGATATCGTCCATATCATCAACCGCGGCTGGTGGTCGGAGCTGGCGGCCGGAATCGCCGAAGGAAGCAACTGATCTGCAACCAATATAAAACACTAAAAACTTAACCTTAAATGTAATTCTATGAAAGAGTTTTTCTCTAGATTCAGAGATTCTCTGGCGGCGAGGACGTGTCTGTGGACATTGTTCCTGCTGTTGGCGGGGGCCGGGACGGCCTTTGCGCAGCCTACCGTCGGGGGTACGGTTACCGATGAACAGGGCAATCCGCTCGTCGGTGTGACCGTGGTGGTCGTGGACTCGAACAAGGGTACGACGACCGACATAAACGGACAGTATTCCATTGCGGTTCCCAAAGGCGGTATACTGGAATTTACGTATATCGGAATGTCCTCACAGAGAATAACTTGTGGGGGGGGGATTTCCAACCTTGACGTTACGATGAAAGAGGATGCCGCCCGTTTGGACGAGGTCGTCATCCTCGGTTACGGCTCGCAGCGCCGCGCCGACGTGACGGCGGCCGTGTCGCAGATCGACGGTAAGGAACTTCAGAAGATGCCGATGTCCAATATCTCGCAGGGACTGGCCGGCCGTCTGCCGGGTCTTATCTCCGTGCAGAATTCCGGACAGCCCGGTCAGGACCAAGCCAGCATGACCATTCGCGGCGCGAAGTCGGGTATTCTCTATATCGTCGACGGCGTGCAGCGTTCGATCAATGACATCGACCCCAACGATGTGGAGTCGGTATCGCTGCTGAAGGACGGCGCCGCCGTAGCGGTTTACGGTCTCGAAGCAGCCGGCGGTGTGATGATCGTAACGACCAAGAAGGGCAGACAGGGTGCGATGAATCTGACTTACAAGGGGTCCTACGGTGCGTCGTTCAATACCTCGTATCCCGAATTCCTCGACGGTCCGGGTTATGCTTACTGGTACAACAAGGCGCTCGAACTCGACGGTCAGGAGCCGATCTTCACGGCCAAGCATGTACAGATGATGCGCGAAGGCACGAACGGCTGGGGCAACACCAACTGGATCGACGAAATTTTCGGAACCGGTACGATTCAGCAGCACAGCGTCACTTCGACGGGCGGCAGCGACCGGATCAGTTATTTCGCTTCGCTGGGCTATATGAATCAGACCGGTAATGTCAAGAATTTCGATTACGACCGCTACAACCTGCGTACGAATATCGAAGCCAAGATTGCCAAGAGTCTGACCTTTACGTTTGGAGTGGCAGGTCAGATAGGAAGGAACCCGGATTCCCTGCCGGAGGAACTTCCGGCACCAGCGTTTCGACGGCCCCGTGGCTCTCGATTGCCGAGCAGGCCGCCTATGCGCATCCTTATCTGCCGAAGACCTATGACGGACTTCCGACCGCGAGCCAGAATAATTACGGGAATACGATCAATCCGATTGCCGCTACCGAACTGTCGGGCTATTCGAAATCACAGACCGTAGCCGTACAGACCAACGCTGCCCTGCAATGGGATCTTCCGTGGGTAAAGGGTCTCAGCCTGAAGGTTATGGGTGCGTACGACCGCAGCTCTACGACATCCAAAATCCTGAGTACGCCTTACTTCCTCATGTTGGCCAGCACGCCGAATTCGACCAGTCAGGATATCACTTATTCCAAGGCGTCGGATCCGCGCAACAATGCGAACGTCACGACCGGCAAGAAAACCAATAACCTGACCGAAGGATTCTCGCAGTGGCGCCGAATTACCTCTCAGGCCAGCATCAGCTACAAAAATACCTTTGCGGAGAAACACAAAGTCGATCTGTTGGCGCTGATCGAAACCCGCGATTACAAGACCAATAAATTCTCGGCTTCGGGTAAGGACATTCCGTTCCCGCAACTGCCTGAACTGGACCAAGCGACGACTCCGGCAGATAAGCCGATAGGCGGTTCCAGCGACGCTTCGCGCAAGGTCGGACTGGTTTTCCGCGGACAGTACAATTATGCCGATAAATATCTGTTCGAATTCTCCGGACGTTATGACGGGTCTTATAAGTTTATCGGCAACGTTTCGGGACGCCGCTGGGGATTCTTCCCTTCGGTATCGCTCGGATGGCGCATGTCGGAGGAGAACTTCTTCGCTCCCCTGCGCAACGCGGTCGACAACTTCAAACTCCGTGCATCGTTCGGTTCCTTGGGCGACGACTCCGGCTCGGCGGCCTATGCTTTCCTGAGCACGTTCTCCAATGTCAGTACGGCACCGAGCGTCGTTCTCGGCGGCGTGGGGCAGAACGGTATCATGACGTCGCTGGTCGCGAACGAACTTCTGACTTGGGAGCGTAATTATTCCTACAACGTAGGTTTCGATCTGGCGATGTGGAGCGGAAAACTCGGAGTGGAGTTCGATGCTTTCTACAACTATATTTTCGATATTCTGGGATCGAACACCGGAAAACCCGCTTCGATGGGCGGCTATTACCCCACTTACATAAATAACAATGCGCAGGATGTAAAGGGTATCGACGTCAAACTGACTCATCGTAATCACATCGGCAAAGATTTCCAGTATGGCGTGACCGTCAATATGACTTGGGCGAAAGATCGCTGGCTCCGTTATCAGGACAGCCCCAATACGCCCGATTACGCCAAGCGCACCGGCAAGAGCCGCTACATGACGATGGGCTTTATGGCCGACGGCCTGTTCCAGAGTGAAGAGGAGATCGACAATTCGCCGTGGATCTCCGGCTCGCGTCCCCGTGTGGGCGATATCAAATACAAGGATCTCAACGGCGACGGCGCCATTACGTACGATCAGGACCGCGCCTATCTCGGTCGCGGCCAGCGTCCGCAGTTCAACGGCAGTGTCAATCTCAATGCTTCGTGGAAAGGACTTGAATTCGATATTCTGTTTGTCGGGGCTGCCGTTTGCGACGTTTCGCTGACGGGTACTTATTACAACTGGAATGAGGACAATACGATTTTCACCCGTCCGTTTAAGGCCGGCGCCAACTCGCCGCGTTATCTCGTAGAAAAGGCATGGACGCCCGAAAATCCCAATGCGGAGTATCCCCGTCTGTCGCTCAATCCGCCTAACACGAACAACTCCTATGCTTCGTCGTTCTGGTACCGCGACGGAAAGTATCTGCGTCTGAAATCGGTTCATCTGGGCTATACGCTGCCCAAAAACTGGACCAACAAACTGCGCATCCAGAAGGTGAAGGTTTATATCGAGGGCAATAACCTCTGCACATGGTCGGGTCTGCCCGAAGGCGTCGATCCCGAATGGCCGGGCGTGACCAACGGTTACTATCCGCAGCAGCGTACGGTTGTGGGCGGTCTCGAAGTTTCGTTCTAACCGACAAAATTCAAAATCATGAAAAAGAAAATCATAAATATCGTTTTGCTGGCTGCTACGGTCGCCATGACGGGCTGTAACGATTGGCTCGACATGAGTCCGACCAACAAGGTGTCGGAAAAGATCGTATGGAGCGACGTCAATTATGTGACTCAGTATGTCAATGGGTTTTATCCCTACATCTCCCGGTACGGGGCGTTTGAGACCGGCGACAGTCAGGTCGGCCTGACGGACGGCCTGACCGAGACGCTCAAGTTCGGATCCGCCACGCCGGGCACGAACGTGGGGTTTGCCAATATCATCGCTTTCGCCGAGGGCGGACTTGCCGCATCGACGGCCGCTTTCCATTTCGGAGCATGGGATGATACCTACACTCGTATCCGTCGCGTCAACGAGTTCCTTTACGGACTGAAAAAATACGGAAGCAATTTCGACGGCGACACTTACAAGCGTTTCGAGGCCGAGGCCCGGTTCTTCCGCGGATTCCTCTATTTCCAGTTGCTGAAGCGTACTCCGGAGGTGATTCTCTATAACGAGGATTTGCTGGCGATTACCGAGAATAAGGCCCTCTCGACCGAGGAGGAGGGGTGGAATATGGTCGAAAGCGACCTTTCCTATGCCGCCAAGACCCTTCCGGCCAAATGGGACAACGAAGCGGGGCGCATTACTTCCGGTGCCGCGTATGCGATGCTGTCGCGTGCGATGCTCTATGCCAAACGCTGGCAGTCGGCCAAAACCGCGGCTGAAGAGGTATTCAAACTCGGTTATGTGCTGATGCCGGGCAAAACGGCTGCCGATTACGCCAAGGCGTTTACCTCGATGCGCGACGGTAATACGGAGTCGATTCTGGAATACAACTATCTGGTCGGCGGCCCGAACCATAGCTGGGACAAGCTCTTTATGCCGGGCGGCGACAATACGACCATGGGCGGACGGGCCACTCCGACGCAGGAGATGGTCGAATCGTACGAACTGGCGACGACGGGCGGTTATCCCGACTGGACGCCGTGGCACAATACGACGACCGGTACGACCGATACGCCGCCTTATGCTCAATTGGAACCCCGTTTCCATGCTTCCGTGCTTTACAACGGGTGCGAATGGAAAGGCCGTGCTCTCGAACCTTATGTGAGCGGTAAAGACGGCTATGCCGTTTACGACGACGGTTCGGCGCTCAACGGCCGTACGACCACGGGTTATTATCTGCGCAAAATGCTGAACGAAGGCTATACCGACTATTCGAAAGCCTGTACGCAGCCTTGGATCGCCATTCGTCTGGCCGAAGTCATTCTGAATCATGCCGAGGCGTGCTACATGCTGGGCGCCGACGGTGCGAACGACGACCTGCGCCAGATTCGGGAGCGCGTAGGCCTGCCTTACTCCAATAAGTCCGGCGAGGCGCTGATGGCGGCGATCCGGCAGGAGCGGAAGATCGAGCTTTACTGCGAAGGACATCATTATTGGGACATGCGCCGCTGGAAACTCGCGCATACGGCTTATTCCGGTCAGAACAGCCGCGTACACGGTCTCAAAATCGAAAAGCAGGGTGCCGAGTTTATTTATACCTACGTCGACTGCGACCGTAAGGACCGCCTTTTCGAAGAGAAGCTTTACCGTATTCCGCTGCCTGAAACCGAGCTGAGCAACAATTCGGCCGTCAAGCAGTTCCCTGAGTGGTTATAATCTCTAAAAGAAACCGAAACCATGAAAAATAGCATTAAATTATTTGCATTGGCGGCTCTGCTCGGCTTAGGCGGCTGCCATGAGCCGGATGAGCTGACCCCGTCGGTCGTGGATCAGGGGCTGAACACCATCTCGGCGCAGTTCGCTACCGGGGAGTATAAAAACGACCCGCTGGCAAAATTCACCGCGGCGGTGACCGAGGGACAGGAGCGTATCGTGATCGATGTTCCTTACTATTATCCCGAAAATTCGTCGAATACCACTTCGATTACCCAGATGCGCGTCACGGCTAATCTGGATGACAACTGTTTCATCACGCCGATGCTTGGGGTATTGGATCTGACGAAGGAAAACTGGTTTACGCTGACGCGTGTCGACGGTTCGAAGCGCAATTTCTGCGTGACGGGCAATATCAAGAAATCGGATAAATGCGAGATCATCTCTTTCGCCACCGACGAACCTGCTATTCAGGGTGTGATCGATAACGACCGTAACACGATTTCACTCATTACGGTCGATGACCTTTCGTCGGTGACGGCGCAGGTGATTCTTTCTCCCCACGCCACGATCTCGCCCGATCCCGCCGTTGCGGCCAATTACGAGGGCGAGGGCGTGAAATTTACGGTTACGGCGCATGACGGCGTGACCAAGCGGGTTTATTCCGTGAGCAAGGAGATTCCGCCCAAGATCAAATACGGTTGGCGTGCGGGCAGCGAGACGGAGGTTTGGCAGAACGTATCGCTCGACAAACTCGGAATCGTCAATGCCGGCGGTAAGATCTATTCGCTGGCGGCGTCGGGCAACAAGCTCGTGCTTTCGACCGGTGCGGACAAGTTCCTGTTCAACCGCGCGACAGGTGATTTCTTGGGTACACACGACATGAAGGGCGTAGCGGCCGACGGCGGTATGACCTCGGACGACGCGGGCAACATCCTCTATGCGAACTTGGCTAATCCCAATGCCGAATTCAAGGTTTATGCGGCGGCATCGACGGATGAAATGCCTGCCGAGCTGCTCTCCTATACGAACGCTACGGGCGCTTCGATGGGCAAGCACATTTCGGTGCAGGGCAACGTGAAGGGCGATGCGATCGTTACGGCCGTGATCTATACGTGGAACGGTGCCGTTTGCAAGTTCCTCCGCTGGGTGATTACCGGAGGCGTGCCGGCCAAGCCGCAGATGATCTCGGTTACGGGGGCGACCGCCGGCTGGAACGGCAACGGCCACGCCGACGTGGAGGCTTATTCGGCCAATCCCGACGATCCTTACTTCCTTGCCTACTACAGTGCCAATGCGCTGTATCGTGTCGATGCGACGGGCGCTGTAACTCACAAGATCGCCACTGCGACATGGGGCGCCAACTCCAACTACAACTGTGTGGATGTATGTACGTTCAATAACGCCAAATATGCGGCGATTTATGAGGGCGCGCATTTCACCTACGGAGAGTTCAAGGCCTACATGTTCGATGTGACGACGCCCGATCAGATGACGGGTGCGTGCGACACGTCGCCGTCGAAGGTTTTCGTATCGAACGAATACAAGCCTGCCGGGGCGGTGGTCAATGCGGCCGGCGACGTGCTGATGACGGCATCGGCCGACGGATACAAGATGAATCTCTACTATACGGACGCCAATACCAATGCGCTGGTCGCTTGGGAGTTCGACTGTATCGACAAGTAACACCCCTTTTGCCTGCATCCCTCTGACCGGGGATGCAGGTCCTAAAACAAACATAATTTTGAAGATGAAAAAGAATGTTAAATGGTTTGCGGCGGCTCTGGTGGCGCTGACGCTGGGATACGGGGCTGTTTCGTGCGGCTCGGATTCGAAGGAGCCCGAATGGGAGTGGCCCGATCCCGACCCCGATCCCGATCCGGAGCCGGGGGTGGAGAAACCCCGGTTCATCTGGGTCGATGCCGCCGCCAACTTTCCCGATTTCGCCAACAGCAAGGAGAATATACTGCGCGATCTGACCAAGGCCAAGGAGGCCGGATTCACCGATATCGTGGTCGATGTGCGGCCTACTACCGGCGACGTGCTTTTCCGTACGTCGGTGGTCGATCAGGTGGAATGGCTCGGCGCATGGCTGCCGGGCGGATATTCCAAGGTCGAACGCACGGCCACGTGGGACTACCTGCAGGCGTTTATCGACGCCGGAAAGTCGCTCGACCTGCGCATTCACGCCGCGATCAATACCTTTACGGGCGGCAACCAGACCTTGCTGGGCGGCGCCGGAGTCGTTTTCCGGGATGAGGCCAAGCGGGCGTGGACGACCGATCTGAATCTGGCGGGCGGCATCACGAACATCATGTCAACCTCGCAGTCCGCCAAGTTCTTCAATCCGGTATTGCCCGAAGTGCAGGAGTATCTCTGTTCGATGCTCAGGGACCTCGCGGCCTATGACGGACTGGCGGGAATCTTCCTCGACAGGGGGCGCTTCGACGGATTTACCAGCGATTTCTCGAATTATACGCGCAAGGAGTTCGAGAAGTATATCGGCCAGTCGGTTGCCGGTTTCCCCGCCGACATTCTGCCTGCCGGCCATACTTCGGGCATACCCTCGCCGGTGCCCGTGCATATGAAGCAGTGGCTCGAATTCCGGGCGAAGGTGATCCACGACTTTATGGAGAAGGCGCGCGCCGCCGTCAAGTCGGTCAATCCGTCGGTCAAGTTCGGCGTATACGTCGGAGGCTGGTATGCCAGCTATTACGACGTGGGTGTCAACTGGGCCAGTCCCAATTACGACACCTCGTCCAAATTCTCGTGGGCTACCAAGAAATACATGAACTACGGCTATGCCGACCTGATGGACCAGATGCTCATCGGCGCCTACGCCTCCCCGACGCGCGTTTACGGCACGACCGAATGGACCATGCAGGGATTCTGCCTGCTGGCCAAAGAGCGTACGATGGGAGCCTGCCCGATGGTGGCCGGCGGTCCCGACGTGGGAAACTGGGATGCCGACGACAAGGTGCCGCAGGAGGAGGAGAACCGGGCCATCACCGCTTCGGTCGCCGCCTGCATCAACGCCTGCGACGGTTATTTCCTGTTCGATATGATTCACCTGAAAAAAGCCGATCAGTGGTCGTATGTCAAGACCGGTATCGACGGCGTAATTAAAAAAGACTGATTATGAAACGCATCGTCATATTGTTTCTGGCCGCCCTTTTCGCGGCGTCCGGCGCTTCGGCGCAGAAATTCCATAACGCCTACTACGATACCCGCCGTGCGGCCCACGACGAAGAGGGACTGCAACAGGGGGCGATCGTCTTCCTCGGCAACAGCATTACCGAACAGGGGTGGTGGAGCCTGCTGCTCAAACGCGGCGACGTCGAGAACCGCGGCATCGGCGGCGACAATACCTTCGGCATGATCGACCGTCTGCCCGACATCCTGAAAAGCAAGCCCCGCAAAATCTTCCTGATGGCGGGCATCAACGACCTGACGGGCGGGCAGCCTGTCGATACGATCGTGATGAACATTACCCGCATGGCGGACATGGTGCACGAAGCCGTTCCCGGCTGCCGGCTCTATATCCAGAGCGTGCTGCCGGTCAATACCCGGCGGCTGGCATATCCCGGACTCAAGGGGCACAATCCGCAGGTGCGGGCGCTCAATGCGCGGCTGGTGCGGTTGTGCGACGCCAAGCCGTGGTGTACGTTCGTCGATCTTGCGCCGCTGCTTTCCGATGCCGACGGCGAGCTGCGCATCGACCTGACGAAGGACGGAATCCACCTCCATCCCGCGGGATATGTGATCTGGACCGATTACCTCAAGAAACAGAAATACCTGAAATAACGTAACGTGCAGATGGAAAAACGAGCTTATACGGTCGATTTGCTGCGGGGACTGGCTATCGTGGGAATGGTGCTGTCGGGGCAGATCCTGTGGCACGCCGAACTTCCTGCGTGGCTGTTTCATGCGCAGGTGCCGCCGCCGTCGTTCCGCTTCGACCCGTCGGTGCCGGGAATTACGTGGGTCGATCTGGTCTTCCCGTTTTTCCTCTTCTCGATGGGGGCCGCTTTCCCGCTGGCCCTGCGTAAGCGGCTGGAGCAGCGGGGTGAATCGGTGGCGTTGATCCTGACGGTCGTGGTGCGCAGGTGGGCGTTGCTGGCGCTTTTCGCCATCGCGCTCGCCAACCTGCGTTCCGGAGTGACGGGAACGCTGCCGGGATGGGGCTCCTCGCTGCTGCAACTGGCGGGCTGGGGCTGTTTCTGTGCGCTTTTCATGCGCTTCGGCCGGCTTTCGGACCGGCAGAACCGCATGGTCTGTCTGGCCGGCGTCGCCGGCATCGCCGCCCTGCTGGCGGCCGCCCGGTGGGGCTGGGGGCTGCCCGTCTCGGCGGAGCGGAGCGACGTCATCATTCTGGTCCTTGCAAATATGGCGCTCTTCGGCAGCCTGGTGTGGCTCTATACGCGGAACAACCTGCTGGCGCGGTTGGGTGTGCTGGCGCTGCTGGCGGCACTGCGTCTGGGCAGCGGCGTCGAAGGTTCGTGGAACGAGGCGTTGTGGAACTGGTCGCCTGCGCCGTGGCTTTTCCGCTTCGACTACCTGAAATACCTTTGTATCATCATTCCCGGCACGATTGCGGGAGACCGTATCTACGAATGGATGACGCAGAGCGGCGAAGATGCGCCGGGGGCGTCCCGGCGGCGGGAGGTCTGGATACTCGTTCTGCTCGTGACGCTGATATGCCTGAATATGTGGGGGCTTTTCGCGCGGCAGCTGGTCGTGAATCTCGCGGCGGGCGTCCTGATCTGTCTCCTGCTCCGGCGTCTGCTGCGTGGAGACGGTTCCGCGACCGGAAGACTGCACCGTTCGCTTTTCGGCTGGGGCTTTTTCTGGCTGGGGCTGGGACTGGCGCTGGAGGCGTTCGAGGGGGGCATCAAGAAGGATTACGCGACGTTCAGCTATTTTTTCGTCACCTCCGGGCTGGCTTCGTTTGTCCTGATCGCCGCCGGAATCGCGATGCGGCGGCTGAATGTGCGTTTCTCGGCGCTGGTCAAATGCGGGCAGAATCCGATGGTGGCCTACACGGCGGCCGGATTCCTCATCATGCCCCTGCTGACGCTGCTGCATCTGTCGCCCTGTTTGCAGGCCTTTGCCGAGCTATGCCCGTGGATGGGCGTGGTGCGGGGCGTGCTGGTCACGGCCGCGGTCATGGCCGTTACGGTCTTTTTTACGAACCGCAGGCTTTTTTGGAGAACCTGATTTGAAATTTAAATAAATGAGTTATGCGAATAAAAGGAACTTTTCTCGACGAAATCAGTCATGATATTCCCCATCAGAACTGGGGCGAAGCCGAATGGGACCGTGACTTCGGCTACATGCGCGAAGCCGGCATCGACACCGTGATCCTGATCCGCTGCGGCTACCGCCGCTGGCAGACTTTTCCCTCGCGGGTGCTCACGGCCGAGGAGGGGTGTTACGAACCGCCCGTCGATCTGGTCGATATGTTCCTGCGCCTGAGCGACAAGTGGGGCATGAACTTCTGGTTCGGACTCTACGATTCGGGCAAGTACTGGGACCGCGGCGAATACGAACAGGAGGTTGCGCTGAACAAACGCGTGATCGACGAGGTGTGGAGCCGTTACGGACATTACAAATCCTTTGCGGGCTGGTATATTTCGCAGGAATGCAGCCGCAATACCGGCAAGATCGTCGATCTGTATGCGAGTCTGGGACGCTATTGCAAGGAGGTTTCCGGCGGTCTGCCGACCATGATTTCCCCTTATATCGACGGCAGCAAGAACGTCAGCCAGTACAATGCTTCGACTTCGAAGCAGAACGTCGTGACGCTCGAAAGCCATGAACGCGAGTGGGACGCCATCTTCGCCGGAATCAAGGGCGCCGTGGATATCGTCGCCTTTCAGGACGGCCATGTGGAGTATGACGAGCTGGTCGATTTTCTGAAAGTCAACAAGAAACTGGCCGACCGTTACGGGCTGGAGTGCTGGACCAATTCCGAGACCTTCGACCGCGACATGCCGATCAAGTTCCTGCCGATCAAGTGGGAGAAACTGCGGCTCAAGATGGGGTTGGCGGCTCAGGCCGGTTACCAGAACGCCATTACGTTCGAGTTCTCGCACTTTATGAGTCCGCAGTCGGCCTACCTGCAGGCGGGGCACTTGTACGACCGCTATATGGAGTATCTGAAAACCTTGGAATAGAGACCGATGAACGGACATTACCCTAAACCGGGCGGTTTGGCGGCGGCGTTGGCCGTGCTGATCGCAGTCGTGCTGGCGGCCTGCTCCCCGAAGGGTGCGGCGGGCGGCGACGCGGCCTGCGGCCTGTCGGACGACGATTTCAGAACCGAAGGCATTCTCCAAGCGATTCCCGTTCGTGCGACGTTCCTCGACGAGGTGAGCTGGGACATTCCCCACCAGAACTGGGGCGTCAGGGAGTGGGACGCCGATTTCCGGGCGATGAAAAACATGGGGATCAACACCGTGGTGCTGATCCGCGCAGGGCTGGGACGGTGGATCGCCGCGCCGTTCGAGTGCCTGCTCGAAAGCGAGGAGGTGTACTATCCCCCGGTCGATCTGGTGGAGATGTTCCTTACGCTGGCCGACAAATACGGTATGGCGTTCTATTTCGGCATGTACGATTCGGGCAAATACTGGCAGGAGGGACTCTTCCAGCGCGAGATAGACCTGAACCTGAAACTGATCGACGAGGTGTGGGCCAGATACGGACATCACAAGTCGTTTCAGGGGTGGTATCTGTCGCAGGAGATCAGCCGCCGGACCAAAAACATGTCGCGCATCTATGCGGAAGTGGGCCGCCATGCCAAGGCGGTTTCGGGCGGCCTGAAAACGATGATTTCGCCCTACATCCACGGCATCAAGACCGATCAGGTGATGGCGGGCGACAAGGCCCTTTCGGTCGAAGAGCACCGTCGCGAGTGGAACGAGATACTGGGCAATGTCGCCGGAGCGGTGGACATCCTCGCGTTTCAGGACGGGCAGGTCGATTACCACGAGTTGTACGATTATCTGGTGGTGAACAAGGCGCTGGCCGACAAATATGGCATGGAGTGCTGGACCAACATCGAGTCGTTCGACCGCGACATGCCGATCCGCTTCCTGCCGATCAAATGGGAGAAACTGCTGTTGAAGCTGGACGCCGCACGGCGGGCCGGGATGCAGAACGTCATCACGTTTGAATTCTCGCACTTTATGAGTCCCAATTCGGCCTATCCGCAGGCGGGACATCTTTACGATCGCTACTGCGATTATTTTAAAATCGACAACCCTTACCGGAAACGGTGAATGCTCCATGAAACAGCGTGCTGACATATCGTACATGCTCTTTCTTGCGGTCACGGCTGCCGTGGGCGGACTCCTGTTCGGATACGACACGGCCGTGATTTCGGGCACCGTCGAGCTGGTGACGGCCCGCTTCGGGCTGGACAGCCTGCAGCAGGGGTGGTATGTGGGGTGCGCGCTGGCCGGCTCGATCGCCGGCGTACTCTGTGCGGGCGTGCTGAGCGACCGGCTGGGACGCCGGCGGACGATGCTCGTCTCGGCCGTGCTGTTCACGGTGTCGGCCGTGGGATGCGCCCTTTGCGCCGATTTCACGCAGCTGGTCGTCTACCGGATCGTGGGCGGGCTGGGCATCGGCGTCGTTTCGGTCGTCTCGCCGCTTTACATCTCCGAGGTGTCGGCGGCGCGCCGTAGGGGCATGCTGGTGTCGTTTTACCAGCTGGCCGTCACGATGGGATTTCTGGCGGCCTATACGGTCAATTACCTGCTGCTCCGCATGGGACAGACCGCCGGTTTCGGAACGGCGTGGGTGCAGTGGATCTTCGTCGATGAAGTGTGGCGGGGCATGTTGGGAGCCGAAACCCTTTCGGCGCTGCTTTTTTTCGTCATCATCTTCTTTATTCCCGAAAGTCCGCGCTGGCTGGCGCTTCGCGGACGGACGGACCGCGCTCTGCAGATACTCGGCCGTATCAACGGCGACCGGACGGAAGCCGCCGCGGAGCTTGCGGCCATCGAAACGGCCGTCGGCGGCGGTCAGGCCCCGCAGTGGCGGCTCCTGCTGTCGAAAGACATCCGGACGGCGGTGCTCGTCGGCACGGCGATCGCCATTCTCGGACAGTTCATGGGCGTCAATGCCGTACTTTACTACGGGCCGTCGATTTTCGAGCGGGCCGGATGGTCGGGCAGCGACTCGCTGTTCGCCCAGATACTGGTCGGAGCGGTCAATATGCTGACGACGGTGCTGGCACTGGCGATCATCGACCGCGTCGGGCGTAAGAGGTTGGTTTACTGGGGCGTGTCGGGCATGGTGCTGTCGCTGCTGCTTATCGGGACCTGTTTCCTGACCGGTGAGCGGTCGGGGATGCCGGACGGCGTACTGCTGGCGGCGTTCCTGTGCTATGTTTTCTGCTGCGCCATCTCCGTCTGCGCCGTGGTATGGGTGCTTTTGTCGGAGATGTATCCGATTCGTGTGCGCGGCGTGGCGATGTCGATCGCGGGGTTCTCGCTTTGGGTGGGGACCTATCTGGTCGGGCAGCTTACGCCGTGGATGCTCGCGAACCTGACGCCGGCGGGGACCTTTTTCCTCTTCGCCGCGATGTGCGTGCCCTATATGCTGCTGATATGGAAGGCTGTGCCGGAGACGTCGGGCCGCACGCTCGAAGAGATCGAACGATACTGGACAAGATAACAATATAAATCAGATAAGATTATGGACTTCAAAAGATTAGCGGAACAGTACAAAACCGAATTGCTGGATGGCGTACTGCCTTTCTGGCTCGAAAAATCGCAAGATAGGGAATTCGGCGGCTATTTTACGTGTCTCGATCGTGACGGAAGCGTCTACGATACCGACAAATTCATCTGGCTGCAGGGGCGCGAAGTGTGGATGTTCGCCATGCTCTATAACAAGGTGGAGCGTCGCCCCGAATGGCTCGAATGCGCCGTGCAGGGGGCTGAGTTCCTGCGCAAATACGGCCACGACGGCAACTACAACTGGTATTTTGCGCTGACGCGCGAAGGCCGCCCGTTGGTGCAGCCCTATAATATTTTCTCCTATACGTTCGCGGCGATGGCTTTTGCGCAGGTCGCCGTTGCGACGGGCAGCGACGAGTACGCCCTGATCGCAAAGCGGACTTTCGACCGGATTCTGGAGAAACGCGCCAATCCCAAGGGCGAGTGGTGCAAGGCTTATCCCGGAACGCGTTCGCTCAAGAGTTTCGCTCTGCCGATGATCCTCTGCAACATGGCGCTGGAGATCGAGCCGATGATCGACAAACAACTGTTGGCCGACACCATCGGGGAGTGCCTGCACGAAGTGATGGAGGTGTTTTACCGGGAAGAGCTGGGGCTGATCGTCGAGAACGTCACGGAGGACGGACGGCTTTCCGATACGTTCGAGGGCCGTCAGATGAATCCCGGACATTCGCTCGAAGCGATGTGGTTCATCATGAACCTCGGCGTGCGTCTCGACGACCGTGCGCTGATTGACAAAGCGGTGAAAATCGCGCTCAATACCGCCGAATACGGCTGGGACAAGGAGTACGGCGGCATTTTTTATTTTCTGGACCGCAAGGGCGCGCCCCGCGTGGAGCTGGAATGGGATCAGAAGCTCTGGTGGGTGCATATCGAATCGGCGATCGCGATGATCAAGGGCTATCAGCTGACCGGATCGAAGGAGTGTCTGGAGTGGTTCGGGAAACTGCACGAATATACGTGGGCGCATTTCAAGGACACGGAGCATCCCGAATGGTTCGGTTACCTGAACCGCCGCGGCGAGGTGCTGCTGCCGCTCAAGGGCGGGAAGTGGAAGGGATGTTTCCATGTGCCGCGCGGGCTGTTCCAGTGCTGGCAGATTCTCGAACAATGCAAATAGAACTAAAATACGGAACGATGAAAAGATATTTACTGACAATTCTGTTGTCGTTGTGGTGCGCCTGCGCATGGGCCGCGGGCAGCGTCACGGTCAAGGGGCGCGTCCTTTGCGGCGGCCGGGGCGTGGAAGGCGTCTGGGTCTCCGACGGCGAAGAGTTCGCGTGCACCGACAAAAGAGGAAATTACAGACTGCAGGCCGGCGCCGACAACCGCTTCGTCTTCGTTTGCGTGCCTGCGGGCTACGACGCTCCGGTGGAAAAGGGCGTGGTGCGCTATTTCCACCCGCTGCCCGCCGAGGGCAAATCCTGCGATTTCACGCTGCTCCGCCGTGCGGGCGACGACTCGCGGTACGGGTTCATCGCCATCGCCGATCCGCAGATATGGGCGCCGAAGGAGTTTGCGAAACTCGCGGCGGCGGCCGACGACATCGCCGCCACGGTCCGCAGTTACGGCGGTATGCCTTTCCACGGCATTTGCTGCGGCGACATCGTGTCGCACGACCATTCGCTTTACGGCCGGTACAACGAGGTGATGGAGCGTACGGGAATTACGTTCCGCAACGCGATGGGCAACCACGACATGGAGGTCTACGGACGCTCTTACGAAACCTCCTTCTCGAAGTTCGAGGAGATGTACGGCCCGGTCTACTATTCGTTCGACGTCGGACGCATCCACTACGTGGTGCTCGACGACAACTTCTTCATCGGGCGCGACTATTTTTACATCGGCTATCTCGAAGAGCGGCAGATGCGCTGGCTCGAAAAGGACCTTGCCCGCGTGCAGCCCGGTTCGACGGTGGTCGTCTGCCTGCATATTCCTTCGACCTGCGAGGAGCAGGACCGCAAGCAGTTCCGCTACGACCGCGCCGGATCGACGATGACCAACCACAGGGGGCTTTACGAAATTCTGAAACCCTACCGGGCGCATATCATTTCGGGCCATACCCATACGACCTTCAACCAGCCGATCGCGCCCGGCCTCTACGAGCATGTGACACCCGCCCTGAGCGGCGCATGGTGGCAGGGGCCGCTCTGCACCGACGGCACGCCCGCCGGGTACGGCGTCTATGAGGTGAACGGCGACCGGATCGACTGGTATTACAAATCGACGGGTTATCCGGCCGACTACCAGATGAAAATTTACAGCGGTCGCGAATATCCCCAGTTCGAAGGGTATGCCGTGGCCAACGTCTGGGCCAGCGACCCGGCGTGGGAGGTCGAATTTACGATCGACGGCGTGCCGGTCGGTCCCGCCGAGCGGTTTCAGGCTTACGATCCCGCCGCGAAACAGATGTACTCCGATACCAGTCAGATGGACCACAAATGGATTTACCCTTCGATTTCGGACCACTATTACCGCGTCGCGCTGCCCGAAGGGGCGAAGCGCGTCGAGGTGTCGGCTACGGACCGCTTCGGGCGGATCAGTCGGGCCGCAGCCGATTTGAAATAAACGACCGAATATGAGATTTACCGGACTGAAATATTTGCAGCTGCTGGCATGCTTGGGGCTGTTTGCGTGCGGTTCCGCCGAGCGTTACGACGTGGTGATCGTCGGCGGGGGAGCGAGCGGAACGGCGGCCGGACTGCAGGCGGCCCGCATGGGGGCGCGAACCTTGATCGTCGAGGAGTTCGACTGGCTCGGCGGCATGCTCACCTCGGCGGGCGTGAGCGCCACCGACGGCAATTACCGCCTGCGCGGCGGCATCTGGGACGAGTTCCGGACGGAGCTGGCCCGGCATTACGGCTGCGATTCGGCCCTGATAACGGGGTGGGTCAGCAACGTGATGTTCGAACCTTCGGTGGGCGACAGTATTTTCAAACGGCTCGTCGCCCGCGAACCGAACCTCACCGTGTGGTACCGTTCGGCGGCCGAGACGGCCGAGCGCGAAAAGGATGTATGGCGGCTGGGTGTCCGGCGTGACGGCCGGCTCCGGCAGGTCGAAGCCGGCGTGCTCGTCGATGCGACGGAGCTGGGCGACGTCGCCCGGATGGCGGGCGTCCCCTATGACGTCGGCATGGATTCGTCGGCCGTCACGCACGAGGATATCGCCCCGGCCGAAGCCAACGGCATCGTGCAGGACCTGACCTATGTCGCCGTATTGAAGGATTACGGCCGCGACGTCACGATTCCGCGGCCCGACGGGTACGATCCGTCGCTTTTCGCCTGCTGCTGCGTGAACGACCTCTGCATCGCTCCGAAGGAACCGCATCGCATGTGGTCCCGTGAGATGATGATTACCTACGGAAAACTGCCCGACGGCAAATACATGATCAACTGGCCGATCGAGGGCAACGATTACTACGTGGACATGATCGACATGACGCCCGAAGAGCGGGCCGACGCCGTCCGCAGGGCCAAGAATCATACGCTGTCATTCGTCTATTTCCTCCAGCATGAGTTGGGATTCAATACGTTGGGATTGGCCGACGACGAGTTTCCTACGGAGGACCGGCTGCCGTTCATTCCCTATCACCGCGAATCGCGGCGCATTCACGGGGTCGTGCGGTTTACGCTCAACGACATTACCGACCCCTACGCAGGAACGCTTTATCGTACGGCGGTCGGCGTGGGCGATTATCCGGTCGATCAGCACCATACCCGCTATTCGGGCTGGGACGACCTGCCCGACCTCTATTTCCATCCCATCCCCTCGTACGGTTTTCCGCTGGGCATCGTGATCCCCGCAGGATTTCCGGGGTTGCTCGTAGCCGAAAAATCGGTTTCGGTAACCAACCTCGTCAATGGCTCCACGCGCCTGCAACCCGTCGTGTTGCAGATCGGGCAGGCAACGGGAGCCTTGGCGGCGTTGGCCGCGGCGGCGGGCGTCGATCCGTCCGAAGTCGCGGTGCGCAGGGTGCAGGAGGCGGTGCTCGATGCGGGCGGCTACCTGCTGCCGTACCTCGACCTGCCGGCCGGTGATCCGCGTTTCAAGGCGATGCAGCGGATCGGCGTGACCGGAATCCTCAAGGGGCGCGGAGCCAATGTCGGCTGGGAGAACCAGACATGGTTCGACGCCGATCGGACGATCGCGGAATCCGAACTGCGCGAAGGGCTGCGTGAAGTCTATCCGTCGGTACGCTCCTCCGTTCGGGAAACGCCGGTCGACGGGGCGCTCCTGACGGCGATGCTGACCGAAGCGCTCGGCAAGCCGGCCGGGGACATTGCGGCGCAGACGGAGCGCGCCGCCGCCGGACTGCTCTCCGGTTACGATCCGGCGCGTCCGCTCACGCGACTCGAATGCGCGCTGCTGATCGACGTGGTGGCCGATCCTTTCCATGCGGCCGAAGTCGATATTTACGGAAACTACAAACGAAAATAGCTTTTAATTTTCCATGAAAAAACTGCTGACTGTATGCCTGCTGGCCTTTGCCGCGGCAGGTGCGACCGGCTGTCGGAGTGCCGCCGAGGGGGTGAAACCCAAACTGATGTGGCTCGACTGTTCGGCCAACTGGGTGCGCTTCAGTTACCCCGATTCGATCCGTTATTATGTGAACAAGTGCCGGGAGGCCGGCATGACGGCGCTGGTGCTCGACGTCAAGGGCACTTCGAGCGAAGTGGTGTATCCCAGCGAATATGCGCCGCAAGTTCGTGAGTGGAAGGGCTTTACCCGTCCCGATTTCGACTTTGTGGGAACTTTCGTCGATGCCGCGCACGATGCCGGACTGGAGATTTACGGTTCGTTCAACACTTTTGCCGAAGGCAACGGTGTATTCCGCCGCGGACTGATCTACGACGGGCATCCCGAATGGCAGGCCGTGAACTATGTTCCCGGCAGGGGATTGATGCCCCAGCTGGAGATTCCGGACAAGAAGGTGCTGTTCGCCAATCCCGCGCTTCCTGCCGTTCAGGATCACGAAATCGCCATTTTCAAGGAGGTGGCGCAGAAGTACGATTTCGACGGTCTGCTGCTTGACCGCGGCCGTTACGACAATATCCAGTCCGACTTCTCGGATTTCTCGCGCGGGAAATTCGAGGCTTATATCGGGAAAAAGCTGGAGCGGTTCCCGGAGGATATCTATACGTGGGAGGAGGACGGCGACGGCGGCTGGAAACGCATCGACGGCCCTTATTTCAAGCAGTGGATCGAGTGGCGCGCGTCGGTGATCTACGACTTCTTCAAACGCACCAAAGAGGAGCTGAAAGCCGTGAAGCCCGGCCTGAAGTTCGGCGCTTATACGGGTGCGTGGTACCCCTCCTATTTCGAAGTGGGCGTCAATTGGGCCAGCAATACGTACGATCCTTCGCAGGATTTCGCATGGGCCACGCCCGATTATAAGAATTACGGATATGCCGAACTGCTGGACATCTTCACCAACGGCAATTATTACTGGAACGTGACCGTCGACGAGTACCGTCGCAGCAACGGCCTGCATAAGAACGAGACCGACAGCGAAATGTCGAAGGGCGACCACCTCAGCGTCGAGGGCGGGTGCCGCTATTCGCGCCGTCTGCTGGGCGGCAGACCCTTCTTCGGCGGGATGTACGTCGAGGACTACAAACGCGATACGACCCAGTTCAAGCGGGCCGTGGAGATGAATCTCCGCGAATCGGACGGACTGATGGTGTTCGACATCGTGCATATCATCAACCGCGACTGGTGGGGACCGCTGCAGCGGGCCGTCAGCGCCTATGAAGCGGAGGCGAAGCAATGAGCAGACGGCTGATTTTTGCAGCGCTGGCGCTGTTGTGCGCCGGCGCCGTTTCCGCCCAGAAGCGGACGGAGACGCCCGCCGCGTCGTCCGAAGTGCGCTATGTCGGACGTACGCAGACGAAGGGCGGCGACGTGAGTTTCGACTGGAGCGGAACCAGCTTCGAGTGCCGTTTTACGGGCGGTTCGCTGGCCATGCGCGTTTCGGATACGAAAAAGAACTACTACAACCTGACCGTCGACGGCCGCGACGCCGGCGTCGTTACGACGTTCGGGACGGATTCGGTCGTGGTGCTGGCCGAGAAGCTGGGCCGCGGCGAACATACCGTGCGGATGCAGAAGCGCACCGAGGGCGAGCAGGGGCGTACGACGATCCATGCCTTCCTGCTCGACAGGGGAGGACGTCTGCTGCCAGCCTCGCCCGCGCCCGGACGGCATATCGAATTTATCGGCAACTCGCTGACCTGCGGTTACGGGACCGAGGGGCTTTCGAAGGACGAGCCGTTCAAACCCCAGACCGAGAACTGCAACAAGGCGTACGCCTGCATCATCGCCCGTTATTTCGGCGCCGACTATACGCTGATCGCCCATTCGGGACGCGGCGCGGCGCGCAATTACGGCGATAAGAACACCACTTCGCAGAATACGATGGCCGACCGCATCGCCAATACGTTCGACGAGGCGGCGGAACCGGCGTGGGATTTCGCGGCGTCGCCGTCCCGTCCCGATCTGGTCGTCATCAATCTGGGATCGAATGACTTCTCGACCCTGCCGCATCCTTCGCGCGATGAGTTTGCGGCCGCCTACACCCGCATCCTGCAGACTCTGCGCGGCGCCTACGGCGACGAAATGCCGATCCTCTGCGTGGCGCCGCGCGTCAGCGAACCGGCCTTCACCTATATCCGCGACTTGTGTCAGTCCGGCGTCGTGCCGAACCTCCATTTCGCGGCTATCCTGCCCGGCTACTGCAACGACGGGAGCGAACTCGGATCGTCGGCCCATCCCAATTATGCGGGACATCGCAAGATGGCGATGCTGCTGATCCCCTACGTTTCGACGCTGACGGGATGGGAGGCGGAGATCAAACCGGTCGAGTAGGCGTTTGGCCGTATCGCGGCTTTTTGCTACTTTTGTCCCCGGTTAGGAACGGAGTAGCGAATTATGGAATCTCACAAGAACAAATTGCCCTCGGCATGGGTGTCGGCGCTGCCGCTCGCAGTGCTGACACTCCTTTTATATGTGGTCATCCGCTGTTTCGGGGGCGATGCGATAAACGGCGGAAGCCAGATCGCGCTGCTCTCGGCCACGTCGGTCTGCGTGATGCTCTCGATCGGCATCTACCGCTGCAAGTGGTCGGTGCTTGAGGATGCGATCATCGACAACATACGCGCCTCGGCGTCGGCCATCATCATCCTGCTGCTGATCGGCGCCATCGCCGGATCGTGGATGGTGAGCGGCGTGGTGCCGACGATGATCTATTACGGGCTGAAAATCCTGCACCCCTCGTTTTTTCTCGTCGCCTCGTGCGTCATCTGCGCCGGCGTGTCGCTGATGACCGGCAGCTCGTGGACGACGATCGCCACGATCGGCGTGGCGCTGATGGGTATCGGGCAGGCGATGGGCTTTCCCGAAGGGTGGATCGCGGGCGCGATCATTTCGGGGGCCTATTTCGGCGACAAGATTTCGCTGCTCTCCGATACGACGGTGCTCGCTTCGTCCACCGTCGGCGTGCCGATCTTCACGCATATCCGCTACATGCTCTACACGACCGTTCCGTCGTTCGTCGTCGCGCTGGCGGTCTTCGTCGTCGCGGGACTGACGCTGAGCCATACCGGCGGCGCGCACGCCGAACTTTACGCCGATTCGCTGCGCGGCGCTTTCCGCATTACGCCGTGGCTGCTGCTGGTGCCCGTGGCGACGGGCGTGCTGATCGTGCGGAAACTTCCGGCCATCGTGACGCTTTTCTGCGCCGCGGTCTTCGCCTGCGTCGCCATGCTGCTGGCGCAGCCCGAACTGGTGGCGAGGGTGGCCGGAGTCGAAGGGCTGGACTTCATGTCGGGATTCAAAGGCTTGCTGATGAGCTGTTTCGGGCCTACGGCGCTGGAGACCGGAAGCCCGCAGCTCGACGAACTGGTGGCCACGCGCGGCATGGCCGGCATGCTCAATACCGTATGGCTCATCATCTGCGCCATGTGCTTCGGCGGCGTGATGACCGGCAGCGGCATGCTGGGTTCGCTGACGGCCGTTTTCCTGAAATTCGTCCGACGCACCTTTTCGGCCGTGGCTTCGACGCTGGGGGCCGGAATCTTCTTCAACCTCTGCACCGCCGACCAGTATATCTCGATCATCCTTTCGGGCCGTCTGTTCCGGGAACTCTATGCCGAACGGGGGCTGGAATCCCGTTTGCTGAGCCGCTCGGTCGAGGATTCGGCGACGGTCTGTTCGGTGCTCGTGCCGTGGAACTCGTGCGGCATGACGCAGGCCACGGTGCTGGGCGTCTCGACGTTCGTCTACATGCCTTACTGTATCTTCAATATCGTCAGTCCGCTGATGTCGCTGTGCGTGGCGGCTCTCGGCTGGAAAATCAAAAAGGCCGCATCTTCTGCCGGCCGCAGACAATGATTATGGAAACGACTGTAAATACCGATCTGGTCATCTTCGACCTCGACGGCACGCTGCTCGATACGATCGGCGATCTGGCCGTCGCCTGCAACGCCGTTCTGGCCCTGCGCGGCCTTCCGCAGCACTCCTACGAGGAGTACTGCCATTTCGTCGGCAACGGCATCATGCGGCTCGTGGAGCGCGCGCTGCCCGAAGAGCTTCGTACGCCCTATACCGTAGCGGCCGTGCGCGCGGATTTCGTGAAATACTATACCGAGCATATCGACGCCTACACCAAGCCTTACGACGGGATTCCGGAGCTGGTCGCGGGGCTTGTGCGGCGCGGCGTGCGTATCGCCGTGGCGTCGAACAAATTTCAGGCGGGAACCGAGAAGCTCGTCCGGCTGTTTTTTCCCGACGTTCCTTTCGCCGCGGTCTTCGGCCAGCGCGAAGGGGTGCCTCTGAAGCCGGATCCGGCCGTGGTGGAGGAGATTCTCTCGCTGACGGGCGCGGCGAAGGAGCGGGTGCTCTACGTCGGCGATTCGGGCGTGGACATGCAGACCGCCGCGGCTGCGGGCGTACGCTCGGTGGGCGTCACGTGGGGATTTCGGGATCGGGAAGAGCTTGTCGAATCCGGAGCCGCTCATATCGTCGATAAACCTGCGGAAATCCTCGATCTGCTGTAATCGGGCAGTTCGGTTCGAAAAAGCGACAACCGGTCCGTAAGGGCCGGTTGTCGCTTTTTCAGCAGTAGGTCTTCACGTCGTCGAGCGTGATGCGCTCTTCGCTGAGGATGATGAGCCGCTCTATGACGTTGCGCAGTTCGCGGATGTTGCCGCTCCACGGCATCCGTTGCAGCTCGGCCAGCGCGTCGGCGTCGATGGGTTTGGGGGCGGAGCCGTATTCCGAGGCGATCGTGCGGGTGAAATGCTCGACCAGCGCAGGAATGTCCCCGGCATGCTCGCGCAGCGGCGGAACCCGCACCACGATCACCGCCAGACGGTGGTAGAGGTCTTCGCGGAAATTCCCTTTCTGAATCTCCTCGCGCAGGTTCTTGTTCGTGGCGGCCACCACGCGCACGTTGACCTCGATGTCCCGGTCGCTTCCCACGCGGCTGATGCGGCTCTCCTGCAGGGCGCGCAGCACCTTGGCCTGCGCCGCGAGCGACATGTCGCCGATCTCGTCCATGAAGAGCGTGCCTCCGTCGGCCTGCTCGAACTTGCCCTTGCGCTGCTTGACGGCCGAGGTGAAGGCCCCGCGCTCGTGGCCGAACAGTTCGCTCTCGATCAGTTCGGAGGGGATGGCCGCGCAGTTGACCTCGACGAACGGGGCCGCCGCGCGGACGCTCTTGGCGTGCAGCCAGCGGGCCACAAGCTCCTTTCCCGTGCCGTTTTCGCCCGTGATCAGCACCCGGGCCTCGCACGGGGCCACCTTGTCGATCAGCTGGCGGACGTGTTCGATCTCGGGCGAGACGCCGATGATCCGCTCGGCCTGGGCGGAGTGCGCCCGGCGGCGGCGCACGGG
>ERZ857693.1196-NODE-1196-length-34752-cov-5.662593_pt1 | contig 34752 bp, 29 predicted proteins | sample MGYA00519765_ERZ857693 | MGnify/ENA primary metagenome ERZ857693 (study PRJEB31778, sample SAMEA3449354) | human gut metagenome | biome: human gut; feature: human-associated habitat; material: faeces | place: United Kingdom | collected 2010/2012 ... | reverse complement strand
ACAAGCTACACTTGATAATCAGAACCCCACAGGCTTGCCTGTGGGAGCAGTCAGATAGATGAAAGAAGTCGAAAAGTATCGGAATGAGGGGGTGAGAATCTGGATAAACATTTGTTAGAAGCATTGTATCAGCGATATTATAAAGAATTATATATTTTTGTCTTTTCACTTTGTGCTAGTGAGAGTGTAACAGATGATATTTTGCAGGACACCTTTTTAAAAGCATTACTGACATTGAAGGATTCTCATACCAATATGCGGGCATGGCTTTATATGGTAGCGCGTAATCTTTACTATAACTATTATAACAGGCAGAAGAAGCAGATGACGATCGAATCATATGATTTTGAGCATGCAGCCATGGAGGTACATACATCAGGAAGAGAAGTCTTAATACAGAGTGATATTCTGGAAGAAGTTCTTCATAAAGAAGAGAAGAAGCAGCTTTTAGAAGCGGTAAGTCAGTTAAAGGGACAGAAAAAGGAAGTGATCCTATTACAGTATTTTGGGGACTTTTCACAGAAGGAGATTGCGGCGATGCTTAAGATCACTCCGGGTAATGTGAAGGTTCTCTCTTACCGGGCGAAGAAGGAACTGAAGGAATATTTAACGAAGGAGGAAGGAAGATGACCTATCGTGAATTATTAGAATTATACAAAGCAGGGGAGCTGGAATTAGAACAGAGAAAGCGGATCGAGAAAGATATCGAGAAGCAGGAAGCAATCAGTGATTATCTCTATGAACAGGAAGGGATTCCCGGTTTGGAAGACGTTTTTGCAGAAGAAGACCGGAACCGCTCCGTTTTTGCAGATGAAAGGCAGACAGAGACAGGGAAAGAGAAAACAGAAGCTGATGCTCAGGAACAAAGAGCGAGAGGTCAGCGAAGGAAGAACAAGAACAGAAGAATTACCCCGGAAGAGGATATCGATACAGAATTTATCACAATGATCAATCGTTCCATCAGACGGGCATTTCGAAGATTAGGGTTAACCGTTCTCGCCTTAGCGTTCGCATTAATTCTATTTGTACAGTTCTGCTTTCCGACCATAGTATCCTGTTTCTATTATAATCCAGCGGAAAATATCGGGAATAAAGATTATACGATCAACAAGATGAGTCGTGATATGGCAGTATACTCAGAAGTCTTTCTTCCGGGAAAGAGAAGAGTTTCTGTTGAAGCAGAATCAAAAGGGTATGGAAAGTATAATATTACAGTGAACCAGACTTCGAGCTTTACAAGAAACCTGACCGATGTATCCGGAGAGATTGTTCGGGGCAAGCTGAGATATTATGACAATAATATTTTAAAAACACCGGTCAGCAATGCCTTTGCATATAGTAACCTTGTTGGAAAAGAAGAGAATACATTAGAAGAGAATTTACAATGTACCAGAAGGTATTTTCAACTGAAAGAGAACGAAGAAGTAAATATGTGCGCTGCTGGTACAAAAGAACAATCTATAGAATCATTAAAAAATCTGGATTCTCAAAAAATGTATATAGGTTACATATCTCTAGATAAGATCATGCCTTATGCCGATTTTAAAAAGTACGTAGATAAGCAGGATCTTTCAGAAGTATGGTGTGCAGTACAGGTATTAGAACCACAGAAAGACGAAGGAAATCTTGAAGAGGCTGACGATTCTTCAAACAAGGACAAAGCAGAGACAGGAGAAGAGTATATAACGGATTTCCTCTCCGGTGCAGCAAATATTGGTTTCGTATGCGTACCATCTTATAATGCAGCCTTCAACTGGGACGATAAAAAGTATCCGGCCCTTCTGCCAGGATGCGAAACAGATCAAATGGATGCCCCAGATCACTGGGATAGCGTAGAAAACAATCTTAAAAAAGAAAACTATGCCAGACAGCATTTTGTAAGTCTTCTTAATTATCTGTCAGATCAGAAACAGTTTCTGGAAATGATAGCAGGAGATGATTACTCGCCGGAAGCATTAAAAGAAATGGCATCCTACGTTAAAAAGAATGGTCTTAAAATATATGGTTTTACAACGATCGCAGATAAAGATACCTTACTAAAACTCAGTAAGCAGAGCGAAGTATATGAAATCTATACCGAAGAATTGAACTAACCATTCCTTTGCCCGCTTTCTATTCATTCGTAAAATCAGAATAGCGTAAAAGCCAGGAAAGAAAATAAAGAGAAATACCTTTACAATTTTTTTTAAGTGCGCTATTATTTCCATGAAAATATTTTACGGAAAGGAACGATATTATGATTAAAAATAAACTGAAAAGAGTGCTTGCAGTAGCATTAGCCGGAATGATGGTAGCAGGTGTTGCGGGATGTTCCAGCAGTAAGGATGCGAAGAAAAACAATACAGCTAAGAGCGAACAGGGAACCGAAGCAACGACAGAAAGTAAGGCAAATACAACAGCAGACTATGTAGCATCGGATGTGACACTTCCTGACAACTTCGACAACATGATCTATCCGATCGAAGCTTTAATGGTACAGAAGCTGTCGAAAGGCTATGCATATTACACGAACGACACGAGCGAAGAAGAAGCAGATTCCTTCTGGTTTTCCATGGCAGTTCTCACATCCTTAATGGAAACAGAATCCGCATACGGAGATGGCGTAGAAGAAGACTCCTTCTACTATCTTAAAGAGAACACAACGAATATGTATGCCTCCGCATTATATAACACATACGGAAAGGGCGACATGGAATTCCCTGAAATTTCAGACGGAGATAAATACGCAACCTACGATGATGATAAAGACATGTATGGATTCTTAAAAGGTGACGTAGGAAGCCTCGTTCCATATATCACAGACTGTACAAAGGACGGAAGTGACTATATCATCACAGCAGAACTTCGTAACAAAGATACAGACGAAGTAAGAGGAACTTATCAGGTAACGATCACAGAGACATCATTCGATGGCGATGATAATAACTTCGCTTATTCTGTAACAGATATCACAACAAAGAAAAACAGTTCCTACGGCTTTGACGAAGAAAACACAACAGACAAGAGCGAAGAAGAAAAGAGTACAGAAGAAAGTACTTCTGAAGAAGGAAGCACAACAGAAGCAGACAGCGAAACAGATACAGACTCTGACTCTGATTCATCAAGCAACAGCTCCGAAAGTATTTCCCAGGATGATGCGTTAAGCCAGGCAAAAGATTACTACGGCAGTGACGCAGAATACTCCTACAAGAAAAAAGTAACCGTAGGTGATAAAGAATATTATGACTTCTCTGTAAAAGGAGACGATATCAGTAGCACAGACGTATTAGTATCCGTAGATGGACAGGATGTCATTGGCGGAACACAAAACGATGACGGCAGCTGGTCATTTGATCAATAAAGTTACGTTGCGTTAAGAAATGAAAATAGCAGTTAGAATGGCATAAAAACAAACAGGGCTATCTCCGAAGAGATAGTCCTGTTTGTTTTTCGAGACTTTTTAATATACCGATAGGTATATCTTTCTTACCATGGTTTGGTATAGTTGCCAGAGTAGAAACTCCTGCTTTCTTGTACTGATGGTGTGAACCACTAATGCGAACAAGCTGCCAGCCGTTAGAGGTAAGTTTTTTCTCGATAGATTTAAAATTATTACTCATATGTATCTCCTTATATTTGCAAAAGTTAATAGCAACAAAAAAAGCTGAACTTTTATATAAGACATATGAATAATATATACATATATTATAACTTTGACAGACAGAATAGTCAATTAAAAAAAATTGAGAAAAACTATTGACAGGAATAATAACACGTGTTACAATACGTATCAGAAACAGAGATGATTAACTTAAAGAACTTTTCGCAGAGAGGAGAGTATTTATGGGAACATTAGAATTGTTTGATATTACAAGATATGTATCTGAAAAAAATGTGGAAATCTTAAGAGGAGGTATTTGTTTATGAGTATATTGGGATGTTTTACATGTCCATTACAAATTGTGTGCAGATTAAGCGGCAAGGAGTTGTGTCATTGATAATATTTAATAAGGCATCTGTCTTACAAAGGCAGATGCCGGAAAAAAGGTAAGGAGAAAAATAAACCCATGAAAGAAAACTATATTTATCCAGCAATTTTTAGTAAAGGAGAAGAGGGAGAAACAGAAATTCGTTTTGTTGATTTTCCAGATATACTTACATATAGTGAAACAGATGATATAGATGATGTTGTGAGAACGGCACAGGATATACTAGCTTTAACCATTATGGATTATGAAGCAGAGAAAAAAGAACTTCCTAAGCCATCGTCAGATATAAAAGGAGCAGCATATATTCATATATGGATGCCGTATTTTAGAAATAATATAAAGGAAATTTATGTAAAGAAAACGGTAACAATTCCTCAGTGGCTGGATATCTTAGCAAAAGGTAAAAAAGTCAATTTCTCGGCTGCTATGGTTCGGGGAATTAAGGAAGAACTAGGGATTGAAAATAGATAAATATATATTAAGTTATTAAAAAGGAGGGACAGCAGTGAAAAATTTATGTATGTTTGCTAAAATTATTGCAAAAATTATCGTAAGATAGTATTTGCATCCGGGGGTACAGAGAAGAAGCTTTGTTGTTGTATAGTTTATATCTAAATTTATCCTATATTTATGATTGTATTTAAAAATGAGAGGAGTCTTTATTATGTTAGGTAAGTTAGAAGTAGCTGCACGTATTATTGTTGCTGTAAGTGATATTCTTCGGGGATCTTTTTAATGTGCTTAATGAGAGGTGATTGGTTATGAGAAGAACAAGATCAGACTGTACTGTAGGAACATTTGAAAAAAAACATGGATTACCACCAGGAACTATTCGTAATAAAAATGGAAGAGACACCAGAAGTGATAAAAAAATTGGAACAATTCGAAAAGAAAGTCGCTAATATGTATCAGCTTAAGAGCAACCAGAGAAGATGTCATATCATCTCCGGTTGCTTTTTTTATTTTACTTCGAACATTCCAAAACCCTCAGAATTCTTGGAACCAAGACCGGTATAATACAAAAAGTCGAGAATATCGGAAGGCGCTTGTAATTGATAAGTGCCTTTCCAGCCATTAATATAAGTATGATTTTTAAATAATGTTACATATTTGTCTCGACTGCTTACACATATAGTCGAGAACTTTATATATGGAACAGAATTATTATGATAAAGAGAATAATACTTTCGTTGTAGATTATCATTAAGCCAGGTTTCATAATGGTCTTCGAGAGGATTATGATAAATAGTTTTATTCCCTTCGGGAGTAGAAACGGTGTGGTATAAGACAATTGGGGAAAGCATACGAACTTGTATGCGATTGCTTGTTATCTTATAAGAATCCGTATTTATATCTGTAATATGAATATTGGTGCCTCCAAGATGAAAAAGAGTATTAGAATATAAGCCATCAAGGAAAGCTTCGCTGAAACGAAAGTCTGCACTGCGAACTTCAAAAGTAACCGCACCAAAAAAACGAATTTCTTTTCGTTGTCTATTTACGTGGTATGTTCCGTTCAATGGACCAAAAGTAAAAAGTTTAAAAGAACTTCCGGATGTACGATAGCCTTGTTCATGTAAAAATTGACTGTAGTTTTTATTGCTGGAAATAACAGAATAAATAAAGCCTTGTAATATGTGGTGGTGTGCCAAAGGTAAAGTAAGGACACCTTCAGGTTCAAAAATGAGGTAAAAACGCATAACAATCCTCCAGATTTATTATATAAATTTATCAAACTATACTATATTATAAATAAAAAGTTTGGATTTGCCAAGAAAATGAGATAAAATAAAATTATAAATAAGAGGGAGGGAAAGAGAATGAGCAATTCAAAATACGCACTGGCAATGTATGATGTCAGAGGAAAACAAGAATATATATTCAAGACAAATAAGTTAAAAGAAATTGTCGGAGGATCCTGTATTATCAGAGATTGTTTTAAAGAATACTTATTCCCGTCAGCAGAAGAATATATGAGACGTAAGGCGAAGAAGGAGGGAATACCATTATCTGATGATGCAGTCTGTGGGATTTATAACTATAATGATTCGGAAAAGGAACCGGAATATATTAGTGAAATAAATAAAGGGAAAGAGTTTTCACAGAAGGCATTTGAGCGTATGATGCAGGATGAAAAGTGTGCTGCAAGATATGCAGGTGAAGTTGTATATGAAGGGGGAGGTAATTTCTTTGTATTATATAAAGACAAGGAAACCTGTATAGAGATTAATAAGATTTTTACAAGAAAGTTATTAAAAGAGTTGTATACGTTAAAGGTGCTGTGTACTTATATTGAATTGGAAAATGGTTTAGTAAATTTTATAGAAGATCGGAAGGAATTATATGAAAAGCATCGAATCAGTGAAGCGGAAGAGAGCGTGATTTGTCCGGTAAACACACTGCCGTTTGTTCAGGTGGACGAGATAACTTCGCTTCCATTAACAAAATATAATGAAAATACGAGGAAAAAAGTAAGTACAGAAGCAGAAGCTAAGCTGGCCAAACATTTAGATGTTTATAATGAGAAGTATGGCGAGAAAGATTTAGATAAACTGGTAACCAGAAAAGGTGAGGAAAGTCTTCTTGCAGTGGTTTATATTGATGGAAATAATATGGGAGCGAAAGTGCAGAATGTTTTAGGAACAGAAACATCCTATGATCAATGCGTAAAAAAACTACGTGAAACATCTGAATTTATTCAGAAAAATTATGTAGAGGACCGAATAAAAGATATAGACCAGATGTTGGAAGAAAAAGAAAAGAAAGGGAAGAAAAAAGCAGGAAAGCGATTAGTGGTATTTGCAGGAGATGAAATTAATTTAATCTGTAATGCAAGAGATGCTTATGATATAGCAAAAACATATTTAAAAGGGCTTCATCAAGTAAGCTGGAAAGATAGTACCGAGCCATGCAGCGCCTGTGCAGGAATTGCTATTTTTCACAGCCATGCACCATATGCTCAAGCTTATAAAATAGCAGAAGAATGTTGTGAATCTGGAAAAACACGAATGAAAAAGCTTGAAAAAGCTCGTGAAAAGGAAGGAAAAAGTAAAGAAGTCTGCTATATTGATGTTCATTATTGTCAAAAAGGAATCGGAATGAGCTTAGATGATATTCGTGAAAAAGAAGTAGGTGGGTTAATAAGTAAACCATGGCTTTTAGATATGGCAGATGAGAAAAATACAACAAGTAAAATGCCAGAAGATATTACGATAATGGAAATAGAAAAAGTTGTAGAGGCACTTCAGATGATAGAAAGTCGTACAAATGTAAAAGATTTGGCGGTAGCTGCGAAATTGTCTGAGGGCGCATTTAATCTTGAAATGCGAAGAATTTATGTACATCAGTCTGACGAAGATATCAAACGTAGAATGAAAGAAATATTTGTACAGGAAGACAGAGAAGAATTTGGACAAAAATATAAGAAATACCGGAAAATGATTTATGATATTGTGATAGTTTATGATTTGTGGTTTCGCAAAGAAGAGGGGGAAGAAAAATATGGTAACAATTCAAAATAGTTTGAAGATTACGTTAAAGTCTGATCTATGTGCAGGTTCCGGTTTTTCTTACGCAGGACTTATTGATAGTGATATTTCGTACGATAAATATGGAGTTCCATTTATTTCAGGAAGGCGTTTAAAAGGATGCATGAAAGAATCTGCCTACATGATTAAAACAGATCAAGCACAGATAAAAAGAATTTTTGGTGTATCAGGAGATAATGGAAGCTATGGTGTGATAATAGGGAACGCATTTCCGATCGGATGGAAGAAAAAAGAAAAAGCAATAGAGACTTTAAAAGAAAAGACATTTGGTGCAGCGGAATATTTAGGTGCGCAGGAGTTGCTAGATCAGTTTACGATGGTGCAGGCGCAGACACAAATAGGAGAATCAGGCGTAGCGCAGGATGGATCTTTACGATTTACAAGAGTTGTAAGACAAAATAATTTTGCACAAAAAGAAAAGGCACTCGTATTTGAAGCACCGATTAGCTATACTTGTAGAAAAGAAGAAAGAGAAGTATTAGAAAATGTACTTTTACGCATTATGAAAGCTACAAGACATATTGGAATGAAGAGAAATCGAGGACTTGGAAACATACAAATAGAGATGGGAGAAGGCCGGGAACTTTATTCTAAGACAGAAATAAAGGGATTGGATACTGTTGCGGGAGAAGAAGGAAAAGTAAAGATTCAGTATGTGATTCAAAATCATGAACCGTTAAAAATGAGTGCAAATGATATTCGGGGGTCTGTAACTTATATCAGTGGTGCGAGTGTACTTGGCGCAATCGCTGCACAGTATTTGAAAACAGGAACAGCAGAGGATGAGGCATTTCAGGCTCTGTTTTTAGATGGGCAGGTTTGTTATTCTGATTTGATGCCGGTCTGTAAAAAGGGAGAAGAGTATCTTATTTGTTATCCTGCGCCACAGTATATCAATCGTCTAAAGAAAACAAAAAAACTGGTGAACATTATTTGCAATGATGAAAAAGAACAGGAAAAAAGATATAAAGAAGATATTTCTTATTGCTCAGACAATGGAAATCAGCCCAAAAAACTAAAAGGAAAATATGTAGCATGTAAGAATGGAAAATATGCCGTACATGAAGTAGAGATGGAGATGGTCTATCATCATAATACAACAGAAAAAAGTAAAGATAGACCTAATGGTTTACTGTATTCAGAGGAAGTCATTGAGGCAGGACAATTATTTGGTGGAACAATTCTGACAGAAAAGAAATGGCTTAATGTAGTGCTTGAGTTACTGTCTCAAACCGACCTGCGTTTTGGAAAGTCGAAAAGTGTACAGTATGGTCACTGTTATATTGTAGGGGATGTGGAAGTAACAGCAGCAAAATCAAAAACTAAGCAGGAGATATTTTCTAAAGGAGATTCAATTATGGTGACACTTCGGAGTGATGCTGTATTTATGGATGAGGAAGGAAATTATACAGTATATCATGAAAAGGTGCGACAGGAGATTGCAAAATATCTTGGAATTACCGACACAAGGCTAAAGACGAGTGTAGGTTATACAGGGGATTATATTCAGACAAAAGTATTGAATGGATATCATGCGAAATGGAATTTGAAAAAACAATCTGTTCCGGCGATTGCAGCAGGAAGTGCTTTTAGTTTTGTGTTGGAAACGGATTTAAAGGAATATCCAGAATATATAGGTGAACGAAATATAGAAGGTCTTGGAAGAATCTCCATAGCAAATATAAAAGATTGCTGTTATTGCATTGATGAATTAGACACTCAGGAGATGACAAACAAAATACTGCATTTGGATAAAAAAGAACAAATACAGCAGGTAAGAGCTGAGCTTGATGAGTTAGAGCCACAACTTAAAGTAATTCTTCAGGAAAAATTATATAAAAGAATGCAGAAAAACTGGTACGAAAACATACAGCAAGATAAAAAAGAGAAACATCTTAAAATTTCTGCGGCTACATTAGGGCGCGTGAAATTAATGCTTATGGAAGCGGTAAATGAATGTAGAGGAGAAGATAATGAGGCAGAAAGAATATATTTCAATCTGAAAGAAAGGATTCAGTCTGTTAAAAGAGAAGAAGTGCGTGATGAATTGACAGACTTTTTGTCAAAATTATTTGGGAAAAAGGTATTTAGAAAGTTAGAAAAAGAAGAGGAAAAATCAGACTTGAAGATAAGTATAGTAAAAAGCCTGATACAAGACAACAAAGGAAATGTGTATAAAGAATATACAGATTTATGTGATTGGTATGGAGAAGAAGCAGCTCTGAATCTGGCATATGAACTCTGGCACTATTGTTTACAGGAGCAGCTTGTTTTACAGAAGTATTTAATGAAAGAGAAGGAAATGACGGAGGTTTAATAATGGGGGAGATAAAGAAAAAGGTATATTATCGTTACAAATTTAAAATTACCTCTGCAATGAATATTGGGAATGGACAAAATGAAGTAACGGATAATGATTTGATAAAAGACGGAAGTGGAACACCATATATTCCGGGAAGTACAATAACAGGAATTTTTCGAAGTGTATTACCGAAAGAATATCAGTCTTTATTTGGAACAGTAAAGAATCTGGAAACCGATACAGATAAGAACGGACAACCAGAAATAGAAGCCAGTCAGGTTATTTTATATGATGCAAAAATCAAGAAAAAAGATTATAAAATATCAGTAAGAGATAGTGTTGCTTTGGATGAGTATAAAACAGCGCTGGCAGGTGCGAAATTTGATTTTGAAGTGTTGGAACCGGGTATTGAGTTAGAAACCTGGTTAGAGCAGGATATCAAGGATGAAGCTGGAGATATACCGCAAGAAAGAGAAGTTGGGTATCTAATCGCACAGCAGTGGAAAAGGGGACACATTCACTTTGGTTCTAAAGCTTCGCGTGGACTGGGACAGACAAAGCTTTGTAAAGTACAAAGAGCAGAGTTTATATGGAACGAAGCTGGAATAGACCAGTGGCTGGATTTTGATATGTATAGTGAGAACGGATGGGTGGAGCAAAGTATAGAGCAATTTGCTGCATCTGAGGAACAAGGCAAAGGTCTTCTTGAAATCATTCTTTCCCTGAAACAAGAAGGTGGAATTTCTATTCGACGTTATACAACAACGGTACAAAGAGAAGGTGGAAATAGAGAACCAGACTATAAACAGATGTCTTATATACGTGGTAAAAACAACGAAGAGATTCCGGTTATTCCGGGAACTTCCTGGGCAGGAGCATTTCGCCATCATATCAATCGAATCACAGAAAATAAATTCGAACAATACTTTGGTTCAACTAGTCATAAATCGCAAATTTATTTTAGTGAAAGTGAGATTAAAGACGCAGTAGAAAAAGTATTAACGCACAATGCTATTGATCGTTTTACAGGAGGAATCATTGATAGAGCATTATATACAGAGAAAACCTGGTTTAATGGAAAAACAAAATTAAAAATTCAACTGGATACAAGAAAGAAGGCTTTTAACAGGGAAAATAATGAAGAGACGATAGAGAAAGAATTTTATGCAGCTTTATCGGCAGCTATATTGGATTTACACTTAGGAATACTTTCTGTCGGTGGGTTAACATCCATTGGAAGAGGAATATTTTCTATTGAAAAAATACAGATCAATGGAGAAGAAATTCCGGTTGCACAGGAAGCAGAGGAAATACCACATATGTACCAGCAACTGATACAGAAGATGATGGAAGGAGGACATGCATGATGAACTTGGATGAAATAAAAATTAAAACGGAAGTTCGGAAAATAAATAAGGGGTATTTATATGCCGCCTTCACAGATAAGATATGCATTTTAAAATGGCCGTTATCCATTCAAGAAGAAGAAATGCTGGAACAATCTTTTCAAAAAATGCTGGAATGCCGTATATTTAACGAACAGATGGAATACCGCATAATTCGTTCAACAATCAAGAGAGAATGGAAAAGCCGTTTTATTGAAGATCAGACAGCAGAAGAAGATACGGAACAATACTATACAGAAAGACAATATTTAGATATCGATTCTACCAGAACAAAGGCAACAGAAGAAGGTTTACAATTCACAACAACGGGAGGAGGAAGATTTATTCTGCCAATAACGTATAGTAAGAAGCCCTCGGATATCAAAATTAAAATAAGAAATTATATTGGCTATTATGAAGAAACAGGTCAGGCATATGTAAGAGACTGGCGGATATGCGGCTTTGAAACGGTAGGAGAAGTTTAAGGGGGAAGGAAAATGACCAAAAAAAATATGTATAAAAAGTCAGATAGAACTTTTGTAAATCCTTATAATTTTGTGTCGATTGATCGAAAAAAAATAAAACAAGAAAATATAGAAGAAACATACAAAGATAAAGAAGAACTTCATACAGGATATTTAGATTGTGTATTGGTTGCAAAAACGCCTCTGGCGATACCAGATTTACCAGAGGGGGAAGAGTCTGGCGGAGAAAGTAAGCATGATTTTTTTTCAATAAACGGGAATGATCAAAAAAATCCTATGATACCGGGGAGCAGTCTTCGAGGGATGATTCGTTCCGTATACGAAACAATAACAGAGTCCTGTTTATCGACGATGAAACCAGATACGCATTTGTTTTCAAGAGCAGGTGCAGAAAAAAAAGAAATCTATAAACCAGGGATTTTGAAAGAAAAAGATGGTGAGTGGAAATTATATACAGTAGAAAAAATTTATAAGATTCCAGATAAAAACGCTTATAAAAAAGGAAAAAAATCAAAGTAAAAGTAAAACAATCATATAGAACAGAAATAGAAAATGAAGTTAGATGCCTTGTCGCGGATGACAATACAAAGTTTCGTATGGGGGATTCGGTAGAACCTGAAATAGAGTCCGGAATGTATGTATCCAAATTATCACTTGTTAATGAATCAGATCAATATGTATATGTAGGGGAAGCTTTTTCAAATAAAAAATTTGAAAGGGTATTTAAAATAGGTGAAGAAATCAATGATTTAAGAGAAAATGCTGTAAAAACTGCAATGCAGCTTTTAGAGGAAACTTTAAAAGTTTATAGGAATACGGCAATTAATAAAATGTATCCTGATGAGCATACAGGATACGCTGATTATGAATATGCCAAAAAGGAAAAGAAAGTAATTCCTATATGGTATCAAAAAGATCAGAAGACAAAGAAAGTAAAGTTATCCATGGCATGTATAGGGAGAATTGGATATTATACAACGCTTGATGATTTAGTAAAGAAAAAAGTTCCTTGTCAAAATAGAAAAAAGTTATGCAGTGCCTGCAATTTATTTGGTATGGCCAGAGAAGAGGCAGTAGGAGGAAGAGTAAGGATTACAGATGCCAGAGCAAAAGGGGAAGTTAAATGGCAAAAAAATGTTAAGTTAAAAACATTAGCTACGCCAAGATATTCATATTGGCCTTTTTATGCAAAAACGAATTCTTTTAAATATCCTACAGACTATGAAAGTCCAGAAGTCGAAATAAGAGGAAGAAAATATTACTGGCATATTCCGGAAGGCGCACACAATAAAGATATTTATAGAGATTTAAGGAAGGAAAAGGATATAAATCAAAATATGCAAAGTGGATATTTTAATTTGGCAGACACTGGAAGCAGATTTGAATTTAGAATTTATTATAATGAAATAACAACAGTACAGTTAGATGAATTAAAATGGACATTGTGTTTGGGAGAAAATCAATTAAATGGAAATTTGTGTCACAAACTAGGAAGAGGGAAACCGTTAGGATTAGGAAGTGTGAAAGTCTGTATTATTAATCAGACAGAAAGAAGATTGTCTCCGGAATATCATTTAGAGATAGAAAATAATTTAGAAAAATTAGGGGGAATGTTACATAAACAATATAAATCGGTAACAGAAATACAACGCATTTCTGATTTCAATATTATGGAAAATAAAAAAGTCGAATATCCAATGATTTTATGTCCTGAAAGCATGCAGGAAAGCGATAAAGCTAAAAAGAATGACTTAGCATCACATAATTGGTTTTCGGAAAACAAATCTCCAAAAAATAAAAAAGAAAATAAGGTTCAATGTCTTCCTGAAATTTTGTCGAAAGATCCAGCTTTATATTATTATGAATATATGGATACATCTAACTTAAATTCAGACAGGGGCAATACAACACAAAAGGGAAAAAACAGAAGATGATAAAAAGGGCATCGGGAACTGTGTCGATGCCCTTTTTTGGAGCGTGCCCATAGGTAGTGTTAGTACTTCTCACACTATATAAAACATGAGAAAAAATAAGAAAAAATAATAATATTGATAAATGTAAAAAAGTCCGTCGACCTCTAATTCTGCATGAACAGTGCGTTTTGGATAGATTATTTAAACGGTATTTCATCAAAAAAGTAAAAAAATTATGAAAAATGACTTAAAAAGTCTGTCGATCTATTTACATAATTAACCAAAGGTAAAAAACGTAGAAAATAAGCAGAGTTTAAGAAGAATAAGCATTGGAGGTCGACAGACTTTTTTGCAAAAAATGGGTTGAAAATGGAAGAAAAAAGAGATATTATAATACCAAGAGCTGATAAAAACAGTTGGATTACATTACCTATGAGAGATTGAGACTTCTCCTCTTCCGTATCACATGAATAACAGAATTTGGATTACATTACCTATGAGAGATTGAGACTTTCTCCTTCCTTTTATATGTATAAACTTTAATTACGGATTACATTACCTATGAGAGATTGAGACTTTCCATCTTCAAGGGCTGCGTCAAATCTAGCTTGGATCTCGGATTACATTACCTATGAGAGATTGAGACGAATATCACGGTTTTTAAAAGTGTATAACCGGTTACAAGGGATTACATTACCTATGAGGGATTGAGACCAAACTGAGAGTATCCAAAGAATAGAATCATTGAACCAGGATTACATTACCTATGAGGGATTGAGACCTGCTGTCCCATTTAGGATCAATATATAAGGTTACAAGGATTACATTACCTATGAGGGATTGAGACATCATTTTGATATCCTCAATTCTCCATACGTTTTTAAAGGATTACATTACCTATGAGGGATTGAGACATCGCCAGGTTCCCTTTTCATTACTTCAAACAGAATTGTGTTCGGATTACATTACCTATGAGGGATTGAGACTGTAATCTCCGGATGTATTTTCATTACCAATTACCAAGGATTACATTACCTATGAGGGATTGAGACGAACAAATACAATCGATTATAAATAGCTAAAAGTATATCCTTGGATTACATTACCTATGAGGGATTGAGACGAGAAATTATCAGATTTTAAAATAATATCAATTTGATAACGGATTACATTACCTATGAGGGATTGAGACTCATTGATTCTCCTCTTAGCCCAATTTCTGATAGGAAAACCGGATTACATTACCTATGAGAGATTGAGACGTTACCCAATCGCTAAATTTCTCTGCTTCTGGTTTACGGGATTACATTACCTATGAGGGATTGAGACATAGACTGTTCGCCGTATTTGCACATAGCGGACTTAGGATTACATTACCTATGAGGGATTGAGACCTATCAGTAACATTACTTGTATTAAAATTACTTAAATCGGATTACATTACCTATGAGGGCTTGAAACTTCTTCAATTTCTTTTTTTAAGAACTACAATTAAATATAGACATAAGATATGAAAGATGGTGGGATTGTGACAGAAATTAGTCTGGAGGCTATTTTTGATGCAAAAAATCTGCAGAGAGCTTTTGAATCTTTTGAAGGAAAAAGAGATACCTGTGGAGCAGATGGTGTCATGGTATCAGATTTGCCGGAATACTGGAATGCAAATCAGGTGGTGATTAAGGATACGATTTACAGTGGGAATTATAGTCCGGGGATTGTAAAACAACGAGAAATCGTTTCTAAGATTGGAAAACATAGAATCATTTCTCAGATAAATACGATAGACAGATTTCTATTGAGAGCAATGGCACAAGTTATATCAGGAAGGCTGGATTCAGAGTTTTCAGAATATTCTTATGCATATCGGGAGAATAAAGGAACACTTGCGGCAGCAGAGCATGCGGCTTTTTGTATGCAGGAAGGGAAAAGGTGGAGTGCAGAATTGGATATTCAACATTTTTTTGACTGCATTCCCCATGATCGGCTGATAAAGAAGCTTAGAAGATATGTGAAAGATGAAAAAGTAATGAATCTGATTCTTTCTTTTTTACATTGTACGATTGAGGATGATTATCGCATTTCACAAAAAACATTAGGAATAGTGCAGGGGTCCCCGTTAAGTCCGGTACTTAGTAACTTATATTTGAATGATTTAGACCAGTATATGGAGAATAAAGGATATTCTTTTTGCAGATTTGGGGATAACATTAATACATATACCACTTCTTATGAAGAAGCCTGGCAGCAATTACAGGAAGTAAAAAATTATTTAGAGGAGAAGGAAGAACTTCTTATTAATGAAGGAAGAACTGGGGTTTTTAAGGGGATTAATCGAAGGCTTCTTGGGTTTGTATTTGAAGAAAAAAGTGGAAAAGTAGTTGTAAAGCGGGCAAAGAATGCAGAAAAAACGGTATTTCGGGGGTGGTATACTACAGGAATACAGAAAATTGATAGAAATTATCATTTGATAAATGATGGGATTCTGACAAGACAGGATTATAATATATTATTTGAGAATAAAGAAAGGAAGAAGTACATTCCAGTAGAGACAATGGATTCGCTGTATATATATTCCAATACGATATTTACCAGTGAATTTTTTTCTTTTGCGAATAAAAAAGGAGTTAACATTGCATTTTTTGATAAATTTGGAGAAAAAATCGGGAGTTTTGTTCCGCAAAATTGCAGAAAAAATATGAAAACACAAATAAAACAGATGCAAATTTATCAAGATACAAAGGAGAGGCTTGCAATTGCAAGAAAGCTCGAAATTGCCAGTATTGCAAATCTGCGAGCGAATCTTCGCTATTATGGAAGAAGAAAAGAATCACAAATTCTTACACAGGCAGTAGAACAGATGTCTGATTATGTGAAGAAACTAAATGAGGCGCAGGATGTAAATGGATTAATGTTAATTGAAGCACAGGCAAGACAGAAATATTATCAGTGTTTTAATGAAATTTTGGATAGTCAGGAATTTGTTTTTACGAAAAGAACCAGACGTCCGCCAAAGGATTCATTAAATTCGATGATAAGTTTCGGAAATACGATGCTTTATCAAAGGATTGCGAATGAAATTAATCGGACTTCTCTGGATATTCGAATTGGATTTGTTCATGCGGCAGGATTTCGACCAGAAAGCTTGAATTTGGATATTGCAGATTTATTTAAACCAATTCTTGTGGATCGCACGATATTTACGCTTATAAATCGAAAAATGATTCACGCGGTCGATTTTGTTGAAGTAGAACAGGAAGGAATCTTTATTTCAGGAGAAGGGAAAAGACTTTTTATTCGAGAATTTGAAAGGAAACTTTATCAGACGATTCTGGTTGAAGGACAACAGAGAACCTATGATTATATAATAAAAAGAGAAATACAAAAAATAAAAAAATATGTAGAGCAAGGCGAAAAATATGTTCCGTATAAATATATATAGCGATAAAATGATAAACAGGTAGAAAAATGTTTGTAATTCTTGTATACGATATTAATATAAAACGTAATAAAAAAGTGTTAAAAATATGTAGACGATATCTGAATCATGTGCAAAAGTCTGTTTTTGAGGGAGTTATAACAGAAGCAAAGCTCAATCGTTTAAAAGATGAAATCAAAACGGTTATCTGTAAAGAAGAGGATAGTGTGGCTATTTATGAATTTGAAACATTAAAATATAGTTCTAAAGAAGTGATTGGATTAAATGAATTAGGAGATAATATTCTATGAATTTTATTAATTTATCAAACCATCCCTCTAGTGGCTGGGGAGAAGAACAAAAACAGGCAGCAAAACAATGGGGAACAATTATTGATTATCCTTTTCCTGAAGTAAATGCACAAAGTTCTACTCAGAATATCAAAGAATTAGCAGAGATAATAGTTATAAGTGTTTTAAGAAAGAATCCATCGGCTATTATGTGTCAGGGAGAAATGACACTTACATATCAGCTTGTAAAGCTTTTTAAAGAAAAGGGGCTTACCGTACTTGCAGCATGTAGTGAGAGAAAGATAAGCGAAACAATATTGCCGGATGGAACGTATCAGAAAAAAGCTGTTTTTCAGTTTGTAAAATTTCGTGAGTATTGATATGAGTATTGATATAAGAGGTGAAAAGAATTATGAAAAATGTACTGTTATTGTGTATGAGTGCAATTAAAGAAGAGGGAATAAAGGAAAATCAATACGTATATACGTTGGGTGATGGAAAAAAGCAGGATGAAGTATGGGGCTTTGTAACAAATGAAGCACCGATGCGATATGTAATGAAGATGGTTTTTCCGAATAAATTAGACCGAATTGTTATTATTTGTTCGGACGAAGTGTCTAATCGAAAGATTGAGATTAGCAAGTGTAATGAAAGTGGTAAAGAAGTAGGAAATCAAAGAAGGGATAGTTTTCAGGAGAAAATCCAAAAATTATTTTTGGGTAAAAAAGAGTTTAAACTTGTAGATTATTATAAAAAGCTTGTGGAATTAGAGACAGAGGATTATGATTACGTGCCAGAATATAAAGAAATACCAATCTCGGATAATCCAGAAGATACCGAGGTGGCAGAGGCGGTAATTAATGCAGTAAATAATGTAATGGAATTTCCAGATAAGGATAATGATATTCATTTGTATATTGATTATAATGGCGGTCCGCGTTATGTGGCATTTATGCAGGTTGTTTTGGCTCAGTTTTTAAAGACCCGGAATGTTCAGTTAGAACAGATTATAACGATGAATTTTGGCAATAAACAAAATGGCAAAGTACCGCTTCAGAATTTGTTGTCTATATTTGACAGTACGAATTTAATTGGAAGTATTAATGAATATATTAATTATGGACGGATTAAAGGTTTAAAAGAGTATTTTAAAAAAGCTCAAAATAAAGAAATAAATAAGTTGTTAGATGTGATGGAAGAATTTTCAAATAATCTGCAACTTTGCCGTACAAGCAGTATTATGGAAAGTGCAGGTGCTTTGTCGGAAGAGTTTGAAACATTTATAAATAAAGCAGAGCTAGAAGAGCAATCTAAAAAAGATAATACATATACACAACTATTCCGTTATGTAATAAGAGATATACAAAAAGAATTTCAGCCATTATTAAATAAGGATATTGCAGAAATTATAGGATGGTGTATAGAAAAACAATATATCCAGCAGGCATTAACATTTTGTTCAGAATGTTTGCCGCAGTATTTATGGGATACAGGACTTTATAAAGCAAAAGATGAAGAGTATAAAGATGTTCTTCAAGTTATAGACGATGTTAAAAAGAAGACAAATGGAAGAGAAAATCCGAGCAAAGAATTAAAAGAAGCAATAGATGAGAAGAGAAAGTATTTTAGTAAAGAAGAAAAATATGCTTATAAGTGGTTTGTTCAGTATTTACCATTTTGCTTTCAGGATGATAAATATCTCATAATATTATCGGAAATTAAAGAACTTCCCAATATGCCTGAAAAGTATAAAACAGATGTTAAAGAAATGTCAGCGCTAATCAAGAAAAAACAATATTTGAAAAGCTGTATGAAAAAGACAGCGAGTAAAAAATATAAAAATGCAAATAAAAATGCTTCAAATAACGCGGCAAAGTTAATGTGGCATTATGAAAATGGAAGGGTACAGAGTAAGGTTACAGAACAAAATAAAGAAGCATTAGAAGAAATAATATATATATATTTCTTCATGAAAGGGCAAAGAAATGCCGCAAATCATGCTGATGGGAAAAAGAATGGTTTTGAATATGCAGATATATGTGAAGTTTTAACATATCTAGTTAAAAAACTTAAAATGCAAAATGAAAAGCGAAAAGGATAATCTGTACTGTGAACGATAAAAAGTTTATTAATCGCTAAAATCGCATCAACACTAAATTGACGGCTTTCCAAGTTGTGATATCTATGTACTATTGTATATTATAAAACAAGGAAAATTTCCAAGAAATTTGCAGATAGTAATTGGATTTGTAAAAAGATATAATTAGGAAAAGATTTTTTGAAAGACATTTCCTGTCCAGCCAGATATATATAATGATGGCAGAGAGGGGAAATGTTTATGATAGAGAAAAAAAGTTGTTGGAAACAATACGGAAAAGCAGGACAGACGTTAGAGATGGATAGATATGATAAGGAAACTCCGGATAGCTATCGCTCAGTTTACAGTGAACTATTTTCAGAATTTGGTGTAGAAGTAACGAGAAAGATACATAGCGAGTATAAAGGACGGCAGGTGTCATTTCCTAAGAAACTATATACAGAACAGTATATTGATTATTATGTAAAGGTGAATAGTGCAAGTAAAAGTGTCTCGGAGATGGCAGTACAGCTTGAGTACACAGAGCGTAATATCAGGCAAAGATTACAAAAGAGTCAGAAGACTTCCATTGATGTAAATGAGGAAACAGGGCAGAAAATAATCATGAAGTATCGTCCAATTTATAATGAACTTTTTATTATGTTTGGGGAAGAAATTACAGGACGAATTTATAATTTGTATAAGGGGCATCAGATTTCATTCCCTAAAAAGCTGTATACGGAAAAGTATAGAGACAGCTTTTTAAGGGAAAATATAGGAAATAAAAAAATATCAGAACTGGCAGCAGAGCTTGGATATACGGAAAGAAGAATTAACCAGCTTCTGAAGAAATATAAAGAAGAATATATTAAAGACGATCTTTTAGGGAAGTGATAATTTGTGTGCGTAGAACTTCTGGTTCCAGAACGATAGCAGCTCGTCCGTAACTGAAGATCCATGAACGGAACTTATCAATACCATATACATCATCTTCATAGTAAAGGAATCCATCTTTTTCGTAAAGCTGTCCATTAGTACGACAGGAGAGTTCTTTTCTTACTTTGTTGAATACATTAGCAACATTGAAGAAGCGAACTTTAACATGAAATAAGTTTTTAGGGTCTGAGACAGCAGAAAAATTACATCCCCATACGTTAGGAGCAATTTGCATTAAAAAAGAAAGATCAGGGGAATAATCGGATATTCCGTTTGCTGGTTCTAAATGAATGATACGGTCAATACGGTAGGAACGAATATCAGAATTCTTTTTTCCAATGCTTAATACATAGTAAAGATTATCGGTAGAATCATAAGCAATTTTAACAGGAAGAAAGGAAAAATACAAATAGTCTGCCTTTCTTTTCGGCTTAGGTGACAAATATGTAATCTTAATTACCTGCTGGTAGTTAATTGCATCATTTATTTGGTTAAGATGGTTAATAATGTGTGGGTTATGGTGAAAACGATAACTATCTTTTACACGATACAATTTAGTGATGGAAGGAAAATGAAGGTGAGCCGGTTGTTCCAAATCTTTTTTCAGAAGTTCCAAAGCTTTCTGTTCTTCAAAAGTAACAGGGATTTCATAAGCTGCTATTGTATTCAATACAAGTAGATAATGATCTAATTCGCCGGAAATGAACTGTTCTTCGGTGGGATTATCAATATATTGATCAAAATAAATGTAGGGCAGAGATTCTGTATCTGAATAAATATTCTGATCTTGCCATAGAAATATTAAATAAATATCCTGGCGAACGATTTCTTTTGGGATATTACTAATGCGTGACAGATCATTTATGGAATATCCTATACTGTCTTCGGTAGATTCAATATAGAAGTCAGAATGACTTGAATTAAGATAAGAGTAATAAAAATGGATCCGATTATATGGATTATAGTAGTTATTCATGTGTACTCCTTTTATAATAATCTAATGTTTTTTTTACGGATTCTTGTAGTTTGTCGTGAAGTTCGGCTGGCTCTAAAACATGAACAGCTTTGCCAAATTGTCGCAGATAATTAGCAAAATCATTAAGACCGCTAATGGAATCCGTATAAATAATTTGCTGATTATCATACTGTTGTGATGCATTTGGACGCTGTTTGCAAAGAGCAGATATCTTGTCTTTTATATTGCCCCAATCGTCAAAAGAGAGTGTTACTTTTACAGGGAAATCTGTCGAAATGCTGAACATAGAGTCAAAAAGATCTTCAAATTCTTTAGAGAGATAATAGTTATTCTTTGTTTGTGTCTTTTCGATATGGCTTATATTTTCAATGGGAATAACGGTATTTTTTTTGAGGTTTTGAATGTCTTTTCCTACTAAATATAATTTATCCTTTTCTAAAACATGAACAATCAGACCAACAGCAAAGGTTTTTGTATAATGAAGATTTTTTCTTGATGTATATGTGATTTTTAATATGTTTTGTGAAAAGCCGGCTGATTGTAATTGGTTGAAAATATATAAGGTCTGCTCATTTAAAGCATGCGGAAAATACCCGTAACAAATATAGTTGTCTATATGAGAATCAGAGTCTGGTTCATCAAAATAGGCAGCTATTTTTTTGTAAAGAGACTGGTATTGAGGTGCATGAGAAGTTGTGGAAGGCAAAGCAGGAAGTTGGTAGTAGAGAGATTCGAGCTGGTCGAAGCTAACCTGTATCGTAGGCATAAACGTTTTGCCAGTCAAATAAAAAAGATTGTCTTCTTCGGATTTGTAAATTTCTTTTTCTGCTAATAATTCATTAAAAAGTTCATAAAATTGACTTTTTTTTATATCGGGAATGGTTGTCTGCAAGGAGTTTTTCTCTGAAACAGGTTTGTTTTGCAGCTTCTTTAAAATAGAATATTTTCGTAGCGTCTTTAAAGTCAGAGGCTCATATAAGAGAAGCTGCACTTCTTTTGAATCTTTATGTTCTAAAGAATAGTAAGTGTGACGGTTATGAATATTTTTAGAAAATACACATCCCATGTGCTGGAGGGAATTTATATAAGAATAAATTGTTTGGCGGGTTTTAAAACCAAGCTCTTTTTCAATATCAGAAATGGAAAGGGAATCTTTTTCTATAAATAGTTTTAAAAGACGGATTATATTTTGTGCAGCGAGATTATTTTTTGAGCGGATATTTTTATCAGACATATGCTAAAACTCCTTTCTAAGTATAAGAAAACTATATCATATGGATAACTGACTTGTCAAAAATAAGCGGAATAATCTGTGCTAAAATGATTTCAGCGGTAAAGAGATGGCAACAGCAGTTCAACGTAAATGATTAAAACAAGAAATGATATCAGATTATAACTGATATGCGAGGAGGGATAATATGGGATTATTAAGAACGGTAGCGGGTATCGTAATTATTATTGTCAAAAAATGATTTTAGAAAGTTTATGTGAGGTTTGATATGGAAGTGAACGGAAAAAAACGTATTCTTAAAATTTTTGCAAGACTTCAAAACGGGGAAGAAATTAATAAAGAAGAAATGGCACAGGAATATAAAGTATCAACAAGAAGTATTCAGCGTGATCTTTCGGAAATAGATGGAGTTGTATCAGACCCTTATTTTGCAGGAAGTGGAAAAACATCTGTAAAATATGATCGGAATAGTAGAAAATATTATATGTTACAAGAAAATGGTGAATTGTTGCTGCCAGAGGAAGCGTTGGCAGTATGTAAAATTCTTTTGGGAAGTAAAGTCCTTTCTAAAAAACAAATAAAAAATATTGTAGATAAATTAATGAAAAAAGATAGTGGAAGAGCGCAGGTTGTTGGTGCAGGAGAAATAAGAAATGAATTGGAGTATTATAGGGAAAATTCCGAGAAAGTAGAACTGTCTAAAATATGGGAATTAGAACGGTCTATAGAAGGTCAGAAATATATTGATATTGTTCTGCAAACAGATAACAACGAGTATCAAAAAGTGAAGATAGCGCCAAAAGGGATTGTGTTTTTAGAACAGGAATTTTATCTGGCAGCATCAAAAGGAGAGGACGATAAGTACTTAGAAATATATAGGATTTGTGACATTAAAGAAGTTATAAACTTAGAAGAAAAATTTTCAGTAGTTTATGCGAAACGTTTTCAGGCAGGAAAGTTTCGTGAAGAATGGGAGAAGAAAATGAAAGGCTCATTAGAAGGTAGTAGTTTATTAGTGGAATGTGCATAGGTGCTTTGTGAAATAAAATAAGGAAAATTTCCAGGAAATTTGCAGATAGTAATTGCTTTTTATGGAGTCTATAATTATAAGCAAAAATAAATATAAAAGGAACACAGGAGGAAAGAATTATGGCAGATACACTTAATGGAATCGTATGGATTTTGTACATAGTACTTGGTTACTGGTCTGTAGGTCAGACGGTTTATGCAAACAAAATTATTATCGGACCGATGGGAACCTTGTGGATTAAACGATTTATACTGGGCTTTATGTTTGGCTGGGTTTTAATTCCGGTGGCTATTATAAAGTGTTTAATTTTCCGTTAAATAAGCACCGTTAAGAAAAGGCTATAAAGGCAAATAAGCAGGGAATGTAAAAGTGGAGAATAATGGGAGGAATCATCAATGGCAAAGAAAGAGAAAAAAGAGAAAGGATTCATGGAATCTGTTCATGACGGCTACATAAGAGGAAGTATGGGAGGGGAGGAGGACACTTCGCAGGCAAGAACAGTCACATCACCGGAACCATTACCGGATGAAATCAAGAAATTCCGTAAATTATATATCCTGGTTCCAATCAGTTTAATAATTGGAATTCTGAAAGGGGATTTCGCAGGATGGCTGGCAATTGCTGCATTTATCTTGCTGTGTCTTGTATGTCTGATTGATACATACGCAGACCATAAAGTAAGGCGGCTTCGCAGAATGAAGTTCAAACTTCCGGCAGGGGTCACATCTGATGAATTCTTTAAAAAAATGCAGCCAGTTTTTATTTCAAAGTATGGCTGGGATGTCGAGCGGGGAGATCATGGGGAACTAACTGTACTTGATAAAAAATACAAATATGATGTTAATCTTGAAGAAGACGGAACGTTTGTCATTTGGTGGAGAATGTCGGTAGCAAAGGCATTTTTGTCTACAAGACATTATCCTATTTACAAAAATGCAATCGCAGCAATGGGAATTATCGCTTATGAAGTACAGCAGGTTTTTCCGGTTGTAGAAGGGGCATAGGTACTGTAAGCACATATCTTATAAAGGATATTAAGACATTCTTATTGTGAGACCCGTATCATCTCGCACCTGACATAAATCGTATACCGGCGTCTGTAGATCAGAGGCTGGTATACGATTTTTTTTACATTTTCTTGTAAAATGCAAGGTCTTCGTATAAAATAGAGTATACGGTCCGATGTGGAATTGGTGATTTTGATCGGATTAGGAAGTCTATAGGAATGAAACGGATACGAGGGGGTGTGTGTGTGATTTCAGATGAGATGGCTTACAGGGAGTACTTAGAGGGAAGGGAAGAAAGTGCGGACATACTGGTTGACCGATATGGAGATGCACTTACTTATTATATAAATGGCTATATTCATGATATCCATGAGTCGGAGGATTTGATGATCGAGGCGTTTGCGAGGGTTTTTGCGAAGGAGCGTCCGATTGATGGAAAGGGGAGTTTTCGAGCTTATCTTTATAAAACAGCGAGAAATCTGACGATACGTCACACACAAAAACATAAGTTGTGGTTTTTACATTTGGATGATGTGGATTTTGAATTGCCGAGTGAAGAGCTGGTGGAGACAAGGCTTTTGCAAAATGAGAGGAAAAAGTGTCTTTATGAGGCGATGGCGAAGTTGAAGACAGAGTACAGAGAGGCGTTATATCTTGTGAGTATAGAGGGGATGAGTTATAGTGAGGCTGGAAAGATTCTTGGAAAGAGTGAACAGCAGATGACGAATCTGGTACATAGAGGAAAGAAGAGTTTGAGAAAGATTTTAGAGCAGGGAGGGTTTTCGTATGCGGACGAATAAAGAGCGTCAGCAATTGATTTATAGAAGAACACTGGAGCTTCGTAGTAAGGAAAGACGTAAGAAACAGTGTATGTTTAGTGTGTGTGGTGCAGCGTTATGTCTGATGCTTATTATCGGAATAGGAAGTTTCATGCCGGGAGTGGTGAAGCAGGCTTCTGTAAGCAATATTGATTATACGATGGGAACGGCGAGCATGTTGGGGCATTATGAGGCATTGGGATATATTTGTATGGGCGTGTTAGCATTTGCGCTTGGTGTATGTGTGACGGTATTGTTGTATCGTTTGCGAAGGGTTGAGGAACATAAGCGCAGAACGAGGAAATATCAGTACAGAATGGAAATAGACGTACAGCCTGAGAAGAAAAAACAACAAGAGGAACAAGAAAAAAGAACGAGAAGAGAACGAGAAGAACGAGAAAGAGAACAGAGATGAATTTCGAGATTATTGATAATGTATTTCAGGTAGCGGTATTTTTTGCTGCGGCGTTTGCAGATATGGTATATTGGTTTTATAAGAGAGACCGCTTGTATATTATACTGGCGCTGGTACATGGCTGCTTTATGATGGGAACGCTTTATTTTGTGCTTCATCTTGTGATTCGGGGCGTTGTACCGCAGGTGTTTTATGTGTCGGAAATCTCATGGATTGCCAGTTACTTGTTTATGCATACCTATCAGATTGTGCGGTACAGTATAAAAAAGATGCGGATTGCAAAGATTCCTGTGATATGTGGAGCGGGAGTTCTGATCGCTTCGCTGTGGAGCGGAATTTTTGGACCGGTATTTCTTTCTACCGGTACTTTTGCGATTGTGGCAGGGGGGATTGTTTCTATTGCTGTATTCCGGATTCTGTATGAGAAGGAGTCGCATGGGGTGTGTTACTGTATGATTGTATGTGTTGTGTTAGAAGTGGCGCTGTATGTGAGTTCGAATTTTATTCATGATTATACAAGGTTTAATTTATATTTTTTGATTGATTTTGTTTTGACGATTGTCAATATGTTATTATTACCATGCACAGTTTGGGAGGTGTCCCGAGATGATGTATATTGAGAATATTTTTATATGTATTTCGATTCCGCTTTTCCTCTCATTGATTTTTATACGGGGAGATATGCGTAAATATATGCTGTTTATCTGTATCGGGATGGGAATGTGTGTGTTGTCTGCCTATGTCAGCAGTTTTTTTATGGGGTATTATCATACAGATGCGGTTGTGGCAGCGATAGAGATCGTACCGGTTTGTGAAGAGGTGATGAAGCTTCTTCCGCTGTTGTTTTACCTTTTGATTTTTGAACCGGAAAGGAAGGGGATTCCCGGAGCTGCGGTTGCGATTGCGGTAGGTTTTGCTACATTTGAGAATGTATGTTATTTGACGGAAAATGGAGCGGCAGATTTTGATATTTTGCTTGTGCGTGGTATTTCAGCAGGTGCATTACATATATTATGTGGAATTTTGCTCGGTTTTGGAATGGCTTATATATTTTGCAGGGGTTTTTTGAAAGTGACAGGAACAATCGGTTTGCTTGGGGCCAGTAGTGCTTTTCATGCTATTTTTAATTTACTTGTTTCGGCAGATGGAATATGGAAATGGATTGGATATCTGTTTCCATCGGTTATGATCGTGTTGGTGATCATAGGACAGCATTTGCTGATAAAAATGAATAAGTATTTGATGTAGAATATATAGAATAGGTTAAAAATCTTTTCAGATCTTTTCATTTATTTTTGATTTTTTTTCAAAATAAGTGAAAGGATTTTTTTTTATATGTCTTTATGTAAATAAGATTTGCAAATATGTATCATTTGCAAAAAAAGAATGAGGAAGGAGGGAGGGAATGAATCAAGGGGAGATCAGACGGTGCAAGATTCACCGGCGGATGAATGTTCTTCGCAATCGATATGACAGAAGGATACTTGGCAGTATGACAGTTTTGATTGCTGGATTAACGATATGTATGGGAATCCTGCTTCAAACGGTACATGTATCCGGAATTCCTACGGTTAATGACGGGTATGGATCTGTTCTCCTGCGGAATGGAGCAGATGTTTATGTGATTATTGGTATGATAGCTTTTGTGGCAGGAGTTATTTTTACGGTGATTTGTATTCGGTTTCGAGACAGGAAGGCACATAAACAACAGGAATGAAAATATTGTATGGGAAATTATTGTATAAGAATAAGAGGTGAGAGTATGAAGTACAAAGGAACAAGGCAGTTGTTAACAGGTATTCTTGCGGTGATGCTTACGATACCGGTCATAGTTGGTCTGGCATCTCCAATTAGAACCCAGGCGGCTTCTAAGGTGGGAGTGCAGTACCGGTTTGCAGATGGTGCGGAACATGAAGCAAAGAACCGCGTGGGAATCCGGTCAGTAGTGATTGATGGAAAGACATATTTTGACATTCATGATGGCAGCAAGACGGGGCGCACCGATCCGACAAATCAGCTTGCTTTTTTACAGGCTGTTTTACAGAGTGGGAAGGATATGGCTGATGGAAGCGACAGTGTGCTTGGCCAGTGGGCTTCTCTTGCAGAGCAGATTTATGGAACGCATAGCCATTATACAGCAAGAGTGAATGCCAGCGGTGGATTTAAGGATAACTTTACAGGAAGCTCGAACCGGAAGAGAAGTGGATACGCGGATCTGGCATATGCATTAGCGCAGACAAAGGAAGGTGCTGTTGGAAGCCGAAAGAATGATTACACAAAATGGAAAGGGCTTTCTTATGCTACGGATTTAAAAAAAGTACGCCAGGAGGCAGCGGATGAGATTGCGAGAGCGATTAATAGAAAAATAAGTGGCAGTGATGTACTGAAAGCAACGAATGGAGATGATACATTAAGCCAGCTTAATGATGAGACACCGCAGGATGTTTTATATACGCTTGTAACGTGCGTAGACAGGGCAGGAAAGACTTATAAATATAATTACAATTCGTTTGGTATTGCTTTTTATGATTTCCAGCTATCTGTACTTGCAGGAGAAGGACTGGAATATGTTACAAAGGCACAGAAATATGATTCTTTGCAGCAGGCAGTGGATAATAATGTTTCCGGTGTTAAATATAAAACAAGTGGGAAGAATAATCCGGTACTCAGCTACTATAAGAATGAATCGAAACAGGAAGCAGATGTCGGAATGGAATTTACTCAGTCGAATTCTGTGACGACCTCGAATACTCTTGAAACTGGAAAAAGTTATTCTTATAGCCAGATGATCGGTTCTGAAACAACACTTTCGGGAGGAATTCCTCTTCTTGGTGAAGTAGAACAGACCTTAAAGATGGAAGTGACGTGTGAACAGGCATTATCTACAGCTTATTCCGAAACAAAGGAATATAGTGAAACATCGGAGAATAAAGTATCTTCGAGTATGACACTTCCGGCACAGACGGCTGTTGGAATGGAATCATCTAAGGCAGTAACGAATGTAGAGTTAGGATATGACTGTCCGGTTGCGATTACTTATAAAGTGGCGATTTTCTCTTTGTCTGGTGTTGTATATGATGACAGTGCAGCGGTACAGTCTTTCCATACTTCCGGTTATCGTCAGAGTCATTTTAGTACAATATTTGGCTCTTCCTCTGCAAAAGGTGGGATAACGGCAATGGATAATCTGTATAATCGTGCAGTCAGATATACTGCAACGAAAAACTACGAGCAGTCGTATGGACAAACTTATGGATGGACAGAAAAGCGTGATGATGGTTCTTCTGCGGATGAATTAACTGGATTGGAATGGAAAGATATTTTAAGTGGAACGATCCATGAGGACGATGTTGGCGTGGAGACGGCGAAGGTTAAGATTCATCGAGTCCTGGTTAATGAAAAAGGTGAGATTCAGGGTGAATTTGAATCGAAATATTTAGAAGAAGAATATCCTGTAGATTACGAAACATTAATTACAACGAGTTCTGCTTATGAGTTATCAGGGAAAAGGTATAATCTGTATTCGGGACAGGTAAAAGATAGTAATGGTGCTGCTGTAGATAATGAAATGGGATATGATAGTTCATCAGGACGTTACAGTAAAGTGATTCAGCCGATTGGCGAAGCGGAGAGGAAGCTTCTGAAAGATAAACAAGTAAGTGACGACATCATTGATGCGATAAACAGTGTAACATTTTATTATATGGAAGATACATCAGGAAGTGGGACAACAGGTCAGAATACGAAGAATGGCAAGGCAGTCAGAAGTTCGATCGATCAGTCTGCTAAGGCAATCCAAAGAGTTGTAAGTAACGGAGAGGTAACTTTGAAAGATAAGGTAACTTGGCTGGCAACGAAGTGTCCAATGTCTGTGACAGGCGGAGTACTCAGCTATGATGCAGTGAGTATGAATTCTAATATTAATGCGATCGTACCGTTATATCCGTTAAAGAATATCAAAGTGGTTAACGGTGTGAAGACATTGAATATGATCGGTGGGGATACATTTGATCTTAGTACAGTTACTTTGAATGGAACGAATGAAAATGATGTTGATTATTATGGATTTGATCAGGATAAGGGACATTGGATACTTACGGATACCGAAGGACATGAATTGACGGGAAGTAAGAAGGCATCGATTGAAAGAAATACTGCGACAGGTGAAGAGATTCTTACAGCAGGGGAAGAAGAAGGAACGCTGTATCTCAAATATGTGATTGATGAAGATGTCTATACGAGTTTAGAAAAATCTTCTCCATCAACGAATGAATTTCTTGATTCAACCGCAAGAATTAAAGTGAATGTGACGACAAAGCCATTTGACGGAAGTGTGCAGGCAGAAGGAACGGTAACTACTTATGTGGGAGAAACACCGGTAAATCTGTTTGGCAATGAAGATATCAAAGGTTATGCATTAGACAGCACAGATAAAAAGATTTCCGGTGCACCGATCGTATGGGAATCAAGACTGGATGAGGAAGATGGAATTAAGCTTGAGAATAATCAGCTTTCCTTTACAAAGAGTGGAACATTCCAGATTCGTGCGACTTATCGTGGGAAGCATTCAGAATGGATTAGTGTAAAGTCGTTGCCGAAGAAGGCATTAACAACCCTTACGATTTCTGATGACACGCAGCCGGCTACGTTAGAGAGTTTTATTTATAATGACCAGGGAACTCCAAAAGAGATTGATTTATCTAAACTGACTGTAAAAGCATTCGATCAGTATGATGGCGAGTGGAAGGATACTTCTGATGTGAAATGGGCAGTAGAGATTGATGGGCAGAGTGCAGCCTTTACAGAACTTTCTCAGAATAAACTTCCGATACGTAAGGCGGGAATATATAAGATTACGGCAGTTTCTCAAAAGTATAACGTGACATCTAATGTAGTAGAGCTTAATGTAAAACCAGCAAGAAAGTTAAGTTCGGTTACGATTCAAACAGACCTTGAAACGAATGGTATAGGTATTGGAAGTGCTTATGAAAGTGATTTGAAGAAGGATGTAACAGTAACAGCGCTTGACCAGTATGGTGAGTCTTATGACTGGACAAAGGAAACGTACCGGTGGATTACCGGTGGAAAGTATTCTACAGTAACTGCGGATACACTGCTTGGGCTTGTAAAAGGTTCTGATACATTACAGCTTGCTGTGGGTGAAGGGGAAAACATGGTTGAATCGAACACCATCAACTTTAATGTTATCGCCAAACCATATGTAAAGGAATTATATACCGGAGATTCTGCAGTAGTAAGAGAAGGTGAAGTTTATGATCTTTCCAAAGTGAATTTTACTGCCAAAGACCAGAATGGAGATCCTTACGAACTTTCTGCAAAAGAAGTCGATAGCATTACATGGGAACTGACGGATAAGGGAACGATTAAGAGTGCGCAGGTATCTTTTGATTCGAAAGCAAAGAATCTGTCAGTAACAGAGGGAACTGTAGATTATGGTGAAACTGGAAATGTTATTTTAAAGGGAACATTTACAAATGTAAATGGTGAGAAAGCGCTGGCAGCGCAGTTTACTTTAAATGTGAGACAAAAACCAGTTCTTGATACATTAAAATTGGAGCAAAAAGATGCAGATGCTACATTGAAAAATGGAGAGAATGCTTATGTTTCCGAGTATTTTATCGTAAAGGGACTGGATCAGTACGAAGAAGACTATAATCTAAACGGTGTACCGCTTACATGGAATTCTGATAATGAAAAGGCATTTCGATTTGATAGAAATAATATAATTGCTGCGGTAGAAGCCGGTAAGAAGGCCAATATTACTGTTCGAGCAACGAATCGACTGAATAAAGAAGTCATAAGTAACGCTTTAGAATTGAAAGTACCAAGAGTGCGATCACTTCAGAAAATCGTATTAGAAGATGTTCCTGAAGCTATTGCATTTAACACTGTGTTAGATGTAACAACATTAAAAGCAATTTGTTACGATGATTTAGAAGAAGCGTACAGTGAAGAAGAATTAAAGGCTTATCCGGCAAAGATTGCATATTCACTGGATGCGAATGGAACAGATTGTAAGTTAGATACAGCAAAGAATATTTTAAAGACCAGTAATAAATATGGATACATTACGATTTCTGCAATGGCAGTAAATAGCAGTACGACAACTACAGTGCAGGATGAGAATGGCCAGGATATTGTTTCCAGCGTAAAAGTCTGGGTAGGACCGAAAGTAAAGTCAGTAAACGTAACGGAAAGAATGATTGCTACCGCAGGAAAGAATGAAGTGGCATTGGAAGGTAAATGTCTTGAAAACGCTATGAAGGTTGGTCTGTTTGATGCATCCGGTAAGCTGATCGATGAAAAAGATACGAAAGGTAATGCCGGCACACAGAAAGCGACCTTGGATGTCCCTTCCAATATCGGTGGAAAAGCAGACGTGACCTATACAGTGAAATATGCAGTTACAGATACGTATATGGATGAACCGGCAGGAAAGATCATAGTAAGTAATAAGATTCCGGCAACTGGAGTAAGACTCAATAAAAATAGTATCGTCCTTTCTCCTAATGCCAGAGAACAGCTTATAGCATATCTGTCACCGGAAAACAGCACAGATTGGTTAAGCTGGAAGAGTTCACAGCCTGCTATGGCAGCAGTTGACCAGAATGGTAATGTAAAGGCAATCGCACCAGGTAAGCTTGCGATTACAGTTACAACAGAAAGTGGTAAGAGCGCGTCTTGTAATCTGCTTGTCGGACTGCGAAAAGGTGATGTGATCACAAATGGTATTTACAGATATAAAGTGACAAACACAATGGTTGACGGAAGCGGAGAAGTGGAAGTGATCGGATTTGTAAAAGGCCGCAGTGCGAAGAAAGTCTCTATTCCAAAGAGCGTGGCATGGAATGGAATTAAGTACAATGTAACTTCCGTTGGAACGAGAGCTTTTATCAAGAATAAGAAGATCAGAAATATTGTGATTCCGGACTCTGTAAGAAAGATCAGACATAAAGCATTCTATGCATGTCCGAATGTGAAGAAGCTTACGATCGGAAAGAATGTTTCCTTCATGGGAGCTCACGCATTCTGTCTGAATAAAAAGCTCGAAAAGATTGTGTTTAGAGGTACAAAGTTAAAACAGTTAAGAAAACCACATGTGTTTATTGAAGTGAAGCACGCAAAGGTTTATGTACCAAAACGTAAATACAAAGCCTACAAAAAGATGTTATCTGATTATGGACTTGACAGATGTAAGTTTGTAAAGAAGTAATCCGATGATATAAATAAAAGTTTTTATAATTTGCCTTTATGACAAAAAGAGGAGACAGCAATGTTGCTATGAAAGAGGAGACATTGCTGTCTCTCCTTTTTTCTATGCCATATGTCCAGCTCTTTTTAAATACGCATGAACAGGTATTACACTGTAAAAAATTTACGAAAATAACATTGCGTTTCTGTGAAGAGTATTATAGAATGTAACTGTTTGGAGCCGTATAGATTTTTTAAAAATCTCGTCAGATTCCATAAGATTTTTAAAGAATTTCAAGATCGGCTTTAGATGGTGAAAATAAAAAGAAATAAAAAGAAAGAGAAAGAAAAAAGAGAAAGATGAAGAAGCAGAACAACACAGAACAAAGTGTAGGAAAGCAGAGCTTTCTAAAAAGGAAAAATGTAGAGATTTCTTTTAAGAGATATGCGATTGATGCGATGGGAGCGATGGCTCTTGGATTATTTGCATCTCTCTTGATCGGGACGATCATTAAGACATTAGCAGAGAATGTCGGCACAACAGGTCTGATGGCAGCATTGGCATCAGTGACAGATACGGGAGAGTTAGCGGCAAAGGTCGCAGGACTTAGTACATGGAATCATTTTTGCTGGATTTTATGGCAGATTGGTAATTATGCGACCATGGTAACAGGAGTTGCTATGGCAGCGGCGATCGGCTATGCATTAGATGCACCACCACTAGTGTTATTTTCTTTATGTGCGGTAGGACAGGCGACAAATACATTAGGCGGTTCTGGCGGACCGCTGGCAGTTTTGTTTGTTGCGATTATTGCCTGCGAAGTTGGTAAGCTTGTCTCTAAAGAGACGAAGATCGATATTCTTGTCACACCGGCAGTAACAATTATTGTCGGTGTAGGATGCGCCATGGTACTTGCACCGATTTTCAAAACAATCTGTGATTCCCTTGGTACATTTATCGGCTGGGCAACGAATTTACAGCCATTCTTCATGGGAATCATTATTTCTGTTGTCGTCGGTGTTGTACTTACTCTTCCAATCAGCTCCGCAGCAATCTGCGCAGCAGTTGGTATTAGTGGCGGTGCTGTTCTTGCAGGCGTTTTAGATGGCAGTATCTCTATGGGCGTATGGAATGGGCTTGCGCTTGCCGGTGGAGCAGCTACCGTAGGATGCTGCTGCAATATGCTTGGCTTTGCTGTGATCAGCTATCCCGATAATGGAGTGGGAGGTCTCGTAGCACAGGGGCTTGGGACGTCGATGCTGCAGGTACCGAATCTGATGCGAAAACCGATCTTGTGGATTCCACCGGTACTTACCTCCGCGATTTTAGGTCCGGTCGCCACATGCATTTTCCAGATTCGCAATAACGGTGCGGCGATTTCTTCCGGCATGGGAACCGCGGGCTTAGTAGGTCCGATCGGGATTATCACAGGCTGGTCGAATATGCCAGAAGGATATGCCGTTGGAGCATTTGACTGGTTAGGAATGATTTTAGTCTGCTTTGTACTTCCTGTTCTTTTAAGCTGGGCAATTGGTAAGTTTATGAGGAAAAAAGGCTGGATTAAAGAAGGAGACTTAAAGGTAGATTTGGGATAATATTAAAAAATCTGTGGATTTAAAACAGACAGAAAAAAGAAATAATGATACATTCCAGATGCGGCTTGGGAGCGTAATTAAGATGCGGACGAGCATCTTAAATACAGCGACTACAGAGCAGATGGAATGTATCATTATTTCTTTTTTC
>ERZ857693.1189-NODE-1189-length-34831-cov-8.922101_pt1 | contig 34831 bp, 26 predicted proteins | sample MGYA00519765_ERZ857693 | MGnify/ENA primary metagenome ERZ857693 (study PRJEB31778, sample SAMEA3449354) | human gut metagenome | biome: human gut; feature: human-associated habitat; material: faeces | place: United Kingdom | collected 2010/2012 ... | reverse complement strand
CGGGATTGGTCAATCTCGGCCGACTATATTTGGCTAAATTATTCCGGCGCTAACACCGGGTGCTTTGTCGTCAAACAACAAAACGTGGACGCATCGCCTTAGCTGATGCATCCACGTGTTCAGGAAAGATAAACTTGTTGTAGGGTGAACCCGGCAAATTAGGGAAAACCCTCTTCCCTAGTCCCGCTTAAACACATCCCTCGTGTAGACCTTCCGCCACGCCAGCAAGCTCGTCGCTCCAGTGGTTGGCTACGATCACGTCAGAGTCACCTTGAAGGCTTCCAGGTCGTGCGTGACTTGAGACCCGAAGAACCGATAAGGATTAAAGTTAATAGCAACATTGACCCATTCAAAATAAACCGGAGAAGGGAAGCAAGTTAGAAATCGCTAAAACGGCCGGCAGTCGCTAACACTCGGGCGAGCGTTCGAGCCTCCGTTTAAAAATGATGCTAATAAAGCACCGGAATGGTTATTTCCAGCTAGTACGAAGTCCTTCATCTGGCTTAGAAGCGTAATAAGGACGCGGCGTATCCCTTAAAATAATTCTAGGCTTATCCAGAACGACAGTTGAATTTTCGGGTATATCCTCGAAGACAACGCAATTAGCCCCGATGTTCACATTGTTTCCGATACGAATGGCTCCAAAAATCTTGGCACCCGGTCCAATGTAAACATTATCCCCAATAATTGGTGCTCCGCCTCTGCTCCTTCCGACGGTAACCTGCTGCGAGATGGTTACATTGGAGCCAAATTGAGCACCGCCGGCAATAATGATCCCGTTAAGACCGTGCGTCGTTAAATTAGGAGGCGTTTTAAAATTCTCAATTATTCTTCCGTTTGAATCATCAAAACCTAACGCAATATCGGAGCAAGACCTACGAAGTTCCTTCTTGTAATAAATCTTATAAAACAATTCCTTTACGGGACCAACAGAACGGAGGCAGAGCGCATGACGAACGTTCCAGAAATATTCATGATCGTAATCTTTAAATATTATTCTTTTGGCAACTCGTAATAAACGTGGCTCGACCATACAATCCCCTTTAAATTTCAAATAAGTCCTGCTCATTGCTGTAATCCGCAAGCTGCTGGAATGAAGCTTCAAGACAGTAAAGTGGCTCCCAGCCAAGCGCGCGCAACTTAGCAGAACTCAAACGCAAATGCACGTCGGGGGCATAGCCAGATGAATTGGAAATGTCCTCATCGATGACCACATGAGATTCTTTTCCGCCAAGCGCACGAATCGCAAGCTCGGCAACTTCCCGAATAGTGCCATGAGATTCCTCATTGGCAACGTTGTATGCCTGCCCTGACTCTCCCTTGGCAAGCAACAAGAGCAAAGCTGCAATGCAGTCGATAGAGTTGACGTAATTACCCTCCGAGAACCCCTTGGTCTTAAGGACGATATCCCTACCCTGCGTTGCCGAACGCGCAAACTGGAAAAAAGCGCGATTCTCGCCTGGCAAAACACCAGCGCCAAATGTCTGAGCCAGTCGTGCGGTGCAGACTGAAACGTTAAATTGCGAAGCAAACGAATTGCAGAGGCATTCGCAAAAACGCTTTGACTCCGGATAGCAGGAACGAGCGGAAGAGATGTCCAGATAACCCAGAGCGCCCTCATCAGCGACTTGACCCTCGGACAGCGAACCGTAGAATTCCATCGAAGAAATGAACACCATGCGCGCTCGGTTCTTACGGGCCAAATCGAGCATGGACCGCGTGCCGTTAACCGACGTATCCATAACGGCGACAGGCTGAGACACCATAAGCTTAGACTTGGTAATCGAAGCAGCGTGCAAAATGTAGTCGCAAGCAATGTCCGGGCAATTGACCTCCGAGAGATCCTGCTCTGCAAAAGCGATAGTTGACGATAGGGCCGTGCCGAACAGGCCGCGCGCCTTACCAATGCTGCGCACTATCCCGATCACCTTTATATCCAAGCCAAATCGATCATTCGCGTAGGCAAAAGCTCTACAGGCAAGAGATCCAATAAGACCGGTGGCACCAGTAACGACCACAGTCTTTGACGCAAAGGGCGTAAAAAGGGTCTTATCAATTCTTTCAAATGCAGAAGTAAGAACCTGAGATTCCATGACAGCTCCTAAAGACCGTAAATCTGATGATTCTCACGCGAATCGAGTACGGCGCGCATCGCAAAGACATCGTCGGGCGTTGTGACCTTGATATTTTCTTCAGGACCATCAATGGGCGTAAGCTCGAAACCGTACTCCATCATCATGGAGGCAGAGTCAATATAGTCATTCCTGCCGACGTCTATAGCACCTCGATGGGCAGCAATAATATCCTTCAGCCAAAAACTCTGAGGTGCACGAGCGAGCCTCAGCATAGAACGAGAGGGAATGGAAGATACATGAGAAGTGTCGTCCACTTCCAAGACAGTCTCCTTTGCCTTAACGCAAGTTATCGCAGAACCGTTCTGCTTGACCGAACGAATATTAGCCGTAATAACGTCTTGATTGATGAGAGGACGAACGCCGTCATGGATCAAAACAATAGAAGGCTCGTCGCCAGCAATAGATTCTGCAGCGCAAAGACCATGATAGATTGATTCCTGGCCTGTCGAGCCACCGGGGACAACTCGCGCGACCTTTGACATACCGCTATCAGCGAGAAGTTTCTGACAATAATCGACCCAATCAGGGACGCAAGCGACAACAATCGAGTCGACGTCAGGATGATCCTGAAAATGTCGAACGGTCCTCACGATTACAGGCTCGCCATGAATAATAAGAAACTGTTTAGGCAACTCCTTTGAACGCATTCTGCTACCGACGCCACCGGCAAAAATCACTGCAATATTCATCTTTCAAGGTTCCTTTTCTATTCGTTATTTAACGCGCCAGGCTTTTAACCCGTGGGTCTGGCGTTTATCCTCAGGAGGTAATTGCATATAGTCACCGTAAATGCCCGTAAGGTATTCATCCCAACAGGATGGGCAAGGGAATTTAACGCCCTCGAATTCAAGCATTTCTTTTTCCTCAAAGCCTTCAAGCGGCATCGCCTCACCCGGACCATACATCCCCCAGGTAACGCCGCCTACGCGCATTGTTGAACCATACGGCACCTTTTTTCCGTAATTATTGAGAGCTCGCGCAAGGGAACGCTTGATAAAAGGGATGCGGGCAATTGGCCCAAACATTTTTTTTATGTACTTGCGCAATAGGCTCGAACCTGTATTTGAGGAAGAACTTGCAAGAAAAAGCCTGGTCCTAAGTGCATTTACCTTGTTATACAGCGAGGTCAAATCACCGTCAGGAAGCCCGTCGACCGGAAACACGTCAACCCACAAATATGAAGGGTAATACTCCATGCTAGCGTCGACACAAATGGAGGTATCAGCCGCTTTTAGAAGCGGAGAGTCGAGAGGATCGACACCACAATAGCCCAGTAAACTAAATCCAGTGTTTAGAAAAAAATCATCAGCGAGACGGCAAAGGCGATCGTAATCCGGTCGTGGCATAACAACATCGATATCGTCATCCCAGGGTATAAAACCCTTATGGCGAACCGCACCAAGAAGTGTACCGCCACAGAGAGAATAGCTCAGATCCTGCTGTTCACAATAATTAGCAAATGCCTTAAGTATCGTGAGCTCCCCAGATTTAACCTCATCCGTTGTCAGAAATTGTTTGGATGAAACGGTCTCGTTATTCACTACCTACACCCTCTTAAGCCTTGAGAACTCTTATTGAATAGAACAAGCGACTGACGCAAAGAATTCCTTCCGTGATGACTCGAATGGCGCATATTAAAGCCATCGAGGCAATTCCGGAAAAGGAAACAAGTAGAAGTGAGGTAATACAAAATAATGAGCTAAATACGGTCGTAGCCGTAATTTCCTTTACCATTCCAGCGGCACCAAGAACAGGCCATCCAAGCAGCATTCCAAAGAAACTAAAGAACAGAACCGGAGAAACCGCCGCCACGACCCAAGAGCCTTCCAAATAGCCATTTCCACCCAACACGAGGAAAATAACGTTGTGCAGAATCGCAAAAGCGACTGTGCCCACGAGCACAACAGGGAACGCGATAATCGCTATCTTTCGAACAAATCTAAAGTCGTTCGTTTTAACCATGTGGGGATACATGCTGTTGACAATAGGCGAATACAAAGATTGAACAGCCGAAACCGCGGTCATAGCTAGAGACCAATATGAAATCTGAGCAGCATCGGTAATAACAACACCAATTAAAAGCGTAGTAAATCCCGTAAATACTGACGCTGCCATATTTGAGAAACAATATAGAGCCGAAGTCTTTAATTCCGAAAACGCAGACCTCATCGGAACAAACGCAATAGTTGTTCCGAAAAGTCGATTAGCCGCTAAAAAAGACCATACCAAAGCAATTACATTCGAAATAATATCGAGAATTGGAACCCAAATAATATCGGCAAGCGAATGAACGAAGACAAAAGTGAGCGCAGTAGAAAGCCCCTTAGAAACGAAATATCGCGTGGTAATGGGCCTCATGTTCTCATGACCTTGAAACACAAAATCAGGAGCAAGCGCTTTACCGCAGACAGCCACAAAGGCAAGCATGGTATAGAAAAGATTTGCGGCAGTAAGCGGGATGAACGAAGCGATTATATACACAACTAAGCTAGCAAGCACGCAAAGAAAAAGACGAGCTTGAGTCACAGCGCCAATTGCTCGGTTTTCATCATTTGTAGAGGTAGAGGCCGCGATTCGCTTAGTACCTGAAAGATTGAAACCAAAATCAACGAACATCTGAGCGAACGTCATAAACGAAACTACGTACGCATAGACTGCATAACCCTCCGGCTCAAGAACGCGAGTGAGATATGGCATCGTAATAAGCGGAAACAGATACTTAACGATTTGCAGCCCGTACTGCCAGACAGTGTTTTTGTAGAAAGATTTATGTGACTTTATTGATGACATAAAGCTCCATTAACGCTTAGAAGTTTTAGAACGTGAGTCTTTTTGGGTCGGTGAATCATTGGCCGGGTCAAGTCCACTCGCCTGCCATCAAGCGCATCACGGATGCGCCACTTGGTTAAAGGCATGCAAACTACAGTAACTAGCGGTTGCAATTAACAATCCTCTATTTCCATTCCGTATGTTCTTGGACAAAAGCGCTGTAAGGAAACACAACATTGCCGTAATAAACAAACATGAGGTAAAAGCAGCAGGCGAGCAGGCATACCAACGAAATGCAGCGAAAGCTATGCAATAGGTAACAAGCAATTTGGAAGAATTAATCAAATTCAATATCGAAATAGGACGCGAATACTATTTTGGAGCGCCTATATTCTTCAGGGGTTTAAATCGGCTTCAAGAATGAAAGGTAATAATAACTTGTAGAGTAATGGTATATGTCACTTGTATTGAACACAGAAATATATGGATAATTAAAAACGCTTATTTCCTCGATATATTTAGATTGATCGATTGCAGCAGATATATTCTTTAAGTACATAACTAAACACATTGAGATGATACAGAGCAGTAGCACAGAACCTTGCCTTGACTGGCCTTTTAAGAGTGCTGGCAATAATGCGCACTCAATTGCCAGCAAAGGCGCTGCAAGACGCGACGAAATTAGCTCGTTGCTCATAAATACGAGATAAATGCAAAACCCAATCGAATAACATTTGAATAAGAGCTTTGAAGATGTATCAACACTATTCCGTCCCGAATAAAGCATCACAGTTATGGAATAAATTACCAGCCTATAAATCAAGGCCAAAGGATTGGCGCCGCTTGTCTCATATGAAATACCAATTAATGAAACAATGTATTGAAGTACAAAAGAAAGACCAACTCCGATGCAAACCGAAGCTACTATTAAAGTAAAAATATGCTTGATTTGAATTTTTTGAACAACCAACAGTAGCAATAACGCTAAAGCTCCGCTATGAATCGTCGAAAGCAGTAAATCGAGCAATATGAACTTGCCATGTTGCTCATTTTCAAGCATGGGAAGCATTAACCCAAGGAATACGGCTACCACCAATCCTTGTCTTAATGCAGAAAAGAAGTAAACGAAGTATATTACAGGACATGCAAGCACTAAACTCAAAGCTCTATTTGGAGAATATCGTTTCAAGAATCTGCCCAGAAAGTACATTTCTAATACTGAAATTAAAATGGACAAAGAAATGAAATCGAAGCCAAGGCTACGCCATAAATTGTTAATTAATTTCCATCCAAATTCTGAGTGAAATGCTTCAGTGTAATAGATGCTATTTAAGTTAATAGTGACAGGCGCAGACATAAAAATATAATTATACGCCAACCAATCAGTACCTTGCGCGTATCGAAAGGTTAGGAAAGAAGCTAAACAAAGAAACGAAAGTCCGTAAGAGATACGCTCCCATTTCGGATCAGATCCAAAGGCTGCGCATACTGCAGCGAGCAGAAATAGCCAAAGATATAAACTCATGGGCACTCCCGTTATGTCAATCTAATATGATTGATTATAGAAAGATTGAATTCAACGCTCTGGTTGGCCTCGATGACAATCGATTCCTTTTTCCGGATTGTTTCCCTACACCCGCCCGTATCGTAGGTCACTACAGGCGTCCCGCACGCCTCGGCCTCAAGGTTCACGGTGGGGTAGTTGTCCTCAGTCGTGGGGTTGAAGAAGACGTCTGCCGCCGTATAGATCGTGGCGAGCTGCTCGCGCGAATCGGTACGGCGAATGCCGATGACACCTGCTGGGAGCCGCCTGATCTGCTTCCCAGATAGTCCCACGAGCACGATCGCGTACTTCTCGTTGTCTATCTCTCCTGCTAGACGTATGAAGTCGCCGAGTCCCTTGCGCTCAGTCCAGGGGCTCGCGACTCCCAAGATCATGAAACGGTTGCCAATACCGTAGCGATCGCGGAAGTCACTCGGGGTAGGCTTGAATACGCTCGTGTCAATAGTGTTGTGACGCACTTCGATAGGATAATCCTTGAGGAAGCTCTCCCCCACCAGGTCGGCAAGCCACTGCGACGGCGCTATGAGCTTCATGCGCTCAGCCGGCACCAAGTTAAAGAAGTGCTTCTTCGCGTCAAAATTCCACGTGCAAGAAGCCTTGGAGAATGTTTTGGGATAGGCATGCAGTTGCGAGCACGGCTCCCCGTACGCGCAATGGCCCGTAAAGGCCCAACAATCATGCAGGGTCCATTCGACCTTGCACTCGTGCGCGGCAAGCCACTCAAAGAGCATCTCAACGTTTACATAGTACCCATGGATGTTGTGCAGATGCACTACGTCGGGGTTGATCTCGTCTAAGCGAGCAAGCAGGCGCCTTGTCGCCGCCTTGGAGTGGAAGCCTGCCTTGCCGTCGATTCGCGTCTGCAGCGCATCCAGACGCGAATCGATATCGGTCGAAAAGCGACACTCGTGCTCGCCCTCGGCCGTACGGCCGCGACCCCAGAAAACGAAGGAGTCATTGCCCGCCGTCAGCAACTTGCGGTGCTCCTTCATCATAATGCTGCCGGTCGAGCCATTTGGCACCGTGTTTATGTGGGCATAAACAGTCACTACAGACTCTTCCTCCACACCATCTTGTCCACGACGCCGGTGTAGCTCTGGATGATCTTGACCACCTTGGTGGAAACGGTCTCGTCGGCGTAGTCGGGAACGGGCGCCTCGGGCAGCGACCCCTCCGCGTCGAGCTCGACGGCAGTGTGGACCGCCTGGAGCAGTCCCCTCTCAGAGATGCCGGCCAGCGTGAAGCAGGCCTTGTCAAGCGCCTCGGGGCGCTCGGTGGAGGTTCGGATGCACACCGCCGGGAACGGGCGGCCGACGCTCGCGAAGAAGCTGGACTCCTCGGGCAGGGTGCCAGAGTCGGACACCACGGCGAAGGCGTTCATCTGCAGGCAGTTGTAGTCGTGGAAGCCCATGGGCTCGTGCATGCGCACGCGCGGGTCTAACTGAAAGCCCGTCGCCTCTAAGCGCTTGCGGGAGCGCGGGTGGCAGGAGTACAGGATCGGCATGTCGTATTTCTCCGCGAGCGCGTTGATCGCGGAGAACAAGCTCGTGAAGTTGGCCTCGGTGTCGATGTTCTCCTCGCGGTGGGCCGAGAGCAGCATGTAGCGCTTGGGCTCAAGGCCGAGCTCGGTAAGGACGTCGCTCGCCTCAATCTTGTCAAGGTTCGCGCGCAGCACCTCAGCCATGGGCGATCCCGTGACGTAGGTGCGCTCGGGGGCGCAGCCGGTGTCCTTGAGGTAGCGACGGGCGTGCTCGGAGTAGGCCAGGTTGACGTCGGAGATGACGTCGACGATGCGGCGGTTGGTCTCCTCGGGCAGGCACTCGTCCTTGCAGCGGTTGCCCGCCTCCATGTGGAAGATGGGGATGTGGAGCCTCTTGGCCGCGATGGCGGACAGGCAGCTATTGGTGTCGCCCAGGATGAGGAGGGCATCAGGCCGCGTCTCCACCATCAGCTTATAGGAGGACGCGATGATGTTGCCCACGGTCTCGCCGAGGTCCGCGCCCACGGCGTCCAAGTAGACGTCAGGGTCGTCCAGCGACAGGTCGCGGAAGAAGATGCCGTTGAGCGTGTAGTCGTAGTTCTGTCCGGTGTGCGCCAGCAGGCAGTCGAAGTGGCGGCTGCACTTCTTGATGACCTCGGACAGGCGGATGACCTCGGGGCGAGTGCCAACGATGATAAGCAGCTTCAGGCGGCCGTCGTCCTTGAATGCGATATCGGAATAGTCCTTGCCCATGCGGCTAGACCTCCTCGTAGTAGGTGTCGGGGTGCTCGGGGTCGAAGGGCTCGTTGGCCCACATGACTGTCACGAGGTCCTCAGTGTCGGACAGGTTAGTAATGGAGTGCGTGTAGCCGGGGATCATCTCCACGGCGCGCATATCCAAGCCCCTCACGACGTACTCGTCGACGGGGAACGGGTTGCCCTCGGCGTCCTCTCCCACCTTCCTGAGCTTGATGGATGCGGTGCCGGAGACCACCAGGAACCTCTCCCACTTGGACATGTGCCAGTGGTTGCCCTTGATGATTCCGGGCTTGGAGATGTTGATCGAGACCTGGCCGCGCTCGGGCGTGCGAAGGAACTCGGTGAACGAGCCACGGACGTCCACGTTGGGCTTCAGGCCATAGGCGAAGCATCCCGGCTCGTAATAAGAAAGGAACGTGCTCCAAAGCTTCTTTGAGAAGGAGCCCTCGGTAAGGTCGAGAACTGAGAGCGTCTCGCGGCTGTCGCGGAAGCAGCCCAGCAGGTAGACGATCTCGCCCAGGGTCTTCACGTCGGTGCCGGGGACGTAGCAGAAGTCCTCGCCCTCGATGCGTCCGAGCCCCTCGTATCCGCAGCGGTGCTCCTGCCCCAGCAGGGCGCCCAGCATCTCGTCGACGAGGTCGTCGATGTAGAGAAGCTCAAGCTCTACGTTGGGGTCGTTGACGGTGTAGGGGCGGCCGTTGGCGATGGCGTCGCAGAAGGTGGCGACGGCGGAGTTGTAGCGCGGGCGGCACCATTTGCCGTAGAGGTTCGGGAAGCGGTAGATGAGCACCGGCGCGCCGGTCCTCTCAGAGTACCCACGGAAAAGGGCCTCCCCCGCCAGCTTCGACTCGCCGTAGACCGATCCCTCGAAGCGGCCCGAGAGGCTCGCCTGCGCCGAGCTGGAGAGCATGACGGGGCACGTGTTGCCGTGGCGCTCGAGCGTCTCCAGCAGCGTAGAGGCGAACCCGAAGTTGCCCTCCATGAACTCGGACTGATCCTTGGGACGATTGACGCCGGCCAGGTTGAAGACGAAGTCGGCGCGGGAGCAGTACTCCTCCAGCTCCTCCGTCGTCGAGTCGAGGTCGTACTCCATGACCTCGAGGGGAAGGAGTGACTGGTATTTCTCGCGGCGATCCTTGCCGTCCCTTATGTTTTTCAGCGCGCAGCAGAGGTTCTTCCCGACGAAGCCCCTCGCGCCGGTGACGAGGACACGCACCCTACTGCACCGCCTCGTGCTCGCGGCCCTCCAGGGCAAGCTGCACGTACTCGGCGGTCTTGATCTTGGCGATGGTGCCCTCCACGTCGAGCCTCTCGGTGTTGTGGGAGGTGTAGGATTCGTCGGCCTGGGTCTCCACTTCGCCGTCGACAACGAACTTGTCGTAGTTCAGGTCGCGCGAGTCGCAGGCGACGCGGTAGTAGCCGCCCATATCCTCGGCGCGCAGGCGCTCCTCGCGGGTCATGAGGGTCTCGAAGAGCTTCTCGCCGTGGCGGGTGCCGATGACCTGGGTGCCCGTGCGGCCGAAGACCTCCTGGACGGCCTCAGCGAGGTCGCCGATCGTGGATGCCGGCGCCTTCTGGATGAACAGGTCGCCGGGGTTAGCGTGCTCGAAGGCGAACTGAACCAGGTCCACGGCCTCGTCCAGGTTCATGAGGAAGCGGGTCATGTTGGGGTCGGTGACCGTGAGCGGCTCGCCCTTGCGGATGCGGTCGATGAACAGCGGGATGACCGAGCCGCGCGAGCACATGACGTTGCCGTAGCGGGTGCAGCAGATGGTGGTGCGGCCGGCGCCGTTGCGGGCGTTGGCGTAGATGATGGACTCCATCATGGCCTTGGACTTGCCCATGGCGTTGATGGGGTATGCGGCCTTGTCGGTGGACAGGCACACGACGCGGTCCACGCCCTCCTCGATCGCGGCGTGCAGGACGTTGTCGGTGCCGATGACGTTGGTGCGCACGGCCTCCATGGGGAAGAACTCGCAGGAGGGCACCTGCTTCAAGGCGGCGGCGTGGAAGATGTAGTCCACGCCGCGCATGGCGTCGCGCACCGACTGGGCGTTACGGACGTCGCCGATGAAGAAGCGCACCTTGGAGGCGAGCTCGGGCGACTTCTCCTGCAGGCGGTGGCGCATGTCGTCCTGCTTCTTCTCGTCGCGCGAGAAGATGCGGATCTCTGCTAGGTCGGTGTTCATGAAGTGCTTGAGCACGGTGTTACCGAACGAGCCGGTGCCGCCCGTGATCATCAGGGTCTTGTCTTTAAATGCGTTGGTGTTAACCATTATTATTCTCCCCAGCAAGTTCCTTAAGGATTGATTCCAATTTGTCGAAAAACATCTCTTTGGAGAAATGGGATTCGTAATAGGAGCGGGCGTTTTTGCCCATTAGTTCTTTGTCGTCGCGTTCAACAAATTCATTGCAGATACGCGCCAAGCCTTCGGCATCCTCAATAGCACAACAAAGGCCGCAATGTGCTTCATCGATCACACGCTTAGTTTCACCGGAAAGTGCAGCTAATACAGGCTTACCAGCCGCAAGATATGTCGTAACTTTTCTAGGCAACGTATACGTAGCCATGGGGCTATCCTCAAACGTAACCAACATGGCTGAGGAAGCTGCATAGTAGCGAGGCATTTCCTCTATAGGCTTACGCCCATGAAAGACAACGTTCTTAGCCTTTAACGACTCGGCTAGTCGTTTGCAATCCTCGAGCCTAGAACCCGACCCAACAACATGGAATACAATTCGGTCGTTGTTGCAAAGACTGGCAGCACGGACAATAGTTGCGACAGACTGAGCCTGTCCAACGTTTCCCGCAAACGTTAGATTTGCCTTTGTCGGGTCATATCCATCGCATCCACCAGAAGTCCCTACCGTCCCAAAATTATCGTCTGCATATTGAGGAAGGTAGGCAGACGGCTCTCTATTCAAGGAAAGACTGCCTGAGAAATACTCGTCAAACAACGGCGAAGTAACAGCGATCCTGTCAGCCCGACTATAAATTCGTCTACTTACAGAAGACATCCATTTATAAGGAAGAGACTCCTGGCTAAAACCGCCCGCAGTTAAACTGATAGGCCAAAGATCAAAGCAATATAGAAGCATCTTCTTGTGATGCTTCTTGGCATAAACCAAACCTGGATCAACTTGCATAACAGGTGAAAACTGGTATCCAAGAACAACATCAAACTCATCTTTAATATCTCGTGCAAGCTTATCTGCGTTGTACCAAAAGGAAAGATAGTTTTTAACCCTGTTTGCGGCACCCGTTTTTCGAGGTGCTAAATTTGCACGCAGAATTGTTACGCCGTTACGCTTTTGAACCCGATTTTTGCCATTTCTATACTCATCAGGAATATCGGAATTGAGCATTCCCGTATTAGGCAAACCGGTCAATACGGTCACCGAATGGCCGCGCTTCACAAGCTCTTCGCATACGTCAGAGGTGTTAAAGGGCTCAGGCCAATAATGTTGGCAGACAACGAGAATATTCACTATCTCGCACCGTCTCCCGTGCTCACAACGCCAAGCGTCTTGAGCATAATCACAATGTCCATCTTGATATTTCTTGATTTAATGTACTGGAGGTCAAACATGACCTTCTCACTAGGCAGGAGATCGTATCCGCCAGTCACCTGGGCAAGGCCAGAAATTCCAGGACGCACCATGGTGCGGTAATGCCAACCATGAATTCGCTTCTCAAATTCCTCGCAGAACGCTGGACGCTCGGGGCGCGGACCGATGAGGCTCATGTCGCCTTTAAATACGTTCCAGAACTGCGGAATCTCATCTAGGCGCGTCTTGCGCATAAACTTGCCAAATGGCGTTACGCGCGGATCTTCGTCCTGAGCCCACTGGGCACCACGAGATTCAGCATCGGTATACATGCTGCGGAACTTATAAATATTAAAGACCTTGCCGTCCTTGCCAACGCGACGCTGTGCGTAAATGACCGGGCCTTCGGATTCAGACTTAATCTTGATGGCAATAACAGCCATTGGAATCGCAAGAATAATGAGCGCGCAACCGCAGGAGACAACATCAAAAAAGCGCTTGATAAAGCGATAGAAGAACCCACCGTTTACGACGGGCTCTTCTAGTTCAATGATGTCGTCACCGGGCAATAACTTTTCCAGCACGTCGGCCGGGATACCGTTTTCCGAAAGCTTAGGCTCATGCTTTCCGAGGTTGTTAAGCTTTGCAGCCTCGCATCTGTCCTCAAGCGTGACAGCGAGCGCTGCCGCATCTCCCATTTGATTGTTTTGCACGTTCTCTTCCAACACTATGTCCCCGCCTCCGAGGGTCCTCCCTGTTCCGATATGCGATCGCCTGCAACTAGGCGATCGCCTTTTTGAGGTTTCGCATTACGCGCTGCTCGGCCGAAAGCACGGCAAGGCCAACGCGGGTGGTTACGCGTCGGCCACACAGGTCGAGCTCCAGATAAGCAGTGCTCTTGCGTCTGTTAATGGTTTTGATAAGGCCTTCGTGGCCCAGTAGCGGGCCTGCCGTCACTACGACCTTGTCACCGTCTTTTAGGGCCTCGCTCATGGGCACTATGCGGTCTCCCCTATACGTAAAGCCGCCAATAAGCTGGACCTCTTCTTTTGCCAACGGCACAAACTGACCGTCCTGGGATAACACCCTGGCAAAGTCATCCATGCGCAGCAGATACTGTTGCACGGTACGGGGATCTGCCGTATCGCAGATAAGATAACCGGGAAAGAGCGGCTTGGTCGTATTGACCCATTCGCCGTGTACTTTGATCTCGGTTTGAAATTGGGGATAAAAGAGCTCCTGCATGGCACCAGCCGGCACCATACGCTCAATGCGCTCGCGCATTACGTCTTCGCGACCGTTAATGACCTGGATCACATACCACACGAGCACCACCCCCTTGCTGTCTTACGTGTGGCTCACGGGGTTTGTGTATGGCTTCGCCAGGGCGCTTGTGCGCGAAGGCGCTCCATATTCAAACCCTGAGCCCAGTTAGACAAGCACGTGGCTCTGCCCCACCGTGAACGGTATGTATAAGCGCAGTTGCTGGAGACGGGGACGTGTATCGCAAAATGACCGCGACTCCAGCTGGCTGCGTGCGACCCAGTCAAGCGGGTACAAAACTGGACCGCACGCAAACAGCTGAAGGACTGCTACGTTTTGGCATGCAATCAATTATTTATTTGCACTAAGAAATTAACTCAATACAAATAAATAACGTCGCATGACTTCTTTATTGGAGCTCGTGGTGTTTCTGGCACCGCCGTTACGGCCGGATGCTGATCGACCCTGCGCTTTGCAACTTGTTGGAGCCGCGAGCACAGTTGAACTCATGTAACGTTAGGTATCCTAGCACAAGCTGGTAGCGAAACTGATTTGGCTTATGGTGGACAACATATCGTTCATTTGACGTGCTTAAGGGGGCTGTTTTGGGATGTTGTTCACGTTAATGCAGGTTATTGGGACGCCAACGGAGATTAGAGGCGTTCCTGAAGCCCAAATGGAACGGCGATCTACACTGATAATCGCGTTTGGCTAACAAACTATGTACAGAGATGGGAAATAAATTGTGCAATTTTTTGTTGGTGTGGATTGAGTTTATGGCGCGATGTGTATTGGCATGAAAAAAGGCCTTCGGAATTCCAAAGGCCTTTGCATTCACGATGGTGGAGACGAGGGGGATCGAACCCCTGACCTCTTGACTGCCAGTCAAGCGCTCTCCCAGCTGAGCTACGCCCCCGTGACGTGGAGATACTATAGGGGAATGTTTACGGGGATGCAAGGGGGGAATTTTGGATTGATTGTCCGCCTTACGGGTTTTCCTGGGACGGGGCTGAATTGACTGATTTTGACTTCGGCAAAATCAGTCAATTCAGCCCACCGTCCCGATAAAACCCTCATGTAACAAATACGCTATTGCAGTTCCTTGGTGGACGGTAATCTTTGCGGTTGACCTGATGACGTTACTGATGCCTGTATCCGCCAAGAGTCCTAGCGGGGAATGGTTTAGTTCCCACTCTAGGCCGTGTTCGCTTACGACCGTTCCAGGGGCGAGGGCGATGATGGAGAACGTCTTGCCTTCGGCGCCTTCGATGGTCCACGATTCGCCTGCGTGAAGGATGCGAGCGACCACCTTGTTCTCGGCTATCCAGATTGGAGCGTCCTCGTAGCCTGCAAGCAGCCCCAGTACGGAAAGAGCCATATCCGGGCGGCCGCCAGTGGCGCAGGCCGCGACCACTTCGGCACCCGGCCATCGACGGCGGACGGAATCGAGCGCCAGCGCCAGATCGGTATAGTCCTTGTATGGGTCGTGGCGCTCAACTTCAAAGTTGGTGGCGGCATCGACCAACGCACGACCTGCATCACTCACCGTGTCGGCATCCCCCACATAAACATCGCAGCCCAGGCCGGCGCCCAGCAGCGCGTCGAGTCCGCGGTCCACGGTGACAACGTGGTCGCACTCCCCTGCTAGCCTACGCAACAGATCCGCGCTCGCCATCACGGGCGAGCCGCAGACCACTAAAACCTTGCAAGCCACAGCCCTCGCCTATCCCTCAAACGAAAGCACGTGGGCCAGATCCAGGTCTTCATAGCTGTCGATAAAGATATCGCAGCTGGTGCGCACATCGTCGCGCTTCATGCGGCCGTGCGGGTCATAGATGCCCACGCGCTTAAAGCCGGCGGTGCCAGAGCTCTTTAGGCCAAAGACGGCATCCTCAAACACCCATGCACGCTCAAACTTGTGCCCATGGCGCTCCTCCAGACGGCGCAGCGCCAGCTCGTATACGTCGGGGAACTGCTTGGAGCGCCCCGCCTCGCCGGTGGTGGTCACAAACTCCATGTAGGCATCGAGCCCGGCACCAGCGAGCGCGGACTGCACCAGCTCGGCCGGCGTGGACGTAGCCACGCACATGGCAATGCCTGCCGCCTTCGCCTGCTCCAAAAACGCCAGGAGCCCCTCGCGCGGCGGCACCTTGGAGTACCCATCAATCAGAATATTGCTCAGCTCACGGTACAACTCCTCGCCATTCGCGCCAATGCCCCAGGTGTCGTGGTAGGCCTGACACTCATCCTTCAGCGACAAATGCTCAAACTGGGCAAAATCGTCGACCGTCACGTCGACACCGTGGCGGTGCAATAACTCTGGCTGAGCATAAGCCCAAACGGGGGTGCTATTAACCAGCGTGCCGTCGCAATCGAAAATAAAAGCAACCTTGGGAGCGGCGGTATGGGACATAAACGAACCTTTCGATATTAAATGGTAAACATCCTGCTAAAAACGTTTTACCAAACGTCAGCCAAACAATTTTGAAACCCAAATTGGTAAAACTGTCAAGAGTTTTACCACGGCAATTCTGCCAGTGGTATAAACATGTCGCTTACCGATTAAACGCCCCCGCAAATCCGCTTTCGTCCATAAAACTAACGCACAGGTGTTATCGTAGTTTCTGCCGAAAGTTCCACCGAGCACGCGAGGTGGAACGAATCATAGAACTATCGCCGTCCCTTCGATTCGTGCAGCCTTGGACCTTTCGCATCTAGTCACCAAGGCAACACGCTGCCGCGTCATGATGGGATCAAACGTGAGCGATACAAAGCTAAAGCCAGCAACTAAAAAGCCCGCAACCCGTAAAGCCGCCCCGCACGCACCAGAGCTCTCTAAGGACGATGTCTATCTGTTTGGCATTGGTATGTGGGAGCGCAGCTGGGAAAAGATGGGCGCGCATCCCGACACGCAGCAGCGCACGCGCGGCTGGCGCTTTTGCGTTTGGGCGCCCGACGTAAAGAGTGTCCATGTCATTGGCGAATTTAACGACTGGGATGAACAAGCCAACCCGCTGGTGCCCGTGCATACGAGCGCTATTTGGGAAGGCTTTATTCCTGGCGCCGAGCAGGGCCAGCTCTATAAATACCTTATCGAGACCAACGAGGGTGAGAAGCTCTACAAGGCCGATCCGTATGCCTTTAAGGCCGAGTGCCCTCCGGGAACGGCGAGCGTGCTGTGGACCCTCGATGGCTACAAGTGGAACGACGCCGCATGGCTCAAGCGCCGCGCCAGCCATAACCACATGTCGCAGCCGCTCAACATCTACGAGGTGCATATTGGCTCGTGGAAGCGCCACGGCGATGCGCCGCAGGGCGAGCCGGACGAGTACGGCAACCACCCCGGTCCCATGGACCCCTTCCCCGCGCAGCGCGGCGAGTTTTACACCTACGACGACCTGTCGGTGGAGCTCGTGGACTACGTGCACGACATGGGCTACACGCATATCGAGGTCATGCCGCTCATGGAGCATCCCTTCGATGGCTCCTGGGGCTACCAGACGACCGGCTACTACGCCGCCACGTCGCGCTACGGCAACCCGCAGCAGCTCATGCACTTTATCGATGCGTGCCACGAGGCAGGCATCGGCGTAATTATGGACTGGGTGCCCGGCGGTTTTTGCGCCGACTCCCACGGCCTTGCCACCTTTAACGGCCACATGCTGTTTGAGCACGAGATTCACCCCAACTGGGGCACGCACAAGTTTGACTTTGCCCGCGGCGAGGTCCGCTCCTTCCTGGTCTCCAACGTGCTGTACTGGCTCGAGAACTTCCACGTCGACGGCATTCGCATGGACGGCGTGTCCAGCATGCTGTACCTCAACTTTGGCATCGACGATCCGGGCCAAAAGAAGTTCAACAAGTACGGTACCGAGGAGGACCTGGACGCCAGCGCGTTTATCCGTCAGGTCAACTGCGCCGTGGAGGCACACTACCCCGACGTGATGATGATGGCCGAGGAGTCTACCGCGTGGCCGCTCGTGACCTACCCGCCACAGGACGGCGGCCTAGGCTTCCACTACAAGTGGGACATGGGCTGGATGAACGACACCCTACACTACATGCAGACCGATTTTCCGTGGCGCCCCGGCAACCACGGGCTGCTCACGTTCTCCATCATGTACGCCTTTACCGAGAACTTCATTTGCCCGCTGAGCCACGACGAGGTCGTACACGGCAAGTGCTCGCTGATCGGCCGTATGCCGGGCGACTGGTGGCGCCAGTTTGCCGGCCTGCGCACGCTGGCTTTCTACCAGATGACGCACCCCGGTGCCAAGCTCAACTTTATGGGCAACGAGATCGGCCAGTTTATTGAGTGGCGCTACTACGAGTCAATTCAGTGGTTCTTGACCGAGGAATACGAGACCCACCGTCATCATCAGGCGTTTATCAAGGCGCTCAACCACCTGTACACCGCCGAGCCCGCCCTGTACGAGCGCGGCTACACTGACGACGGCTTTACCTGGATCGACGCGGACAACTCCAAGCAGTCCATCGTGAGTTTTGTACGCCAGGGCGAGGACATCGATGACGACTTGGTGATCCTGATCAATTTTGATCCGGCGAGCTACGAGAGCTTCCGCGTGGGCGTGCCGCGCGAGGGTGACTGGGAGGTCATCTTCGATTCCGACCGTCCCGAGTTTGGCGGCAGCGGCTATGCCGGCGAGGAGCCCTACACCTGCTCGAGCGAGCCCTATCCCTGGAACGGGCAGATGGACTCCATCGAGATGAAGGTGCCCGGTCTGGCAGGTGTGGTGCTTAAGCGCCGCGGTCCCAGCAGCTATAAGCCGCCGGTGCTTGAGGCTCCCAAGGCTGCGCCCAAAAAGCGCACGTCCACGGTGAAGCCCAAGCCTGCGGCTGCCAAGAAGGCTCCTGCCAAGGCGAAGGCCAAGACCGCGACTAAAACCAAGACCGCCGCAAAGGCTACCGCGGCCAAGAAGCCGACTGCCAAAAAGGCCGCTGCCAAGGCCAAGTCTGCTTCTGTTAAGTCGTCTGCCAAGGATGCGTAACAAAGCCGTTACAGCTGTAATTACCCGCCCCGCGGGGGCGTAGGATACATGTCATAACCGTTCCGGGAGAAACATCCCCGGGGGAAAGGAACGTATGAATAAGATCTTCGACAACAAGCAGGAGTTTACCGAGCTCTATCGCGATGCCGTCATGAGCATTAGCGGCAAGAGCGTCGAAGCCGCCAGCGACCTCGACCGCTTTAACGCCCTGGCCAAGCTCGTGGCCGAGAAGGCCCGCACCGTTGCCACCAAGAGTGACGCCCGTGCGGCCGCCGAGGGCAAGAAGCGCGTGTACTACTTCTCGATCGAGTTTTTGATCGGCCGCCTGCTCGACAACTACCTGCTCAACTTTGGCGTGCGCGACATGGTCGCCGAGGCACTCGACGACATGGGCTTCGACCTGTCCGTCATCGAGAACCAGGAACCCGATCCGGCTCTGGGCAACGGTGGCCTGGGCCGTCTGGCCGCATGCTTCCTGGATTCCATGGCAGCCGAGGGCATTGCCGGCTACGGCAACGGCATGCGCTACCGCTACGGCCTGTTTAAGCAGGAGATCGTCAACGGCAGCCAGGTCGAGGCCACCGACGAGTGGCTCACCCACGGCTATCCCTGGGAGGTCCGCCGTCAGGACAAGGCCGTGACCATTAAGTTTGGTGGCCATGTTGAGGGCTTTGAGGAGAACGGCCGCACGTTCTACCGCACGGTGGACACGCAGGACATCCTGGCCGTTCCCTATGACATCCCCGTCGTGGGCTATGCCGGCGAGACCGTCAACAAACTGCGCGTCTGGGCCGCCGAGCCGGTCGAGGAGCACTTTGACCTTGAGGCCTTCAACCGCGGCGACTACGCCCTGGCCGATGCCGAGCGTGCCGAGGCCGAGGCCATCAGCGCCATCCTCTACCCCAACGACGCCGGCGAGCACGGCCGTCTGCTACGCCTGAAGCAGGAGTACCTGTTTGTATCGGCCGGCATCTACAGCCTGCTCGACACCTTTGAGAAGGAGCACGGCGCGAACTGGGAGCTGCTGCCGCAGTTTGTGGCCATCCACACCAACGATACCCACCCCGCCATGTGCGGACCCGAGCTCATGCGTATCCTCATCGACGAGAAGAAACTCGAGTGGGATGACGCCTGGAACATCGTGACGCAGGTCGTGAGCTACACCAACCACACCATCCTGCCCGAGGCCCTGGAGAAGTGGCCCATCGGCACGTTCTCCAAGCTCCTCCCCCGTGTGTACCAGATCATCGACGAGATCAGCCGTCGTTGGCACGAGTCGTTCGACACCACGCAGGAGGGCTGGCAGGAGCGTCTGCGCCAGACCGCCATCCTGTGGGACGGCGAGATTCGCATGGCCAACCTGTCTGTGATCTGCAGCCATAGCGTCAACGGCGTAGCAAAGATCCACTCCGACATCATCAAGAACATCGTGCTCAAGGACTTCTATGCCCTGACGCCCGAGAAGTTCAACAACAAGACCAACGGCATCTCGCACCGTCGCTTCTTTGCCGAGGCCAACCCCACCTACGCCAAGCTCGTGACCGAGGCCATTGGCGACGGCTGGCTGAAGGACGCCTTTGAGCTGGAAGAGCTCAAGGAGTTTAAGGACGACACCGAGTTCCTGAAGGCCGTGGGCGCCTCCAAGCGCGCCAACAAAGAGCGTCTGGCTGCCTACGTTAAGGCCGAGACCGGTCTGGTCATTGACCCCAACACCGTCTTCGATGTCCAGGTAAAGCGCTTCCATGCCTACAAGCGCCAGCTCATGAACATCATGAAGGTGATGGACATCTACAACCGTCGCATCGCCGATCCTAACTTCCACGTGACGCCGACGACCTTCATATTTAGCGGCAAGGCTGCCTCGAGCTATACCTTCGCCAAGGAGACCATCCGCCTCATTAACTCCGTTGCCGACGTCATCAATAATGACCCGCGCGTCAACGAGGTCATGAAGGTTTGCTTTATCCCCAACTTCCGTGTGAGCAACGCCCAGCTCATCTACCCCGCCGCCGAGATCTCGGAGCAGATCTCAACGGCTGGCAAGGAGGCCTCGGGCACGTCCAACATGAAGCTCATGATGAACGGCGCCATTACTCTGGGCACCCTCGACGGCGCCAACATCGAGATCGCCGACCTGGCCGGCCGCGAGAACGAGGCCATCTTTGGCCTGACCGCTCCCGAGGTCGAGCAGCTCTGGGCATCGAACAGCTACTTTGCGTGGGATACCCTCAACGGCGACCGCGAGCGTCTGGGCCGCGTGATGGACGAGCTCAAGGACAACACCTTTGCGGGTCTTTCGGGCAACTTCGAGAGCATCTACAACGAGCTCATGAACAACAACGACCCCGACCTGGTCATGGCCGACTTCCGCAGCTACGTCGACGCCTGGGAGAAGCTCACGAACAGCTACGGCGACCAGGAGACCTGGAACCGCAAGGCCCTGCTCAACACCGCCTCCTCGGGCTGGTTCTCGAGCGACCGCACCATTCGCGAGTACCGCGACGAGATCTGGCACGCTTAAAGGCGCGCGAGCTCCCCTATGCCAGCACGGCATTACTCGACGGGCGTGACGTTGCTCCGCGCCCGTCGCTAATGGGTTTAGGAACATCGATGACAGAAGGAGAAATCGATGAGTAAGAAAGAATGCATCGCGATGCTCCTCGCAGGAGGACAGGGCAGCCGATTGGGGGCACTCACCCAAAAGATCGCTAAGCCGGCGGTTAGCTTTGGTGGCAAGTTCCGCATTATCGACTTTTCGCTCTCCAACTGCTCCAACTCGGGCATCGACACGGTGGGTGTTCTGACGCAGTATCGCCCCTACCTGCTGCATGCCTATGTGGGCTCCGGCGAGGCGTGGGATCTTGACAGCCGCGACGGCGGCGTGTCGATCCTGCCGCCGTACGAGACGCAGACCGGCGGCGCCTGGTATGCGGGCACGGCCGACGCCATTACGCAGAACCTCGACTACATCAAGGCCAACGACCCCAAGTACGTCCTGATTCTTTCGGGCGATCACCTGTATCGCATGGACTACCGCAAGATGCTCAAGACGCACATTGAGAACAACGCCGACCTCACGGTAAGCGTTATGCCCGTGCCGTGGGAGGAGGCCAGCCGCTTTGGCATCCTGACCACCGACCCCGAGGACGGCCGCATCACCAAGTTCACCGAGAAGCCCGATAAGCCCGATTCGAATCTCGCGTCCATGGGCATCTACATCTTCTCGGCCGACGTGCTGATCGAGGCGCTCGAGGAGGACGCTCTGGACCAGCGCTCGAGCCACGACTTTGGCAAGGACATCATCCCCAAGCTGCTCGGCGAGGGCAAGCGCCTGTACAGCTACGAGTTCCACGGCTTTTGGAAGGACGTCGGCACCATCGCCAGCTTCCACGAGACCTCGATGGACCTGCTTGGCAACAACCCCGAGTTCGATCTGTTTGACAAGCACTTCCCCATCATGTCCAACATCACCACGCGTCCGCCGCACTACATTGGCCCGGATGGTCGCCTGGACGACTGCCTGGTCTCCAACGGCTGCAAGATCTACGGTACCGCTCGCCACTCGATCCTTTCGACCGATGTCATCATCGAGGAGCGCGCCGTGGTCGAGGACTCCGTGCTGCTGCCGGGTGCGCACGTTAAGAGCGGCGCGCACATCTGCCGCGCTATTTTGGGCGAGAACTCCACGGTCGAAGAGGGCGTGAAGCTCGGCTCTGTCGATACCACCAAGGATACGGCCGTCGTTGGAAATGACGTCGTTATCGGGAAGGGGGAATGATCCGATGATCAATCGCAAGGCCATCGGTTATATCACCGCTAACTACTCTTCGACCTACGGCAGCGTGCTGCTCAAGGACCGCCCCATCGCGTCCGTTCCGTTTTTGGGCCGCTACCGCCTGATCGACTTCCCGCTGTCTAACATGATGAATGCCGGCATCAAGACCGTTGGTGTCGTCATGCCGGGCAACTATCGCTCGCTGATCGACCATGTGGGCTCGGGCAAGGACTGGGGCCTGGACCGCAAGAAGGGCGGCCTGTTCATGGTGCCCGGCAACGCGTATGGCACCACCAAGGGCGGCATGCGCTTCCTGCTGCGCGACATCATTTCCAACAAGACGCTGTTCCAGCGCTCGGACAAGCCCTATGTTGTGATGATGGGCACCAACATCATCTTTAACATGGACCTCAACACCATCATCGAGGCGCACGAGAACTCCGGTGCCCAGATGACCGTGGTGTACTGCAAGGCCACGCGCAACGTAGATGACGAGACCAAGCTGCAGATCAACGAGAACGGCCGTCTGACGGGCGTCAGCGCCGGCGTCGTGTATGGCGACAACGCGTCTATGGACTGCTGCATCGTCAACCGCGAGACGCTGCTCGAGATCATCGACCACTACCAGGCCGCCGACTATCTGGACCTGCTCGAGGCACTACAGGGCGACTTTGGCAACATCGACGTGTGCAGCTACGAGTACAAGGGCGAGGTCGTGGGCGTGTTTAGCGAGAAGTCGCTGTATCGTCGCAGCATGGACCTGCTCGACCAGACCGTGGCCGACCATCTCTTTGACCCCGAGCGCCCGATTCTGACCAAGGCTCACGACGTGCCGCCTTCGCGCTATGCGACCGGCAGCCACGCCTGCAACTCGATCATCTCGGCCGGCTGCATCATCAAGGGCACCGTGCGCAACTCGATCCTGTCGCGCGGCGTTGTGGTTGAGGAAGGCGCCTCGGTGACCAACTCGATCATCAACCAGAGCTGCATCATCAAGAGTGGTGCCCGCGTTGAGAACGCCATCCTGGACAAGAACAACGTGGTTCCCACCAACACCGAGCTTCGCGGCACGCCCGAGAACATCCTGGTGCTGGGCAAGGCTCCGTTAACTTCCGATACCACCATCGTACGTTAACGTTGGTACCGCAACATCGCTCTTAACATGTAGAATAGCCGCCCGGTTCGCGCCAGGCGGCTATTCTCGAATAACAACATGGGAGACAATATGGCTGATTCCAGCAAAAAGATGCAGATCGTGTTTGCCTCGGCCGAGTGCGCACCGTTTGTGAAGACCGGTGGCCTGGGCGACGTGGCGGGCTCGCTGCCTGCGGCGCTTGTGCGCGCCGGCGCCGAAGTTATCGTTATGGTACCCAAGTACGCCACCATCAAGGACGAGTACAAGGCGCAAATGGAGCACTTCTCCGACTTTTACGTGAGCCTGGGCTGGCGCAATGAGTACTGCGGACTCGAGAAGCTCGAGCACGACGGCGTCACCTATATGTTCATCGACAACGAGCGCTACTTCGCGCGCGACTATCCGTACGGCTTCTTTGACGACGGCGAGCGCTTTGCGTTCTTCTCCAAGGCCATCACCGAGAGCCTGCAGCACCTGCCCGCCGGCTTTGAGTGCGACATCCTGCACTGCAACGACTGGCAGACGGCGCTGGCGCCCGTGTTTTTGCGCGAGTTCTACCAGGGCCTGCCGCTGTATGACCGCGTCAAGACCGTGTTCTCGATCCACAACGTTGCGTTCCAGGGCCAGTTTAGCGACACCGTGATGGAGGACATCCTTGGTGTGGCGCACATTCCGGCGGCCGCCTCGCAGCTGCGTTGCGACGCCTGCAGCATCAACTACATGCTGGGCGCCCTGCGCTATGCCGACGCCATCACCACGGTGAGCCCCACCTATGCCAACGAGATCCAGACGCCCGAGTTTGGCGAGGGCCTGGACGGCGTACTGCGCGAGCGTTCCTACGCGCTGCAGGGCATTTTGAACGGCATTGACGTTGCGGGCTTTGACCCGGCAACAGACAAGCGAATTGCCGCCAACTACACCGTGGAGGACCGATCCGGCAAGGCCGTGTGCAAGGCCAAGCTGCAGGAGGAACTGGGCCTCGAGGTTCGCGACGACCGTCCGCTCATGGTGATGGTCACGCGCCTGACGCGCCAGAAGGGCATGGATCTGGTCATGTACGCGCTCGACCGCATCCTGTCCGGCGGCGTGCAGGTGGCGGTGCTGGGCACCGGCGACCGCGACTACGAGGACGGCCTGCGCTACTTCCAGGACAAGTACTCCGGCACTATGGCCGCGCGCATCGAGTTTGACCCGGCGCTGTCACAGCGCATGTATGCTGCCGCCGACATGTTCCTAATGCCTTCGAAGTTTGAGCCCTGCGGCCTGTCGCAGATCATCGCCATGCGCTACGGCACGCTGCCCATCGTGCGCGAGACCGGTGGCCTGAAGGACACCGTGATCCCGTATAACGAGTTTACCGGCGAGGGTACGGGCTTCTCGTTTAGCAACTTTAACGGCGACGAGATGGGCGATGCCGTATTCCGCGCGGCGCGCCTGTTCTGGGATAACCGCGACGCCTGGAACCAGCTGGTCACGCAGGCCATGAGCCAGGACTTTAGCTGGACGCGCTCGGCCGACAAGTATCTGGACCTGTACTTCTTTATGCATCCGGAGATTGAGAGGCCGGCGGCTGTTGTCGACGAGCCTGAGACTGTTGCTGAACCGGTGGCCGCAGAGGAGCCCAAGGCCGAGGAGAAGCCGGCTGTCGAGGCCGAGGTAAAGCCCGCAGCGAAGCCTGCCGCCAAGAAGACGACGGCCCGCAAGGCAACGGCTAAGAAGGCTACGGCCACGAAGGCCGCTGCGAGCAAGACCACCGCTGCCAAGACAACTACCGCCAAGGCAACGACCACGCGCAAGCGCACGACCGCCGCTGCCAAGAAGGTCGCCGAGGCCGAGGTCGCTCCCGAGGTAAAGGCCGAAACCGCCACCGCCGAGGCTAAGCCTGCGGCAAAGGCTCCGGCCAAGACCGCTGCCAAGAAGACGGCCGCGACCACCAAGAAGGCAACGGCAGCCAAGAAGACCACGGCAACGAAGTCGACGACCACGAAGGCTACTACGACGAAGGCCGCCGCGAAGACGACCCCGAAGGCAGTCGCAAAGCCGGCCGGCAAAGTCGAGGAGACGCCCTCCGAGTCCAAGGCCGAGGCAGCTGTCGAGGCAAAGCCGGCTGCCAAGACTACCACGCGCAAGCGCACTACCACGACGGCCAAAAAGGCCACGACCAAGGCTGCTGCTCCCAAGGCAGAGGCTAAGGCCGAGGACAAGCCCGCAGTAAAGGCCGAGCCGGCACCGAAGGCTGCTGAGGTCAAGACCGCTCCGAAGGCTACGGCAAAGACCGAGCCCGCCAAGGAGGCCCCGGTCTCCCCCGCCGCTAAGACTGAGGAAAAGGCTCCGACCAAGAAGACCTCCGTCCGTAAGGCAACGGCCACCCGCAAGCGCCACTAATCCGGACGATTCAAACTTAATCCTCAACGCAAAAGAGGGCGCCCCAACCAGGCGCCCTCTTCTTGGTTGAACTTCTCTAGTAAAAAGAAGCCCGGTTTACTACGACAAAATGGCTCCAGCTGACCACGACAAGTAATCTACGGAATTGGCAACGCCTCTACCTGCGGTTTTAATATCATCAAAATGACCGTGGTTGAGATCATCCAATTCATCGTAGTAAACCGAAGTACTTTTGGTTGGCTACAAATAGTATCGGTATAGACGTTTTTAAATATCGCGATAATTTGTGTGGTAAAACGATTTTCTAGGACAACCGTTCGCCGATGGTAAACGGATGTTGTTTATACAGCCTGTGTACAACAGATATACTTACATCTTGTGCGTAAAGCCCATGGCCAGCAGGCCATGATTCTATTGAACTGGACCGTACTATGAGATTGATACACAACAGCCGTCTGCCGCAGTTTCGCACTCCGTTTGGCGCTGTGACCACAGGAACAACCCTTTCGCTCTCCGTGATTCTGGAGGATGCCGATCCCGCGCAGGCAACGCTTACGCTGCGCACCTGGGTCGATGATATCGGTGAGTCTCGATATCCCATGACGCACGAGGGCGACGGCATCTTTAGCGTAGAGCTTGAGTGCACCAAGCCCTGTCTTATCTGGTACAGCTTTATCTGCAATATCGAGGGCCAGCCCGAGGTTCGCCTGGGCGCACCGCAGGGCCGCACCGGCGGCGAAGGCGTAACCTACGACTACGCCGAGGTGCCGTCATTCCAGGTCACTGTCTACAAACACCGTGAGGTTCGTCCCGAGTGGTACGAGCGCGGTATGGTCTACCAGATCTTCCCCGATCGCTATGCCCGCGACGAGCACTGGCGCGAGCGCACGCTGGCCGAGGTCGAAAAACCGCGTAAGGGCATTCAGCGCCGCATGGTCGAGGACTGGAACGAGCCGCCTGTGTACGAGCGCGCCGAGGACGGCTCCATAAAGACTTGGGACTTTTACGGCGGATCGCTCAAGGGCATTCAGGAAGACCTGCCTCGCATCGCCGAGCTGGGCTTTACAGCCATCTACCTCAACCCCATTTTTGAAGCCGCGAGCAACCACCGCTACGACACCGCCGATTACACCAAGATCGATCCGATTCTGGGCACCGAGCAGGACTTTACCGAGTTGTGCGAGGCGGCCGAGAAGCTCGGCATTTCCATCATCCTGGACGGTGTCTTCAACCATACGGGCGACGACTCGATCTATTTTAACCGCTACGGCAACTACCCCGGCGTGGGCGCGTGGCAGAGCGAGGATTCGCCGTGGCGCGATGCGTTTTATTTCCACGAGGACGGCTCGTACGACTGTTGGTGGGGCGTGGGCAATATGCCCGCCATCAATGAGAGTTCCGAACTGGTACGCGAGCGGCTCCTGGGCAAGGACGGCGTCATTCGTAAATGGCTGCGCGCCGGCGCTCACGGCTGGCGCCTGGATGTGGCCGACGAGCTTTCCGATGATTTCCTAGCCGAGATCAAAAAGGCCGTACTCGCCGAGAAGCCCGACGCGCTGCTGCTCGGCGAAGTCTGGGAAGACGCCTCCAACAAGATCAGCTACGGCCATCTGCGTCGCTATCTGCAAGGCTTCGAGCTCGACTCGGCCATGGATTACCCCTTCCGCGACATGGTCATCGGCTTTTTGATGGGCTACAAAAACGCCTACCAAGCTGCCGAGGATATTGAGACCCTACGCGAGAATTATCCGCGCGAGGCCCTATCCTGCGCGCTCAACCTGCTGTCGAGCCACGACCGCCCACGTATCATCTCGGTGCTCGGCGGCGGCCCCGACGAGTCGCAACTACCTGAGAGCGAGCGCAGCAAGTGGCGCCTGGACGAGAACTCCATGGGCCTGGCCAAGAGTCGTTTTTGGCTCGCGACGCTCATGCAGATGACGTTCCCGGGCGTTCCCTCAATCTATTACGGTGACGAGTACGGCTTGGAGGGTCTCACCGATCCGGGTAATCGCCGCACCATGCCGACCAAGGAAGACCTGCACGACTTCGATACGTTCGCGATCGTCAAGAACGCATCTGCTGTGCGCCGCGCGCTGCCGTTTATGATCGACGGTGAAATCAAGGCCTTCGCGCTCAATGACGAAGTACTCGCCTATACGCGCGCCGGTAAAGACGGCGAGTCCGCGACGGTTATCATCAACCGTAGCCTGCGCAATTCACACCGCGTGACGATTCCAGCGCTCGGCGAATGTGCGAGCGATGTGATCAGCGGTCACGAGTGCGAGATCCACAGCGGTACGGTCACGCTCGATCTGTATCCGCTGGGCTCGTCGATCATCTATCACCATGCCGAGCAGCGCCTGCAGGAGCCGCTCGATCACGGTGCGGGTGTTGTGTGCCATATCACATCGGTGCCGACCGACGACGGCAAGCCCGGTACGATCGGCGCGCCCACGCGTCGCTTTATCGACCATCTGGCCGCCATGGGCATGCGCTACTGGCAGGTTCTCCCCGTCAACCCCACGGACTTCTTCCGCTCCCCTTACGCCGGCCCTTCGGCCTTTGCAGGCAATATCGACCTGCTACCCGAGAGTCACGAGGAGCTGGCCGCCGACTTTGAGACTTGGAAGGCCCGCGGCGGCGAAGATGCCGATCCGTTGTACACAGCGTTTAAACATCGCAATGCCGATTGGCTCGAGAAATACTGCGTCTATATGGCCGTCAAAAAGTACTTTGAAGGCGAGTCGCGCCACGATTGGCCGGCAGATGTCGCGCGCTACAACGAGCATCTGATCGACGACAAGCGCTTCCATAACGAGGCCGAGCTGCAGGCGTACATGCAGTACCGCTTTGACCTGGCTTGGTGCGAGCTCATGAACTATGCGCACAAGAAGGGCATCGAGGTCATCGGCGATATCCCGATGTATGTTTCGGACGATTCGGCAGACGCGTGGAGCGAACCCGAGAACTTCTGGCTGTCCGATACCGGCAAGGCGATTGAGATTTCCGGTGCACCGCCCGACAACTTTGCACCCGAGGGCCAGGTGTGGGGCAACCCGACGTTCCGCTGGGACCACATGAAGCAGAACGGCTATAGCTGGTGGATGGATCGCCTACGTCGTGCCTTTTCGCTCTACGACCGCGTGCGCCTGGATCACTTCCTGGGCTTCCACAGCTACTTTAGTATCCCTGCGGGCAAGGCTTGCGCCGACGGCCGTTGGCTGGCGGGCCCGGGTAAGGACCTGTTCCAGACCGCTTATGACGAGCTGGGTCCGCTCAACTTTATCGCCGAGGACCTGGGCTATTTGACGCCCGGTGTTCGCGCCATGGCTTCGACCTGCGGCTTCCCCGGCATGGACGTGCTGGAGTTTAGCAACTACGACGTTCGCTGCGGTGTGCATCCCACGCCCGGCAAGATTCTGTACACGTCGACGCACGACACCTCGACGCTCGCCGGCTGGTGTACGCGTTCCTTTGCCGGCGGCGACGAGCCGAGCGGTGTTGAGTTTGCGGCCAAGTTGATGAGCGACGCGCTGGCAAGCGACGCTCCCCTGGTGATGATGCCGCTGCAGGATATCCTGGGGCTTGGCGACGGCGCCCGCATGAACGTTCCGGGCGTGGCCACGGGCAACTGGACCTGGCAGGCTGACGAGGCGGACATTGCAGCCGCCGAGAACAAAACCGCACAGCTCCTGCGCAACAACCATAGATTCTGGGGCGAAGCGTGATAAAACCCCCGATATAGGGTACAGTTACAAACGTTTGAATTTTTGCGGGCAGAGTAATCTGCCCGCTTTGTGCTGAAAGGGAGTATTATGGCGCGCTACGATTACAAGTGCTCGAGCTGCGGCAACGTGTTTGAGGTTGAGCATCCCATGTCCGAGACTCCCGAGGTCGTGTGCCCTAGCTGCGGTGCCCCGGCAGCCAAGACGTTCTCGGCCAGCGGCATTAAATTTGAGGGTAGCGGTTTCTACAACACCGACCAGCGAAGCGGCGGCTCCAGCACCAACGCCACCAGCGGCTGCTGCGCCAATTGCCCGCATAACCACTAGAAACCAAATAGCCCGGCGACCGGCACCGATCGCGGGGCTATTTCTTTGAGCTATGAGTAGCTAATAATCTACCCAGGTTTCCTTATGAGTTTCGGTGAAATAAGGACTGTTTGGCGGGCAGAAGCCGCTATTCAATCCCTATTTCACCGCAACTTAGTCGTTACTTGCGGACCAGCCTGGAGCAGAAGTGGCCGTCGTAGGAGTCGGCGTTTACCGGCACGCTTTGGAAAAGTCCTCGGTCGTTCTGGCGTACGGAAACGAGCTTCTTGGCCTGATCGAACTCGGGGAGTTGCAGAATCTGCGCCTCGGAGAGCGGTGCGACGCTAAAGTCGACGCCCTCGGGAGAGGCCAGGAAGGCATCCACGACCTGCGTGTTCTCTTCATCAAAAACCGAGCAGGTGGCATAGATGAGCTCTCCGCCGGCGGCCACGCGCGCAGAAGCCTCCTTAAGCATCGTCAGCTGAAGCTTGGGTAACTCGGCCGTCACATCATTCTCGGTCAGGCGCCACGGGATCTCGGGATGACGACGCATGGTTCCGGTGCCCGAGCACGGCGCATCGATAAACACGGTATCGAACTTGACCCGCTCACCGCGCATGGCATCAAACGATGTGAGTACCTCATCGAGCTCGCAGGCATCACCCGAAACCGTACGAACGCCCTGAATACCGGCCTTATGCAGGCGAGCGAGATTCAGATCGCACTTGCGATCATGCAGATCGAGCGCCGTATGCTGACGCTCATATTCCGCACGCTTTGCCTGGCACATCATCACATAGGTCTTGGTACCGCGACCGGCACCAATCTCAAGGCAGCTTCCAGGGCGCGTGGCAGCTGTGGCGATAAGCTGCGCATTGAGATCAGACGCCACCGCGGCAGCATGCTCAAACACACCAGAAGCAACGGTAACCTGGGCATCAACCGGGGCATGGCAGCCCGGGAAGACAGGCGCGACGAGCTGCGAGATATACGGATCAGGTTTGGTTGCAAAGGCGTTCTCATGCAGGGCCAGCGGCGCGGGGGCCAGATTGCCGGCAAAGTTAAGCGCACCCTCAGGCGTGTCAAACGACGCCATAATACGAGCGCACAGCCATCGCGGCAGCCCCATCAGGCGCGACAGACGGACCAAGCGTCGCTCAGACTCATCCACATCGGATGCAGTAGCAAAGTCCTCAACATTGTCCGCAACCTTATGCAGTACAGCATTGGCCAAGCCAGCGGCGGACTTAGCACCGCAGCGAACCAGCTCAACACCCTGACTTACGGCAACGCGGCCAGGCGTATGCAGATAGAGCATCTCGAAGGCCGAGATACGAAGCGCCATGCGAACACGCGGCGCAACCTTTTTAGGCTTATCGAGAAACTGATCGAGCAGCTCGTCCAAAATGCCCTGCGTGGCGGCAACACCGAGCGCCAAACGAGCGGCAAAAGCAGAATCGCGCTGGTCAATAGCCTTGGCCGATGCGCGAGAGGACAGCACGTCACGCGCATACATGCCGCGGCGATCGGCCTCCATTAGCACATCGAGCGCAAGCTTGCGCGCGGGAGACAGCTTGCTCATGACAAAACACCCCAGATAAGATCGGCACCCTGCAGGCCAGCAGCCCAAGCAGAAGCGGCCATAGCACGTTTGCCATCGGGCTTAACCTCGAGCAACTCAACCGAGCCATCGGAAAGGCCCAGGTAAACACGCTTGGCCTTAACGAGAACCTGACCCTCGCCAAGCGACACATCGGCCGGCGCAGCATCGAGCACGCGCACGGTCTTGCCGGCAATCACGCAACGAGCAGGCGCGGTATCGGACGAGGCCAGCACATGACGCACGCAATCAAGCGCCGCCATTTGCGGATCCAGACGCATCTCCTGCTTAGAAATCTTGGCAGCATGGGTAACGAGCGCCTCATCCTGTTCAGTCCAAACAGCCGAGCCATCGGCAAGAGAAGGAAGCGTACTGGCAAGCAGCTTGCCGCCAAGCTCACCAAGCTCCATGGTCAGCGCCTCAGCATGCTTACCGACAACCGAGGTCGAGGCCTGCGCGCAATAAGCGCCGGTATCCACGCCATGTCCAATACGCATAATGGAAACGCCAGCAATCTCATCACCAGCAAGAATGGCACGCTGAATAGGAGCAGCCCCACGCCAACGGGGCAGCAAGGACGCATGAACATTTACAATGCCGAGCGGTGCCATATGCAGCACCTCATCGGGCAAAATGCAGCCATAAGCAGCCACACAGAAAATGTCAGCCTGGGCAGCTTGAAGCGTCTCAACAACCTCAGGCGTCATACGATTAGCCTCAATAACCGGCAACCCAAGCTCAAGCGCCTTGGCCTTAATAGGAGACGGCTCCAGCTTCTTACCACGCCCACGAACAGCATCGGGACGAGTAACAACAAGCGCAATCTCGTTCCCAGCCTCAACAAGCGAAACCAGCGAAGGCACAGCAAAATCAGGCGTACCCATAAACACAATACGCATAAAGGACGTCTCCCCTCAACCAAAGCCGAGACGGCTACAAAGAACAGCGGAAAGCCAAGTACCCGGCCCATCCGCAAGAACAATTCAACAAGAACAAATATACCCAAAACCAAAGAAAGAGCCGCATATAAGCAGCCCTCCCAACAAAGCACCTATCAGCGAAGACGCCCTTCCCTGGCCCGACGGCACCCGGGCGAGACAAGCAGCGTCAACGTAGTCCCCGGGGCGCCCGCCTATATCGTCCCGCGCGCAGTTTCGCAGCGAAGCGAGAATGTTTGAGCACGGAGGTTATACCCCGTGGCCCCAGCCTCCGGTGGGAGCTACTCCAGCTCTACACCGGAGCGTTTGAGCTAGAGTAGCTCCCACCGGAGGGCCCCCGTCAAAACACGACAGCTTTTTCTAATGACATGAAAGATGTCGCTCGGGACATATAAGATGCCGCTCGGTAAACTCACCGCAGAACACGGTTGTCTTTTCGGGGGGGGGATACCATTTCTTCTACACGTACGTAGAAAAGGAGTGTCTATGCAGTGCTATTCAAGACGGCAGATCGTTAAACATATGGGATTGGCTGCAGGATGTTTGCTGCTATCCCCCTTGAGTGGCTGCTCAACAAACGACAGGCCAATCGATTCCGCAGATAACACTGCATCAGATAAGGAGCAGTTCGATTGGCTTGAAGCGACGGGGACGTATACGCCCTCCGACGCTTTCAAACAAAAGGGGCTTTGGTTCACTTTTGGTAATGACTATGCAGACGGACGTGAGAGCGTTGCTAAAGACACATCGATAACGGCAATCTTTGAATTTTACGGAGACGGAACGGTTACATGTTGGAATGTATACGACGAAACGGGCTCTTCGGTGATTCGATTTAGGGACCTTGAAGGTCTTTCGGATAAAGAAGTTCTCTCGATGGCTAAAGAGCATTGGCCCATATCGCAGGACGAATTTGAAAGTAAAAAGCAAAATGTGATCGATGAGCTCTCTTCTAGTTACGAGGACCTAAAGGCCGAGGCAGCGGATAATCCTGACTTGAATGTTGAAAATGCCTACTTCTCGCGTTTTTTTGAAGACCTTAAATCTATGTCGTTGCCAAAGGAACCAGAGGGTAAATCCTATTCGCTTAAGGTTCAAACAGACGACACAGGCAACAACACGGAATATGAGAAAGTATGCTTGCCGACATGTGGATATCCTGGGGTGCTTAGCCTTAGCGGGGGAGGTGCCGCAGCATGGGGCAGAAAGGAGCTCTGGTATTCACTCCTTAGAGCCGATGACGATACTAAGTACGAATCCATATCTAACTCGTACCTCAGCTGCTACGTCAATCGAGAGGTTAATCTCATCGAAAGCGACACCAGCGATGATGTATACAGCTCAACTTATCAAGGATTTGGCGGAATAGTTACCCGAACAGGTGGCTCAGCATCTTTTGTTCTTGATGAGCCAACTTCCGATGAGGTCGAAGCTGACTGATTATAGGCATTTCCTCTTTGCTCAAGCAGCTCCAGGGTTTCACGTTAGAACTAATGTTTAATCTACGTCAATTAGTGCTCATTGCCACACAGGCAATGAGCACTTTGATTTCCAAAGACTTTGCATTACAAAGGGGCGTTCCTTTGCTGCGTCCACTGTTGACGGCTACACTCAGAGAGCGTCCCAAATTAGCTATCATTTTATTTGGCAAGCAATATCTGCAGGTAATCGCGCTTTCTGTGGAGGACGCGGTCGATATAGACCTTCTGGTGAAAACGGTAAAACGCGAGATAGTTGCCACAGACCACGAACCGGTAATCGGAGCGCAGGGGATAGATGATAGTGGCGTACCCGACTCCGGGAAGCTGGATAGCAGGTCTATCCGAGCGAGGATGCCTTCTGCGATTCTCTCCGCTGCTGCGGGATTGTCCTGTTCGACGGCAATGTAGTCCCAGATGTCGTCGAGATCTTGCAGAGCCAGCGGAGAGTAGACGACCGCGCAGCTATGCATGGCTTGCGGCCTTGCGGCGGAAGTGCTCGGCGACGTTGTCCGACGAGACCCATCCGCTCTCATCACCCGAGCTGCGCCCGCGCTCAAGCTCCGACATCAGCGTGCTGATGGCGCAAAACCGGTCGTAATCTTTCATGTCGAGCACAGCGTAGCAACCGTGCCCATTTTTGGTCAGAAACACCGGGGAGCCCTCGTGGACATCGGAGAGCACCTCGTTGTAATTGCGCAAATCGGAAACAGGTTTAATGGCAGGCATGTAAGGCTCCAATCGATGTACGGGAACTTACGATAAATTATACGAATAATATGCAGCACCTGCCAGCCAAAATACCCCCACACAAAACGAGCCCCTGGCCAATCGGCCAGGGGCTCACAATCTTTTATTCCGCTCTAAGTGACGGGCTGATTGTGCGCAGGAGGGTGCCCCGGGGGCGGCGGGGTATTTCCTCCGCGCGCAGTTTCGCAGCGCAGCGAGAATGTTTGAGCAC
>ERZ857693.1185-NODE-1185-length-34935-cov-5.580161_pt1 | contig 34935 bp, 30 predicted proteins | sample MGYA00519765_ERZ857693 | MGnify/ENA primary metagenome ERZ857693 (study PRJEB31778, sample SAMEA3449354) | human gut metagenome | biome: human gut; feature: human-associated habitat; material: faeces | place: United Kingdom | collected 2010/2012 ... | reverse complement strand
AAATTTAATATCATTAATCAAAACAATATCTTTTCCATTTAAATCCTTAATTACAGATATATTTCTTGAATTTTGATTTTCCCCCATAAATTGTTTTCCTCATTTCTTTTTACTATTTAGTTCATCATAATAAGACTTATATCTATATGCAGTTCTTCTGCTTATTTCTCCTTTTGTTACAATCTCTTTAATCGTCATACCACTCTCATATTTATTTACAAAATCACTATAAGCAGCCATCCACGCCTCATTATGCTTCTTCCTTCCACCATAATTTCTATTCCTGTAATATTCCAATTCAGTCAATAGTTGCCTGTTTTCCATTTCAAGCTCCTTAATACGTTCTAATGCTTCTTCCAGCGTACTAATCATAATCTCCTCCTTCCTTAATTTTTTGTACCGTTTTGATATTTGTTGCAATAGTAGCATTGTTTTTAGTCGGTGTCAATTTGAGTTTTTGACACTTTATTGGATTTTTATCAAATAAATAACGACCGTCCACTTCCGATTTCTCGAAAATAAGCAGTCGTTTACATTATTTATATTTCCTATAATAATCACTCAAACCGTATTTTATCTTATATATTTAACAAAAAGAAATCACAATCTTTATAAGGATGGTCAAACTTTAATGGCAGTTCATTCTCATCTAATTTCTTAAATCCTGCTTTTTCATAAAATTTATGTGCTCTTACTGTATTATGTGGCGTATCAAGCAAAATTGTTGTAAATCCTTTTTCCTTTGCAAAGGATAATAATGAAGAGTATAATTTTTGTCCAAGATGAAAAGGCTCCCCCTGATAATTTTCATATACAAAAAACTTTTTTAACACTGCAATTTCTTTGCTACATGGCATAATACCAATAGAACCAATCAATTTGTCGTTATCTGTTGCAATCCAAAAATCGCCGCCGACGTTTATGTAACTCTCTTTAATATTCAACAGGTCCGGTTGGTCATTTACTGTTACAAGTGGGCGCGTACCGTCATTTTGAAAATGTAACACTAAATCTATTACATCTCATGTATAGCGTTCTTTGAATTGCCTAATTGAAATCATAATTTTTGTCAGCTCCTTTATTTTGCAATATCTAATTACTTTTTATAATTGTTGAAATAACCGGTTTTCCTTCCCTATCTAATAAAGGTGTCATACCTCACGAATTGCCACTGGCGTGATATAAGTAATTTACACCTGTTTCCTTATCCACCCATATTTCCATAACTGTAATTGCTCCCTGCGAATATACTTTTTCAAATCTTTGCTCTTTAGCCATTTTTCTTTCCTCCATAAATCCCGATTTATCTCATACAATGAATTGAACCCCTCTAAAGTTTCAAAATATTACATGGATAATCTTGTATAATAGCCAATCTCCTTGTAATGAAATTTTTTATGATTTGAAAATTTGTTTTTTTACAGGGATTGGCTTTTGAAAATTAAAATTTCCTTGTAATCTCATGCTGGAAATTGATTTATCGGATTCATATCTGCATTATAACATAAAAATAACGGCACTGTGCATCAATTTATCGATACATAGTGCCGTTATTTACCGTAGGTCATCAGGACTCCTCCCACTCTTCGAGTGGGCCCCTCCTCATGACAAATAGTGGACTAGATGGGAGTCGAACCCATGTCCAAAAATCTTTCCACCGTTCTTCTACTATCATAGTCAGTTATTTGAATTTCCCTCAAGTTAACGGGAACTAACACCCTTTAACCCTTAGTAGCTTCATGTTGCTCCTATATGCTCAAAGCTTTGCAAATAGGGTTCCCTACGAAAGTCGATGCCAACCGCCAGGCTGTAGGAGACCTACCGGTGACAGCTGCAACTAGGCAGCGTAAGCTAAATTATCTTCAGCGTTTAATTTTAAGTTTGTGATTTAACGCATCACCTGCGAATAGCTTCACCAGCTTCCAAATCCCTGTCGAAACCAGTACTAGCCCTTACTGGATTAATTTACTGCAAAAATTATGATAACTTCTTTATAATAAAAAGTCAATTATTTTCGCCTAATAAACATAATTTGTTTTTCATACTCAATAATTTTCACTTTTACCCCCTTCCTAAAGTTTCTTCATACTTAACCTAGTATTCGTTTTATGTTTTATTTTTCCAGTTATATAATACAACGCATATTGTGTGTATATGAGAACAAATATAATAAGTTTTATACATGCTTTTGCTTAATTATTTTAACTTTTTAATTAATAAACTTAAGCTTGCATATTTTTTACCAGTTTTCACCTGATAATCTCTTTTTTCATACCAATAGATTTAGTGACTAAGAATAATTATCATTCATTTTTCCTATAATATATTTATAAACATTTAAGGAGTATATTATGCATAAATCATTTAATAAATATATTATTATAGGCATTATTTTCACTTTAGTATTTGGTTCTCTCCAGCATTTTTTCTATGAATGGTCTGGAAAAAATGCTCTTGTTGGCATTTTTTCTCCTGTTAACGAAAGTGTTTTTGAGCATCTTAAGCTTTTATATTTTCCTATGACTATATGGATTATCATAGGATATTTTCTTTATGGCAAAAAAAACCGCAATTACTTTTTTTCAGCAATTTGCGGTTTATCTGTTGGTATGATTACAATACCTATTCTATTTTATTTATACACTTTCTTTACAAAAACAAATTATTTGGTTATTGACCTTATCATTTATTTTGTCAGTGTATGTCTTAGTTTTCTGCTCTTTGGCTATATTTACAAAAACTATAATTTTAGAATTCTTTCCGTAAAAGGTGGAATTCTTGTTTGGGAACTTGTTTTTACAATGTTTGTTATTTCGTTTTTCTTCCGGTAAACCAATAATATGTTCCTGTAGCAAGACCTCCCACAATATTACCAAGGGTAACAGGAATAAGGTTTGCAAATATAAAGTTAAACCATGTAAGTCCTGTAATATCTACACCCACATGTCCATATAAGCTGTTTGCAACTAATCCACTGCTGATATAGCCCATATTTGCAATACTATGCTCGAATCCACAGGCTACAAATAATGCAATTGGTAAATACAAAGCATCAATCTTTCCTGCTGATGTTTCTGCTGTCATTGCCATCATTACGGCTACACATACTAAAATATTACAGAATATTGCTCTTACAAAAGCATCTTCAAATCCTAAATTACATTTTGCAGTAGCTGTAATCAATGCACTTTTAGCCGCCCGCTTATCAAAAGCTGCATATACATGGCTCATTGTTCCTAACACTGACACGAAAAGTGAGCCGGCAAAATTTCCTATGTATACTATGCCCCAGTTTCTAAGCATTCCCCCAAAAGAAATTCGTTTATCAAGTACAGAAATTATCATAAGATTGTTTCCTGTAAATAACTCAGTACTGTTAATTATTACCATTGCAAGTCCTGCCGGGAAAACTAAAGCTGAAATCAACTTTTGTAATGAGTGGTTGTCCACTGTTGCAGAGGCAATCACTGAAAACATTCCTGCTAAAGATATAAACATCCCTGCCATAAATGCTAAAATAAACATTTTTCCTATTTTCATTTTTGCCTTGCCAATCCCCGCTTCAGAGTATTTGACTGTTGCATCACTAATATTAATCATCTATTATCTCCTAAATCTAACGTAATTATTGCAAATGCTCTTCCTTAATGCCGACATATTTCGACGTTTTCCAAAAGCACCGCCATTTAATTTATCACATATGGTCCGGAGTTTGCAATAGATTTTTAAAAATAATGACCTATTTTTCTTTTGGTATTTCAATATAGAAATTCACACCTTTTTCTAAATTGCTATATCCATATTTTCCATTATGTAATTCTACAATACTCCTTACAAGATACAGCCCAAGTCCACTTCCTTTTTGTCCATTTAAAGTTTCATTATCATTTCCCTGATAGAACATATCCCAAATAGAATTTCGGTTATTTTCAGGAATGTTAGGTCCTTCATTTTGTACTTCAATTCTGACTGACTCCTCCTGATTAATAACCCTTACGTAAACATTTCCGTTTTCAGTACTATGCTTTACAGCATTACTTATGTAATTGCTTACTGCCTGAGTCAAAAACTTTTCATTAACTTTTGCAAAGCAGTTTGTATCATATTCTTCATGGAGTTTAATTCTATTAGCATCAAATAACTTGTCATAGTCTCTACACGTAAATTCCACTAATTCACAAATATCTGCTTTTGTGACTCTTAAAGTTTCTTCATCACTTTGCATTGAATAAATAAATATCATGTCATTAATCATTTCTGACATGTTGTTTGTTTCTTCGATAATTGATTGGCAATATTCCTTCTTTTTTTCTTCATCTTTTAATAATTCAAGCATTTCCACCTGATTTGAAATTATGGCAAGTGGAGTTTTCATTTCATGGGACACGTTATTAACAAACTGTCGCCTGAGATTTTCAGTTTTAGTCTTCCTTTCCAATTCATATTCTAATTCAGAAAACTGTGCCCGGATTTCTTCCATCATAGTATTGATGCTCTCTGCAAGACCTGTCAGTTCCTTGAATTCCTGATTTGTGCTTATGTTTATCTTGTACCCGCTCTTTACGGCATCTCTCGTGTTTTCCTCAATCTGCTTTATTGGTTTACTGATTTTTCCTGAAACTATAATTGCTACCACAAATCCAACAAGGGATGCAAAAATCAAAACAAAAAGAAAAAATATATTAAAATAAGACATTTTAATTTTTGCTGCAGCCTTTAGTTCATACATGTAGACATAATACTTATGTCCGTTCTGCTGTATTATGCCCCTTCCTGCAACTCTCTGGTCTCCATTTCTTGTTTCAAAATCAGTACTGTATCTGTCCAATTTAGTTACAATTCTATTAGTTACCTTTTTCCCATAAAATTTATTTAAATCTTCCTGTGTCATTTTATATTGTCTTTCAGTCTCATCTTTGCTGTTCTTATTATTTTCGGGTTTATTATATATTCTTGTTGCATATATAACATTAAACTTTTCGTCTGTAATTAAAAACTTAATTTTCAATTCCTGATAAGTCCCAATAAAATTTGTATTATTTATATCCCGTTCTATGTTAATATTTTCTAACTTTTTAAAAGCCTCCTCCATAAGACCTTCTTTTCTGTTAAAGTAATACTTATCATATGATGACATAAAAATAATAAACAGAATTCCCAACACTATTAATATACTTATGGTTTGCAGAAGAACCATTTTACTTTTTATTGTTTTTAACATTCTACACCTCAAATATGTATCCCACACCGTATATTGATTTAATATACTGACATTCTTCTCCCAATTTAATTCTAAGTTGTTTTATTATTGTATCAACGGTTCTGTATGTACCATCATATTCCGCTCCCCAGACAGCATCCAGAATCTGTTCCCTCTTTAATGTCACATTCTGATTTTCTGCCAGATAACAGAGAAGTTCAAATTCCTTAGGAGTCGTAACAATATATTCTCCATTTATATATAATTTTCTTGAACTGCATTCAAGCCTTATTTTGCCTGCCGTTATTTCCTCAAGTCTTTCATTTTTTCCAACCCTTTTTAGCACAGCCTCTATTCTCGCCTTTAAAACTGCCAGCATAAAAGGTTTCTTAATGTAATCGTCAACACCGTTTCCAAAACTTTTTATCTGCTCGTAATCCCCGGATTTTGCAGTCATCATAATAACCGGTACTTCAGATACCTCACGTATTTGCTTTAAAACCTCCTGCCCATCTGTTACAGGCAGCATTATATCCAACAAAATCAAATCAATTTCATTAATGTATTTCTCAAATTGTGAAATTGCCACCTCTCCATCCTTAGCTTCTATTACGTTGTATTCATATAGAGCCAGAAAATCAGCTACTGTTTTTCTTAATTTTTCTTCATCTTCAACAACCAAAATTGTTTTCTTATTTTCCTGTTCCATAGTTTTCTCCACATCATCTGTAATTTTCATCTATAAATGAGCAAGCATTAATTGCCGCAACAGCTCCATCACTTGCCGCAGTAGCCAGCTGTCTTATATTTTTCTCTCTGCAGTCTCCTGCTGTAAAAATTCCCTCTATATTTGTTTTGCAGTCCTCATTAGCAACAATATATCCTGAAGGGTCAGTTTTCAGTAAGTCCTTAAATATTTCACTGTCAGGAATCTGCCCTATTGCCACAAAGACACCATCCACGTCAATTTTTGCAACTTCACTGTTAGTAACATTTTTTATTTCCATTCCCTCTAATACATCATCATATATAAGTCTTACGGGAATGCTGTTATAAATAACGTTGATGTTGTCCTTTTCTTTTACATTTTCGACATTTTTGCCTTCACCACGGAAAGTATCCCTTCTGTGAATAAGATAAACCCTGTTGCAATAATTTGACAAAAACATAGCATCTTCAAGTGCTGTATTTCCTCCACCGACAACTGCAACATTTCTTCCTCTAAAGAAAGCACCGTCACAGGTAGCGCAGTAAGAAATACCTCTTCCTATAAGTTCTTCCTCGTGTTCAAGGCCTAATGGTCTTTTCTTTACGCCAGTGGCAACTATAACAGATTTTGCTTCATATTCACCATGATTTGTTACAATCCTTTTGCTTTTAGGACCATCTTCAACCTTTATAACCTTTTCATTTATATATTCAGCTCCAAGGCTAACTGCCTGATTGTAAAGATTCATCGCAAATTCCGCTCCGGAAATTTTTTCTATTCCGGGATAATTTTCAATTTCAGGCGTATTAATTATCTGCCCGCCAAAACTTTTAGCCTCAAAGGCCGCAACACTTCTTCCTGCTCTTGTTCCATATATTGCGGCTGAAAGTCCCGCCGGGCCAGCTCCTATAATTGCAATGTCATATTTCTTTACCATATCATTCTCCATTTTCTTATTCTACATACTAAAATTGATAAAAATGTAATGTCTACTTTACAAGATCTAATATTTCATCTTTTGACACTAAGCCAATTGATTTTTTATAGAGGACTCCATCTTTAAAAGAAATTAATGTCGGAATACTCATAATTTTATATTCAAATGCTAATACCGGTTCAGTGTCCGTATTAATCTTGCAAACCTTTATATTCTCGTTTTCATTTGCAACCTGTTCTACAATTGGACTAAGCATTTTGCATGGTCCACACCAGTCTGCAAAAAAATCTACTAATACAATTTTATCTGACTTAAGTACCTCTTCCTCAAAATTATCTTTATTTACTTCAATAACTGACATACTAAAACCTCCTTTGTTTTTCTGTAATTATAGTATAACCAATTTTTCATCCTTAACCAATATTTATTTTTTATGTTCTTTTATAAGTCTGCAGGTTTGAATAATTACTGAAGGAATTATTGCAAACAGAATTATCAACATGAAATTTTCTTTATTTAATGGTGCAATTTCAAATAATCTTCTGCCTATGGAAAGAAAACTTACCAGGGCTATAAATAAAATTCCCAAAACAAACGCTCCTATACTATACATATTTGTATTAAGCTTAAGTTTAAATATTGAGAATTTTCCACGGCAGTTGAATCCATGAAATAAACGTGCAATTGTCAATGTTTCAAAAGCAAATGTTGTTGCAAACATACTATTTGTACTTAATCCCACAGAATAAGCTGCCAATGTTGTAATCGCAATCAGCCCACCCTGTGCCAAAACATTAGTTATGAAATCCTTTGATAATATATTTTGCTTACTGCTTCTTGGCTTTTCCATTAAAAGACTGGAATCAGCCCTTTCAAGTCCAATTGCAATAGCGGGAAGCGAGTCCGTAAGCAGATTCATAAACAACAGGTGTACAGCCGTAAACGGTATAGGTAACCCCAGTAATGATGTAATCAGAACAACCATAATTCCTGCCATATTACCTGATAACAGGAATAATATTGCATTTTTTATGTTTCTATATACATTTCTTCCGTTAGCTACTGCCTTTATAATTGTAGCAAAATTATCATCTGCCAAAATCATGTCACCGGCTTCTTTAGCAACTTCCGTTCCCGTTATTCCCATAGCAACCCCTATGTCTGCTCTTTTTAGTGCAGGACCGTCATTTACTCCATCACCAGTCATAGCGGTTATATGCCCCTTTGACTGCCACGCCTTTACAACTCTGATTTTATTTTCCGGTGAAACTCTGGCATATACGGTAGTATCTTCAACTACATTTTCCAGTTCTTCATCACTCATATTATCAATGTCTTCTCTGGTCAGGGCATTATCTCCCTCTTTATAGATTCCAATTTTCTTTGCAATGGCTTTTGCCGTCAATATATGGTCTCCGGTAATCATAACAGTTTTAATACCTGCCATCTTTGCATCTGCAACAGCCTTTATTGTCTCTTCTCTTGGTGGGTCTATCATTGCGATTAAACCAAGGAAAATCATATCATTTTCACTGTTCTCCGATAATTTTTTATCTGTTGGTTTGTATGCAAATGCCAAAACCCGCTCCCCACTATTGGCAAATTCTTCATTTGCCTTATATATTTCTCCTTTGTTTTTCAGTTCAGATATCCCATCTTTTGTTCTTATATACTTACATCTGCCAAGAAGAATATCCGGTGCTCCTTTTGTCAACAATACTGTTTCGCCAGACAATTTACACTGTACGCTCATCATTTTTCTCTCTGATGAAAATGGTATCTCGTCAATTTTTTCCACTGTATCTCTAACAACATTTTCGTCCACTTTAACTTCGCCATTGATTTTCCTTAACATATCCAGCAATGCATATTCTGTTGGATCACCGATTTTTTTGTCCTCTGTTATAACAGAGTTGTTAGATAAAATTGCATCATATAACAGATATCTGTGCAGTTTATTATCCAATTCTATATCCTTTGGTTCAATAACTTTTCCGTCTATATAAATTTTCTGAACAGTCATTTTATTTTGGGTTAATGTTCCCGTTTTGTCAGTACAAATAACTGAAACACATCCCAGACTTTCAACTGCCTTTAGTTTTCTTATAATAGCATTTTCACTGGCCATTTTCTGGGTTCCTATTGCCTGTACAATTGTAACAATAGATCCTAAAGCTTCAGGAATTGCTGCAACTGCCAATGCAACGGCAAGCATTAAAGCATCTATTATTCTTTCTCCTCTTATTACATAGATACCAAAAACGACTATACTTATAATAGTAATAAGCATTGCCAGTTTTTTGCTAAAGTTATCAAGACTTATTTGCAAAGGAGTCTTTCTTTCCCCCGCATCCTTCATTAACTTAGCAATCTTTCCAATCTCCGTGTCCATTCCTATTTCAGTAACTTTTACGTTAGCCCTTCCAAAAGTTACAAGGCTGCTGGAATATACTCTGTCAGTTTTATCAACGGCAGTAGTTTCTCCTGTAAGAGAACTTTCATTAACCTGTAAGAATCCATTGTCAATTATGTCTCCATCAGCCACTACCATATCACCTGCTTCAAGGACAAGAATATCTCCTACTTCGACATCCTCTGAATTGATTTCTTCCAAAACACACCATTTCTTAATACTTTTGCTTTAGTAGGGGACAGTTTTTTCAGACTTTCTAAGGATTTGTTGGCCTTTACCTGTTCTATAGTTCCTATAATTGCATTCATTATAAGAACAACTATTATTACTACGGTACTGTCTACACTTCCTGAAATTGCTGAAACAATTGCAGCCACTACAAGTATGGCAACAAGTAAATCCTTAAATTGTTCCAGAAAAATGATTATTCCACTTTTCTTTTTTGCCGTTTCAATTACATTTTTACCACTCATATTTTTTCCTTTCCTTATAAATTATCATTCCGTATTTTTCAATCTTTTAAACATTAACAACTCTTTTTATAATTAAAAGAACGAGACCTTTACCGTACACAAAAAGTACGGCAAAAGTCTCGTTCCTATTTCAATATGCTTCCCGGTATTATAACGTGATGACGAAAAGCATAACAGTTCCCACTGCGAACTACTCCCTCTTACTGGAAATAAATTGTCTTTAATTGAGTTAACTATATAATAAGTTTTATGCATTGTCAAGGTATGAAAGCAAAGAAAAGCGGGAACACTTTCTTTTAACTACCAATCAACGTATAAGCATTTTTATCTATAAAGACTTTTTTTCAATATATGTACCTGCTATTGTCAAAATAACTCCTAAAAAACAAATAACATAATTTACTAACCTAGACATATTATCTTTAAATATCACTGCAATAATCATCAATACTCCTGCAAATATTATAGAAGTTATAGCTTTCTTATTTTTCATATTAAAATCTCCACTCCCTTAATAAATTCATAGTTTTTACTCTATCATAAAATAGGAGTCTGAACAATAATTAATAATCTCTATTTTCTCTTAAAAACTGTCTTTTAAACAAAGTGCTCCCCAGCCTGCAAGTTCGTTAGGATATCTGCTTATTCCTGCCATATGCCTTGCCCCTTTAATCATATATGCCTTTACCTTCTCTCCATATAAGAAGCTATCATTTCCCCTTATAATCCCCCATTCCATCATAAGAGCCGCACTGCCTGAAACAAACGGTGCAGCCATTGAAGTTCCTGTCCTTATTGTTGTTCCACCTGTATTAGATGCAGACATAATGTTTACCCCCGGGGCTACAATGTCAGGTTTTATCTGACTGTTCTCCCTTGTAAATCCTCTTCCGGAAAAGGATGCAACAGTATCATTATTACTATTATATGCCCCAACTGATATAGCCTTGTTTGTTGCTGAAGGAACTGTAAGAGTTACAAAAGGATCCGGTGTTAAAAATCTCGTATTCTCATTTATTGCCCCACTTACAGGAAGCCACAAATCATATCTTCCATTAACAGTTCTTTCCGGATAAATGTTAACTATCCAAATGCCACTTTGCACATAACGTTCCACCGGTATAAGGCTAATATAAATCTCCTGAAATTTGCTGTAAGGTTTAGGCGTTCCGTATAGAAGTTTTATTGTTGTATTATCTAATTCAAAAGTATAAATAAGTCCTGCTTCCCTGCAAATTGCCGTTTCTTTTCCTGACGGAGTCGTCAGACTTATCCCCCATATATCCACAAAATTTTTCCACAACTGAATTCCAAAAGCCCTCTGATAATCAGATACCTGTAGTTCTATTTTTTCTTCAGGTAAATCATTGTTAACACTGCTCCTATCATTGACATAAACCTGAAGTGTGTCACCTGCATGACCTGCACTGTCTCCCTCATTTCCTGTTCCAATAACCATTACCATTCTGTTACTGTCTATAACTGAATCAAAATATGTTGAAATTAAGGATGTGCCGTCATGGGAGCCATATGTATTTCCAAAACTTAAATTTACTACGAAAGGTCTTCCAAATCGGTTTGCCTCTTTAACAATAAAATCCACAGCTTCCATTAATTCTGTAGTTTTGGGAAAAGAATTACCTGAGGGTTCTTTCATTTTTACAATAATAAGTTCACTTTTTGTGGCAATTCCAAGGTTTTCTTCTTTATTTTCGGCATAATTTCCTGCGGCAATTCCAGCCACATGAGTTCCATGACCTGATATATCCCTGGAATTAACTATTTCATATGGATTTTCGCTTTTAAGTGCTTCATTTATCTGCTCCCGTGTAAATACCGTATTGCTTACCTGATCCCACAGTAAAAGAATTCTTGTTGTGTTGTCAGCATTTAAAAAAGCAGGGTTTGTATAATCAATTCCGCTGTCTGCAATTCCGATAATTATTCCTTCTCCGAAAAGCCCTTCTTTTCCCCCTATTACAGAATCAGGCACCTGAACAAAATTAATACAGGAGGCTGTTTTTTCTTTTATTACCGCAAATTCAAGGTTTTTAGGCTTTTCTACAAAAATAACTTCATCAAGATCCGACACTCTGTCGACTAACACCGCCGGCACTGTTATAATTGCATATCCATTTGATAATGCATAAACATTCCCTCCCAGTACCCTTACCTCATCAAGATTTCCCACATATTTAACTATTAAATCCCAAGAGTCTGAGGCTTCATCAAAACCTACTGATAACTCTTGGGATTTATTTAACTGCTCCGGCGTAAGTTCCAGAGCCATATTTAATTGATTGTCCTGTTTTTCATTCATATGCACATCCATATCCACATTTACTATGTAAATATGCTGAAATTAACTGATTTATGCATATATTATCTTAAGAATCCGTTTACTATCTGTTCTTCCGCTTCCTGTTCCGTCAGACCTAACGTCTGTAACTTAATTAACTGCTCTCCTGCAATTTTTCCGATTGCTGCCTCATGAATAAGTGATGCCTCAAGATTATTTGCTGTAATTTCAGGAATAGCACTAATCTTTGCATTGTCCATAATAATTGCATCGCACTCTGAATGTCCGTTACATTTTGCATTTCCGTTAATTACAGAATAAAAGGTCTGCTTTGAATTATCTTTCGCCACTGAACGGGAAACAACATTTGCACTGGATCCATCTTCATTCATGTCTACCTCAAACCTTGTTGTTGCTTCCTGATTTCCATGAGTCATGATTCTTTCGGTAATAACTATCTTTGCATCTTTTTCGAGTTTTGCTTTAGTTATTCTGTTAGTGGAATCAATACCCTTTATCTGAACGGTTTCCATTTCCATGAATCCGCCCTCAGCTATATTAACAATAGTAGTTGGATTCATGACGTTTTCTCCGTTTCCATCACCTTTTCCATAGTGTTTTTCTACGTACTTCACACGGGCATTTTTTTCTATATAGAAAGTATGAATGCCGTCATGTCTTGATAATTTATCACCGGAATTGTGAATTCCACATCCTGCAACAATTAAAACATCGGCACCTTCACCAACATGAAAATCATTGTAAACACATTCCTCCAGACCTGTCTGGGAAATAACTACAGGGATATGCACACTCTCATTCTTAGTTCCCGGCTTTATATATATATCAATTCCGTCTTTATCTTCTTTTGTGACAATATCGATATTGCTTGTAGTATTTCTGCTGTCCTTTTTGCTGTTTGCTCTTATATTATAAGCACCTGCAGGAATTTCATGAAGTCCTGTCAGCTGTTCAAATAATTCCATTTGTATTTTATCCATGACTTCCTCCTCTATGCCTTTAATTTTTCACATACATTACTCTGATTATTTCCAAGTACTAACGGCATTATTTCATCCTTGCTACCATGAGCTTTTATCTGACCATCTGCCAGCAAAATAATCTCATCCGCAATATCAAGTATTCTTTCCTGATGGGAGATTATTAAAATTGAGTTCTTATTGTTCTTCTGCATCTTTTCAAATACCTTAATAAGACTGTTAAAACTCCACAGGTCAATTCCTGCTTCCGGTTCATCAAAGACAGACAGTTCTGTTTTTCTTGCAATTATTGTGGCAATCTCAATTCTCTTTAATTCGCCACCGGAAAGACTTCCGTCAACTTCTCTGTTAATATAATCCCTTGCACACAATCCTACTTCTGAAAGATATTCACAGGCTTCACTTATTGTAAGCTGTTTTGCTGCTGCCATTCTAAGCAAATCAATTACCTTAATTCCCTTAAATCTTACAGGTTGCTGAAATGCAAAACTGATACCAAGCTTTGCCCTGTCGGAAATTGACATGTCAGTAATATCTTCTCCGTTATATAATATTTTTCCTGATGTTGGCTTTATTATTCCTACAATTAATTTTGCCAATGTGGATTTTCCACTGCCGTTTGGTCCCGTAATGGCTACAAATTTACTTTCATCAATTGTAAGACTAATGCCATTAATTATATCTTTTTTGCTTCCGTTATCATCCTCAACACTAAATCTAACGTCTTTTAACTCAAGCATATTCTATAACTCCTTTTCCGCCTTCACTTGTAATCTTTGCCTTCGCACCTTCTATTATAGAAAACTGTGGTCCTTTATGGCCGATGTCCGCATCAAAAATAACGGGAACATCAAGATCACCAAGTATAGACATTACAGCCTCCTTGTAAGGCTGTTCTATCCACGTATTATACATTAAAGGTCTTCCAAATACAAATCCCTTTGCATGCTTAAAATATCCACGCTGTTTCATTTGCCACAAATGAGTAATTAAAACTACATCTTCCATGTTAAAACTTTCCAGCGTCCATATTATACCATCGTCTTTATATTTTTCAATAAACTGTTCTGTACCATCATATCTGGTACCAAGTAAAAATACAATTACATCAAGACATCCTCCAAGAAGCCTTCCCGTAATTTCTATTTTTTCCTCATTTCCTGCATTTATCCATTTTACCTTTTCATCTTCGTAATAGCCTTCATATCCCGTTATATACTCGTGTCTTTCTGATTCAAAGGTTTTAAAGGATTCAAGTTTTTTTGTACTTCCTTCCAGAACTCCCAATGCATACTCATTGCTTTTCTGCCATGGCTTCATCCCAAAATCACCAAAATGGCATCCGTAAACTGCTGCTATGTCACATGTAGTAACTATAGGATATACAAGACCTGTATTATCCGAAAAACCCTGAAACCACTTAGGATTCTTCTTAAGTTTTTCAAAGTCTACATAGTCCAACATTTCCATAAGGTAATCTCCACCGGCTGCCGATATAATAGCCGACACGTTACTGTCATCTATTAAACCATTAAATTGCTCTGCCCTGCTTTTTCCATCTCCACTGCATCCACGCCAGTCAGTTTTAAATACATTATCCGTCAGCATAACGTTATATCCCTTATCTTCCAGGGCTTCCTTTGCACTGATAATTCTTTTTTGTTTTAATTCATTAGCTATTCCACTTGACGTGGCAGTGACACCAATTGTATCACCCTTTTTTATATACTTAGGAATAATCATCTCTTCCTCCTATATCCTTATTTCCTGTCCTAATTTCACGGAATATATTATCATATCCCTTACCTTTATACCAGAAATTTTCTCAATAGCTATTTTGTAACACTCTAACTGTATTTTGTATCTTTTAACAAGCTCTTCCATTGTGTCAACATTATCGGTCTTATAATCTGCTATAACATACTCTCCATCTTCCAAAAAGCACACATCAATTATACCCTGAACTATCATGATTTCCTCACCCTCTTTAGGGCTTTCGATAACTTCAATGTCCTCTTCACTAAATTTTCTTGCAGGAAGTCCCATAAGGAATTTTCGCTCCCTAAAAAGACTGTTATTTTTCTCTGCTTCCTTCATACGTTTAAAGAGATTGGTTTTGGTAAATTCCACAATATCCTTTATATAAATTGAATCTGCCTCTATCATTTCCATGTAACCTTTTTTGACAAAGTTATCTATCATTTCCTTAACGTTCTTTACAGTATAACTTTCACAATTCATATCAAGAAGCTCAAAAACCCTGTGGTACGCTGTTCCTCTCTTTGCTCCCGTCAATCTTTCATTCATGGAAATGTCATGTTCTTCAAATTTAGGTATGATTTCCGGTAGTTCTTCCTCTTTTTCATCAAAAAAGCTTTCTGCTTCTTCATCCTGACTGCTGTTTAATCTGTCTTTTTTTATTTCCGTTACACTGGCCTTTGATTTCATTGTAATGTCATCAACATAAGGATAAACAAAGGAAAAAGCATTTTTTATTTTTTCTTCTGCATCCAAATCCGATTTTGATTTTTCTATCAGCTCTATTACATTTTCCTTTGAGCTTTCATTTATTGCATTTTCTATTTCTGAAATCTCAATATCTGATTTTTCTATGGCTTTAAGCTCAATAAATTCACTTTCATTAGCAGGCTTTAGCATCCAGTCAAACATATTTCCTGCTCCCACAATTTCACTGTAAGGCATTATGTCTGAAGTTTTACCGTCTTCTGCACCGCATTTTTCCATTGCCTTTTCTAAGTCCTTGCATCTTGCCACAATAAAAAGTTTTTCCTGGGCTCTTGTTAGGGCAACATACAGTATTCTCTGCCTTTCGGCCATTTCCTCTTCAAGATTTTCCAATCTTATTACATTCTTTATAAGGGTAGGGGCTTTTAAATGTAATTCTTCATCAATAAAATCTACACCTATGCCACCAGCCTCATCTACTGCTATTTTGTCAGTATCAGGCTTCATTTTTCCTGTTGTATTACACAGAAAAACTATTGGGAACTGTAATCCCTTACTTTTGTGTATTGTCATTATTTTTACGGCATTATCATTTTCACTGCTTGTAGAAGCTTCTCCGTCATCCACATCTAAATATTGTATCTTCTCAATATATCTGACGAAATTAAATAATCCCTTATAACTTATGTTTTCGTAATTTACCGCTTTCTGTTTTAAAGCCTCTATGTTAAGATGACGCCTTTTTCCGTTAGGCATGGCACTTATATAATAGTCATAGCCTGTGTCCTTTAGAATTTCATTAATAAGATCATATACCCCTGTATAATTAACCATATCCCTGTATTTATTAAGTAAATATATAAAACGGTTAATCTTTTTAATTATTTCAAATTCTGCTCCATTGGCTGCATAAATCATTATATTATCATAAAAATCATCACAGAGATTTTCAGATTTAATTATGGCAAGCTCCTCATCACTAAACCTGAACATAGGGCTTTTTAATACGGTAGCAAGAGGAATATCCTGTCTTGGATTATCAATTATTGTAAGCATACTCATAATTGTTTTTATTTCAATTGTCTCATAATATCCTGTTTTAGATTCTGAGTATGCCGGTATTCCCTTATTTTCCAATTCCTCAAGATATATCTCACCATTCCCTTTCAAGCTTCTTAAAAGAATTGTAATATCACTGAATTTAGCCGGGCGGAGTTTTCCATCTTTCCCTGTAACCTTCATACCATTTACAGGGTCTGTAATTTCAAGGATTTTTTCTGCCACATAGGAAGCCTCATCCTTCTTTTCCTCTCCTTCAACTAAAACTGCTTCAGTAACATTATCCTGACTATCAGGTGCAGGTTCAAATGCCGCTCCTGTAACCAGACCGTTACCATCTCTGTAATCTATTCCACCTACATTTTTGTTCATTATAAAATCAAATATAGAATTTACGGCATCTACAACTTCTTTCCTGCTTCTAAAGTTTCTATCCAATATTATTTTACAATTGTCTGCCTTTGGACTTTCACTATATTCATCAAATTTAGACAAAAACAGTTTTGGTTCTGCCTGTCTGAATCTGTAAATACTCTGTTTTACATCACCAACCATAAACATGTTGTTTATATTTTGTCCTCTTGACACACTTGATAATATGGCTTCCTGAATATAGTTACTGTCCTGATATTCATCAATCATTATTTCCTTATATTTGTGAGACATCTCCTTTGCCACCTCTGATGGATGTGGATTTCCATTTTCATCTTCGTCATTTAAAATCTTAAGGGCAAAGTGAGCCTGATCATTAAAGTCCATTATGGACTTTTCCTCTTTAAGCTTAGTAAATCTGTCAGTAAATTCAATTGTTAGCTTTATAATCATGTCAACGCTTGGTTTGCATTTTTTTATGTCATAAAAGATTTCTTCTAATGACTGGGTAAATAACTTTGTCTTTAATTTTCCCAGACGTGTGTTTACATCTTTTTTTATATTTTGAACTGCCTTTTTCTTATTCTGGTCACAGTTTTTGTCATTTGCAAGTGTAACACTTTCTATTAAATTAAAGGATTTTCTCATTTCCTCATAGTTTCTGCTGTCTCTTATTTTCTCTATACTATCAATATAAGGAGTAAGTTTAGACTCATAATTAGGACCGTCAGGTTCCCTTGTAATTTTCAAAGCCCTGTCCATATCCCTTAGGCAGTCCTCTACCTGACTTTTTGCTATTTCCATCAGCTTAATTATAAAAGGCATTTTTTCAACATCTTCCAGCGTGCCTGCCTTATAATACGCTGAGCAGTTTTCAAGCCATTTTTTCGGATTTATGCTTCCTGTGGATTTTTTATAAAGTTCAAGAATCAGTTCCCCTAAATTATCCATTATCTTTCCTGAAGAATACTGTTTTGCCAGAATCATAAAATCCTCATCTGCTTTTTCATAGTATTCCTCCAGTAAATCTGATACGCAATCAGCTTTTAGCATTTCTATTTCCGTATTATCTGCAATTCTAAAATTAGGGTCTAAATCTATTTTGTCAAAATTTTCCTTTACAACCGTGGCACAAAAACTGTCAATAGTTGAAATACTTGCATTATGTATCAGAGACAACTGTTTTCTTACGTTAGCATCCTTTGGATTGCCCTCTGCCATTTTTTCCAGACGTTCCCTGATTCTTTCCTTCATTTCTCCGGCTGCTGCCCTTGTAAAAGTAACCACCAACAACTGGTCAATATCCGTATCGTCCTCATTATCCGTTATCATTTTGATTATTCTTTCAACTAACACGGCAGTTTTCCCGGAACCGGCTGCAGCTGAAACAAGTATATTTCTGTTTCTTGTGTTAATTACATCTAACTGCCTGTCTGTCCATTTAACTTCACTCATTTTCTTCTACCTCGTCCCTGTTTAACTCTGCAATAACATATTTTAGATCAATGTTTTCAGTCTCCCTGAATCTGTCTCCGAGCCTTCTGTCAAATCTGCATATTCCACTGAAGCTGCAACGCTGACATTCATTTTCTATAGGATTAACATCAATATTACCATCCAAAATTTCATCCTTCATATCCTCTGCCATGTTTGACACATGTTGGATAAATTTATTATAGTTTTCACTGTCTATTACCATACTTTTACTGCTTAAATTTCCGTCTTTTTTCGTTTCTACACTGATAATGTCTGATTTACATGAAGGATTCTCTAAATTTTCATCTATTGCATTAATAACATCATAATCCATATTTACGAGACCTGTCATCTTATACTCTTTATCACGTAATTTTTCCAGAGATAAAGATATTATTTCATCATCCGTTAATTTTGTTTCAGGATTATTTTTTTTGTATTTTCTTTTTAATTCTTCATAATCAGGTCTTTCAATATATGGATCTGCCACATGAAAGTACAGTCCTGCTGCCGGCAGTACGCTTTTGTCAGGATTTTCTTTCTTTACAACATCCATTGCATCTTTTAAGTAAACCATAAGCTGCATCTGCATTCCAAGGAAAGTATCTTTTACGCTAAATGTAGTATTTCCTGATTTATAATCAATAACCTTAACATAAATTTCATTGCCTTTCTGATAAGTATCTACCCTGTCAATTCTTCCATGGGTAACTCTCATTTCGTAAGCCTTAGGTTCAAATTTTCCGGCTTTTATATGTCTTATCAGTACATTTACGGTTTTTAAGGTTGTTTCTTTTACCTGATTTCTTATGAATAAGCTTCTTGCAGTATTATCTAGTACGTCATTACCGTATTCATCTACTACCTTTTCAACTATCTCATCAACCATCCGGCTGCTTTTTTCTTCTTCAAGACTGTCCCATTCAATACTTTCTCTTTCAACTTCATTGAAAAACTCGTTTATGGAATTATGATACAAATTACCTATGTCATATCCTGCCAGTTCAAATTCTGCACGCTGTCCAAGCTTTAATCCGTTAGTTAAAAACTGCTTATAGGCACATGCGGCAAATCTTTCAAGCCTTGTTATTCCTATGTTTTCCTTATTGCCATATAGCTTCTTTGCTATATCTTTTTTTATTTTTTCATTTTTTCTGGTATAAAAAGCCCCATCCTTTATGTTATTTAAGAAATTGCGATACTTTTCATCAGAAGATACAATACTTAATAATGTTGTAAAGACATCGTCGTTTTCCTTTTCACAATATTTTCTCATATTAGCTGCTATATAGGACAGTGCTGCCTCTTCACCTGTAATGTCATCTAATCCTATATTAATTCTATCAATATCTGTTTCCTCCAAATCATTAAACAATCCTTTTAATTCTCCAATAACATAGGATTGTCTGAGTGCTTTTCCTTCATCGTCACTTTTAGAATAAGATAAACAGATTTTTTCCGTAGGCTTGGCAAATAAAGAGTACAAATATACTCTCTGCTTAAATACATTATCTCTTGCTGTAGGTGCCAGCGTATAATCCTTACCATCTAGAAAATCTCTGTCAGTATCCGTTATAATTCCACCAACTTCTCCTGATTTTGGTATAATGCCATCATTAACACCTAAAAAGAATATAATCTTTTTTGTATCCTTTAATCTTGTTCGCTCAATATCTCCCACCATCAGTACATCAAGTCCCGGTGGTACTATTCCAACCTTAACTGTTTCAAAACCTGTCTGTAAGATATGGGAATAATCTCTGATACTCATTTTTTCATCACTCATAAGTTCCACAATCTTATCAAGTAAGTCAATAATGTTCTCATATGTCTGTCCGTATTCCTTTGCCTTTGATAAATCCCCCTTTTCTTCAAAAGCTTTTCTATAAATTTCTATTTTCTTTTGGATTTTCCGGTCTACTGCAAATCTGTACACTGCTTTCGTATAATCAAGCACAGTAGCATCTTTTTTCTTAAAGTTTTCCCTAAGATCAGTAATATTTTCGTATATACATTTTCTCACTTCGTTTATTATTTCTAACTGATTTTCATTTACCCCCTGATAAAGTTTTTCCCATTTTTTTCCGTAACTTCTGTATCCTCTTCTTCCTGACCTTCTTATATAATTCTCAAATATATCTATGTCTTCCCTGTCAATGTCCATAAAATCAAGCCTTAACATATGCATAACTGTATCGTAACTAAAGTCCCTGTCTATTACATCTATAGCAGCTAAAATACCTGCAACAAAAGGGTTAAGGGAAATATCTCTTTTGTGGTCAATAAAACATGGTATGTTATTTTTGTACAGAGACTCCTCTAAATATCTGTGATATTTTTCCATGTCACCGGTTATAATTGCAATATCGTTGTAGCGATAACCTTTTTCTACTATAAGTTTTGATATTTCTTTAACTGTAAACTCCGCCTCTGCCTGTGCATTGCCGGCACTGTAAATCTCAATAGAATCCCCTACACTTACAGGTGCTGTTTTTCCATTTCTAAATATATTTTTTTCAATATGGCAAAGAGGCTGATTTTTTCTTATTCTGTAAGGCATTTCTGATTTGCCTGCAATAATTGTATCTTTAATATTTATGCTATTCATAATTGCAAGCTCTCTTAATTTGCTAATTGTTTCTTTACTTAAAGAGAATAATTCAAACCTGTCAAATCCCTTAAAATTAATTTCATCTTCCGGCAATGTTACAGTAACAACAACTTCCTTTGCATATTTCATTAAAAGTTCTATTACCCTGTACTGAATAGGTGTAAATCCCGTAAAACTGTCAAAATAAAAATAAGTATTCTTTATTGTTTCCGAAGTCCCGATATATTTACAGAATAAATCCTGCACATCCTCCGTTGTAATCATTCTGTCCTGTATATAATTATTAAAGGTCCTGTTAATGACCTCTAAATCTTTTAATTTATGTTTCAGTCCCGGACGTGTTTTGGAATCCTCAATCATATTAGTGAGAGTTTCCTGCGTAATGTTATATTGCTTTATTTCTGATATGACTCTTTTAACTATATCCGTGAAACCTGTCATATTGGTTTTGTTTTTGTATATTACAAGTTCATCCCTGCAATCTTCCAGAACTTTCCTTGTAATAAGTGTTTTACCAAGGTCATCTATTACGCTGTAATCAATGATTCCCTGCTCTTCTAAAATGCTGTAAGCCAGTCTCACTAAACTTGTAACCTCTATGTTAAAACTTCCACCTCTTGGATGCATTGTTAAAATCTGCTTCTGGGTTTCCATTGAAAACTGCTCAGGAACAACAGCCACAATATTACTTTGTGGCTCCTCTATTGATTTCTTAATCATTTTTTCAAACAATCTGTAGGATTTTCCACTTCCTGCCGACCCTATAATAAACTGTAATGCCATTTTATCCTCCAAAAAATAATTCTTCCTGCCTGATACTTTACTACTAATTATAGTTTATATTTATGGTTTATTTCAATCATTATATTTCATAAAACGGGTTAAAAATGTACCATGAACATTTTATATTTTTTTGCATACTTTTGGGATTTCAATAATAGATTAGAATATAAAATAATTTAACGTTAAGTAAGGAGTTTGTATGGGAAAGAGTCCAAAATTTATGGTATTTCATTTAAAGGAGCTGATATACACTGCTACTTTCATTCTCCTTGGTATTGTACTTGTAATTTCTTTAATTTTTATGTTTTGCAATAGAAACCAGGGAGAAAAAGAAAAGGAAACTACAAAAGGTCAGTTTGAAGCGGGAGTATATACTTCAAGCGTTACTCTAAACGGCAATCCTATGGAAATATCAGTTACCCTTGATAAAGATCACATTAATTCAATAAGTGTTAGCAATGTCAGTGACACTATCACTACTATGTACCCTTTAGTTGAACCTGCTTTTAACGACATTGCAAAGCAAATCGTCGACACCCAGTCCATCGACAACATCCAATTCTCCAAAGACAGCCAGTATACATATTCAATGCTCTACAATGCCATTGTAAATACAATAAATAAAGGCAAAAAGTAAAACAGGAAATGTATCTTTGAAAGATTGGAAACCGGGAAAATATTTAAGCAGTATCATAAAAAAACAATAGGCAGTATTTCGTTATATTTGCGAGCATAGTTACCATTGCTGTAGCGCTGTCTGAGGTGGTCCTGCCACCGAGTTTGCGGAAGCAATGGTTAACAGACGGCACAGCAAATATAGAAATACAACGTGTTTATTATGATACTGCTTAAATATTTTCCCGGTTTCCATTGTTTCAATGAGATATTTTTTGTTTTAATTTTTTGCCTTTGTTATTCTAATTCTTCAAGCCATTCACGAGCTGTTGCATCACTTGGCATTCTAAGGTCGCCTCTTGGTGATACTGCAACACTTCCGACTTTTGGTCCGTCAGGTAAGCAGCTACGTTTGAACTGCTGAGCGAAAAAACGCCTGTAAAATGTCTTTAACCACTTTAGAATGGTATCTTTATCATATTGTCCCTGAAAAGCCTGTTCTGCAAGGAAAAGGACTTTTTTAGGTGTGTATCCGAATCTTAATACATAATACAGGAAGAAATCATGTAATTCATATGGTCCCACTAAATCTTCCGTTTTCTGTGCAATCTTTCCATCCTTTGGTGGAAGAAGCTCAGGGCTTACCGGTGTATCAAGAACATCATTTAAAATATCAGAAAGTTTTTTGTCGTCGCATGTATCAGCATAATATTTTACAAGATGTCTTACTAATGTTTTTGGCACTCCTGCATTTACACCATACATTGACATATGATCACCATTATAGGTTGCCCATCCAAGTGCCAGTTCTGACATATCACCGGTTCCTATAACCATTCCGTTATACTCATTTGCAAAATCCATTAAAAGGTAAGTTCTCTGTCTTGCCTGAGCATTTTCATATGTTACGTCATGTTTTTCAATATCATGTCCAATCTGTTCAAAATGAAGTTTAACTGCCTTAGATATATTTACTTCCTTAAAATCACAGCCTAACTGCTTTATCATATCCACAGCATTGTTGTATGTTCTGTCTGTTGTTCCAAATCCCGGCATTGTAACGGCAATTATGCCCTTTCTGTCAAGTCCTAAACTGTCAAACGCCCTTACAGTTACAAGCAATGCAAGGGTTGAATCAAGACCGCCTGAAATGCCTACTACTGCACATTTACAATTAGTATGCTCCAGTCTTTTCTTTAGTCCCATTGTCTGTATTGATAAAATCTCTTCACATCTTTCTTCACGCTTTGTAACGTCTGATGGTACGAAAGGTGCATTATCAATTTTTCTTTCAAACTTAAATTCACAAACCTTTAATGGAATGTCAATTACTTCGTACTCATCCTTTATATCTTCTGAAATATATGTTGTCATTTTCTGTCTTTCAAGTGTCAGCCTGTCTAAATCTATGTCAGCATAGATTGTTTCGTTTTTAAATCTTTTTGATTCTGCTAATATATTTCCATTTTCCGCAATTATATTATGACCTGAAAATACAAGGTCTGTACTGGATTCTCCTTCTCCTGCATCAGCATAAAGGTATGCACTTACGGTTCTCGCGGACTGTCCCATTATAAGGTTCTTTCTGTACTCTGACTTTCCTGTAACTTCATCACTTGCCGAAAGATTTGCCACAACCGTCGCCCCTGCCAAAGAATGGTTTATACTTGGAGGGTTTGCTACCCATAAATCTTCACATATTTCTACTGCAAAAATAAAATTATCAAAGTTTTCACATCTGAATAAAAGTTTTGTTCCAAAAGAAATTTCTTCCTCTTCTTCCTTTAATTCCTTTACTCCATCTACATCTTTTCCTGAAGTAAAGTGTCTTGCTTCGTAGAATTCTGAATAATTTGGTATATAAGATTTAGGAACAAATCCCATTATTTCCCCATTATAAACAACCGCCGCAACATTATATAATTTATTTTCATATGACATAGGAAGTCCTACTATAACCACGATTTCTTTTTCTTCCGTATGGGGAGCTATTATGTCAGTTAATGCCTTCATTGCCTTATCCTGAAGAGATTTCTGCCAGAACAAATCACTGGCTGTATACCCTGTTATACAAAGTTCAGGAAATACAAGAAGCTGTGCTTTATTTTCCCACACTTCATCTATTTTTTTGCAAATCTCACCTGCATTGTAACTACAGTCCCCAACCTTTATTTTAGGAGTGGCACATGCCACTTTTACAAAACCATTATTCATATGACACCTCTTATCTTTAAACTAGAAGATATTGTAACATTTTATGTGCGCTGTTGCAATTGAACTTTGTTATGTAAGAGAGAAGTCCGGGTATGAGAATATGTTATCTGCAACACGTTGCATTTCTATATTTGCTCCGCCGCCTGTTAATGATTGCTTACGCTAACTCGGTCGCCCTGCTCCCTCAAACAAAGCTTCAGCAATCATAACTATGCTCGCAAATATAACGAAATGCTGCCTATTGTTACAGATAACATATTCTCATCCACCGGACTTATTACTCATAAATCAAAAAAATAATTTGTACCTTATATACTTATCGTTATGTTCTGATAAATGTGTTGTAGCCCATCATTCTCAGGCGTTGCTCTAAGGCAACTGCATTGTCTAAGTTTGAAAATTCTCCTACCACTACTTTGTACAATCCGTCTTCTTCTAAAATGTTTACCACAAAGCCCTGATTTCTGAGAGTTGCAGCCATGTTGTCAGCCAGCTGTCTGTTTCTGAATGCTGCTACCTGTACTCTGTAATCATTCATTGTAGTGGCTCTTATTCCTGCGTCGTCCAGAGTGTCAATAATGGCATCTGCTATAGCCTGTGCCATTTCATTAAATTTCTCATCAAATATTTTGTTGTCCTGCTCTGAATTTATAAATCCCGCTTCAATTAAAACTGCCGGCATTTTTGTTCTCTTTAAAACTACTAAATTAGGTCTTTCAACAATGTCTTTATCCTGAAATCCCACCGCTGCAAGATTTTTGTTTATATTGGCAGCCAGATTGGATTTTAGCCCTGAATTATTGTACACAAGGGTCTGAACTCCATTGTACTGGTTTGGCTCAGCCGACGAATTTCTATGGAATGATACAAACAAATCTCCTCCTACATTATTAGCTATTGTTGCTTTTTCAAAAGGAGTATTATAAACATCTGTAATTCTCGTATATTCAACATCAAATCCTGCGTTTTTAAGTAATTCACCCACGGCCATGGCTAGCGCCAACGCGTCGTCCTTCTCCTGCCTTCCATTAAATGTTGCTCCCGGATCAGACCCGCCATGACCCGGGTCTATTATGATTTTATATGCCATACTTACCTGATACAAATTTTATCATAATAATATATGCTGATATGTCTGTTTTAGTACTTATTTTTTTGTTGTGACATTATCTTTCACATTATTCTTTGTTGTGTCATTGTTGTCATTTCCATCAATAATATCACTTACGCCCTCTTCAACATCATCAATAGCATCTCCAACTACACCATCACCTGTAGTGTCGTTAATCATACCTGAATTTCCACCATTGTTTTCAGTTGTATTTTCAGTTGTTGTAGCAACTGAAGTTGTTTCACCATTATTATTGTCGTTACCACATGCAGCAAATGTCAGTGCTGAAAACACAAGTGTTAATACCAATAAATAATTTCTTAATTGTTTCATAGTCAAATCCTCCAAATTACTAATTTATATAAATTTTGTATACCACTATTATTTTCATTTAAAACAAAAATATACATATCTGTCATAATAAAAAACTGAAACAAAACAATAAAAATTTTAAATAAAAAGCACAGGAACAGTAATACTTCCAATCATTTTTCTGTATTACTGTTCCTGTGCTTTTTTTATTTGAAATTTTTTATTGTTTTGTTTCAGTTTATCCAATTACGTCTGACATATCGTACATTCCAGCTTCTTTATTTGCTAAAAATTTTGCTGCATCAATTGCACCCTTTGCAAAAATTGCCTTGGAATATGCTGTATGCTTGATTTCGATTACTTCATCTGTTCCTGCATAGATTACTTCGTGTTCACCAACAATGGTTCCACCACGTACTGCTGAAATACCTATTTCATTTTTCTTTCTCTTTTCACGAACAGTGCTTCTGTCATAGGTGTAATCATATTCATTGTTTAATTCCTGATTGATGCAGTCTGCCAATGCAAGTGCTGTTCCACTAGGAGCATCAACTTTCTGGTTGTGATGCTTTTCAACAATTTCGATATCGAATCCTCTGTCAGCCAAAACATCTGTTGCTATTTTTAATATTTTCATTAATGTGTTAATTCCAAGGGACATATTTGCCGAACGAAGAACTGCCACACTTTTACTTGCCTCATTTATTTTTTCTAACTGATTTGCAGATAAGCCTGTTGTACATACAACAACCGGTGTTTTTGTACTTACTGCATAATCAAGTAAATCATCTATTGCAGCGGTAACTGAAAAATCAATTATTGCATCTGCCTTAACATCGCATTCCTTAATTGAAGCAAATACCGGATATTCATTTGCCATACCTGTGTAAGCATCAATTCCTGCAACAATCTGTATATTATCATCTTCTTCAACAAGGTTTGTAATAACTCTTCCCATTTTGCCATTACATCCATGCATTATTACATTAACCATTTCACCCTCCGTACATAAATTATTTTGTCAAAAATGTAACTATAATATCTCCTTATTATAGGTTATTATTCTATAAAACACCGTACTCCTTTAATGATTTTTCGAGAACTTCCTTGTTTTTGTCAGAAAGTTCTGTAAGAGGAGCTCTGACAGGTCCTGCATTAAAGCCAAGCATATTCATGGCTGCTTTTACCGGAATAGGGTTAACTTCACTAAATAATGCTCCAATAACATCAATAGCTTCAAGCTGTAACTTCTGAGCTGTAGCAATATCTCCATCTAAGAATGCCATTACCATATCGTGAACTTTCTTTGGAGCAACATGTGACCAAACTGAAATTACACCTTTTCCTCCAAGTGAAAGAATTGGCAATACCTGATCATCATTTCCTGAATAAATATCGATACATCCATCAGCCAATGAAGCTAATTTTGCTACTGCAGAAATGTTTCCTGATGCTTCCTTAATTGCTACTACATTTTTTACTTCTTTTGCAATTCTAACTGCTGTTTCAGGCTGGATTGTTGTACCTGTTCTGCTTGGAACATTATACATAATAATAGGAATATTTACAGCATCTGAAATAGCCTTGTAATACTGATATAAACCTTCCTGTGTACACTTGTTATAATAAGGTGTTACACATAAAAGTCCGTCTGCTCCTACTCTTTCTGCTTCTCTTGAAATGTTTACTGCCTCTCTTGTACAATTTGAACCTGAGCCTGCAATAACAGGAACTCTTTTTGCTACTTTATCAACACAATACTTAATAACCGCAATATGTTCCTCATCATTCATTGTTGATGATTCACCTGTTGTACCACATACAATAATTGCATCTGATCCACCTTTAATCTGCGCCTCAATTATTTCTCCAAAGGCATCATAATTAACTGTTCCATCTTCATTAAATGGTGTAATAATTGCTACACCGGCACCTGTAAAAATTGACATTTTACATTTCCTCCTAAAAAAATATGTATTTTAGTTAATCATAGTAAAAGGAGCTTGAAACAAGCTCCTTATAAGAAATCCATCTATAATCTTATAAGTAGCTCTCCATCAACTAGCACTCCATCTATTTGATGACAGTCATATGGATGTTATCCATATGCCCAGGAATAAATATCCGGCAACCTATCCCTTCGGCGCTGCCTCCTTTCCACTAAATTCATCTGCCGCCGGGGCATCCTCTAATGTACTCATAAGTAACGCAACCTCTACTATTGTTTAACTACACTAATAATATCACTGTAGCTTTTTTGTGTCAACCCAAATGCCCTGATAATATCAATGACGGTCTGTACTTTTTATCTTACTATTGTACTATTATTATATGTTATTTTTTTATATATGTAACAACACAGTTTTGCATTATATTTATTTAACAATATCCTTCTGATTATTCTTTTTTGTAAGCTGTTTATTAGTATTATAACCTTCCGGTACACCTAGTTTCTGGTATTCATACCCTAAACCTGTAATTTCGCCGGTATAAGTATTTAGCATGGCTGAACCACCGTTTCGGTAATCACTTGGCTGGAATGAGAACCACGCATATCTCTCCACATATTCTCTTTTATCCAGTTCAGGCAAAACATATTTCATATAGTCAATTGCCGATTGTCTTGTCTGTTTAGTCCTGTTAGGGACGCCACTTAATGCAAATTCCGTAATCCAAATAGGTTTGTGATACATCTTCCATGTTTCATCAACTATATCAAGAAATGCCTTTGCCCCTTCTTCCGTGTACCAGTTCCAATAATGATGTAATGCAATAAAATCTACATCCATTTTCTCTTCTTTCATCTTTTTCATAAAAGGCTGGAACCAGTCTGTTGATATTGACGGCCATATAGCCGCTGCAGGCGAGCCTACCTTTAGCCCTTTTCCAACAAGAGATTTCATCCCCTCTATGGCTGTGTCCACTGACATATTAGCCTGATCTTCCCTGTCAGGTTCATTATATGCTAAGATGTACTTATATCCAAGCATCTTAAGATCCTCCGCCAGACCACTGTCCGTAGGTGCACTGGTCCAAAACATTGGAACAAATTGTAATTTCTGAAAACTGGTGTAATTGTGCTTTGTAACAGTCCAGTTATAATACCATGATACATTCCAGTCATCTGCATTAATAGTCTGAGCCATATCCTTATTCATACAAAATCCTTTTTTATTTACATAAAAACTAACAATATCTGAATAGATTTTGCTGCCATGCTTTAAGTCAGCCGCTATGTAAACTTTATGCTCACTTACAGATGTAGTATAGTATTCGCATTTTGTAATATTTCCATTTGTCTTAGCAACCATTTTATTATCTACATATACTTTATACTGATCTACTTTGTCCAGTTTGGATGCACTTTTCCAGGTTATTGTAATACTTCCCGCAGCCTGAAGGGATCCCTTCTTTGGTGTTACAACAGCATTACTTTTCCATTCCTGTTTTTTATTTTCAATATTTTTCATTCTGGTACTTTTTGCAATATATAATCCCCCAGCAGTTCCAATAATTGCTACAATTACAAATATAATTATTAATTTAAGTGCTTTCTTTTCTGTCATAATCCTAACCCTTCATTTCCTTTTTTGTAATTACTCATTCTTTCGCAATGAATTTTAATTATACAAAAAGAAAAGGGTTGTAATCAACCCTTTTCCAAAATTATTTTTTGACTTTTACCTTTTTAGCCTTACTCCATGAACCATATAACTTAGCATTTCCATTTTTTGCATAAGCTCTGACCTTGAAATAATAGCGAGTGTTTTTATCTAATTTTTTAAATGTATAAGATGTTTTTTTAGTATTTTTTGTCCAATAGCCCTTAAATTTTTTACTATCAGAAGCTTTTATCTGATATCCTACAGCTTTTGAAACTTTTTTGAAAGTAAGTTTAACTTTCTTTCCTTTAAGATTCTTTGCTGATTTAATTTTTACTCTTGCAGGTTTTCTTACCCGATTAGAAGACGGCTGTTGTTTTACAGGAGCCTTCTGACGGCTGTATGTATTAGTCACATTACCTGCCACATAATCAGTCTTTGGATTTCCATTATCAACATATGCCTGTCCCAGTTCAGTTAATTCTCCTGTGGAGTTAGTCCATAGAGCTGCTGCTCCGTTTCTGGTATCTGTTGTATCAAAAGAGAACCATGAATATCTTTCTACATAACTTCTCTCATCTAATCCCTTTAATACAGCCTCTAAAAATTCTTTACACTGCTTTCTGCCATTTGCATTATTATAATCCCATCCATTAGGTGCAAATTCAGTAATCCAAATTGGCTTATGATACATTTCATAAGCTTTATCTACTAAATCTGTCAAAAATGCTTTGGCTGCAGCTTCTCCACCCCACGTTTCATAGTAGCAATGAAGTGGAATAAAATCTACCGTACTCTGGTCTATTCCGTTCATAAATGTTCTAAACCATTTACCACCAGTATTATTTGCAATCCCCCATGTAGGACTCTGAGCCGGTGCGGGTGCACCCAAATAGAAATTGTGCCCTGTAAATTTACTCCAATGGCTTATTGCAGTACCAACCGCTACATTACTTCCACCAATATAGTTACCATACTGATCACGCATTGGCATATCAGGTTCATTGTAAGCAAGGAGGAACTTATATCCCTTGCTTGCGATAGAGGGTATATTGGTTTCACTAGCTGTACCCCAAATCATAGGCACAAAATCTGTAGCACTATAAGCCGGAAATGAAAATGGTGCAACTCCCCAGTTATAATACCATGAAGCTCCCATATTAACCGGTGAAAGATATTTTCCCATATCTTTATTTACACACAAACCTTTTTTGCTAACACCAAACCGTACATTCTCTGTAGATGTTCTGTCTCCATCGGTATAGCATGCAACTATAAATACCGTGTGATAATTAACCTTTGTGTTATAAATTCTACATGATGTATTACTTGTTGTATATTCCAACTTTCCATCTACATACACCTGATATTCTTTTACACTACCTGCCCCACTGGCACTTGTCCATTCAATATCTATAGGACCAGCTGGGACAAGATAGTCGCCTGATGGTGATATAATCTGAAAAACACCAGTAGCTTTTACATTATTCCCCGTAAAAGTTATACTTGCGTTAAATGTAAGGACAATTACTACCAAAAAAACAATTATTTTTCTATGACTTTTCATTATTACCTCTTATTATTTTTTAGTTTTTACGCTTCTTGTTTTGCTCCATTTACAATAATATTTCTTACCGCCAATAACTTTATATGCTCTAACACGAACATAATATCTCTTTTTCCTTTTCAGTTTTTTAATAGTTCCTGACTGTGCTGCAACATTTTTAGCTTTGATATTCTTAATCTTTGTTTTGTAATTTTTCTTCTTTTTAAACTTTTTGTTTAACGAATACTGTAACTGATATCCTGCAGCTCTCTTAACTGTCTTAAAACTATATTTGAATGCCTTCTTTTTCTTGATTGGAGTGTACATTAATGTATCTATTGCTGCTATACATGCCCCAACAGAAGTATCTTTTGAGATTGAGGATGAAATATTATACGTCTTTGCATTGTATCCTGCCGGATTTCCAATGTTTGCATAAATCTGACCTAATGTCGTAAGATTTCCTGTTTCATAGTCAAATATTCCTGATGCGCCTGTCTGATTGTCTCTTGGGTTAAAATCAAACCATGCATATCTTTCTACATAACTTCTTTCCTGAAGTCCTTTGAGAACTATCTTCATAAATTCCTGAACCTGAGCTACATGCTTTGAGTTTGAAGGACTAAATACATTTCCCGAATCAGCTACAGCAAACTCTGTAACCCAAATAGGTTTCTTGTATGCTTCATAAATTTCATCAATTACATGTAAGTACTGTAATGCTGTATCAGCATTGTCATAATAATGCTGGTATGCATGTACTGCTATAAATGACATATTATTCTTGTCATTTGAATTAAGTCCGTTCCAGAAAGGTGTCCACCATTTATCTGAATTAATCTGGAATGTTTCTGTTGCAGGTGAGCCAAGTCTAAGGTTACCCTTGTTATCAATTGTGTCTCTCCAACGATAAACCATTGTTTCAGGCTGCTTGTTAGCTTCCCACTGAAGATCCGGTTCATTGTATGACAATAAATATTTATATTCCTTCTTGTTTGCATATGCACATCTTGTTGCGATATCTACTGTATTGTCTCCCCATGTCATGGCAACAAATTCTGTGTCGTAGAATTTTTTGTTTGAGAATTTCATGTCTTTAAAAGATTTGTATCCCCAGTTATAATACCATCCAATATTCATTGATGCAGGATCTACAACCTTACCCATATCTTTTTCGTTAACACAAACACCTTTCTTTGTTACATAGAACACTCTTGTATCGGTTTTAACACTGCCACCACTATTTAATACTGCTTCAATCTGAACTGTATGTGCCTTTACATCTGTTGTATAGAACTCTACTGACATTGTTTCTCCACTTGGAGATACTGTCTGCTTAAGACTTCCATCAACAAAAACTTTGTACTCTATTACATTACTTAAAGTATTACTCCACTTTACGTCTATGTAGCCTGCACCTACAAGTTTGCCAGCACCCGGACTTATAATTGCTTCTTTTTGCCATGTTGCTGTATCAGCAGCATTAACATTTATACTTGTTGTAATTGTTATACATGAAAATAGCATAGAAATAGCAACTATCATAGATGTTATTTTCTTAAATCGACACATACTATTTCCTTTCCTAATATACCTTTTTGTTTTTCCATAATATTCTTACAAAAAAGGGCAGAATAAGTTACCAAAATATAACCCTTCCACCCTTTCATTTTTTATTGTTCAATAATTATTTTACTTTAACTGTCTTTTTAAGAACCTTCTTGCTATATACTCTCTGTCCCATCGAATCAAGGTTATAAGCTCTTACTGTAATGTAAGTCTTCTTCTTTGCCTTCAGTCCCTTGATTGTATAAGAAGTTTTTGTTGTTCTTCTTGTTTTTGCCTTCTTCATCTTTTTGTTGCCAGCATATTTAATTTCAAAGCCCTTAACATTAGCAGCTTTCTTTAATTTAAGTTTTACCTTCTTCTTCTGAGCAGTAAACTTAACTTTAGCTTTTCCCGGCTTTGGTGTATTTACATACTGACAGTTTATTGTTGTATCTTTTGTAATAGGTGTTGAAAGGCTAACGCTGTAACCCTTAAATGTCTTACCTTTTACTCCAAACTGATGTCCACTGGCTGTGTCACCTGCATTTACATATTCTGTATATGACTGACTGCCGTATACATACTTAACTGCATACTGTGTTCCTGCTAAAACTTTTACATCATCAAGATATAAACTTCCTGACAAAGCAAGTTCTTCAGGATATGTTATTACATAAGCACCTGCAGCAAACTGAATCATTGCCTGATTTCCTGCATAATCCTTAGGAATCTTAAATGAAACAGTAATTGTCTTTTCTCCTGCCCGTGCATCAGCAACAAAGTAACCACTTGATGAACATCCGTTATATGATAATAAGTCTAATCCGCTTCCATTCTTTGGATTAACAATACTTAAACCAATATGTTTTTCAAAAATATCTTTCTTAATTTCTTTTCCGTTTTCATCCTTTTCCGGAATCTTATTTCCTTTATCATCAAGTAAATATTCTCCGTCTTTACCTTTCTTATATACAGTTGCTGTACCCTTCATATCACTGCTGTATTTAAATGAAAGAGTATATGTACGTCCTTTTTCAACTGTCATATTTGATGAATATAATCTTAATCCCCAAGGATTATCACTAACTAAAGTATCACCATTGTACTGACCATCCCATCCTGTGTTTTTAGCATAGAACTGTACTTTTGATGCTGTTGCTCCCGGAACTACCCATCCTTTTGTTGCAAAGTCTTTTCCTTCAATCTGTCCGTTAGGGAATCTGTCTGATACTAAATGAGTAAGTGCATGATACCAACAATATGGATGAGCCCTTGAGCCATCTTCATTGTCTAAATGTCCATTATGTTTAAAGTCTAATGTTGCTTCTCCATTTAATGGACAAAGCGAGAAATAATCCCACGTAATACCTGATGCAATATTTGCATTATTCGCCACATGAGCTGCAGGCACAACACTTACCATTCCCAGTACCATTGTTAATGCCATAACAGCAGCGGATACTTTCTTAAAAAATTTTGTTCTCACGTTAAGTCCTCCCGACCTTTCTGCTATTTTATTTTAGTAATATTACACAGTAACCCAATGCGTAAAGCATTGGGCACTGTTAAAATTCTGTTTAATTAAAAATTATTTTTTAATTTTAACTTTCTTGCTAGCCCATGCGCTTGATGTATATCCTGATGCTGTAGCACGAACCTTAATTGTATATTTCTTACCTTTTTTAAGTTTCTTAACTGTTAATTTAGCCTTGCTTGTGTTGTATGTCTTCTTACCAACTTTAACCTGGTATTTCTTAGCACTTGCTACTTTCTTCCAAGAAATCTTAAGAACACCCTTCTTTGAGTTTTTAGCCTTAAGGCCTTTAACTTTACTAAGTTTCTTAACAACTGTTGCGGCATTTCCAGCATTATTGTTATTATTGTTATTGCTTACGTTGCTGTTGCTGTTATTGTTATTGTTGTTGTTATTATTGTTATTATTATTGCCCGGCTTTACTGATGGTGCTGGTGGAAGAGCCGGATCCGTTGGAACATCCTGTAATCCTTCATCTACTACCTGGAAGTCACTTATTGTAACAGTACCTTTCCATTTTTCTTCAGTATCTTTTACGATGCTTGAAATATCATTTCCTGCATAATCATATTTTGAGTTAAAAGCACCAAGCATAAGTTTTGTATTAAGCTTTGTTGCTGATACATAGTTAACAAATGTAAATGTATATGTCTG
>ERZ857693.1159-NODE-1159-length-35540-cov-4.511963_pt1 | contig 35540 bp, 9 predicted proteins | sample MGYA00519765_ERZ857693 | MGnify/ENA primary metagenome ERZ857693 (study PRJEB31778, sample SAMEA3449354) | human gut metagenome | biome: human gut; feature: human-associated habitat; material: faeces | place: United Kingdom | collected 2010/2012 ... | reverse complement strand
ATCTGACGATAAATTTGACGACGCATCTGTCGCACAATCTTTGTGCGGTATTGCCTTTATTATAGCGGAAAAAGCGGCTGATGTCAATAAGAATTATAAGATATTATTCTCACCGCAATAAAATAATAGCACAATTTCTTATAAAATAGCATCATATCTGATTGAATTATCTCATGAACTGTGATAAAATATAGCTACAATCCACAATACCAAAACAGGAGGAATTGGGAATGAAACAACAAAGAAAGAACAAACACCTGCTGCCCGCCATACTGACCGTACTGGCAATTCTGAGCAGTCTGCTTGGAATTCTGCCGGCAGGTTCTGTATCGGCTGCGGACATGACAGCTTATCCGGCACAGGCGGTACATTTCGGGGCGTACACCACGAACCGGAATCTGAACAATGCCGGCAGTGCTGCCAACACACAGAAAGCCGCCGGAGCCAATTCAGAGGACTGGCGTATTGACTATGTTTCTGCCGGCGTGTACCAAATTGTCAGTCTGACTGACGGCAAGTATCTGACTGCCAACGGCACAGCATGCACACTGACGGCAAAGGCTGCTGACAGCAGCCAGAACTGGAACATCGAAAGCGTACAAAAAGACTTCGAGGGATACGATCTGTACTACAAGATCACCAGCGTTTCCACCGGTGCGGCACTGACCTATTATCAGGGAAATAACACCATCGGGCTGACCGCATACACCGGTGACGGTGCCCAGAAGTGGAAGCTGAATTGCAGCGGACTGGAGGGGTACGCCGCAAATGCACTGGCAAATGGCAAGGAAAAAGCGGGAACCATTGGCGGTCTTCTGGGCGAAACCGTTTTCGTTTCCACCGCGGACGACTTGGAAAAACAGCTGAATACCACAGAGCCGAAAACCATTGTCATCACGGCGGATATTGATATGCAGAACAAGTCCCACACCCGCATTCGGGACAACAAGACCATTGTGGGTTCTTACGGGAACAAGACTATTTACGACTCTCAGTTCCGCACCAATGACACCTACGGTGCAGTGGACGACAATCCCAGCGACAACATCATTTTCCGGAATCTGAACATGATCGCAAAGAATGTGAAGAACCAGATCTTGATCAATATCTGGTCCTCGCGTCAGATCTGGGTGGATCACTGCACGTTTATCTCCTACTTGCCCTCAGATCATACGGGAAACGGGCAGGATGAAGTGGGAAAATTCATTTGGCTGAACACCCCCTATGAAAGCTATCTGGACGCAAAAGACAACGGCAGAAGTCCGGACTATATCACGATTTCCTATAACACATTCAAGAACCGTTTCTGGACGGTGGCATACGGCACACAGAACAGTGAAACTTCCCGCTGCCGCACCACGCTGATGTACAACTGGTGGGACGAATGTGTCCGCCGCTGCCCGCAGATCGGAAACGGCAGCGGTCACATCTACAACAACTACTATTCCGGCGATGACAGCTTTTTGCCGAACAGCTGTAACCAGATCATCAGCGGCGAGGGCTCCAATATGGTCAGCGAAAACTGCCGATTCCAGGCGGTTTCCGGACGGGAAATCATTGTACAGCCGGATACTTCTCCGTATCGGGACAACGGTTCCTACACGGCGAAAAACAGTTCAGAAACCCCGACCAAGCTGAATTATACCGCAAAAGTCACCAGTACATGGAACCCCAAGGACAACTACGGCTACACACTGTTAGATGCCTACAACACCAGGGGCACAGACACCAAGGATTTCTGCACCAAATACGCCGGTGCTGCATCATCTTCCGGCGAACTGAAATACATCACAGACAGCAGCCTGCAGACCTTTGCGGCAACTGTTTACACAGCACCATTCCTGACGGACAGCTTTGATTCTGCCTACGGCAATCCGGTGACTGACTACACACCGGCAGTTTTGCAGGAAGGTGCAGTCTACATGATACAGAACGTCAACAGCGGACTGTATCTGGAAGTGGACGGCGGAAAGGCTGCGGACGGCACCAACGTCCAGCAGTGGGGTGCAAATGAACCCGCAGCCCACAATACATGGCGGGTGCTGTCAGACGGTGACGGCTATTATACCCTGTATCCCCAGATCGGTGACAAGGTGAGCTATCTGCTGGACGTTGCCGGAAATGCTGCGGCAAACGGCACCAATCTCGGCATCTGGTCTGCCACCGATGCCGATGCACAGCGGTTCAAATTCTACGAAGCCGCAGACGGTGTCTATTACCTGCTCACCAAGACCAGCGGCGACCAGAGCTGCGTTGCCGTACAGGCGGCTTCCACAAGTGCCGGAGCCAACGTGGTGGAATGGGCAGTCAACCTCTCCGACACTTCCCAGCAGTGGAAGCTGACACAGGTAGAGGACACCGGCTGTGTCATGGATACCACAAAGACATACCAGTTCCGCAATGCCAACAGCAATCTGTATCTGGAAGTGGCAAACGGAAAGGCTGAGGACGGCAGCAACGTGCAGCAGTGGGGTGCAAATGAACCCGCAGCCCACAACTCATGGACACTGAAAGAATTCGGCGGCGGATACTACTACATTCTCTCTGCTCTGGCAGATGGTAAGACCTACTATCTGAATTCTGTGGGAGAAGCAGACGGCTCCAACATCGAGATCCACACCAACAACAAGTCCAGCTCGCACCTGTTCAAGTTTGTCAAGAATCCCGACGGAACATATACGATCCTGACACGCACTTCAAAAGATCGGGCTGCTGTAGAAGTGGCAAACGCGGAGAAATCCAGCGGTGCCAATGTGCAGCAGTGGACGGTCAACGGCAATGCCTGCCAGAAGTGGAATGCAGTCGCCTTTACCACGACAGCTGCGACAACAACTACAACAACAACAACTACTACTACTACCACAACAACTACTGCCACTGCCGCGAAAACAACGGCAGCAACTGTTCCTGCTACGACCATTGCCAACACGCCCAAAACCACCGTAACTTCCGCACAGGAACAAACTACTATGACAACAGCGACCACACTGCCTGCGGCTACATCTGCGGCTACAGAAACTGAAACAGCTGCATCTACGCAAGCTACCGTTTCCGAAACCACCGCCGCAACTTCTGCCACAACGGCAACCGAATCCTCTGGTACGTCCCCGACAACGGAAATCGTGATCTTCGGCGATGTCAATCTGGACGGAAAGGTAGATATTTCAGACGCGGTTCTGTTGAACAAGACGGTTGCCGGAACCATCAGCCTGAGTGAATCTGCCAAAAAAAATGCCGACTGCGACGGTGACGGAGAAACCGGCAGCAATGATGCAGTTGTGCTGCTGCGGTTTCTGGTGCACCTGATTCAAACGCTGCCCAGCACAGAATAATCTGGATAACGCTGCATAATGTTTGTGCGGTGTTGCCCTAAGTCTGAAAAACCAATGCGGAAAACGCCTTTTGAAAAAGAGTTTTCCCTTTGCATTACAACCAAAAAGCACATCACGTTCGCCAGACCAGCGGAGTCTGCTGCGATTCGCGATGTGCTTTTTCTGTTTTCGATATTTCGTTTCCGGTTTCTCCGAAAGCGTTTTGGGAAACAGCATCGTTGACAATACTTTCACACCTTCGTTTTCAGCCCTGTCGGATACAGCAATCCGGCAGGGCTGAACAAAACTCATTTTTTCATTTAGGCAATATTTCAAACGATCGTTATTTCACCGGCAGACTATCCACAGCATGCACCAAGAACTGCATCAGAGTAGTTGCATCATTGGAACTGATCTCACCGTCACCGTCACAGTCCATTGCAGATTTCTGTACATCGTTCACTTCCACGCTGCCGCTGACAGCCTTGCTAAGCAAAACTGCATCAGTAATATCCACTCTGCCGTCCAGATTTACATCACCGCACAGCGGAGTATCGTCCAAATAGGTAACATGGAAATAATCAGACATTATTTCCTGATAGTAATCGTAATCTTCGTCGGATTCCGGCATACTTTTGATGATATTACAAATCTTTTCATACTCCTGAGCGAACTGACTGTCTTTACTGCAATAAATTCTTCTTCCAGTAAATAGATAACCATATACATATTCATTGAAGCCACGTGAAGTAGTATGTTTTTCATCAACGGGAAATACAATATCGGAATCGATAATATAGCCTTTGATAGGCATTGGATTCTGACTAGCTTCCGAACAGGATATAAATCCGGGACCGTTTATAGACATGAGCCCACTTTTATAATCATACGACCATTTTCCATGGAAACTTCCAGACTTTCCGCTTGTTGGATATAAGGGGTTCTTTGCAACACCAGTTCCAATAAATGTTTTGTCCTTTATTCCTGCAAATTTGTAATAAGCTTGTGAACCGTATAAGCCTTTTATAATTTTAGCATTTGAATCGCTAGGCGGAAACTCAGTCATACTTTCCGGAAAAGTTATGCTATAGTCATTCCAATCCACAGAATTGATTTGATATCCAAAAAAATTTATGCTGATATAATCAACATACGTAATGCCTTCTTCGAACACCACATTTTTGATTTTCGAATTTTTATTTTCATCTCGTGGAGCAGCATCGATCCAGCCATAATTCCATGCTTCATAATCATAGTTAAGCTTTATAAAACCATTTCCGGAAAACGTCACAGTTTCTGTTGTTGGATCGTATGTCCATGCAATAAGACTTCCGTCACTGTTTTTCCATGTGCCAGTGTATTCTTCCTGCGTTGTAGCCGTTGCTACGACTGCTTCTTCTGCATAGACTGGCATCACTGCGGCAGCAGAGTTCAGCATCAGGATTGCTGCAAGAAATGCTGTAAGCGAAAGAAGTTTTCTCTTTTTCATAGAAGCACCTCCTTTAACATTTTATTGTTAATTTCCATTAAATTCAGCTTACCTTGTGATTATTTACATACTGTACATCAGCCAAATCGACAACGCCATCTTCAGTAGCATCTGCTGCAAGTACACATACTGAACTAGAAATAGAAGCATTATAGGAATCATAAGAGAAAGAAATTTTATGATATGTAATCAGCTCAAGCATATAAGAAGCATCTGCCGCATCTACAACACCATTATGATCAAAATCTCCCAATGCATATGTATGAAGTTCAAAGTTGGAATCTTTACCATTTGTAGAAAACATTCCTCTTGCATCTAAAACAAATGCAGAAAGAACCGCAGCCTCAGATGTAGCCTTAGGAAAAACATCTATTCCAAAACGACACATAAGACTAACAGCACCCGTAGTGTTTTTAATTCTGCCGTTAATATCGAGATATTCTTCTCCCGTTTCTTCATTTGTTTCAAAGAATGCGTGCAAGCTATGAGTTTTTTCAGATTTAAATCCATCTTTAGTGTTTTTAATAGGATCACAGGAAACAAGACCATGATTCCAAGTTATCTGAATACTCCCTTTCATTGCAGCCGCAGTATTCATTTCAAACAATACTACACGGTGCGGTGTGCTTGCAACGTTTGTGCCAGAATAATATGCCCCATTAATATGATGATCGTTACTGCTTTCTGTAGAAATTGCATCATTCGTTTGCTCAGCAACTCTTAAAGCACAGCCTTCTTCATAAAGTTCCATAAGTTCGGCAGCTTCATCTAAGGATTCACAATTTTCAACGCAATACTGTGCAATGGCATTTTCATTTTCATCAACAAACGAGTCAACAAAATTCTGAGCCTGCACTGCCTCATACTCATCTGCAAATGCCGGAACAGCTGTCGCACTCAACGCCGCCGTCATTGCCAGTGCCGAAACACCAGCTACGGTTTTCTGAATAAACTTTTTCATGTTTCATTTTCCTCCTCTAATTTTAAATGACAGACTTTGTAACTTTTTTCTCTGCAAGCACTCGATTTTTCCAACTATCGACATTACTGCTTCTGTGGACAACCCCAAGGCTATAATTTTGGCTGCCACATTGATATGCAGACACAATGTAACTATGGTCACTGCAATTTCAATTCCCAAAACAATATATGTCCGCATACGATAAACATGCTTCTCTACTTCATCTAAAGGGTTATTTTCTGTTTCTACGGGCGATAAAATCGCAATCACCACACTTGAAATCAAAATCAAACCGCCAGAAATCCATAAATTTATCGACACCCATCGCACCAAAACCAACAGCCCTGCAATCATCACCGTAGATGACAAGTAGCACTTTACCGGACTGCTGGCATGATGTCCGCCTGCACACATACGAATCGGAATATATGAGGCGTTTAACAACAGGCACTGCCAAAACTGACGGAACACAACCCCAAGAAATATAGTTGTGACAACGTTTATCAGCATCATGAAAAGCTGAAAAAATCCGAAGCTGTAAATCTCTGCATCTTCTTTCTGAACAATCCCCAGAGAAACTAATTTTTCGGTAAACCTCTCCGAAAGTTTCTCCAGCATCAGAACTTCCGCATTTCCTTTACAGACTTGGGCATTTTCGGCTCATAGTTCCAATAAGAGCACGGGAAGTTCGACCAGAACGAAGATGTCTTTCTTGCTGCCTCCGCCATTTTCTTCCACACTATTTTCGAATTCTTTTTCATTTAAAACATTCCTCTCATTTTAGATTTAATAAGATTTCTCTTACATTTTTAGTATAGCAGTCCAACTGGAAAAAATCAATAGCTTTGCACTAAACGGGAATAATCTGCATTATTCGGGAATGGGGTAACAAAAACCCGATAGCATTTTTGTGCAAAATCACTATCGGGTTCGAATTTCATATAATTGGCTGAGAATCTATCGGAATCGTGATAGACACCACAAAGCTGTTATTTTCAACTGTCGCTTTCCAGATTCCATTATATTTTTTAACGGTCATTTCAATGTTTTTTAAGCCGATTCCCGCATGTCCATTTTTAGTAGACAAAAAACTGTTCTCCGTATTTGGATTTAATTTTTCATACTTATTTTCCGTGTGAATCATACAGCACTGCATTTGTTCTTCGATTACAAACAAAACAGTTCTGTCTTTATCCAATTCCGAAACCGCTTCTATTGCATTATCTAAAAGATTCGAAACGATTGTTGTTAAGTCCATATCTGATAAAAAATCAAGCTTATCATATAAAATATTCAAGTTTAATTGAATGCCTTTCTGTTCTGCTTTCAGCAACTCATGATTTAGGATAACAGATAGCAGTTGATTGCTGCAATGAAATGATGGGTGCAGTTTGTCCAGCTGTTGATATAACGATTTTTCATACTGTTTTGCTTCTGTCAGATTTTCAGTCTGTATCAATCCCTCTAAAGCATTTACATGCCGCTTTACATCATGTATGATCGTCATAGAATTTTGATACCGCTTTTCAAGATCACGATAAACTGCCATTTGCATATCTGTTTGCTGCTGCAGCAATGCGTTTTTCTTTTCCATTTCCCGAATCGCAGAAACACGATAAAATACAAAAACAATGTAGACATCTAGCACAATACAGCCTGTTAAAAAGAAAACCAAGAATGTTCCGGAATGCGTATTTGCAATATTTTCTATGATGTAATTGGCAGTGATAATTTCTCCAGTTGCTAAAATTGCATATGAGATCGATTCATACCATACAAAACTACTCTTTTTCTTTCGAATCATAGAAAAGACAATGTGACATAAAATAAATGTAAGCAAACAAGTTCGAAGGCAGCTTGAAATCGTTAAACTATCTTCCGCAACCGCAGACGAAATCGTTTTTTGTGTCACAAAGGACAAGCTCAGCGTTGACATAGCATCAGCTATAAAACAAATCAATGCAATCAGGAAGTCATAAATTAAAAATGAGATTTTTGGTATACGAAAACAAATAATCGTGGATAAAACAATCATTGCCAACATACTTATTGTATTTAGAATCGGAATTCCAAATATACACATCAATCCTTGTAAAACAGAAATTATCGTCACACTAAGAAAACGCAGCCAAATCTCAGATTTTTGAATGGAGAAAAAATTAGATAACGCCCATATTCCAGAAAAGGTACAAGTAAGGCTTACCATACAACTCAATAATAATTTCATTAGAAACACCTCCTATTTCTGCAAATGGTGATGCAAATAGTCACTTATCTTTTCATGGACTTGTTTTCTTCTGTTTTTTGCAATTGGTATTTTCATGCCATTTGAAAGAATAATATCATTGTAAAATGAATTGATACATGCCACATTGACCAAAAAACTTTTATGCGGCATGATAAAATGATATTGTTGTAGTTGGTTTTCTAATTCACTCATGCTGCCAATAATATGATATACAGTTTCTGTAGATACCAGCTTGACTTTTCGATTTCCCTCATATTCAAAATAAAGAATTTTTTGAGGTTCTATGACAACATTTCCGTGATGCATGGGAAATGAAATATAATTTTTTCCCTCTGTGCCATAGTACTGTAAATACTCTGCTAGTACTTCCCGAATTTTTGAGTTTTGAATGGGCTTTTCTAAAAAAGAAAATGGATGTACTGCAAAAGATGCTGCCATTTGCTCTGAATAATTACTAACATATATCAGAGCAACTTTTTTATTTTTTTGTCGAATCAATCTTGCCGTTTCAATCCCATCAATACCTTCCATTTGAATGTCCAAAAATATCATATCGAAATCAGTGCTTTGCGTAAGCAGTTCTTCCCCCTGTGTAAAACAAGAAACCATAATGCTTTTCCCCTTTTCATGAAAAAAGCTTTGAATGATTTTTTTCAACTGAAAAATCTGATCTTTCTCATCATCTACCACCGCGATTCGAATCACGCCATCTACGCTCCCTTCGACACATTCTTCCTCATTTTTATCATACCACAATTTTTTCCAAAAAGCAAGACACCTTTCTGCTTCAAAAACAGAACCGCACACGCTCATACGCAAAAAGAGCCACACCCTTTCGAGTGTGACTCTTTTTCTGATGCCGCCCAGAGCCATCTGAGCATGCAGTTACTTTTTACGCCGCTTTGTCAGGATTGCCAGAAGCAGTGAGAATCCGCAGGCTGCGATCAAAATGGTGATGTGCAGTGTGGTATCTCCGGTTTTCGGCGTTCCCGAAATGTTTTGCTGCCGCGGAAGCGGTATCCGCTTTGTTCCAGAGATCTGTGCAGAAACATCTGCCGCCGTTGTTGTCGTCTGCGTGTGATGACCTGCCGCATGCTCTCTGTTTGCAGCTGTTGTGGTAGTCGTGACAGTGTCCCCGCTCACGTGATTTTTCCGCAATGTGGTCTGTCGAATGCTGGTGGAAGCACCCGATGTTTCGCAAGTGCTGTTCACCGTTGTTTCAGTAACTGTGGTGGTTTGTGTCGTGGTATGCGTGCTGTGGTGTGTGGTCTGTGTTCCAGTCGATGCACTGCTGTCTGTCGTTCCCGTGCTGGTGGTTCCAGTCGTGGAAACTGTCGCAGAAGTGGTGCGGCTGGTCGGTGCTACAGACGTGGTATTCGTCTGAGATACCGTAGTTTGCACCGTTTGTTTCGATGTCGTCTGGGTGGTAGTTTGACTGGTGGTATGTGTCGTAGTTGTCACACTGGTCGGACCTGCACTGGAGAGTGTCACCGTTGCTGTAGTCTGCTGTGTTGTCGAAGATGTCGTGCGGTGTATTGCGGAAGTAGTGACTGACGTGCTGCCAGTAGTCGTTACAGTAACTGTCGTGTGGGTCGTTGCCGTGGTTCGGGAAGTCGTCACAGATGTTCTCTGGGTAGTGATACTGGTTGTGCCGGCAGTCGTTCTGTGACTGGTGGTATGTGTCGTGTGCGTGGTTGTTTTTGCAATCGTATGTGTTGCCGGTGATGCGGTGACTTTCGCTGTTGTTGTGTGTGATGTGCTGTGGGTAGTCTGTTTCGAGGTTGTAACGCTGCTGGTGGTTTGTTTCGTAGCTGTAGTATGCGTACGTGTGGTTGCAGTAGTATGAGACGACTGCGTTTTCGCTGTAGTCCGTGTTGTTGTGGTGCTGGTTTTCGTAGTGCTTGCTGTAGTCCGTGCTGTTGTCGTGCTGGTTTTTGTAGTGCTTGCTGTAGTCCGTGTTGTTGTGGTGCTGGTTTTCGTAGTGCTTGCCGTAGTCCGTGTTGTTGCTGTACTGGATTCTGTAGTGCTTGCTGTAGTTTGTGTTGTTGCTGTACTGGTTTCCGTGGTACTGCTTTCCACAGAGGTAGTTCCCGCAGATGCCGAAGTACTGGTCTGTGTCGTCGATTCCGTAGAAACTGCGGTTTCGGTTGTTGTCGTAACAAGATCTGTAGCCGTTGTTGTTTCCGTAGATTCTTCCGGATCACGATTCAGAAAGACATTCAGAAAAGCCATATCCTCGCCCTTGGCGATGTTGAATCCTTCCAGACAAGTTCCGGACGTAACGCCCTTTTCTTCTGGAATTCCCAGAATCATACAGCCGTCCAACGTGCGTTCCTCTGCACGAATCTCCACACTGCCCGACGATATGTCAGCATATTCTTCCGCATTGTATCCTGCCGGAATCGAATCGATCCACAAGCGGTATCCTGCCAGATATGTGACACCGTCCACCGTCACAGACAGCGGCAAGTCGTCGAAACGATATTGTCCGTCTGCATTGGTATAGGCAACTTGTTTTGCTTCAGGCAGCAGTTCCCACTTTCCGTTGCGGCGATAATACTGCCGGAGTATGATCTTCACATTGGCGATACCGGATTCGCCGTCGCTGATCTGATGATCTCGGTCTGCATCGTCCCAGACAATACCGGAGATCGATACATGAGAATCCTTCTGCACAATGCCGCCGTCATATCCGGTGACATCTGCCGCCTTTACAATGTCATAGTCCACGCCGCGAACCTGACAGCAATACGGTGTATTTCCGCTGAATGCTTTCGCCAGGATCAGGAATGTATCCGGCTCCTGCAGATCCAGTGTGCCGGCGATCAGATCGCTGTCCTTGTCGCTGTCGGCAGCCGCATGATATTTCGTTGCAGCATATCCTTCCGGCATCTCACAAAGCTGCATCTGATACCCCACTAAATATCTCTGACCGTCCTTTTCTATGTAGGTCGGCAGATTGTCAAAGCGGTAGTGTCCGCCAGATGCGGTTGCCGTTGGCGTGCCAGTTGCCACAGGTGTTGCTGTCGCTACCGGTGTGCCTGTTGCAACAGGTGTTGCCGTTGCGACTGGTGTGCCAGTTGCCACCAGCACAAAGCTGTCGTCCAGTTTCCAAGTGGTATCGCGGCTGTCGTAATAGCTTCGTGTCAGCTTGACCGTTGCGGTTGCAACGCCCACTTCGTTTTCGTCCTGTATGCCGTTGTAATTCTCGTCATTCCAGATGTAGCTTTCAATGGACGCAGTTTCGATTGCAGTCAGACCGCCGTCATAGTCCGTGTTGTCCTTTGCCTTGACAATGTCATAGGCATTGTCCCCCACATTCCTGTCGTAGAAGTCGTTGCCGCTGGACGCTTCTGCCAGTATGATCACTTCGTCTGCATCTTCATACAGATGTAACGTATCTGCAAACAGATCGCTGTCCTTGGCTGTATCCTCTCCGATTCGGCACTTGGTCGCTGCGTAGCCCTTCGGCATCTCGCAAAGCTGTAACTGATAACCGGCAAGATAACGCTCGCCGTTCCGTTCCACAAATGTAGGCAGGTTGTCAAACCGATAATAGCCGCCAGATGCGGAGGCTGTCGGTGTGCCGGTTGCCACAGGTGTTGCTGTCGCTACCGGTGTACCTGTTGCCACAGGCGTTCCCGTTGCTACCGGTGTGCTTGTCGCTACCGGTGCACCATCTGCAACCAATGCAAAGCTGTCGTCCTGCTTCCACGTCTTATCAGAATCATCATAATATTTCCGTGTCAGCTTGACCGTTGCGGTTGCAACGCCCACTTCGTTTTCGTCCTGTATGCCGTTGTAATTCTCGTCATTCCAGATGTAGCTTTCAATGGACGCAGTTTCGATTGCAGTCAGACCACCGTTGTGCGGTGCGACAGATTTCGCCAGATTTGCCGGTGCATATGTGGTACCTGCAATGGTAATGGTATGCTCCCGATCTGCATCAGTTGCCTTCGCCGCCAAAATGATGTGCGACTCGTCCTTTGCCAGCAGGCTGCCGTCACGGGGATTCAGGAAACTGTTTTCCAGAGCCTGCTCCGATTCCGCATACTGCTTGGTCACCGCATAGGTATCCGGCACAGTTGCCAGATCCAGCCGGATCTGATAGCCATAGATGCGATCCTTGTTGCCAGAAGTGCTGTCATCTGACAGGTCTGCCGGCACGTGAACGTCCAGATCCGTAAACTGATACTCGCCGTGATCCACAATTTCAGAAACCTCACCAAATGCAGTATCCGGTATCCAGTTTCCGTTTTCATAGATCTCACGGGTCAGTATCACGCGAACCGAAGTTGCCAACGGCACTTCGTTGGAATTATACAAACCGTCATAGTTCGCATCGTTCCAAATGGTACCGCGAATCACGCCCTTGTCCTGCTGCTTGAGTCCGGCATCATAATGTCCGGTATTCTTGCCGCATGCAAGGTCTACTGCGTACATGGTACCGTTGCTGTCCGGAACTTCCCGTACAGAAGCACCATTCTGGTTTCCGTTGGCATCGTCATATGCATTTGCCGCCGGAACAATGTATTCGTTCGCACTCGTCAGATATGTGCTGTCCAGTCGGAGGTCGCTGTCCTTGGTGCGGTCAGTTCCCACACGATACTGTGTCGCCAGATAATTGCCGCGGAGATTTTCCAGACAGAGCTGATAGCCTGCGGCAAAATCCATATTGTTGATTCTCACCCAGGTGGGCAGATTCGCCAGTGTGTATTTGCCGTCTGCATCTGTGCTTGTGCTGGCTGTATACGCCGTGTCGTTCGGCTGCCATTGGCTGCCGTCATAATAATACTGTATTGCCTTGACGGTAACATTTGCAATTGCCGCCTTGTCCTCTGCGGTATTCGCCGCATCATCTGCTTCGTCCTGCATGCCGTCATAGTTGTGGTCGATCCAGATCCGTCCGGAGATGTCCCCTACTGCCAACTGTTTAAAGCCGGCATCATAACCAGAAACATCTTCCTTTCGGAGAATATCTCTGCCGTCCACTGCATAATCCGTGCTGTCCGTATCCGCAGCTGCACAAACAAAATAGGTGTCTTTCGTCAGATAACGGCTCTCCGCATCCAGATCGCTGTCCCTTGCGGGATCATCGCCCTGCCGGTACCAGGTAATGGTGTAATTGTCCGGCACTTCGCCTGTCATTTTCAGCTGATAATAGCAGAGGTAGGTTTCGCCGTCCACATTACAGAACGTATCCACATTGTCAAACCGGTACTCGCCGTTGGCATCAGAATTCTTCTGGGATATGCCGGTAGGCTGATAGTTGCCGTTGGCATCGCGGTAGTACTGCTCCAACGTAATTTCTACGCCGGAAATGTTTCCCTCGTCGGTATCCTGCAAGCCGTTGTAATTCGCATCGTCCCAGACACGTCCAACGATCTGTGCCTTTTCGACCTGCTTCAAGCCGCCGTTCCAGTCTGTCTGGGCTGCGGCATCTGCAATGTCATAGTCACTGCCGTTGTAGTGCTTTCGGTATGTCGAATCGGTTTCTGTCTTTGCCTCAGCAGCCAGAATCAGATACTGATCCGGTGCTGTCAGATAGAGGTTCTCGCTCTGATACGGATTTTCAAGTCTTTGGAATTTGCTGTCGCCGCCTGCCTTGGTAATGCCGTAGGTGATCTTACCGTCAGCGTCCTTCGGCAGTGCGTCCAGCTTCAGCCGATAGCCAGCCAGATACCGCTCGCCGCCGATCTCCACAAATGTGGGAACATTTTCGAAATGATAGTCCCCGTTGCTGTCGGTGTTTACAGTTGCAGTGTAATTTTGCTGTGCTGTCGGCAGCCATGTGGCGCCGTCCCAGTAATACTGCTCCAGCGTCATCGACAAGCCTTCCATGCCAGCTTCTTCCGCCGCCATGCCGCCGTCATAATCGGCATCATTCCAGATTCGTCCGCTGACAGACGTTGTCTGGAACGCCCGAACGCCGCCATGGTACTCGTTCTTGCTGTCACGGCTTTCTGTGATGTCGTAGATCGTATCCGTATTCGGAACTGCACTGTAAGTACGGTCGTAATACGTGTTGTACTGCGGTGTGTTTCCGGTATGTTCTCCGGTAAACGGCTGTGCCTCTGCTGCAACAATCAGATATTCCTGCTCGCCCATGAGAGTGAGTTCGCCGTTCTTCCAGTGCAGCTTGTTGTCGTTGGCAAGTACAGTAACTGCATTGCCGTCCGGCAGTGCATCTAAGTGCAGCTGATAGCCTGCCAGATAGCGCTTGCCATCGACTTCCGCATAAGTGGGAATGCCTTCAAAATGATACAGACCGTTGCTGTTGGTCACTGCGGTCTTAGTCGCCGTAGTCTTTTTCCAAGTCGTTCCGTCCAGATAATACTGATACAGTGTCAAATGGAGATCGCCGCAGCCGCTTTCGCTCAAATCCATTGTGCCGTCATAATTGAGGTCGTTCCAGATTCGTCCGTCCATTGCCGCAGTCTGTATGGATTTCAGTCCGCCGTTGTATACGCCGTCAGAATCTCTTGCGGTAACAATATCATAATCGACATTGTCGTACTTCCGCACGTAGTATTCGTGGAATCCTGACTCCTTGCTTCCGGGTGCACCGTGAACAGCCTTCTTTGCCAGCAAGATATACTCGTCCGGCTGGTTGAAGTCCACGGTCTGATCTGCATTCGTTTCCTGAGATGCTGCCAGCAGGTCACTGTTGATGCAACTTCCTGTGGGATCCAGCACCTGATACTTTGTCACAGCATAACCGTCCGGCACCGCATTCAGCCGCAGACGATAGCCTGCCAGATACATCTTTCCGTCAACCGTTACAAACGTCGGCTGCTTGGAGAACTGATATACTCCTGTGTTTGCCGCAGTCTTTGCGGAGAGTGTCTGATGCAGCTTCCAGCTTCCGGCATCGTCCAGATAATACTGATCCAGATAGACCGTCTGCTGTGTCGCCATTGCCGTTTCACCGGTTTCCTGCAAGCCGCTGTAATTCTTGTCGAACCAAACCACGCCCTGAATCTTTCCGGTTTCGAACGCTTTCAGACCGCCGTTATAAATGTCAGTCACGTCTGCATTCAATATGGAATCGTATTCCTTGTTTGTGACAGCATCAGTCAGATTATAGGGAGCGTTACCTTGTGCCGGCTGTGCTGTCAGGAAGTAATCTCCATTGTCCGGTGCAGTCAGATAATTCGTTTCTGCGATCCAGTCGCTGTCTGTTTTCGTGTCATCTGTTGCCTGACGATACCGTGTCACCGCATATCCCGCCGGCACAGCCGCACGAATGCGGTAATATGCCAGCTGATCTGTGCCGTCAACCACAAAGTGGGTCGGCACCTTGGCAAACTGATATACGCCTTTGGCATCAGTTTTCACAGTCATGTCATTGTTCATGTGAACAAACTGCTTTACGGCAGCATCATAGCGATACTGTTCCAGAGTGACAGAAACGCCGCTCTTGCCCTTTTCACCGCTGTTCAAAATGCCGTTGTAATCCGTATCTTCCCAGATCCTGCCCGTTACTGCCGCAATGTTGCGTTTTTTCAGACCGGCATTCAGATTTTCATAATCTCTTGCTGTTACCAGATCATAGTACTTCTGCTGTGCAGTATTCGGCGTGTCAATATTTTTGATGTTCATGTCGCAGACATATGCCCAGTTGTAATCCGTATACGGTTCTGCATCGTTGGACTGTGTGCCTGCCTTTGCCTCCCGTGCCGGAATCAGCATTTCGTGATTGCCTTGCAGCACAGTAACCGGCAGGTCACCTGTCCGCTGGCTGTCCTCGACACCATCGGCATCGGTCACATACAGTTTGCTGTAAACCTTTGACGGATCTGCATCGTTCCAGTACTTTGTTGCCGCATAATCTTTCGGCATTGTTTTCAGAACAACCTGATAGCCTGCCAGATACCTTACGCCGTCCTTTTCCACATAGGTGGGAAGATTGCTGAACGTGTAGGTTCCGTCTGTTTTGGTTTCGTGTGTCCGGAATGCTGCATTTTCCAGCACCCATTCGCCGCCGCGATAGAAATACTGCTGTAAGTGCACAACTGCCGGATTCTTGCTGTTATGATATGCTGCTTCGCCGTCGTCCTGAATACCATTATAGTTGGTATCCTCCCAGACCACGCCGCTGACAGAGGCGGTTTCAAATGCTTTCAGACCGCCGTCATAGCCGTCATAATCCTTTGCCTTGATGTAATCGTAGGCATAATCATGATTTTTGTTGTGCACTGCTGCATCATCATAGAGAATGTACGGTTCAAAATAGGTGTTTCCGTCAATGCCTGCTTCTGTTTCCGGCTGGGACTTCTTTGCAGTGATGAAATAATCACCGTCAACCGGAGAGGTCAGATAAGACGCAATGTCATAATCTGCATTGCCTGCTCCGTGCTGTCCGTTCTGCGAGATCAGGTGGCTGTCGATCACTTGGGTTTCCGCATCGCCGTTCTGCCGATAGCGGGTAACAGCATAGTTTTCCATGCCGCTGGGCAACGACAGCAGCTTCAGACGATAATGTGCCAGCACCTTTTCCCCATTGATTTCCGCATATGTGGAAACATCGGAGAATGTGTACTTGCCGTCTGCATCAGTTTTCACAGTACGGTTTCCGCTTGTTACCGGAACATATTTGCCGTTTTGCAGCACATACTGCTCCAGCTGGATTTCTGCGTTGGCAATTCCCTTTTCGTAGAATTGTGTCGTGCCGTCCGCATCGGTCACGGTATTGCGGATACCGTCATAGTCGAATGCCTCCTGATATTCTCCGGCTGCATTTTTACCGTTGTCCTCCCACAGATAGCCGGTTACTTCAGAAGTCTGAATCTCCGTAAAGCCGCCGCTGTAATCCAGCAGACGCTGTGCTTCGCCGGTATCATAATGGGTGTTCTTATAGGCAATGACATTGCTGTTCTGGTTTGTCGTTTCTCCGGCAATAATAATGATGTCGTCTTTTTTATCATAGTTGTGATACGTTGCTGTGATATTGCCGTTTTCGCCATACTCGAACCAGTCATCGCCAATGAGATAATACTGCATATTACCGGTATATTGCAGGTCACTGTTTTCCGTAGAACGGCTGTTCGGATACTGCTTATACTTGGTGATCGCATACTTCTGGTACAGATCTGCATTCTTAGCCGGATCGACATACAGCCGATAACCAGCAAGATATTCCCTGCCGTCCTTTTCGTAGTAACTGGAAACATTCTGGAATACATAAGAACCGGATTCTGAGGTTTTGATGTCCCGGTCCCCGCCGGTAATGGCTACCCATTTTCCGGTATCGCCGTCATAGTAGAACGGCTGCAAGGTCACGGTCACACCCTCGATACCCTTTTCAAAGGTATCCCGAATGCCGTTATAGTTTTCGTCGTCCCAGATCCACTGTCCGATAAATCCACGGGAGCCGTTCACAAATCCCAGAGAAATGCTTCTGTTGATCTGGAAGGTCTGACCGTCATTTTCATACAGCGGCTTCTGGTTTTTGTCGTAAGGCACACCGGTCAGGAACGGCCGTGTGCGGAAATTGTTCACCGCCTTGGTCAGATCGTTATCATCTGATGTTTCCAGCGGATCGTTGTGCAGAACAAACGGCGAAGGCTTATACGGGATAACAGAACTGCCCTCATATTTTGCCACTGCCACATAGTTCTGGTTCGGATACAGACGGAACTGATAATAGCCTTTATCACTGGTGCGGACGACTGCCGGATTTCCGTCACCGTCTACCGCAATTTCCGATGCGATGTTGCCGTCTGCATCGACTTCGTGCATTTCCACCGTCACATCTTTCAGCTTCTGTTCGGCTTCCTGCATGATGCCGTCGCTTTCGATGGTGCCGTTGTTGTCTGTTTCATCGACCCATGCCCAGCCGCCGTAAGTGTATCCTCTGGAAACACCCAGCATATAGGAAGTCATGGCGGTGTCATATGCCTGATGCTTTGTCAGATCTTCTTCCACCGCATCTACATGAATCGGTGCCGTCTGTACGATCAGCTGTCCGGACGAAGCCTTTGTGTTGGCAATTTCGTTGGCAACTGCCGTTTGGTCATCTTCTGTTCGAATGCCGGTATAGACGACCTTTCCGTCACGGTATACTTTCAGTGCTGTGCCAGTCTGTCCCAGTTCCCGTGTTGTAACCGAGTACTGATCGTATCCCTGCGGCAGTGTATACCGCAGCCGGTAATCTCCCGGTGTCAGATTCGACAGCATGAAATAGCCCTGATTTCCGTAATAGTCGCTTTCGGTGGTATAAGTCACCGGTCCGTCAAACGTATACTGATAGGAATTGGTGTTGTTTTCTACAATGGTTTTCGGCTGACCAGTTTCCTCGTCAATGACAACATAACGTGTCTTTTCCGGATTCGGGTTGCTGTCAGGATCCGGATCGGCAATCACTGCCTCACCGTTGACGTTGACGGAATAACCCTTCTTTGTCAGCAGTTCCACCTTTACGCCATTGATACCCGGATCGTCCGGCTTTCCGTCAAAGTCAATATCGGTCGTCCATTTGCCGGTAGGCAGCAACCGTCCGTTGGCAGACATCTCATATTCTGCTTCGTTACACTGAGCGTCATAGTTGAGGTCGCTCCAGACATAGCTGCCGATATAGCCCTTTCCGCTGGGTGCAGAAATATAGGCACCGGCCTGTGTATTTTCAAAGACCTGATAGTTCTTGCCGATCGCACTTGCAGAATCATAGCCGGAAGCAAAGGTGTTCCATTGTGTCACACCTTCTACCTGCTTGCGAATACTCTCCGCAGTTGCTGCACTTTCGTTCTCGCCTTCCGCTGCCGGTGTGCCGACATATTTCGGCAGATTCAGCGGCGCATGCATCTCGTAGTAAAGTTCCAGACGGTTCTTTTTGTTCAGTCTGGTGTCGGCATTGTTCATTTGTGCCCAGATTGCACGAATGCCGCGCACCAGCTTTTCATATTCTGCGTCAGAAATCTTGCCGTTTTTGTGGTCTGCTATCAGGTCAGACAACTTGACAAAACATGAATCCTTTCCGTTTACATCCTGATACAGATTCCGGTAGAAATTGTTTTTCTCGGTATCCATCAGATCATCTGCCGGCTTCGGGAGGATGCTGACATCCTGCAGCACATAGCTGCCGTTCTTCTTGATGATCGGTCCGACCCAGACGGTGTACATAGATGGATTCAGATTAACTGTACCACTGGAGGAAACCTGTTTCAACTGAACAGAATCCGGAATCAGATAGCCGTTCCATTTCGAGTTACGTTTAGCTTCCGAATCTGTTGCCTTGGTGTCATCCACATACGGCAGTACATCATAGAACAGCAGCGTCTTATACTCGGTATCCGAATCTGAGCTGTTCTGCATGGAAATGGAGTAAGAGTAATTGCCGCCCTCCTGTACCCGAACCGGAATTGCCGCCTTTACGGAATCCAGATCGGAAGTGGCTGTTTTCATTTGTGTGACATTATCGATCGAAAGCAGGGTGATTGCCTGTGATGTGATCGTCAGTGTCATATCGCCGCTGCTTTTGTTGTCGTTGACATCATGGCTGTCTACTTCATAGGCAACGATCTTGACTTTTCCCTGCTTGTCCGGAATATACGGCCGGAAAGAACCGTTTTTAAAACCATATGCCTTTGCCTGCATCAGTTCCGCAGAAACGATGTTACTGTTGCTGATGTCCAGCGGCACCATGAGTTCTACCACAATACGCTGTCCCGGCTCCAGAGTTCCGGAGAACTTGAAGTTGACGATCTTCCGGTTCAGTACATTGGTGGAGATCGGTTTTGTCACAAAGTAGGGGTTGGGGTTCTTCTGCGTGTCCATAGCGACTTCGGTGTTTGTCGCGTCTGCATACGGGAGTTCTTCCAAGTCTACGTCTGCCAGTGAAACATCACCGTTGTCTTTCAGGGAAACAAATTCACCCTTTTCGTTTTCAATATGCCATGTCCACTGCGGTATCACATCGTCCAAATTCTTCGCAGGCGTTACCACTTGATTGTCGCTGTTCTTTTCCGCAGTGCTGGTGTAGTGATCGCCGACGAAATAGCCGTCAATGCTGCCGTTGGAATCGTCCTGATACTGCACATACTGGAATGCGTCCGCAGAGAGCGATTCCAGATACGGCAGTGCCAGAGAAACCGTAGGATCAGACAGCTTGTCTGCCTCTGCATTTTGCCGGTTATACGTACTTGTGTTCAGCAGTCCCTGACTAAGATTCTTATAAGTCACTGTATATTTCAGCATCTTGCCGGTGCCGCTGGAAATACCGCTGGTGTTGGGATCCCATTTGTATTCCTTGTTTGCAGCACCGCTGAAATACTTGGCATCAATATCGATACCCAGCCACGGCAGCTGCGGATCCAGATAGAAGCCCACTCTGGACTCATCACCGGAAACCGCATACTTGAAGTCATCGCTACGCAGGATCACGCTGGCGAAATGGTTGTTGTGTACAGAATTGGAGATAGACGGGTCATTCGGTGCAGTGGTAAATGCCACATGGGGGCTGTTTTCCTTGATGCTTTCGCTCAGGGGTTCCAGACCATAGTGATACTTGTCCACATCGTTGCGGTCCTGTCTGCCCTCTGTGGTGTCGTCTGCATCTGCATTCACATACAATCCCTTCGGCACCGGAAAATATCGGGGTGCCTCTGCGTTGGTCAGCCGGACCTGAGTTCCGGAAATCGTTTCCGTAAAGCCCTCTGTCCGAATCACCCAACGCACCTGACGAATCGATTTGTGCAAATTGATGCTGCCGCTTGTGATCTGCGGCTTCAGCGTTTCGTTGGTGCTGTCAAAATGCAGGTTGCCGGCTTCCAGTGAAATCGTCTGGTTTGCGTCCAGTGCATAGCCCTGTTCTTCGCCGATGCGTACCCACCAACTGGTTCCCTTGCCGCTGTTGGCACAGGCATTTGAATAAATGCCGTCGTCCTGCTCCGTTTCCGGTGCAAGGAATGCTTCTTCATTGGCAGGGTCCGTGCTGATCAGCACATACGGATACACTTTCAGGTGCTTTTCCAGAATGTCATGAACCAGCTGCTGGTCTGCGGCATACTCGGTTTCCAGTGCATCTGCTGACGGAATCGCCCAGTTACCGGTAGAAATTTCCGTTACATTCGGATAAACCAGCTCTGAAACGTGAGGCAGCACGCCCGGTTTGTTGACCGGTGCCACCTTTGTGGTACCACGCAGCGTTGCGTAGTTTGCCAGATTGTAGTTGACCACGAATTCGTTTACCGATGCGGTATCGTTAGACACCTGATCGACATAGCTGACAGTTTTATAAACCTGCTTAATATGCGGGTCTTCCGCAATGACAATAGAGGAGTTCGGGTCGTTGACACGCACACGCTCATAGTTCAGATCTGCACGCACCGTGGTTTTCGGTGCAGTAACAGCAACTTTCGCAGAAGAAGCGGTCAGATAGATCTCACCCGGCACAACGCCGTCAAAAGGTTCGATCTCCGGAATGGCATTGTTCTTTGTACTATTGGTATCCTTCACCCGCACCGCATTTTGCAGCCGCATGCCCTCCATAGTCTGTCCGGTGAAGTTGAAATCATAGGTATCATATACAATGTCACTTGCCGGCACTTCCTGCCGCTGTTTCTTTTCATAGACGATATTGCCGTAGTCGTTGTAGACATAGCCGTTCTTGTCCTGCTTCGGCATCAGGCAGCCGCCGCGGGTGTAGTACTTGCCGTCTGCATCACGTTCTGCAAACAGACCGTCCTTTGTAATGGCGAACTTGCCGTCTGTCTGTTCGAACGTTGCATAGACCTTGGCATAATAATCCTCCCAGCTGCTGTCCGTATCCGCCGGCAGTTCCAGATTGTCGATGCGTGTCTTGATCTTAAAGTTCAGCGTGCCATTGAAATAGCCCGCCGGATGACAGCCTGCCACATAGGTGTTGTCATTTGTGCAGTCGAAGCCGTCATCTTTCGGCGTAGTGATCTCGAATACCAGCGTTTCACCGCCACGCTTTGTGGCAGAATCTGCCCGTGTCAGTCCGTCCGCCGGATTTTCTGCTGGTGCAACTGCTCCGGCAAAGTACCGCTGTGTCAGCTCAATGCCCCAGCCGGCAGCCTTTGCCTCTGCCATGGTAAATGTCTGCTTTTTCCCCGACTTATCGGTGTATTCCAGATAGTAGTCGTCCAGCAGATCGTCCTCGTCCCAGTACCGTACATTTTCCGGCAGCTGGAATGTGACAACCATTTTAGCGTGGAAGATGCTTCCGCGATAACGATAATCTGCCTCCGACTGGCTGGAAACCTTGGCACTGTACCAGAGAATATCACTGTAGTCAAAGTTTTCCCCGTTGTTCTGATACTGCTGACGGGTTTTCACTTCGTCCAGATCTTCCTTGTTTCCGGCAAAGCCCTTTTCGCCTTCTTCGGTCTTTTCAGCAGCTACCATGTTCTCCGCCTTTAAAGACGGAGTCTGCGTGCGGATCTTCAGCGTATTCACAACGCCGGAATCCTGCATCACATTGGCAGAAGTAATATCCTGGAAAAGCATATCACTGCTGTTGTCACGCAGTGTCACATCGCGGTTCAGTGCAGAACGAATTTCCTCCGACAGCGGCTTGTCCTTTCGGTACTCGTCCATTTCCATGGAATCGCTCTCGGCGTACCGGCTCATGCTGCCCAGCATATAGGTACCTTTTTCGTACTTATGGGTCAGCAGAACGTAAGGATCCGGATTGGTGGTCGAAAGTCCGTCATTGTCTGTATCCGGACGCATTGGCAGCGTATCCTGAGAGGAATCATAGTACACTCTCTCGCTGTAGTATTGCATCAGTACTTCCGTATCGGTTGCTGCAACTGCGTCCTTTCGCTTGTCTGCACTCCGGTAATCATACGTATCATAAGCGTTTACAGCTGCTCTCAGATTTACCGGCGAGCATACCTTGTATGGATTTCCGGAAATGTCGTTGTCCGTGATAAACTGGTACGCGTTCACTCTGCTGGAAACATAGGAATAATTGTTCAGATAGTTTTTCAGCAGGTCTTCGTCTTCCACGCCGTTGATCACATCGTCCGGCTCTGCATAAGTAAAGGTCTTGATGCAGAAATTGTACAGACTGCCATTCCGAATCGCAGCGTCCTTTTCCCGCTTTTCTGCCAGTTCCGCTGCGGTCATTGCCTTTTCGGTATCGTTTTCCTCCTTGGCAAAGATCTGCACCACATAACGCTTGGTAGACGCATCATAATAGACCTCGGTATCATAGAGTGCCTTCTGATTTGCCAGATTGGTAGTGGCATCTTTGTCGTACAGTTCCCAGTTCAGGGGCTTGTCATTCTTGGTGTTGTCCGTGGTATAACGGGAGCCGTCTGCCGCAACCGGAACAATGCCATAGGGCAGAATGTTCGTGATGACTGGCAGAGAAAGCGAACCCTTTTGCCCGCCGTCTGTGCCATAGCTGTGCAGCGTCTTTTCATGGTTATAGCCGCGTATGCCGACACTGCCGCTGTAGCCGTACTGGTCCCAGTAATAATTGTTCTCCACATGAACATTGATCCAGTTGACTTCACCCTGTGTTTCGGTGTAGTACTGCTCCACATTTTTGCCGTACATCTCGGTTTCATTGCTGCCGATCGTTTCGCTGATGGTTGTCCAGCTGCGTACCAGAGGTTTCCGCAGCACGGCTCTGGTGCCGGTTTCCGCGTAGAACATGGTCTTACCGCTGCTGTAACGGTCGATGCTGTCATTGCTGGTAAAGCGATAGCCGCTGCCGTCTGCTACGACTTCCTTGTTCTGGATATTGTAACCGTTGACAGAGGGCATATTCGGAGAAGATGCCAGGTATTTCAGGCTTCCAAGCTGCCCGTCACCGGTATAGCCGTACCAATACAGCGGACTCCAGAGATAGTCCATGCCGTACAGCTGGTTGTGCTTTGTCAGCACCTTGGTGGAACCGTCCCAGTGGTCGATGTCATAGATCTGGTAATACAGGTGATTCTGGCTGCCCTCTGCCACATAGGGCTGTGTGAGCACACGGTCATACCAGGTGCCGCTTGCCGTATTGGTGTATACTCTTGCCGGAAGCGTTACCCGTGTGATATACCCAAAATCACTGCCTCTGCCATACCACTTTTTCAGCGGCTGCTTTACTGTGATCTTTACCACATACGGTGTATACTCGTCTGCGGTATAGTATCCGTCAGCACCGTCTGTGAGATCTGCATTCTGTGCCGCGTCCCGCATTGCCTTCGGTGCCAGATACTGCGGATTTTTGTCTCCCGGTTTCTGAATGATTTCTGCGGTGACATTTGCAGCATCGATCTGAGCGAATGTATTTGCCTTCGTGTCGCCGGTGTTGGCATAAGCCAGTATCTGAGAAACGTCCAGACTGCCGTCCGCGTTCATCACCGGCTTCATGCCATAGGCATAGGTATACAGGAATGTCACACCGTCCAGATCCCAGTCACCGTAGTTATACGCCTGAAGCTGTACCTTGACATCTTCATCATATTCCAGTGCAGCTGCACCAGACCGGTCTGTTACTGTGTGTACACTATTATAATAGGTGTCTAATCCTTCCCAGTCCGAATATGTTCCAAAATACGGGGAATTCGGATCGCAAAGCACATTTTCCGTGTGGTCGCCGTTCGTCTTTTCATATTGGATATTGCTGGTTACAAATTCCGAACTGGTGGCAAGCCATGCCTTTTGCAGGTGCAGGCGTGTTTCACTCCACACAACAGGTGTATCCTTTGCCGAATCCAGATCTGCCCAGTCTACATGATTCTTGTTCCGCTTGCCCATTGCCAGCTGGAACCAATCTCGGTTTGCACCGCCTGCCATGTACTTCACGGTCTGGGGCAGCTGCTGGAGCTGGTCAGCCGTTTCGATCGTGGAATTGGCAGTATATTTCACCGTCTGCATATTCTTTGCAGTCTGTGAATCCTCGTCCAACAGCGTGTTGTTCTGTCCGCTGATGCTGCCGCTTGTGGTGGAAGAACCCGGAATGTGGGTAATGGTCTGATCCAAAAATTCCCACATATCCACCTGTGTATTCTTATCCGCACTGAAGCCAATATCGTGCATCAGATAGTCCATATCCATCTGGATACTGCTGTTCTGCACCTGCTTGAAATTACTCCAGACGTTTCCGGTATCAGAGAATCCGCCGGTCAGCATCGGATAAAGATTGCCGTTCGTAGAGGAACTATAATAATTATGATAAATACTGTTCTGATAATACTCACCAATGCGGGGGAAATATGCCGGGTGCAGTCCGTCACCGCCTGCAACAGATGCGGCGGTATCGTCTGCATAGGTGGACGCAGTGTACACCATAGGCAGGTCTTCTTCCCGAATGGTTGCTGAGTAGCAGAACTCGATCTGTTCTCCCGGCTGCAAAACGAAGTCCGCATCGGGAGCATCTTTGTAACGCAGCCGCAGTTCGTATACTGTAAAAGAAATCTGATATGTGGAGTTTTCGTCCGGTTTCAAATCTGCAAATGCCTTTTGTGTTGCATTTTTAGAATTGAACCCGTCTGTATAGGTCATCTTTCCGCCGTAGTCATACCCATTTTGTGCGGTTTTGGCTGCCAGATACAATTCTATATTGCTCAGATCTTTCTCGCTGCCGTCCGCATTCAGCAAACGCAAATGGAAATTGGGTATGCTGTCGCCGACCCCATACGAATCGTACAAAGTCTTGGCAAAATATTCCGGTACCTTATCATAGATCACCGGATTGATGAGCCTGCCCTCCTCACCTGCCTGTTTTCCGCTGCTCAGTGCGGCCAGGTTGTTTTTCAGTGTTACCTTCTGCCAGATCGTGTCTTTCGGACGATAGCTTGTTTTCTGTGCTTTCTTTTCCTCATACACTGCCGCAGCATCGCTCTCGGAAGAAAATGTCTGGGTGTGGAATGATGCAATGGGGTTTTCCCGATAAACCTTAGGATTCAGGACTTTGGTGTCTGTCAGGTATGCCGTGTGCTCTGTCGGTGTTTTGGCAGATGCCACACTGCTGCCGCTTTCAGTCACCGTCACTGCATTTTCGTTTTCACTGTGAATGTGCTCATAGGTGTTGGTGGCTGTGAAATACTGGGTATAGGTATCTGCTCTCACGCCTGTGCCGTCTGTGACATCCTGGTATCTGCCGACACCGGTCAGTGTCACATTTTGCAGAGCCGCTTTTGCCTTGGAAGTACCACTGTACGCAGTGGTCGTATCAAAGCCCTTGAGATCGTAGTACACCCAGCGAACGCCCACAACATTCGGCAGGTCGGCGGCTGTCATTTTCGCAGTTGCGACTTGATCGGTGGTGCGGGAAGCATCGTAGTCGTAAGACTTCCATGTCACCTCTACACCGTTTTCGTTCGTCCGGAATGCAATGTTTTCGTCTTCTGCAAACCGCGGATCTGTAATCGGCTCTGCAACGGCATAGAGCACTTCCACTCTGCCGAACTTGTCTGCTTCTTCTGAAACCGTATAAGGGCTTGTCAGCTCGAAGCCGCGGTAGAACATATCGCCGCTGTCCTTGGAACGCTTTTCCAGGAAAGAAACGTCTACCGTGTAGGTATCGCAATGGTGACCGGTTTCATTGTACAGGTCGCTGACTGTCAGCACGGCACCCTTTCCGTCGTAATTCTGCTTGATGTTGTTTACCTGATAGGAAAGCGTTACCGGTGCAGCAGACTGATAGGTCAGTTCGTTCTGCACGTGTGCATAATACTGTGTCTGCTTGTCTGCATCAGCCTTGGTATACCGGTAGTAATAAGACAAGCCTGCACGGTCGGTCGTCGTCTTGTTCCAGTAGTATCTTCTGTCTGCATTCGGCAGATGTGTTGAACTGGTGGTATCATAGATCGCATACTGCGGATAGCCGTGCTTGGGGGCAGCATGAATTTTGAGATCCGGTGTGCCGACAGTGACAGCATCATAGCTGCCGCCGTTTTCCGTCAGCTGTGTGGTCACACGCAGGTAAACTGTCTCGCCCGGCTTGATCTGGTCATCGGATTTTGCACCCTTGCCCAGTTCTGCCACCAGCCGCCGGTATGCAGTTTCTGCCGGCTCTGCTTCTGCTTCTGCTGCTGCAAGCAGGGCATACTTGACACCCTGTGCCGCTTCGATCGTCGTGCCGCCGTCTGACAGAGCAGCGTGAATATCCGCAGCCGGAATATTCTCCGCGGCATCTTCCGTTGTCAGCACTTTTCCGTCTGCATCTACAACGTCCCAGCGAACGATTCGCTGTCCCTTTGGAACAGAGAAGTCCACTGTGGTATGTTCCAGCGGAATCAGTGCATTGTTCGGCGTGTTCACCCGAATGGTATACTCTACATAATCATACGGCATCAGGTGCAGATAGTCCACCTCATCGATGTTTTCGGTCTTGGAATCCTGATCGTACATCTTTGTGCGGGTGACTTCTGTGTTCAGCATACCCGTCAGATTCTTGACTGTATAGTCTGCCTCTTTCTTGCTGCCCTTTGCAGAACCGTCCGTATTCTTATAAATATAGGTATTGGCATTGGGGTCAATGGAGGTAAAGACTGCCGAAAGCTGGTTGGTGGTTATCTGCTCCGAATAGCTGTTGGGATCCTTTCCAAAGGTCGGTGTGGAATTGGCATTCCACTCGTCACCGGTGAAATCGTTTGGTGTCCGGTCGACATAAACGCCGTCATACAGGAATGCACTGGTGTTCTTGGTATGATCCGCCGACAGGTATTCCCCGTCACACAGCACAGTACTGCTGTCATTTCGGTCTGCCTTTTTCGCCTTGAAGTCCAGCTGGAAGCTGTTGACATATGCTTTGACATAGGTTTTCTGATTAGTCGTATTGGTATAGGTTCCGAGGACGCCGGAATCTGCCTGATACAGCTGCCGCAGAATCTGTTCCACATCAATGGTATAGACTTCCTCGCCCTGTACGGTTTCCGTTGTGCTGACATGCACCACATAGATGCCGTCTGCCATGCCGTCTACGCCGGAGCCTTTTACCACGTTCACCGGAACGTTCGTGCTGCCCACTTGGAGTGTCAGATTTGCCACGCCGAACCAGTTGTCGTCCAAAAGGAATTTCGGCAGGTAGATATGCTCCAGCCGGTAGCGGCTGTCCATGGTGTTGGTGGTAGCCGCACTGTCAATACGTGCAGCCGCCTCCTGCCCGGTCGCATTCTGCTTGTCCTGATTGAACAGCTTCACGCGGAACAAGCCGCGGTTCGGTGTGTTGTTGTCGCTCTGGCTGTAATCATAGTACAGCTTTTCCGATACGCTGCCATTCTCCGTTTGCAGCTGATACCCTGCCCGAAAATCGATCAGGTAGCCCATGATTATCGCATTGTCCGACTGCTTGTAGATTTCCTTGTTCGGTTCATAATCTGTGGAAACACTGGTTTGAGCAGTGTTCGTTCCGTACCTGTCATCGTCTGTCTTGTTGATCGCATACGGCTTGCCCTGCACCAGAATATCCCATGTATTGGTGTTGTGATAATCTGCCTTTTCCTTGTCGGTCAGTTCCGCAGAATAATCCCCTGTACCCGGAATATCATACATGGTCATGCTGTAGTCTGTCACAAAAGTATCTTCGCCCAGAACCACAACATATTTTCCGCCGTCCTTTTTTACGGTATAGGTCGGTTCGATCTGCGGCTGGTTTGCTCCGGTGTCCGCATCGTCTGCGTTTCCCTCGGTGCTGCCGCCTGCATTGTCCCCGTTATCTGTGTTGTCCTGCTGTTTCGGTGTGTACTCGAAATAAATGTTCCAGTCATCGGTTTCGCCGTACATCTGTTTCAGTTCAGACACCGGAACAGAAATGGTCTGTGCCGTTCCGACAACGTCATTGTTCGTGTTCTTCGCATTTATGGTGAACACAATGTTGTCGTCATCTCGGAAATACTGATAGATCTCTTTCTTGATCTGAAGTCCGGTAGTCAGAAAGCCCTTGTATTCGTAGTCATCATCAGGGCGAATCTGCGGCAGGCTGTCGGACAGCACAACCTTGTCCGTGAAGGACAGCTTATTCACCCAGTCATACTGATCGGTACGGGAGTACGGGCTGTTCATTACCCAATGGTAAACATTGTTATTCGGTGCAACGCGACCTACACCGTCCCAAGTCGGGTTGACGCAAGATGTGGGAATAGTGCTTTCTTTGGTGTTGCCCTTCCGATAAAAACGGATCGCGAAACTGTTGTCCTTTCCGAATTCTGCATTGCGGTTTTCCGCTGTAGCGGGGGTTTCACCGACACCCTTTTGCACATTGTCCTCATCGTTGACGATATGCACACGTGTGCTGGACTGCAAATGCTTTGCAGTATAGTCGAATATCTCATAGGTCCAATAGTGTCCACAACGATAATAATCATAGTGACTGGTCCAGGCATAATACTTGTCTGTGAAGGACCAATCCGACTTTTCCTTGTCCGCACCGGAGTCTGTCCGCACCTTACTTCTGCCATTGGTGGTTTTGCCCACAGTCACATCCGCATGTGCTGTAGCAACCGCCTCATTCATGCGGTAGAAACGTCCGGTAACTTCAAACATTCCCTGTGTGGAGGAATTCGTCTGGTCATACCATGTGCCGTAGTCCGGCGACTTTGCCGTTTTGCCGTCATTGTTGACAGTCTGATACCGGTTGATGTCAATGGTCACAACGACCTGTGTCACCGGATTTTCCGGCTTCTTTCCGTTATAGCTCTCCGGCTTCTTATAATAGTTGGCATCGTCCGCGGAGAACATGTCCGCATCGCTGCCCAGTAGATTCAGCCGTGCAAAGCTTCCGTCTGCATTGCTCTCGTTGGCTTCATAGAGAATTTCCTGTCCGGAACGGGTACGCTTGGTGCCGTCTGCATAGATCGCTGTAACCGACTGAACATAGTCCTTGGCACGAGGATCAATTTTCAGATAGTACGCATCGAATGTGTTCGACGGCAGGTCTAATGTAATATCCACAGTGGCAGCCGTATTCAAAGATGCATTGCGCACATAGTCATACGACTGGTGTTCCTGTCCGGCAAGGGTCGGCTTTGCCTTTGGCAGGTTGTTTCCTGTATTCAGATACTGGCGGAAGTCCACCGCAAAAGAACCGATGGATTTATAGCCGATCTCCAACTCGGAGTTATCCGCACTATCTCCCCACTTCTCTTTTTCAGAGAACAGATAACCGTCTGCGCCGTGTATATGCTTATCGCTTCTCCAGGAGCAAGTCGTCATATTTTCTGTGGGCTGGGCATACTTCTTTCGCAAATGTTCCACGGCACTGGCTGCTGCGGTGTACTTCTTATCTCCGGCACTGGCATCTTTATAGAATGCCATAACAGTGGTGTCGAAATACATCTTGGAAACATAGATCGCCGTGGTGTCTTTCTTCGTTACAATATACTTGTCCTTATCGTATGCTTCTGTGATATAGCCCTTGGATTCCCGAAAGCCGTCCAGATAGTTATGTGTATCTACTTCCAGCGTATCGGTCTTTCCGAACAGCGAATCGTCATAGCCGTCAAATTCAATATACCGCTTTTCCGATGCGGATTTGTCCACCAGCTTTACCAGTCTGCCGTTCAGTTCCACCTGTGTCAGGTTCTCGATGCCGAACGCCGGGAACAGCCGCGTGTCTGTATCTCTGGTAAATGTCAGTGCACCGTCTGTATATGTATAAATGGTATCCGGTGCATCTTTCGTATAAAAACCGGTAACCTTTCCGGCTTCGTCTGTTTTCGGCAGCAGGGTTACGGTTTTCTCCTGATCGTCCACATCTTTACCAGTCAGAATGATATTGTCAAATTTGCCGAACTGATCGATCAGATCCTGATAAATTCGCAGTTCCGTAGTATGGAAACCAGTTCGTGCTTCTCCCTGCTTTTCATAGGGAACCTTGGCAATGATTTGGGTATCGTCCAGTACCGAGATGGTTTCATTGGCAAATTCCGCACGCAGCAGAAAGTCACGGTCATACGGCACGCCAAAAATGGTTTCATTTCCGTCCGTGTTGCCCGATGCCGCACGTGTGGATTCTTTCTGATCGTTATAGTAAATATGGGTGTTGACGCTGAGTCCCGGGCGGTCTACATGGAATGCCACAGATGCGAACTTTGCCTGATCCTGCATCAGTTCATGCTGCGGTGTCACCGTCATTTTCGCAGTCAGGTCATCAAACCAGTCACTTGTGCCGTAAATACGCAGTTCCGGTGCATTGCCCTGCTCCGCAGAAAGGTCGCGTTCCAGATCGGCATAGGCGATTTCGATATTTGCAAGGTATACGCCCTGTGCTTTCCAATCGGACAGGTCTACTTCCAGTTCCCCTGCCGCATTCTTATGCTTTTCCAGTTCTTCCAGAGAAATGGTCTTTACCTGTGCAGGACCGGAAACACCGTCCGGCAGGAATGCTGTCAGCTTAATGCTTTCGATTTTGCCGCTCTTGGCATAGTTGGAGGAAATCGTCACCTTGTCCGACAGATAGCCCTTTACGATTTTCGCATTGTCCTTTTCCGTTTTCACGCCTACGCTCTGGAGATCAACAGAAATCAGCGACTTCCCCGCCTTGGAATAGCAGTCAGAAGTTTCTTTGTTCTCCAGCAGGAAACCGTAGTACAGATCATTTGCCTTATTCGGCACTGTCAGGCTCTTGTTGCTGGTCTGGTTCGTTTCCGGACGATTGGCAGAGGGCGTAATGACAAGGTTGGTCTTTGCCACCTGCATAGTCGCCTTCGAAGCCGTCTTAGATGCCTCGTTGATGCTGCCAATTACCTCGAATCTCGCCGATGCTTTCAGATCACCGACCCAATCTGTCGAGCCGTACAGCTTCAGATTCATCTCCTTGAGATTGTCCAGATCTGTATTTCCGTAGATGCGTGAGAAAATGATCCGCACGCTCCGCAGACGCTGAATGGTATCCGGAACGGTATACGTAACATTGCCGTCTGCATCTGCGGTCAGGGCATCAGAACCGACCGTCAGACTGGGCACAATATTTGCCCCGGTGTCTGCGGTATAAGTTGTATTATCCCAGTCGAAAAGTTCAATTTTTTCGATGGCAGCCGCCCGTCCATCGCCGATGCCGTTCAGGACAATTTTTCGGGTGTCAAAGCCCTCTATGTCTTTCAGACAGTCTGTCGGTTCATTGCCGACACTGTCCATATTAACTTGCAGCAGTGCATGAGAACTGGTAGAACGGGAATTGTTGGTCAGCAGGAACTGATACCACGTCTGTTCCGTTTTGCTGCGGTTCGGCACAGCCAGTGTCGGATAAACGGGATATGCTATTCCGTTTTTATCATACCGGACAGACTGCACCGCAGAGGCTTCTGTGCCGTCCTTACGAATCGCATGTACGCTCGCTTTCAGCTCCGGCAGCACCTTGGACACGTTCAGTGTGACGGTATCCTCCACCGTCTGATCCAACGCGGTCTGGTCATGTTCGCCGAAGCTGTATGCCGTTTTCAGCACGCCATGCGGAGTGATGTCCCTTTCTGTGGTAGGCGTTCCGTGAATCTGCACATAGCAGTTCCCGTCATCTGCTGCATCGGCAAGCGGAATGCTGTCGCTGATACGCTGAAAATACACGGTCATGCCAGTGAGATAGGTCAGTGTGTTCCACGCAGACTTTGCAATTACCACGTTGCCGTTTTCATCAGTACCGTAATTCTCCAGATCGTCCAGCGTAATATCCGAATCGACCAATGTTTCTCTGTTTACCACCTTGCCGTGCAGTACGATCTTCTCGATCTTTGCCTTCTTCAGCAGGTTCTCACTGAGCAGGATTTTCGAGGCGACCAGTCCGCCGGCAGTGTAATCCTCATCGGGATACAGACCGGTGATGTCCAGTGTTGCCGGACTGATCTCGGAAATGCTGTCGTTGGAAATCACAAAACGAGCCGCCGCGGTATCGTCATTCAGGGAAACCGTCTGCGGATTGTTTTTCTGCACCAGATCACCGATCACATCTTCATAAACGCCTACGCCGGTCAGTGCCGGTTTCGCCTGTTCTGTGCGGATAACAGCATTTGCCTGTGTGACTTCTTTCGGCTCCGAAACCCACTTGCCCTCGCCGTCCTCCGATGCCGTCGGCGGCTGGTAATAGTGCACTTCGTAAGAGGTGTCGATCTTGTTGTCATATGTCCACAGGTGCGGAAATGCACCACGCATGGTAATCAAACCGTTGAACTCGGTATAGCGTGGGATCTCCTCCCGAAATACAAATTCTACCTCGTTACAGAATGTCAGACCAGTCTGGTTGGTCAGCACGTCGCCGATTTCCAGTGTCCAGTTCTTTTCTTCTGTCACGCCGGCATCGGTATCCTGTTCCAGATGCAGCCCCAGTTCGCCGGCAGTCTTATAGACTACATCGCCGTTTGCATCGGTAAAGCCAAACCGGATAAACTGGTTGATGTCTGTTCCGTCTACCTTGAACCAGTCTTTCAGCTGAATGTCCGGATAATGCACCGTGTCATTTTTCAGGCAGATCTGGATTTCCTGAAGGCCAAAATCTTCCGGCACATGGTCTGTAGAAACTGCGTTAAATACCGGGATATTACCGATACTGTGAAACCCGTCCAGATAGTATTCATCTACTGCACCGATACCCACTGTCTTGTCTGTCACTTCGTTGCCGTCTGCGTCCTTGACATACTTGTGGTGAGTAAAATTCTCCCATGTGTGCGGAGTGAATTTAGTAGAATCTGAATACTGTTTCGACCAGTGAATGTTGCTGCCGCCGCCGAATGAAATTGTTGTGGTCAGTCCGGAAGTGTTTTCAAATCCGGTGCTGCTGTTAAAGTTATTCGGATATGGGATCGCAACCATGTATTTTCTGGCAAAATAATGCTTTTCATTAGGATCACTCTGGTTCAGTTCTTCTGCTTTCTTCACAGAATACAGGGTATGGGACTTGTCCGATACTTCCTTTTGCAAAATAATCGTACCTGTACCGGAATAGCCATATGGGATAGTTTCCGCAGGGATATTCGAAAAATGTTCCAGATCCCACTGGGTTTTCCAGTCCGGTGTATCGGTGACATCATAGACCAGAATGCCGCCCGCATTGGGCTTTCCGATAAACTCATGATGCTGGTAAAAATCAGCCGAAAAATCTTTGTTCTGCGTGTCCGGATTTTCTTTTTCCCAGCAGAGAAGATCTTCGTCCAGAACGCTCCGCATCTTGTCCGCATTGTACTGTGCCTGCAATGTGATCAGATAGTTATCGATTGTACTGTCCAGTTCTTCTGAATCATTCTGCACTGTGACTTCGTACACCATGTAGTTATACTTCTGCCACATGACAGCTTGACTTTTGTCAGTGCTGGCATTATTCAGCTGCACAGTAGGAACGCTTTCAATTTTCGTGCTCCACTCCAAGTTGGAGTTGACAAATGTAACCGTACGCTGGATTTTGGTGCTGGTGTCCAGTTCATCGGTTGACCACCCGTTGCCGATCGGCGTATTGCCGGAATCATACAGCCCGTCATAGGAAAATTTCATTTCCAGTGTTGCCGCAGCATTTTCCGGAATGCTTACCGCATTGCTCGCCGTGTAAAACTGCATGTCAAACTTCGGCGTACAGTTTCCGCTAAGGGGATCATAGGCATTTTTCAGAGTGATTTTTCCGCGGACATAACTGTTGTTTTCCACTATCGCTCCGCTTGCATCATAGACTGTTGTCGCATTGCCGAAAGTGCTCTTGTCGTTCAGCTTTGCTTCCATGCCGATATACTCCCCTGTCTGCTGTTTGGCAGGAGGAATTTCCTCAAAGCTGTTCACCTGTACCAAAACGCCGTTGTCGTTCCAATACAAATACGGCAGCGTCAGTTCCAGATTCTGCCCGCGAACATAGCCTGAGGAAAAATTTGGGACAATATTCACAGTCAGCAGTGTTTGCTGCTGCTTCTGGATCATGTAGAAGCTGCCGACACCGTCATTGGTTTCCGGCGTCAGCGTTGCACCGTTTGAGGTAACGGCTCCGAAACCAACCTGAAATGTGCCAGAATTTCCCAACGCTGCTGCCGCCGCAAAAATCGTTCCCCAATTGCACGAAGTCAGCACCATTACGGCTGCCAGCATGCCATAAATGACACGCTTCCATATACTGATTTGTCGATACATTCCAATTCCTCCTGTCACGTGACACCATTATTTTTGTGTCAGTCATCTTCATAAGCCATATTCCTTAGATTTCAGCAATTTAGTTGAATAAAATGGCTAATTTTCTGCTTTGATTTTTATTTTGAATTGTGCTTTTTGCACATTTTTCTGTAGTTTTACGTTTACTTTAAGTATAACACTTTTATGTGAAATTGTCAATATCTATTGAAGAAAACCGCATTATACCAAACCGGCAGCTGTGCTTTGTGCAACATTCCCTTAAATTTCCTGTGGTAGTTGTTTCAATTTGTTTTTTCTCCCTTTGGATGCTGTTTTGAGAAGCCGCTTTTTTCCCTCCTGATATTACTAAGACAATGGAGCATGGCAAAATGGGAAGGTTGCAGATGTAAACTTTATATGAATTTTTAAAAACAGAAAAGGCAGCATACAAAACCGGTTATTTCACCGGATTGTATGCTGCTTAGGGAAAATGATTTTAAGGCAATACCGCACAAAGATTGTGCGACAGATGCGTCGTCAAATTTTTCG
>ERZ857693.1158-NODE-1158-length-35549-cov-15.049896_pt1 | contig 35549 bp, 25 predicted proteins | sample MGYA00519765_ERZ857693 | MGnify/ENA primary metagenome ERZ857693 (study PRJEB31778, sample SAMEA3449354) | human gut metagenome | biome: human gut; feature: human-associated habitat; material: faeces | place: United Kingdom | collected 2010/2012 ... | reverse complement strand
CCTTGACCCTGCAAGGGGCAATTGCCCCTTGACCCCTTCGCGCGATTGAGTTGGTCTCTCTTCCATACTCCTTCCGCGTGTTGCTTTTTGTTTTTTCCCTCCCTCATTTTTTTAACAAGGAGGTTTCCTATGCTATATCTCGGCTGCCATCTCTCCGCCAGTGCGGGCTATCTCCACATGGGGCAGGAAGCTATTTCCATCGGTGCAAACACCTTTCAATTCTTCACCCGCAACCCCCGCGGCGGCACCGCCAAGCCCCTCGACCTCTCAGACGTCGCCGCTTACCTCGACTTCGCCAGCGCCCACGGCATCGGGCAAATCGTCGCCCACGCGCCCTATACCCTCAACGGCTGCTCGGCTGACCCCGCCATCCGCGATTTCGCCCGCCGCACCATGCTCGACGACCTCCAGCGCCTTGACCACCTGCCGGGCAATCTGTATAACTTCCACCCCGGCAGCCACGTCAAGCAGGGCGTGGAAGTGGCGACGGAGCAAATTTGTGACATGCTCAACGCGATTTTGTGGCAGGATATGAAAACGACCGTCCTGCTGGAAACGATGGCGGGCAAGGGCTCGGAAGTCGGGCGGACATTCGAGGAGCTGCGCGCGATTATCGACCGCACGGAGCTGAATGACAAGCTCGGCGTGTGTCTGGACACCTGCCACGTCAGCGACGCGGGGTATGACATCGTGAATCATTTGGAGGATGTGCTGGCGGATTTTGACCGCGTAATCGGGCTGAATCGGCTCAAAGCCATCCACCTCAACGACAGCAAGAACCCCTGCGGCGCGCACAAAGACCGCCACGAGCAGATTGGCAAGGGGTACATCGGGCTGGAGGCGCTGATGCGCGTGGTCAATCATCCGTCGCTCAAGCACCTGCCGTTCGAGCTGGAGACCCCGAACGACCTTGCGGGCTACGCGGCGGAAATCAAGCAGATTCGGGAGTTGGCAGAATGATGCGGGTGAGTGCGGGCATTGTGCGCTATCCGGACGGGCGAATCCTCATCTGCCGCCGGGGCGAAGGGCGCAAAAACGCGCATTTGTGGGAGTTTCCGGGCGGCAAGCAGGAGGCGGGCGAATCACCGGAAGACGCATTGCGCCGGGAATTGCTGGAAGAATTGTCGCTGCCGATTGCGGATATTTCGCCGCTGTGCCGCCGGGAAGCGCAGGGCATCGCGTTCGACTTTCTGACCGCGACGGCAACGCGCGCGCCGGTGCTGACCGAGCACGAGGGCTACGCGCTTGTGCATCCGGCGGAAATGACGAAATACGTTTTCTGCCCGGCGGATGAAGTCGTGGCGCGCCAAATTGCGTTTGCGAACGTCCGCGCGTGCCTGTGGGACTTCGACGGCACGCTGATGGACACCTATCCCCTGCTGACGGAGGTGTTCGTGCGCATCGCGGCGGAAAACGGGGTGCGTCTGACGGCGGAAAACGCGCTTTCGCTGCTGAAAGGTACGCTGCGGGATGCGTGCGCGGCGCTGTCGGCGCTGACAGATGTTTCTGTGGATGAGCTGCTGAAGGAATGCCGCGCGGCTGAAGCGGAACGCTTGCTGGACGCCCCAAAGCTGCTTTGCGGCATACCGGAATTGCTGCTTTCGCTGCACGAGCGGGGCGTTCGGCACTATGTGGTGACGCACCGTGACCTGCGCTGCCGTGACATGCTGGCGCAGTGCGGGGTGCTGATGCTGATTTCGGGCTTTCTCACCCACGAGGACGGCTATCCGCGCAAGCCCGCGCCGGAAATGGTGCAGGGCTGCCTGCAGCGATACGCCTTGGCGGCGGATGATTGCGTCATGATCGGCGACCGGCCGCTGGACACCCGCGCAGGCAAAGCTGCGGGGGTTCGCGGCATCCTGCTGGACGCGGACGGGCGCTTTGCGGGCGAAAAGTCGTGCGAGGCGCGGGCGGAAAATGTCGCGGAAATCGCGGAAATGCTGCTGCCTGACTGGTGCTTGTAACCGCCCGGCAAATTACGATTTTATCTACATGATACATGCACTACGATTGGAGGAATCACCATGCGGAAAATGCTCTGCCTGCTGCTGATGCTGGCAATGCTCACGCCGTGTTTGCCAGCCCTTGCGGAGGATACGGATGCGCTGGATGTCATTTTGCTCTCCAGTGCCTCCATCGAGCCGCTGCAGGAGACGCTGCGCCCCGGCAAGGCGGTCACGCTGCGGTTCACATCGCCTGTGGACGGCACGGTCACGCTGCTGCTGCGCAACTCGGAGACGCTTGAAACCGTGCTGCCAGTCGCCAAGGATTACCCCGTCACGGCGGGCGAAAACCAGATGCTGTGGAACGGCACATACGAGGGCGTTTTCGCGCCGGAAGGAATCTACCGGCTTGTGGCGCAGTTCTCCGACGGGTCAGAAGCAGACACCGCCATTCTGGTGGGGCAGATTGCGCCCTTCCTGACCTCCATTTCCGCGCTGGAGAGCACCGAGGACGGCGAAGTGCATCTCTCCTTCTACGCAAGCGAAAACGGCCGCCTGACGCTGGGACTGTGGGGCGCAAGCTGGTCGCTGCTGGAGAACATTGACATTTCCGCCGGCACGAACGAAGTGACGGTGGACGCAACCGCCCTTTCGCCGGACACCGTCGCAATCAGCCTGACGCTGACGGACGACACCGGCTACTGCTCGAACGAGGAGCATGTGGCAGTGAATCCGGCATCCTTCGGCATCCTGCCGAAGGCGACCCCGACTGCCGAGCCATCCCCCACGCCGACGCCATCCCCCACGCCGACGCCATCCCCCACGCCGACGCCGTCCCCCACGCCGACGGCAGTTCCGACGCCATCCCCCACGCCGTCGCCCTCGCCCACACCCTCGCCCACGCCGACCCCGAACATCACCTTCACGCCGTCCTACGGCAGCCCGTATGAATTCCCGTCCGACGCGCCCGCGTCCTACTGGAACACGCCGATGGACTACACGGACGAAGCGGCTGTCTGGGCGATGCTGACCGCGCCGATGACGGTGGTCAAGGGCGACGGCCGCACGCAGGTGCGCATCCGCAAAGAGCCGGACAGCAAGAGCGCCGCCATCGGCATCCTGACCCGCGCGACGCAGGGCATCCGCGTGATTGAGACGCTGGACAACGGCTGGTCGCTGATTGAGTGCTACTCCTCCTCCTTCGCGGACAACACGGTGAAGGCGTGGAACCTGCTGGTGCAGGGCTACGTCGAAACGAACACCCTGACGACCGTGGAGTGGGACAGCAACGACAAGTACGGCTTAGTGGTGGACAAGCTGACGCAGCGCCTGTACATCTACGAGGACGGGCATCTGATTTCGACGCTGCTTGTTTCCACGGGACTTGCGAACGCGAAGCAGCCGTTTAACGAGACGCGCTCCGGCGAGTACATCATCGGCAGCTTCACGGGCGAATTCACCAGCGGCAACCTCTACTGCGGCATGGGGCTGCGCTACAACGACGGCGACCTGCTCCACGAAGTGCCGCACACCAAGCGCGCCGACGGCTCAAAGTCATACGCCTACAACGAACCCAAGCTCGGCACGCGCGCCAGCCACGGCTGCATCCGCGTTCAGCGCCTGCGCAACACGGAGGGGCTGAACATGAAGTGGCTGTGGGACAACCGGAAGCATCTGGGCCGCATGGTCATCTGGGAGGACTGGCAGGGGCGGCAGATTCCGATTCCGGACGACGACACCGTGCTGTACTACAACCCCAACGGCGGCTCGTACTACCACCGCGCCGACACCTGCTACTCTGTGACGAAGGACAACGTGACGTTTGAATCCTTCACCTATGCGCAGCTGGACGAAGAACCGTACAGCAAGCTGGATTTCTGCCCGTACTGCGCGCCCGCGATGCGCAAGGCGGACATTGAAGCCATCAACGCCCAGTACGTCTTCGGCGGCGACCACGACCCGATTCTCACCGCCGCGCGTCAGCCCTATTTCGACTATATCGCCAGTCTCGATCCGCCGGAAGCGACCGAGACCCCGGCGCCATGAGGTAACGCATGAACATCGTCGATTACGTCATCATCGGCATCATTGGCATTTCCGTGCTGTTCGGGCTGTATCGCGGCTTCATCGCCAGCGTGCTGAACATGGGGTGCGGGCTGATGTCGTTCCTCGCATCCTTCTGGGTCAGCCCAAAGCTCGCCGCCGCCGTGCAGTCCAACCAGTCTTTTCTCAACATGCTGCTGCACTACACGGATGCGTCCAGCCGCATCGGCGACCTTGAAACCGCCATCACGAACGTCGCGACGCTCACCAGCCAGAGCATCAACAGCATTCTGGAGAAGGTGAACCTGCCCGCGCCGCTGGACACGCTGCTGCGCGTGAATCTGGAGAACAACGTATACGCCTCGTCGGGGCTGTCCACCGTCTCCGATTACGTCAGCCAGACGATTTTGCAGGCAAGCATCAACATCATCTGCTTTCTCGTCAGCTTTTTGGTGCTGTACATTGTCCTCGCCATCGTGCTGAACCTGCTCAAGGCGGTGTTCCGCTTTCCCGTCCTCAAGCAGCTCAACGGCTTGGCGGGCGGCGCGTTCGGCTTCCTCCGCGGATTGCTCGTCTGCCTCGTGCTCTTCACGCTCGTTCCCCTCGTGCAGACGGTCATCCCGCTGGACATGGTGAACGACCTGATTGCCCAGTCAACCCTCGCGCCGATTTTCTCCAACGGCAACCTGATTCTCGCCATCATGAACGGCAAATTGTAAAATTTTTTGCGGAAGAAGGAAACGAAACGGCGTTGACGAACGTCTAATTACATGGGGGAAGCACAAGGGGCGTTGCCACTTGACCCCAGCAGGGACGCCGTCCCTGCACCCTGCAAGGGGCAATCGCCCCTTGACCCCTTTTCGCGATTGCGTTGGGTACTTTTTCATACTTCTTCCGCGTGTTTATCCACAGGATACCCACACGTTCCCCTGCTTCCCTACTTGCAGCAAAAAGCAATCAACATCGGAAAAAAATCCCCTTGCAACCCCAACGACAAGCCTTCAAGGAGGTGCAACAACCTTGAAACCCACCCAGCGCATCGGCGCAATGCTTCTCATCAGCAGTATGTTGCTGACGGGCGTTTCCGTGGCGGAAGAGCCGTCGAATCCTCCCGCAGCGACGGAAGCCTTGGTGACTGCCGCTCCGACGGAAGCACCGACCTCGACACCCGCGCAGGAGCAGCCAACGGAACAATCGGCGGATGTGCCGACTGCGACCCCCGCTCCCGAAAATCCGACGGAAGCGCCGTCCGCGACACCCGCTCCCGAAAATCCGACGAACGAGCCGACCGCGACCCCCGCTCCCGAAAATCCGACGGACGAGCCGTCCGCGACCCCCGCTCCCGAAAATCCGACGGAAGCGCCAACCGCGACACCCGCTCCCGAAAATCCGACGGATGCGCCGTCCGCGACGCCTGACCCCGAAAATCCGACGGACGAGCCGACCGCGACACCCGACCCCGAAAATCCGACGGATGAGCCGACTGCGACACCTGACCCCGAAAATCCGACGGATGAGCCGACCGCGACGCCCGACCCCGAAAATCCGACGGATGAGCCGACCGCGACACCTGACCCCGAAAATCCGACGGATGAGCCGACGGAAACACCCGAAATTCCGGCGTGCGACGTGGAAGGGTGCGCGCACATTTCGCAGGACGAAAACGGGCTGGATTACCCGTTGTGCCGTTACGGGCGGTACCTGCTGGACGAAGAGGACGCTTACAGCGTGGCGACGCTCTCCAACGATTTGCGCATTGTTGACCTCAACCGCGCCGACGTGACGTTCTACCGCAGCGGTCAGTACGCGCTGATTGGCGACCGCAAGGGCGCGGCGGTGCGCGTGGTGAAGAACCGCGCGGCAATTCTGGAACTGCGCGGCGCGTCCATCGACACGCTGACGGTGGAAGCAAACGCCGTCGTTTACATCCGCGCGGCGGACAATTCGCTGGCATCTATCAAGAAACTGGAAGTTGCATCCGGCGCGGCGGTGATTTTCTCCGAGGGCGGCGCAATTTCGATCGGAACGGTCAACAGCAAGGGCGACATTTCCGTCGAAGGCACGAACCTCTTTGCCGATTTGACGGAAATGAACGGACGCGCGCGCTATGCGTTCTCCGCGTCCGGCGTGCAGAGCGTCCTCGTGGAGGGCGAAAGGTACGCATGGGCTGTCACGCCCGATGCCGACGGCAAGCTGTATCTGTGGCTGAAGCGTCCGGGCGAGGGAATGCAGTGGACGGCGACCGTCACGGAAGGCACGATGACCCTCCGCCAGACCGCCAAGGCCCCCGGCGGCGACGCGGGCAGCATCACCCCCGGCGAGCGCAACACGCTCAAATCCGGCACGGTGTACACGCTGTCCGGCGACATTGCCGAGGGGACGGTGCTGGAAATTATGGAAAGCGGCGTGACGGTCATTCTCGACGGCACGACGAGCGCGGGCACGCTGATTGAGGCGGGCGCGCCGTATGACCTGATTGTGCGCGGCGACACGATTCTGGACGGCCGCGGGCAGATGCCGCTGATGGGCAGCGCGCCGAAAATCACGGTGGATGGGCTGCTGAGCGTGCAGGGACAGCTGCCGAACGGAACGAAGGTGCTCTCCGGCGTGGTGATTTGCTCCGACGCGCCCGACGGCTACACGGCGTGGGCCATTTCCGTCCCGCTGGCGCGCCAGAAGGTGACGCTGGACGGTACGGCGATGCCCCTGCTGATGACCCCCGCGGGCGAGCTGCTCCTCCCCGCCCTTGCGGATGACGCAACCTACTCCATCAGCGCCGACGCGGACACCATCGTGATTGAGACCGTCCACGCGCAGGTGCTGACGTTCAACCTGTCCGAAAATGCGCCGAATGCCGACGCGGGCGACGCAAGCCGCTTCATCGTCAACGGGCAGAACGGGTATCTGGACGGCGTGATTCACTCCTCCGGTGCGGCGGCGAGCGCAACCCTGCGCAACGTGCAGCTGAACAGCGCTTCGAGTGTCCTCCGCGTCGAAAACGGCGCACTCTCCGCGACGCTGACGGGCAGCTGCGCACTGCTCAGCGACGGCGCGCCGATTGCACTTGACAACGCGCAGGTATCCCTGAATGTCGAAAGCGGGCGGCTCGTGCTGCGGAATCAGAACGACCTGACCGGCATCACCCTGCGCGGCAACGTGCGCGTGGAACCGGAAAGCGACGCGCCGCACACCATCGTCACCATCCGCGACGCACAGGGCAACCCCGTGCCGAACAAGGCGCTGACGGTCGTCATCGGCGGCAGCCAGTACCGCTACACAACGCACTTTGACGGAACGCTGCAGCTCTGGGGCTTCGGCGACCTGACCGGGCAGGACATTGCCGCCACCGACGGCGAAACGGTGTACTCCGCCGTCATTGCCGGAAAGTCGAGCAGCGCCGTGACCGGGCTGGAAATCAGCGACATTGCCGCCACCGACAACGAGGACGGCACGCTGACCATCACCTTTCAAACCACGGGCGCAAAGAGCGCGGGCGTGCAGGTGTACGCGGGCGAAGCGCCTGCCTCCATGCCCGACACCTACCGCGCCGACGCCAAGCAGTACGCTGCGGACGGCAATACCGTCACCATCAGCGGGCTGAACACCGGCGACGTGGTCATCTACCGCGTGTACGCATCGGCGGAAGAGAACGTCACGCTGACGGAAAGCAACGCGGACGGCTTCTCCTTCAGCGAGGAGTGCTTCCACGTCCACCGCGTCAAGTGGGTGCCGAGCCGCACCGCGAACACCACCTACAACGCCATGACCTACCGTCCGCGCATGACCTTGCCCGAAACGGCGAGCATCACCTACTCCGGCAACAACCTTGTCGGCGGGCTGCCCTTCTATGTCGGCAGCTACGTCATGCACGTCAAAATCCCCGAAGGCGACCCGCTCTATCTGCCGGGGACGGTGGATGTCGCCTTCAGCATCCAGAAAATCCCGCTGACCATCTGCCCCGACGCGAATCAGCAGAAGAACGAGGGCGAGGCTGACCCGGCGCGGTTCACGTTCACGTCGATTGGGCTGCTGGATGGCGACGTGGTCAGCGGCATCCTGAAGCGCGAACCCGGCGAGGAAGCGGGCAACTACAACTTCGTGCTGACCGGGCTTTCCGCGGCGGATTACTACACGCTGCGCCTGATGGACGACGCGCCGCAGTTCACCATTCTGCCGACCGAACCGTCTTGGTGGGGCGGCGGCGGCGAACGCCTGAACCCGGTGCAGCAGGTGATTGAGCGCTCCGACGGGCGGAAGATGTTCGTCACCATTACGACGCAGGAACAGCTGGTACTCTCTTACAGCGAGCTGGGCAGCGTCGTGCGCAACACGGCGGACGACCAGCCGCGCCCCTTCACCCCCTCGCTGACGTGGAACAAAAAGACGGACGAGGTGCTGCTGCGCATCAGCGCGGAAGCCGAGCTGAACAAGGACGCGGGCTACGTCACCGACTCCTACGGCAACCCGGTGTACGGCGCGCGCACGCTGCGCTTCGGCTACATGAGCCTGCGCTACATGAACAACGCCGGCATTGACGCCATCAGCTTCTCCAACAAGAACGCCGCGGTCATTCTGCGCCTGTCGGACTTCCTCTCCGCGGACATGGAGAAAGCCATCAAGCAGGCGGGCGGCAACCTGACGACGACGCTCTTCCGCGTGACGATTGAGCCGGTGGATCTGCCGGACGGCGCGGTCACGGGCGGCTGGAACATCCGCACGGAAATGGTGATTGACCGCAAGCCCACGGATATCAGCGCTCTTTTGCCGAACGCGCAGGTCGCCGTGGACATGGAGGTTGTCGCAAAGCTGCTGACGAACCTTGACCGCTACGACGAAAAGACGTTTGACAAGCACTTCACCCTCCGCCGCGATGCGCAGACGCAAAAATGCGTGTTCATCGCGCCGTATCAGGACGACGAGCTTGAGAAAGTCGCCTACCCGAGCGTGCTCTTCGCAAGCCGTTATCTGCTCATGCCGCTGACGGAAAGCGGTGTGGTGGATGTGGTGATGGTGCCGATTGAGGAAGACGCAGCGGACGGTTCTGCCGGGTAAATACAATCAGTTACAGTTATCCCCTTGGCTTGAAATCAGCCAAGGGGATAACTGTTTCTACAAGAATTTAGGACTTCCTTTTTAGCGCAGATTCAGCTATAATAAAGGTATCAGATTTTTGCCATTTTAGGAGGAATGCTTGTGTTCACGGATTTGATAGAAGAATTGCAGCGCGTCAGCTGCATGAATTATGACAAAGCTTCTGCGGAACTGATTGCTTTTATCGAACAAGCGCCTGATTTTCTTGATATTTTAACACAAATCGGGACAATTCCAGAAGCGATTGAGCACGATTCCACAGCGGAAAAGCTGTTTTCCAAGGTTTCCGATGCCGTTTTGGCGCGAGCTTTCCGCGAAATTGGATTGAAAGCGACGGTATTGCGGGAGCGTGCTGATTCTGCTGATGTATTGGCGGAATCTCCAATTCACGGGTACACTTTGGTCGCTGATGCAAAAGCGTTCCGCATGAGCCGCACCGCCAAAAATCAGAAAGATTTCAAAGTAACCGCCCTCTCCAGCTGGCGAAATGACAATGACTTTGCCGTCCTCTGTGCACCATATTTCCAGTATCCATCTAAAAGCAGTCAAATTTATGCACAGGCTTTAGAAAAGAACGTCTGTCTTTTGAGTTGGGAACATTTTATTTTTCTCATCAACAATCAAGTTAACGAGAATGAACATATAAACTTCTCGGAATTGTGGAACTGTAGTGCTTCTTTTGCTGTGCAAACACTTGTTTCCGATGAAAAGAGGTGTATTCTGCCGCAGCTAAACCAGTTTATCCTTACTTTCACTAATTTACCTGCCGAATCGCTTTCGGTTCTTTTAGGCAGCCAAATTGAAAAGATTCAAGCACGTGCTCATGTTGAAAAGGATTATTGGCATCACGAAATGAATATCATCACGTCTTACTCTCGCGAACAAGCCATTGAAGAGCTACTCAATGCAAAGAAAATTCGCGAAAAATTAGCGCAAATTGACTCTTATGTAGGAGGGCTGAAACTGCTATGAATAAAATCATCGTCGGTAATTCGATTACTCTCATCAAATCAATTGAAACAGCTTCTATCCACGCAATTATTTCTGACATTCCTTACGGCATCAGCTATGATGATTGGGATGTACTGCATAACAATACCAATTCTGCATTAGGCGGCGCATCCAGTGCGCAATTGGCAGGCGGCAGCTTATTCAAGCGCAGGGGGAAGCCGCTCAATGGCTGGAGCGAAGCCGACAAGAAGATTCCTCTGGAATATCAAAATTGGTGTTCTTCTTGGGCATCCGAATGGCTTCGGGTGCTGAAGCCCGGCGCAAGCTGCTTTGTTTTCGCTGGTCGCCGCTATGCGCACCGCTGCATTGCCGCACTGGAGGATGCTGGATTTACGTTCAAGGACATGCTTGCTTGGGAAAAGGATGCCGCCGCGCAGCGTGCACAGCGACTATCCGCCATCTACGAGCGTAGAGCCGATGACGAAAATGCAGAGCGCTGGCGCGGATGGCGCGTTGCCAACCTGCGTCCCCTGTTTGAGCCGATTCTCTGGTTTCAAAAGCCCTACCGGACAGGCGGCACCATTGCCGGAAACGTGATTGAGCACGGTGTCGGCGCTTGGAATGAAGCGGCTTTGCAAACCTACAACGTCACCCGTGAGAAAGAAGAAATCTGCTCGAATATCATCAAAGTGGCTATAACGGAGGGTGACCGCGGTCTACACCCGACGCAAAAACCACTTCAATTGATGGAACTGCTGGTCAGCCTTGTGACGACGGAAGGTGAAACGGTTTTAGATCCTTTTATGGGTTCTGGGACAACCTGCGTTGCAGCACAGAATTTAGGACGAAGCTACATTGGCATTGACATCAACGAAAGCTACGCTGAAATTGCAAAAAAGCGCTTGATGCGCAATGAGATTGCCTCTGCAAAACAGCACAGCGAGCAGTTAGCCTTCAAAATTAACTAAACGCGCCCTCCCCCTTCACACACTGCGAAGAGGGAGGGCGCATTCATTTCCGGGAATCCCCTTACTCCTTCCCGCCGCCGACCGCAACGCCAGCAATGATGAACTTGCTGAGGAAGAGGTAGACAATGATGACGGGGAGAATCGAGAGGGCAATCATCATGTAGACCTGCCCCATGTCGAACTTCAGGAAGTCGGCGCTGCGGAGCTGAGCAATCAAAATCGGCAGCGTCTTTTTGTTCGCGGAGTTCAGAATCAGGGCGGGGGTGAAGTAGTTGTTCCACGCGCCGACGAAGGTGAAAATCGCCTGAACCGCCAAAGCGGGCTTAATCATCGGCAGAACGATGCGGTTGAACGTGCCGAACTCGCTGCTGCCGTCGATGCGGGCGGCTTCGATGACCTCCAGTGGCAGGCTCGCCTGCATGTACTGGTACATGAAGTAGAACACCGCGGGGCTGGCGATAGACGGCAGGAACAGCGGCAGGAGCGAATCCTTCAAGTTCATCTTGCCCATCAGCTGCACAAAGCCCAGCGCGGAAACCTGCGTCGGCATCGTCATAATCAGCAGGATGAAGGTAAGGGCGAGCGTGCGTCCCTTGAAGCGGTACGCGTGAATGCCGAACGCCGTCAGCGCGGAGAAGTAGCACGCAAAAATCGCCGTCATGGCGGAAACGATGAGCGAATTGCGCATACCGGAGATAATCGGGATGTTCGCGTTGTTTATCACCTGCGTGAAGTTATTGCACAGCGACGTCCACGAACCCGGCAGGAACGAGAAGCCCTTCTGGATATCCGCGTGCGGGCGGGTTGCGTTGATGATGAGGACGTAGAAGAAGAACAGGCACAGCGCGCAGAGCAGAATCAGCACCGCATACGCCACAATGCGCCGCGCGGTCAGCACCGCATGGGCGCCGGTCTGCTGGTCTTTTGTCTTGGGCTGCACTTTCATCGTTGCCTGACTCATGCCGCTTTGCCTCCCTTCACAGCCTTCGCCGCTTTCACAGGCTTGGGCTTGCGTTCATCATCGCCGCGCGTCGTGCGCATGATGACCACGCACAGCACCGCGCAGATAACAAACATGATGGCGGACACCGCGCCCGCACGGCCGTAGTTCTTCGACGTGCCGATGAAGTTGTTCAGATACATGACGACGGTCATGGAGGAGCGAACCGGGTCGCCCTTGCCGTTGGTCAAAATCTGCGGAACGTCGAACATCTGCAGGCCGCCAATGAGGGACGTGACGAGCGTGTAGACGAGGATGGGGCGAATCAGCGGCAGGGTAATCTTCCAGAACGTCTGATTCGGGGTCGCGCCGTCAATCTGCGCCGCCTCGAACATGGAAGGGCTGATGCCCATCATCGCCGCCATCAGGATGATGGTGGTGTTGCCAAACCACATCAGGAAGTTCATCAGCGCGACGAGCGAACGTGTGCCCCAGATATTCGAGAGGAAGCGGATGGGTTCGCCGCCGAGTGCCTGAATCATGTTGTTGACCGGGCCCTGATCAGCGAAGAGGGCGAAGAACAGCATGGCGAACGCGGACGCCATAATCAGGTTGGGCATGTAGATGACGGTCTTGAAGAAGCCTTGGCACTTCAGCTTCAGGCGGTTATCGGTGAACCACGCCGCCAGCAGAAGCGAGAAGACAATCTGCGGGATGAAGCCCATCAGCCACATGATGATGGTGTTGCCGAAGTATCTGGGCAGATCCTTGGAGAAAACGTACAAGTAGTTCGTCCAGCCGACGAATTTCGGGCCGACCTGAATCAGACCGCCCTGCTTGAAGAAATACTCAAAGAAGCTGTAATAAATCGTCGAGACGAGCGGATAGAGCTGGAACAGCGCAAACACGATGAAGAACGGCGCGATGAACACATAGCCCCATTTGGCATAGCTGACGGAGCGGACTTTCTTTTTTGCTCCCTGCATCCGGAATCACCAATCCTTCCTACGTTCGTTTGCCCCAATGATGACCTCTGGCATCCGGCGGGCGTTGGGATTTCGCTGCCAGAGGTCACCATTGGAACAGAATACAATTCTTCTTCGTAAAGCAAGCAGGGACGGGCGCAATGCCCGCCCCTGCCGCTTGGTTTGTGATGCGAATTACTCCGCGTCCGGCCACTGGAAGTTCACCAGTTCCGGATACTTTTCGGAGATGATGCTCTCGAACTGCGCCTTGGCTTCGTCGATGGTGGCGTTGCCGTCGAAGTAGTTCTTGAACGCGCCCTGGAAGGATTCGTTCAGACCCTGGTCATAAGCAGAAATGTTGCTCATGTCGATCTTCGGAGCCGCTTCCGCGAACAGCGCGATGTGGTTCTGGCCGCCGAGGAAGGCAGAGGAGTAGTTCTGCGCCAGCTCGTTCATAGCCGCCACGTTGTTGGTGTAGTCCTGCGTGTCCTCGGTAATCTTCTTGGCGATCGCCGCGTCGCAGGTCAGCTTCTGCATAACGTCCTTGATGGTCGCCACGTTGTCGGTGCCGGCAGCCGCGCAAATCCAGGTGCCGCCCCAGTAGTAAGCCTGCGGGCCCTGGCAGACCGCGTAGTCGCCATAAGCGCCGTTGCCGACTTCTTCCTTGCCGCCGTTGGCGACGGAAGTTTCCAGAGAGTTGCCCAGCAGGGTGAAGTTGATGCCCCAAGTGGAGTAGAAGAAGCCGAAGACCTTGCCGGTCGGGCCCTGATCAGCCGCCCAAGTCGCGTCCCACAGGGAGGACTTGTGGTTGTAGCCCTTGTCGGTGTACAGCTTGGTCTGGTCAACCCACTTCATCAGGTTCGCGTCAACGACCACGGTTTCGCCGTCGTCAGCAACCCACGGAGCGGACACGTTGTTGGAGAAGGTGCGGTACGCATCGTCATAGCCGGAGAGCATGTAGTAGCCCTTCGCAGCCGCCTGCTCAGCGACAGCGTTGAACTTGTCCCAGTCAGCCAGCGCTTCCTGCACTGCATCGGGATCGTCGGTGCCCAGCACGTCCTTGGCGATGGAGCGGCGATACGCGAACAGGCCGGGGGTCGCCTGCCAGGTGACAGCCTTCAGCTTGCCATCAGCGGAGGTGGCGATTTCCTGCGTGTACTTGTACTGGCCGCCCAGATCTTCGTCCGTCAGGCCGATGTCCGCCTTCACGTCCAGCGTGTAGGGGGAATCGACGTACTTCAAAGCGTAGTCAGCTTCGATCAGGAAGATGTCGATCTTGTCGTCAGCCGCGGCGGATTCCTGCGCGCGCAGGGCTTCGTCCAGCTTGTTCTGGTAGTTGTTGCCCTCGTTGGGGTTGATCGTCCACTTGACGATGGTGCCATCGTTCAGGGTGGTGGTGGACTTATCCTCAGCAATTTCCTTCACTTCGGGATAGTAGGCGTTGAAGCGGCTCTGGAATTCATCGTTCCAGCACCAGATGTTCAGCACCTTGCCCTCGGCGGTTTCCGCCGATGCCAGCGTGGCCGGAACGACCATCATCAGGCACAGAAGCAGAGCGACGAGCTTTTTCATAGGATTTTCCTCCTCTTTAATAGGCGGGTTGTGCCCGCTATATTTCCAGCGGCTTCCCTGCCGCGGGAATACGATGTGGGGTGATTTTTTCCGCCTCCTCTTGCGGAAAAAATCAGCTGTTGGCGGCGTCTGTCTTCACCGGGCAGATGCCCATGGATTCGCCCTCCAGCAGTTTAACCGGAATTGTTGCGGTTTCGCTGCCAGCGGCGCGCGGGTTCTCGATGCGGTCAATCAGGAATTCCGCCGCCTGTGCGCCGATGCGCTTGGTATCCTGCTCGATGGTGGTCAGCCGCGGCTGAAGCATCTGCGTCAGGCGGATGCCGTCGTATCCAGCCAGGGACAAATCCTCCGGCACGCGCAAATTCAGCTGTTTTGCTGCCTGCAGCGCGCCCAGGGTCGAGTGGTCGTCCGGCAGCAGGATACACGTCGGCGGGTCAGGGCGGTCCATCAGGTTCAGCACCGCCTGCATGCTCGTGGCGGGGTTGTCGTAGAGCGCCTCGACGACGAAGTCCGGGTTCACGTTCAGCCCGTGCTCCTGCATCGCGCGGTAGAAGCCGATGATGCGGTTCTCCGTGACGGAGGATTTTTCGCCGTGGACGTACGCGATTTTGCGGTGTCCCTTCCGACAAGCGGCATCCACCAGCAGCTTGAGTCCGCCGATGTTGTCCGACAGCACGCACGAGCGGTTGTTGAAGCTGTGGTCGATGGTGACGACGGGCAAATTGCTGTCTACCAGCTCAATGACCTCCGGCGCGTAAAAATCGGCGCAGACGACGCACACGCCGTCCACATTGCGGTATCGGCAGTGCTCCAGATAGGTCATGCCCGTCCACCCGATGTGGTGGTTGATGAAGGTGATGTCGTACCCGCGCTTCTCCCCCGCCGACTTGAACGCATCCAGCACGGAGGCGAAGAAGCTGTGCGTCAGACCCGTGCCGCGCTTTTCTTGGAACAGAACGCCCAAGTTGTAGGAGCGGTTGGTTTTGAGCGTGCGGGCGATGGCGTTTGGGTAATAGCCGATTTCACGCGCCGTGCGCTGCACGAGTTCGCGGGTTTCGAGGCTGATGTCCGCGTAGTTGTTGAACGCCTTGCTGACAGTGGAGATGGACAGGCCGCACTTTGCGGAAACATCCTTGATGGTCACGGCCATGGGCGCCCCTCCTTTCGTCTTTGCTGGAAGCGCCGAGGCGGGTTAGCGTTCTGCTTCCGGGACATGTGATGCTCACGAACCCGTTCGGCTTTTTGCTAAACCGGTTTCGTGATGGTTAGAGTATACACCACCCGCGCGAAAAAATCAAGTGTTTTCCTGTGTTTTTTTATAAAATTTTTTTCCAGATTCTCCATTCCTCGCGTTGTAAACGTTTTCATTCCTGTGTTTTCAAGGGTTTGCGGGATTTTTTACGAAATCGTTTCGACTGATTCTCGAAATCGTTTCAGCAGGAAATTTCGGTCAAAAAACGACCATCCAGTCGAATTTGCTGGATGGTCGTAAGGGGGATTTTCGGTTTTTGGGATTTTGCCGGACGGTGCGCGGGCATTCGGCGAAAACGCGCCGACCGGATGCTCAGCGTCCTGATTTCACCACGCGCCCGTTCGCCTGCCTGCTCATTCCACTTCTTCCAGCTTCCGCAGTGCCCGCTTCGTGTTCTCTCCCACCCGAAGCTGCGCCCCGACCCGCCGCGCGTTTGCCGCGTAGCGCTGGTAGTCCTCCTCCGGCATCGTGCGAATCAGCTCCGGCAGCTCGCGCAGGCTGTTCAGCGCCACGCCGACCTGCTCACGCGCCACAAAATCCGCCGCCGCGGCGTTCTTCGCAACAATCACCGGCAGTCCGCCCGCGAGGTATGTTGACAGCTTGTGCGGGCTGTTCAGCAGGGCGTACGCGCCGTACAAGCCAGTCAGCCCGTCAAGACTGTCGCCGTCCCACACGATGCCGAACGCGCCCGAAATCGTCTCCGGCAGCTTCTCCGGCGCAATTTCGCCGTGGTATTCGATGCGCGTTGAGTCGCTTCCTGCCCAGTTTGTTCCATATAATTGCCATTCCAGCGGAACTTTGCCAATATCTTTCAGGTATCCGCTCTTGTCCGCGGCGAGGTTGCCCGCAATCGCGACCATGCGGCTCTTCTCCCGCACGGGGATTTTCCCTTCTGACAGGCAGTCAAACGCTTCCATCAGAATCATCGGGCACGTCACGCCCACCGTCCGCAGGTAGCTTTCCATCCGCTGACTGTGCACGATGAGCGCCTCGAACCCCGGCAGCAGCAGCTGGTCGCTCCCGCGCGCGGCGCTTCCCCCAATCCGCCGGAGCGAGTCGAGGTCGTGCACGAGCGCGGCGGTTTTCACGCCCTTCCAGCGCAGCAGGTGCAGCGCCAGCCGCGCCACGCCGTAGCCCTTGACCGGGAAATACGGGTACTGCACGAGCAGCAGGTCGCCCTGCCGCATCCGGTAGAACGCGCGAACCCAGTCGCCAAGCGTCTTTGCGCCGACTTGGATAGCTTGCCAGACGCTGCCATTTGCGCTGTCCGGCGCGTGGAGCGCGAACGGCGCGTATCCCATTTCAGCGGCGATCTGCTCGATGTCCGCGCGCGCCTTGTTGAGCGCCGGCACGCCCGATGCGCTCGTTTTCGGGGTCATCAGGAAGCGCCGCTGAAACCGTTTTCTCTCCGTCAGGGCGATGAGCTTGTCCTCCAGCCGCTGCGCCGCGGTGCCTATGTCGTAGCCCGCGTCGGCGATGGTCTGCGCCTCGTCGCGGCGGATTTCGTGGCGTTCCAGCATGTTCAGCATATGTTCCGCCCAAATCGCCGGATCTTCCGCCGGAATAAACTCCACGTTTCGCGTCAGCTTCGTTTCCCTCGGCACGCTGTCGGATAACAGGCACGGCAGCCCTGCCGCCTGCGCTTCCAAAGCCGCCATCCCGAATCCCTCAAAGTGCGACGGCATGACGAACAGGTCGAACGCCTGCAACAATCGGTTGACGTCATCTCGATTGCCGAGGAAGAGGACTTCCCGCTCGATGCCGAGGGTGACGGCTTTCGCCTCCAGCTCCGTCAAATCCGGGCCATCGCCGACGAGCACGAGCCGCGCTTTCTCCTCGCGCTCATGCAGGTGGCGGAAGGCGTCCAGCAAGAAGGTTTGGTTTTTCTGGTACTGCAAGCGCCCAACATGACCAACCACGAGGCAATCTTCCAGCCCATATTGCTCGCGAACCTCGCGCCGAACCTGCTCCGAGAAGCGGAACATCTGCGCGTCAATGGCGTTCGGAATGACCTCACAGGGCAAATCCATGGCAGGGCACGCCCACTTCGCGCTCTCCATTGAGCACGCCCAAAGGACGTTGGCGTAGCGGCTGAGCGAATGGTGATTGACCCGATGGAGGAAGCCCTGCACATGTCCGATGACTGATTTATCCATATTCTGCGGATTATGGCAGTGCGCGATTCGCACCGGAATGCCCACCTCCGCGGCCTTTTTCAGCGGCGTCATGTCGTTGAACATGCACTCATTGTCCCAGATAATATCGTATTCGTGCCCATGTTCACGGAAAAAGTCGTTGATTTCCCGATAATAGCGCATTATATCACTGCTTCGCCGGGTAATTGTGTATATATTCCCGATTTTTTCCGCTTCTTTTTGGCATGCAATCGGGCTAAAACGGCAGAAAAAGTCGAATTGAACGCGTTCGCGGTTCATTTTTCCACAATACGCCATCAAAAAATGCTCAATTCCGCCCGTCGTCGCCGTCCAGCCCACGACAAGCACCCGCAGTGGTTTCATCGTCATACTTCCTTTCATAAGCGAAGGAGACGCGAGGGGACGCTCTCCCCTTCGATCCCCTGCAAGGGCTTCGACCCTTGACCCATTCGCGCGATTTCGTTGGCTACGTTTGCATACAGCTTCCGCGTGCTGATTTACAATCTGCTGATGTCGATTGGTGAATACGCTGTCTACCATTTTCGCCATCATCGGCGTGCAAGCGCAGATGTGCCATGACTTTCCAACTGATGAAAGCGTCGCCGCAGCGACGGATAAGGTCGTCCCGCCCGCGATAACCCGCAAGTTACTGCTGATTTGCCCCTCGCCGGTCGCAGCGCACCCCGGCGTGAAAAATCCCTTCCATTATATTGCACTTTCCGCCAAAGCACACGCCAGCTGATTCTGCCTGCGCCGAATCAGAATCGCCCGCCTTGCCAGCGGATACAGCCCGCACCGCAGCATCAGCAGCACCGCCTGCGCCTTTGACCGCGGCAGCCACCGCACACGGCGCAAATCCGCGCGGAACGCTTCCCGGCACAAGCGGCGAATCGCCCCGCACTGGCGCAGCCCGTCGCGAAAGCCGCCCTCCTGCACCACCCCGTGCGTCAGCATCAGCAGCAGATGCATCAAGCGGTACTGTGCTGCCGCGTCCGGCATGTCCAAATAGTTTAATGTTGGCTGTGCCGCCGTGAGCGTTCGCAGATATTCGCGCACCACGTCTGCCGCGCTGTGCACCGCTGAATCCGCTCGCAAATGGTAGCAATAGGTGTTCACCTGCGCAAGCGAAACGGTTTTCGCGCCGCGAAGCACCCGCATCATCCACTCGCCATCCTCCCCCAGCCGTAGCGATTCGTTGAACCTCTCGTTACATATTTCCCGGCGCAGCAGCCAGCCATGCGTGTGCAAATGCACGGTTGGATTTCGCAGCGCCAAGTCCAGCATATCACGCGAAGGGAGGGTTTGAACGGTGCATTGCGGCACATCAGGGGCTTCCGAACGGGTCACAAGACCCTGAATCGCTTGCGAATCCCCCGCAAGGGTGAGCAGATTGCCGATTGCGTCGGGCAGCAACACGTCATCCGCATCAAGAAAAGTGAGCCATTCCGACGCTGCCGCTTGTAACCCTGCGTTTCGTGCGGCAGACACCCCGCGGTTTTGCTGATGAATCACCGCAATGCGCGGATGGTGCGCCAGCTCGTCGCACAAGCGCGCTGTGCCGTCGGTGGAGCCGTCGTCCACAAGGAGGATTCGCACGTCCCCCTGCATGAGTGCAGACGTAACCGCAAGTTCAAGCGTATCAAGTGCATTGTACACGGGGATGATGATATCGACCATCGGATGGCTTCACCTCCCAAAGCGCAAATTTGTAACCATTCGTTATTTCGGAAGCGCTTGTGGCTTCAGCCGCCGCGCCTGTGCATCCACCGCGCCCATCAGCAGGCAGAGCCAATAGAGCATTGGCGAACCCGTCGATAGCATCGTGAAGCAGTCCACCAACTCGCAAACCAGCAGGTAAATCACCGGGATGGGCAGCATCAGCACCCAAAGCGGCTGATCGCGCTTGGAAATCCGCGCCGTCTGCACGAGGAACATGGCAATCACAGCCAGCAGAATCAGCAGACCGGGGATCCCCCAGCTGACAAGCGTCTGTAAGTACAGATTGTGCGCATGTTGGAAGTATTTCGTGCCCGGGTCAGTGTACAAATTCATCATTCCTGCCGCCAGCGGCGCGCTTGTGCCCGTCAGCAGCAGCTCCGGCTGTGCTTTGAGCAGCCGAATTGCCCCCTTCCAAATCCCCCAGCGCCCGTTGAATGCGTCCGTAGTGTCAATGCTGCGGTGGACGGGTGTGCTGTCTAATATAACTTCCTGTTCAGCGGATGCTTCCGTCATCAGGTGCGCCGGGAACTCCAGCAGGTTCACGTTGTCCAGCGGGCCGGGCGCGACGGACGGGGCAAGCAGCGTCAACACCCCCGCCAGCAGCCCGTAGCAGAGGATAATCCCCGCTGCCATCAGCACAGGAAGTATAAGCCTATGGTTTAGTTTCGACGGCATATGCGCCTTCGCACCGAGGAGCGTCCACACGCAGAAGCCCGCCGCGACGCCGAGCGCCACGAACGCCGTCCGGCAATCCGTCAGCGCGAGCGCACCGCATTGTACCAGAATTGCCACCACGCAGGCAATTTTCGCCCGTTTCGTGCGGCTCAGCGCGAACAAAACCGCTGTCAAAAGCACGGTCATGCCCATTTTTGCGGCGGCGGTCGTAACGTAAGCGTTCAAATACAGGCGGTGGTCGCCGAGGTTCATGCCGATGTACCACGTCCCCTTCATGCTGAAAACGGCGTGACCGCTGATTGCCGCCCACAAGCCAATGGCTGCTTGACAAGTAATTGCGGTCATCCAGACGGCTATCGTTCCCTTCAAAAACTGCCGAAAACGATTTTCGGTAAGGCAGCCCGGCAGCGGCGCAAGCACGAGGAACGCAATGATGCCCTCCTTGAGGTACTGCCACTCAGCCGCGAGAACATTTTCGCCGCGGATAGCGCTCATCAGCAGCATCCATCCAAGCCCCGCTGTCATCGTCCAGACAAGCGGGGAGCGTTTTTTCCAGCCCAAAATCAGCGAAAAAATGGCGGCAATGATACCAAGGTCGCCCAGATACGGCATAACGGTGAACGTCCATGAAAATTCGGTCATTCGCGCGAGGTTCCACCAGAGGTAGCCAGCCGCGACTGCCATATAACCCCAGCGGGCAATCCGCCGCCCCGTTTCCTGCTTCATGCGCCACCTCCGCGTTCATTTCAACCTATATTATAGCATTTTTCTGCTGCTTGCGCAAGTGGACGCGTTCTTGCTGAATTCATCACGGAAATAGTTATGATTTACGTTCTAATTGGTGATTTATTTCGTAACCATATGTTTCGTAGAACTCGCGTTTGAGCAGCAGAAAATCCTCCATGCGCCGCAATAGCACATACAGCAGCGCCCTATCCTCGAATTCGCCACGCGTTGCGGGAAGCGGCTGACGCTGCATCTCTGCCAGCAGGCCATGCAGGGCGGATAACAACGATGTGCAGTCGTTTTCACGGTCATACTCGGCAAAAATGCGGCCAATCAGCGCCCGAACCTCGGCTTCCTGCGGCGGATGTCCCTGTACTTTTTGTGCGTCTTGCGTGACTTGCAGCAGGATTCTCCGCTGCTGGCGGCGCATGTTGATATAGTGAATCTCGCGCGTCGGCGCATCGGTTAGACTATTTTCGGCGTTTTTCGCGGCACATTCGTCTGCCTGCCGGAGCGTTTCACCCAGCAAAATCAAGGGGTTGCGCGCATCCGCCCCTTCCGCAAGCGCACGCAGCGCCGCCCGCATCTGCTCATCCGCCTGACGAAGCAATGCGTCCAGGCGCCTTTCGTCCGGGTGCAGGTGCAGGTTCGTCAGGATGCCGCAGGTTGTGCCGATGAGGAACAACAGACTTTCGTTGCCGATCTGCGTCCACGTCATGCCGCCAGTTCCCATAAAGTGGGAAATCAGCACGGAAATCATCGCCGTCGCGTACCCCCACGAACAGGCATAGCACAGCGACGCGAAAACAAACAGGTAAATTCCGAAAGCAAGCAGACCATCGCCGAAGAGCGAGAAGCACACGAAGGCGATCAGCAGCGCCGACCCGTACGCCATCAGCCGCCCCAGCGCCACTTTCATTGTCTCGCGCTTCGTACCCATCAGGCTTAAAATCGCGATAATCCCCGCCGTCGCACTAAACTGCAGGTGTATTGCGCTGGCGACGGCTATCGCGACCGCCGCACTTCCAGCCGCCTTCAACCCGGTCAGTAGAAGTCCGCGCGTTCGGTCACTGTGCGTTCTTTTCCACATAAACACTCCTCGACGGGAAGGCGAAAGACAGCCCTTCTTCCGCCATCAGGTGCATAACCGCAAGGTTAATTCTGCCTTTGAGTGCACGGTAATCGCCGTAACCGGGGGTGTTGACCATCATGCGGACGTTGACGTTGATGGACGAATCCGCGAACTCCTCCAGCACCGCCTGCACGCTCTGCCCATCAACGTCCGGATCCGAAACCAGAAGTTTCGTCAGGTTGCGGATGAACTGCTCCACCTGCGGCGCACTCGTGCGATACTCCAAGCCAATCGTGAACGCCCACAGGCGCTGGGTGCGCGCGTTCGCATTTTGGATGTATTCGGCGCAAACCTTGCTGTTTTCGACGGTAATGAGCACTTGGTCGGGCGTGCGAATGCGGGTTGAACGCAGCGAAATGTCCTCGACGGTGCCCTCAACATCGCCCAGCACGATGTAATCGCCGAGCGAAAACGGGTGTTCCGCAACGAGCGTGATCCCGGCAATCAGGCCGGAGAGCGTGGACTGCGCCGCGAGGGTGATGGCAAGCCCAACGACACCCGCGCCGGCAATCAGGCTCGTGACCGGTACGCCAAGGCCGTCCAAACCGACCAGAACCGCCATCACGACGACGACTGTTCGGCATCCGTTCTCGAAAAAGCGTGACAACGTTTCGTAGTTTTCCGGCTGATCAGGGTGCGGATGACGATGCAGCATTTGCCAAATAACCGGGATGGCTTCCCAAACGCCCCACGCCGCCATCGCCAGCACAAACGCCTGGTAGTACGGCATTGCGCGGGTGAGCAGAACACGGATTTCGGCGCTCCACGGGATGGTTAGCAGTGCCAAACCCGCGAGTGTGACGCGGACGAGCCATGCCGCCGGGCGCAGGAAGCAGCGGAGAAGATGCCCCACAAGCGCTGGAATGCGGTCGCTAATCCGCTTTTTTACAGGCATCAGAACGCGCTTCAAGAGCGGAACGGCGAAAACGGCTGCCAGCAGAAGAAAACCTGCGAGTAAATAATGCTGGACTTCGGGTGTCATGGCGCGCGTCTCCTTTTAATAGGTAGAAATTACGCAGGAAAGGGGAAGCCATTGCGCTCCCCCTCGTGCTTACTTGCTCTTTTTCTTGCCGATGGACATGATTTTCTCTTTCCACTGACGCAGCAGCGACATCCGGTGTCCGCTCTCACGCGGGTCATCGGGAATCTCGTCGCCCGCAACGGATGCGGATACAGATTCTTCCACGTCCGTATACCCCTTCTGCCGCAGGCCGTGCCGCGCCGCCGACCGCAGAATGCCGTAAATTGTGGCGAAAACGGGAACGCCGACAACCATACCGACCAAGCCGAAGAGATCCCCGCCGACGACAATCGCGAAGAGAACCCAGAGCGCCGAGATGCCAATCGAATCGCCGAGAATCATCGGGCCGATGAAATTGCCATCCAGTTGCTGGATAATCAGGATCAAAATCAGGAAAATCAACGCCTGCCACGGATCGAGGAAGAGCAGAATCACCGCGCCGGGAATCGCGCCGATGAACGGTCCGAACACGGGGATGATGTTCGTGATGCCGACGATGATGCTGATGAGCGTCGCGTACGACAAGCCGAGGATGTTCATGCTGACAAACGTCAGTACACCAATAATCGCGGAATCGAGGATTTTTCCGGCGAAAAAGCCGCCGAAATTGCGGTTTGCGTCGTGGCAAATCCGCAGTGTCGTCTCCGCGGCGCTCTTCGGCAGGAACGCGCGCATCAGTACCCGCGCGTGGCGGAGCAGCTTATCCTTCTGCAGGAGGAGGTAGACACTGCTGGCAATTGCTGTAAAAATGGTCACGACACCCGAAGCAACGCCGCCGACGTAGCTGATAATTTGTGGCACGCGGTTCGTAATCGCCTTGACAATCGTGCCAAGCAGGTCGCTCATGCTGGCGTTCAGGTTCTCCACCGCCGTAACCGCAAGGCTCAAATCCACGCCCGGCGTTTCCGCGTCAAGTTCCTTGAGCATATTCAGCAAATTTTGCGCATAGCCGTCGAAATTCTGGTAGAACATGACAACGCTGCCGACCATTTGCGGAATAATCAGCACCATCAGCAGCGCAACGATTGCCAAGCCGACAATGTACGCCAGCAAAATGGCGAGTCCGCGGCACTTTTCGCGTCCGCGGAAGAGGTACTTCATCGCTGCTTTAACAATTGGGTTAAGGCAGTAGGCAATCACCACACCGCCCGCGAACGGCGCAAGGATGCCCAGAATGCGGTTCACACCGTTCAGGAAGGACTGCGCGTTGAGCAGCGCCATGTAAAACGCAACCGCAATCAGCGTAATTCCAAGGTAATCGAGGTTGCTCTGCGGCTTTCGGCGCAGCCACTTGTTCTGGTCCATCAAAAATCCCCTCGCTCTCTACCTATTATAATAGTGCAGAAACGCCCGGCTGTCAATCGCTTCGATTCATTTTTAACGTTTTTTTCATTTTTCGGACGTGAAAAAGGGCGCATTCCCGCGAATGCGCCCCATTCTGACAATCATTGATTTTGTGAATAATGCCGCCCACTGTAATTTAACTTTTCAGCAGAATTTGCTCCACTTCCGCCAGATTCTTTGCCGTATATGTTGCTTGTTGGCAGCCCGTGTTCTTCCAATCAACAAAGATACTGTCGATTCCAGCGTTGACCGCCGCTGGGATGTCCGCCGTCGCGCTATCGCCGACCATGACAGCTTCCGCCTTGTCCGTGCAGCCGCATTCGGCAAGGGCAATTTCAATCAGGCGCGGATCGGGCTTGCTGACGCCTTTTTCGCTGCTGATGACAATGTTATCCAGCAGTGGCGTGAACACGCACCGGAAAAGTCGGTTGCGCTGGATGACGCTGTCACCATTACTGACCAGCACGATTTTCATCTGCCCGTGCAGGCGGCGCAAAAACGCTTCCGCGCCGGGCATGAGGTCAGCGTGCGTGCCGAGATAGTGGCTGTAGCGCAGGGCGAGGCGGGGCGCGCAGACGTTTTCGGCGGGGTATTCTTCCAGAAGCTGGGCAAAACGGGCGATTTTAAGCGCCGCGTGGGTGGTTTCGCCGCGTTCGAGTGCCTTCCAGAGTGCGTCATTGATGGCGCTGTACCGTGCGCAGACGGCGTCGGTCGGTTCAATCCCGGCTTCGGTGAGTGCCTCGCGGAGGGCGGCGTGTTCGGCGGCGTGGAAGTCCATGAGGGTGTTGTCGTTGTCGATGAGCAGATAGCGATACTTCATAGCATTTTCTTCCTAAACTTTTGGGTATTTTCGTGCGTTACTCGTCCCGCTCCGGCGTGTAGGGCAAGTCGCGGTCGGCATTCTTTTCCTTCAGGTAGTCAATGACCCAAATGTTGCCGTCCGTGCGCATCCGGGTCAGGCCTTTATAACCCAAAAGGTACGAAATGTGCTTTTTGTCGCAGTAGTTGACACTGCCTTTGATGACGTTCGCCGCGCCGTTGATGAAAATCAGCTGCGGGTTGATGGCTTCCAGGAAGTCATCGCGCAGGCGCACCTGCCCGTGGTGCGGGTACTTGAAGATATCCGCGTTCAGCCCGATTTCCGGCGGATTCGCCGCGAAATACTGCTGCGAGCGGTTCTCGTTGTCGCCCGCGAGGAGCATCCGGCGGTCGCCGTACTGCACCATCAGCATGGCGGACTGGTCGTTCACGCCCCAGGAGGACTTGCGGTACTGAATGACGGTCATCTTGACGCCGCCGTCCTCCCCCAGCGTGAAGGTGTCGCCGTTGGCAATCTGCTCGATGGGGATGCTGTTCGCCTTCATGAATTTAACCGCGCTCTTCATCCGCGCGTTGAAATCTTCCGGAAAGGTAATCAAGAACTTGGAAATCGGCGCGTATTCGTTGACAAACTGAAATCCGTCGATATGGTCGTCGTGCGGATGGCTGTTGTAAGCAATGTCGATGTGGTCGATGCCGAGGGTATCGCAGGCGGTGTAGATGCGGTTGCGCCTGGTTGCGTTTTTGGTCGATGCGTCTATCATCATGACCATGCCGTCATAGCGCAGGAGGATGCAGTGGGAGGAGTAAACGCGCGGAAAAACGATTTCGAGAATCTTCGCGCCATCCTCAAAGTGGTATTCAGCATCCGGATTTTCAACCAGATTGACAATGACAGGCGTTTCTGCCATCGCGAACGTCGGCAGAAGCATTGCCATCATCAGGAGTAACAAAAGCAATTTCTGGATTTTTTTCATCGGAGAAGCCTTCCTTTCCTGTACTTCCCTTCCATTGTAGGCGATCGGGCGGGGTTTGTCAAGCCGCCGCGAGGATTATTACAAATCAACCGTCGGTTATTCTTCTATCGTGAGATTCTGCAAAATCCACACCTGCCCGTCGGTTTTCAGCAGCAAGCCGCATTCATCCGTGTGCGCGGCGGGAATCGCCATGGCATCCAGCTGTGTGAGGGCGTACGGCGCGCGGGTCGGTTTGGCGGTGATGATGGCGAGTTTGGGCGCAATAGTGGTCAGAAGCGCCTGATTCATGGCAGCGTGACCGTGGTGCGGGTACTTGAGGATATCCGCGTGCACATCGTCGCCGGAATCGAGCAGCGCCTGCTGACCCATGCTTTCGAGGTCGGCGAGCATCAGCATCCGGGCATCCCCCAGCGTCACGAGGGCGAGGAGGGAGCGATTATTAACGGTCTTGCCGGTATTTCCCGGAAGAATCAGCGTGATTTGCGCGTGTCCGAGCGTCAGCATTTGCCCATCCGATGCATTTTCGATCGGCACGCCGCATTCCGCCATTACCGCGAGGGTATGCTGCATCTGCGCGTTTTCGTTCGCGGGGAACGACGTGAGGAAGCGCCCAATCGGCATCCGGCGGGCGATGGCCTCGAAGCCGGGCTGATGGTCGTGGTGCGGATGGGTGGCGACGACCCAATCCAGCCGCGTCACGCCGAGGGCTTCCAGTGCGGTCTGGACGGCGGATTCCTCCGCGTATCCGCCCGCGTCAATCATCCCGGCGTGGCCGTCGCAGACGAGAATGGCGGCGTCGGCGAAGGTCATCTGGGGAAAGGCGACGGTGAGGACGGCGGCGTCGGACGGAAAGCGGGCGTCGGCGTCATGGGCGCGGAGGTCAAGGACGGGAACATCCGCCAGCGCGGCGGACGAGAAAATCAGGAGGATCAGGAGAATAGAAATTAACTTGCGGGTCACTTTTTTCCCTTCTTGAGCGCCTTGCGCTTCTCTTCGAGACGGTCAAGTTCCTGCTGGAGCTTCTCGCGCTTTTCGCGCATATTCGCCTGCAATTCGTCGTGCTTCGCCTTCATGCGGGCAAGGTGCGCCTTATTGTAGAATTGCACCTCCGGGAAAGCGTGCAGCGGGTGGCGGAGCAGGAAGCCCTGCGCCATGAACGCCTCGCGAACCGCCTTGGTGATGGCTTCGGTGTTGTCCGCGCGGACGGATTCTGACGCGCCGCGAATCTTTGTCAGCACGCCCGCGGAAATCGCGACGTCCGCAATCAGCAGCGCCGTCAGCGTGATGGTAATGGCATCCAGCCAGACAGTCGGGATTTTGGCGAACAGCCCAAACCCAAAGGGCTTCAGCACCTTGACGACGAACACGCCCATCACCCCGAATGCCAGCAGGTTGCTCGCGCACACGCGCCCGTTGATGTTGAAGCGCTTCTGGGAGTAGTCCCACCAGCGCGCATGGAACAGTTTTTCCATCAGCCAGCTGGTGATATATTCCAGCGTGCCGCAGAGGACGAGGGCAAGCAGGAATGTCGACTCGACCTGCGTTGTCCACAGGGGCAGAAAGTACGCCATCAGCACAGCGCCCGTGCCGTAAATCGGGCACAGCGGGCCGAGCAGAAAGCCGCGGTTGATGAAGCGCCCGAACTGCACGAGCTTACAGGTGACCTCCATGCACCAGCCGAGGAAGGAGCAGGCGAAGAAGAGGAGGACATACATTTCAATTTCTATCCACAAGGCGGTGATTCCCCTTTCGATATGGGTTCATAAGTGAATCATAGCACAGGTTTGGAAAATTAGCAAGGCAATCTTACTTTCCATCACGGAAAAGAGCATCGCATTTCTGCGACGCCCTATCTTTCAATCCCAAACGCATTTGAAAATCTTAATTGCAGCTGGTGTCCCAACAAACTTAATATCAAATTTTAAACTTGGCTCTACAAGCTCCGATGCGTTATGTATTCTGAAACTGAATTGCCAACCACCATCCATATATAGTTCCACTGTAGTTTTACTTTTCGGTTTGAACTCTAATGCAGCGATTCTTGTTGGTAGAGTTGACCGTGGAAGAATATACCTTGCTTTTTGGGTAGTTGATGCCCTATTTAGTGTGCCCCGCAAATTGAAAGCATGAATCTCTGTCGCTTTTTCTTTATCGAGACTTATCACTTTATAGAAATCAAATTTTCCCAGCAAATATTCAACCATTTTCTTGGGAACATTATTATCCTTTTCACTACTTCTTTTTACTTCATCTATAAACGCTTGAAGCAATGGAATATAAACATCACCTGCTTTGTTTGACAGTTGCGACCATTTTAATTTCTTTTCCTTTGCTTCCGCCAGCATCGCAAATACTGGCTTAACGTCCTGCCAATACTCTTCCGAGCAGGGTACATCAAACCAGCTTTTCCCGAAATCGAGGCTATGTGCCAATCTGCTGTGCTTTACTGCAAAATGGTTATGTTTGAGACTAAGTCCAATTTCCCAATGTGCAGTGCGCCTAATGATTAATATATCACGAACGTCCCCCTCTTCTCCCCGCGTATCTGGCTGAATAAGCAACGTTAGGGTATCATTTTCATCCAGAATCATTGGTTCAAGCTCAAAAATTTTCTCTACTGCGGCATATGCACTCTTCGATAGTGCTTCTTGTGTCGCAAGCGTCACACTTTCCCATGCTCTTTGTGCCGCAAAATAAGACGAGTTCTTTTCAATCACGGCGTTTCTTTTCTCTGAAATCCTCTCCTGTAATGTCAGCAGACACTTGAACTCAAAAGCACGTCCATTATCATTACTATTTGCACTCATGCTTGTTCCTTTCATTTTTCCAAGGTACTTTTTATCGCTGTGGCAATTTCAAACGCCAGATTGACTGGTACTGCATTGCCTATCATCTTATATGCGTTATTCGTATCCGTATAGAAAAATTTGAAATCATCCGGAAAACCTTGAACACGCGCCACTTCCCGAATCGTCATTCGGCGATAAAGATTTTCTTTTCCCTCAACAAATCGACAATCATTCAACCCGTAGCGAATCATTTTAGGCGCTTGCGGATGTAATTGGCATTGCCTTCCCGATGCCTGAACCGTAAATGCCTGCTCATCCCATGCCTTTACTCTATTTCTGCTCATGAAGATAGGTGAATATGCACCTGTAAAATATTCGTTATTGTTAATTGCATCAGGATTATGCTTATTTTTAGGTGCCGCAGGAACTGCCGTCTCCTGTAAATCCCATATTACATCTCGTAAAGTTAATTTTTTATCATCATCTTTGGTAGAACCTTCCGGAAATATAAAATTGATATTTAAATCATTGCGAAATCCAATGTAAAAAACTCTTTTTCTTTCTTCTGCTACACCATAATCTTTTGCATTGACCAGTGTTAATGAAACATTATATCCCGCTTCGGAAAAAAGCTGCAAAATGTTCTTAACTGCTGCATCATGACGATTAGCAAGCATGCCACTCACATTTTCTGCAAGGAAGAATTTCGGTTGAAACTCCTTTAAGATTCTGATATAATCGAAAAACAACTGTCCTCTGGCATCTTCAATTCCCCGAAGTGCTCCTGCCTCCGACCACGACTGGCATGGAGGTCCACCAATAATTCCGTCAACCTCTTTTCCAATCAAAAATGGGGCAATGTCATCTCGCGTAACCTGTCGAACATCCCCCTCAATCAAATGGGTTTTGGGATGATTTGCCTTGAACGTTTCAAAAATTGTGGGGTCATATTCATTAGCTACCGGGATTTCAAACCCTGCTTTCTCAAACCCTAAATCAAGCCCACCACAACCTGAGAATAACGAAATTACATTCATTTGCATTCCTCAAATCATTATTATTCTAAAACTCCCCTCCCGGAAGGTCACCCCTCCGGGAGAAAAAGTGTACTTCAGGTTAAATATCCTCGTCATCCGCCGGGGAATCCTTCTCGTCCTCCCCGCCCAGATCCATGTCCAAATCGCTGCCGTTTGCGTCCTCTTCGGCACGGCGCAGCAGCTCCTGCACTGCCTTCGATTCCGCCGCGTCCGACGTGTCGAAGCCCTCGGCGCGCGCTTCGGCGGCATCCGCATCAGCAGCATTCGCGGGCGCATCCGGCTCTTCGTCGCGCTCGGCGCGGGCAACGGCGATGACGTGGCTGCCTTCCTGCAGCTTCATCACGATAACGCCCTGCGTGTTGCGGCCGCAGACGCGGATGTCCTCGGCGCGGGTGCGGATGATTGTGCCGTCGTCGGTGATGAGCATCAGGTCTTCGTCCGGCTTGACCATCAGCAGCGCAGCGAGGTCGCCGGTCTTGTCGGTCAGCTTCGTGGCGATGATGCCCTTGCCGTTGCGGCCCTGTTCGCGGTACTCGTCGGGGCTGGTGCGCTTGCCGTAGCCCAACGTGGTAATCGCCAGCACGTCCGCGCCCTGCTCCAGCGGCACCATGTCGATGATGATATCGTCGTCATCCAGCCGCATGGACTTCACGCCCATCGACGCGCGGCCCATCGGGCGGATGTGGCGCTCGCTGAAGCGGATTGCCATGCCCTTGCGGCTGCCCAGCAGAATTTCGTCGTCGCCGCTGGTCAAATCCACGCCAATCAGCTCGTCGCCTTCCTTCAAATTGATGGCAATCAAGCCGTTCTTGCGCAGGTTCGCGAACTCGCTGTACGGCGTTTTCTTAATCATGCCGTCGCGCGTCGCCATCACAAGGTTGTGTTCGCCCGTTGCGCCCGGCACAGGCACCATGCACGTCACCTTTTCATCCGACGCAATCTGGATGAGGTTGATAATCGCCGTGCCGCGTGCGGTGCGTCCAGCTTCCGGAATCTGGTAGCACTTGAGCATGTACACGCGCCCCATGTTGGTGAAGAACATGATTTCGTCGTGCGTGGATACGACGCGCATCTGCACGGCGAAGTCTTCTTCCTTCGTTGTCATGCCGGTCACGCCGCGTCCGCCGCGGTTCTGTGCGCGGTAGATGGATTTCGGCGTGCGCTTGACGTAGCCCTGCCGCGTCAGCGTGACGACCATGTCCTCCTCCTGAATCAGGTCTTCCACGTCGATTTCGCCGTCGATGGTGGTCAGCTCCGTGCGGCGCGGGTCAGCAAATTTATCGCGGATGGCGCTGATTTCGGTCTTGATAACCTCCATCAGCAGGTGTTCGTCCGCCAGAATCGCCTGGAAGCGGGCGATTTCCTTCTCCAAATCGTCGTATTCCTGCTGGAGGCGGTCGCGTTCCAGACCGGTCAGGCGCGCCAGACGCATGTCCAGAATCGCCTGCGCCTGCTTGTCGGAGAAGTCGAAGCGCTCCATCAAGGTCGTTTTCGCGGTGTTGGGGTCTTTGCTGGCGCGGATGATGGACACAATCTCGTCGATGTGGTCAAGCGCCTTCAGCAGACCTTCCAAAATATGCGCGCGGGCGAGCGCCTTATTGAGGTCAAAGCGCGTGCGGCGGGTGACAACGTCCTTTTGATGCTCCAGATAATAGTACACCATGTCGCGCAGGGAGAGGATTTTCGGCTGCCCGTTGACCAGCGCGAGCATGTTCGCGCCGAAAGTCTCCTGCATCGACGTGTGCTTGTAGAGCGTATTCAGGATAACCTGCGGGTAAACATCCTTCTTCAGCTCGATGACGATGCGCATCCCCTGCCGGTCGGACTCATCGCGGATATCGCTGATGCCCTCAATGCGCTTGTCGTGCACAAGTTCGGCAATCTTCTCCACCAGCTTCGCCTTGTTGACCTGATACGGGATTTCCGTCACGACGATGCGGCTGCGGCCGTTGGGCATTTCCTCGATGTTGGTCTTTGCGCGTACCTCAATGCGCCCATGCCCCGTGTAGTAGGCTTCGCGGATGCCGCGTCTGCCGAGGATGATGCCGCCTGTCGGGAAGTCCGGGCCTTTGATGTGCTGCATCAGGTCGTCGATGGTGCAGTCCGGGTTGTCAATCATGCAGATAACGCCGTCGATGACCTCGCCGAGGTTATGCGGTGGGATGTTCGTCGCCATGCCGACGGCAATGCCGCTGGAACCGTTGACGAGCAGATTCGGGAAGCGGCTGGGCAGCACGGCAGGCTGCATGAGCATTTCGTCGAAGCTGGGGTAGAAATCGACCGTGTCCTTCTCGATGCCTTCGAGCAGGTAGGGGGTCAATTTCGTCATGCGGGCTTCGGTGTAACGCATGGCGGCAGCGCCGTCGCCATCCACCGAGCCGTAGTTGCCCTGCCCGTCCACGAGGGTATAGCGGATGTTGAAGGGCTGTGCGAGGCGCACCATGGCATCGTAGACGGAGGAATCGCCGTGCGGATGGAATTTGCCCAGCACGTCGCCGACAAGGCGCGCGGATTTGCGGTACGGCTTGTCGGGCGTCATGCCGAGTTCTTCCATATCGTAGAGGATGCGGCGGTGCACAGGCTTCAAGCCGTCGCGCACATCCGGCAGCGCGCGGTCGATGATGACCGCCATTGCGTAGGAGATGAACGACCGCTTCATCTCCTTTTCCAGATTCACCGGGATGAGTTTGTCCTGAATGCTGCTCATAATTTCTCTCCGAACTGTTCAGGTTTTCTGTCTGATAATTGCTTGTTGTATAATGCGCACGGGGAACCAGCCGCAGCGGGCGGAAGAGGTTCTCATTGCGCGGATGCGGTTACACATCCAAATCCTTGACCAAATCCGCGTTCTCCTCGATGAACTTCCGCCGCGGCTCAACCTGATCGCCCATCAGCAGCGTGAAGATTTCATCCGCCGCCATTGCGTCCTCTGGCGTAATCTGCATCATCGTGCGGGTCTCGGGGTTCATGGTCGTCTGCCACAGCTGCTCGGCGCTCATTTCGCCCAAGCCCTTGTAGCGCTGAATATCCGGCTTCGGGTCGCGCCCGATTTCGTCCAGCAGTCTTTGGAGTTCGTCGTCATCATAGACGTACTTTTCCATTTTGCCCTTCGTCACCTTGTACAGCGGCGGCATGGCGGCGTACACATAGCCCTTTTCCACCAGCGGCCGCATGTAGCGGTAGAAGAACGTCAGCATCAAAATGCGGATGTGCGCGCCGTCCACGTCCGCGTCCGTCATGCAGACAATGCGGTGGTAGCGCAGCTTGCTTTCGTCAAACTCATCGCCGAAGCCGCAGCCGAACGCCGTCAGCATACTCTTAATTTCGTTGTTGCCCAGCGCCTTGTCCAGCCGGGTTTTTTCGACGTTGAGGATTTTGCCGCGCAGGGGCAGAATCGCCTGAAAATGGCGGTCGCGTCCTTCCTTGGCGCTGCCGCCTGCGGAGTCGCCCTCGACGAGGAAGATTTCGCACTTGCTGGGGTCGCGCTCGGAGCAGTCCGCCAATTTGCCCGGCAGGGACGCCGATTCCAGCACCGTCTTGCGGCGGGTAGCCTCGCGCGCCTTGCGGGCTGCCTCGCGCGCGCGCTGGGCGCTCACGCAGCGGTCAAGAATCGTCCGCCCGACAGACGGGTTCTCCTCCAGATAGGTGGACAATTCCTCCTTCACAAGGTCGTTGACCACGCCGCGAACCTGCCCGGAGCCCAGCTTCGATTTCGTCTGGCTCTCGAACTGCGGGTCTTCCATTTTGACGGACACAACCGCCGTCAGGCTTTCCTTCGCGTCCTCCGCCTTCAGGTTCGGCTCGTTGTCGCGCAGGAGCTTATACTTGCGGCCGTAGTCGTTGATGGCGCTCGTCAGGGCGGTGGTGAAGCCCGTGAGATGCGTGCCGCCGTCAGGGGTCGCGATGTTGTTGACGAAGGTGTAGATGTTTTCGGCATACGAGTCGTTGTACTGCATGGCGACTTCCACGAGGATGCCGTCCTTCACGCCCTCGGTATAAATCGGTTCAGGGAACAAAACTTCCTTGTTGTGATTCAGATACTTGACGAACTCGCGCAGGCCGCCTTCGTAGAGGAAATCCTCCGTCACGGGCGTTTCGCCGCGCTCGTCGGTGAAGGTGATGTGGATGCCCTTGTTCAGGAACGCCATCTCGCGCAGGCGCTTCTTCAGCACGTCAAAATCAAACGTGACGCCGCGCTCGAAGATGCCGTCGGGGTTGTCGTCGCTGATGACGTCGGGCAGGAAGCGGATTGTCGTGCCGGTGCGGTCGGTTTCGCCGATGACGCGCAGGTCGTAGAGGTACTTGCCGCGCGCGTACTCCTGCTGATAAATTTTCCCATCCTGATAAACCGTCACGGACAGCGACTTCGACAGCGCATTGACCACCGACGCGCCCACGCCGTGCAGGCCGCCGGACACCTTGTAGCCGCCGCCGCCGAACTTGCCGCCCGCGTGCAGCACCGTCAGGCAAACCTCGACCGCCGGACGCCCCATTTTCGGGTGGATGCCGACGGGGAAGCCGCGCCCGTCGTCGCGGACGGAGACCGAGCCGTCCTTGTGCAGCGTCACGTCGATGCGCTTGCAGTAGCCCGCCAGCGCCTCATCCACGGAGTTATCCACAATTTCGTACACCAGATGGTGCAGTCCGCGGCTGTCCGTCGAGCCGATGTACATGCCGGGGCGCTTGCGAACCGCCTCCAAGCCCTCCAGCACCTGAATCTGCTCCTCGCCGTATTCGCTCTTGACCTGCGTCGCTTCTTCAATCTGCTGTTCGATTTCTTCTTCCGTCCGGTGTTCGAGTTCCTGGTCGTTCAACATGCTTGCACCTCACAAAAATCAATAAACGGCGGATTTTTTTCCCACGCCGCGGAAAACCGTAAAATCAGGGGCATTTGCCCTTGCCCCGCCATCCGGGAGGGGGACACGCACGTCGGGGTACTTCGCGTCAGCGGGCGCACAAGCCGCGTCTACGCGCGCCCCACTGCCGGATTCCCCCGCTGTTGACTCTTCCCCAACATATCTATTATAGCACTTTCCGCCCCAAAAGAAAAGGGTTTTCCTTCATTATTATTGTGTTTTGCTTCGGAAGGGGGGAAATGTTGTTTTCGGTCAAAGCGGATGCGTTCGGTTCTGCCGCGAAACAGTTCAAGCAGCATGGGTGAGCGCTGCGAAGGGGTCGAGGGGGCGACCGCAAAGCCCCCTCGTCGCGTCCGCAGACGCGAAACCCTCTGCGTAACAAAAAAGTTCAAGCCACATGGGAGTGCAATGCGAAGGAGTCGAGGGGGCGACCGCAAAGCCCCCTCGTCGCGTCCGCAGACGCGAAACCCTCTGCGTAACAAAAAAGTTCAAGCCACATGGGAGTGCAATGCGAAGGAGTCGAGGGGGCGACCGCAAAGCCCCCTCGTCGCGTCCGCAGACGCGAAACCCTCT
>ERZ857693.1155-NODE-1155-length-35671-cov-6.836338_pt1 | contig 35671 bp, 30 predicted proteins | sample MGYA00519765_ERZ857693 | MGnify/ENA primary metagenome ERZ857693 (study PRJEB31778, sample SAMEA3449354) | human gut metagenome | biome: human gut; feature: human-associated habitat; material: faeces | place: United Kingdom | collected 2010/2012 ... | reverse complement strand
CGGCCTTTTCCGGAGGGAGCTAAAAGGGGAACTTTGCATCGAAAAATTGAAGAACCGATGAAACGAACTGTTTTCTGTGCCGCGCTGCTGCTGGCCGCCGGCTGTTCATCTCCGAAAAAGAACCGCACGGTCGATCCGCTGCGTGTCGAAACCATCGTGGCCGCGCCCTCGGCCGACGTCGGGGCGGCCGTTTATGTAGGTGCGATCGAAGAGGAGTCTTCGGCCGCCTTGAGCTTCCCCGTCGCCGGGACCGTCGCCCGCACTTTTGCGGACGAGGGCCGGCGCGTCGGCAAAGGTCACCTGCTCGCCGAGCTCGATCCCACCTCGGCGCGCCGGACTTTCGAGGCCGCCGAAGCCGCGCTGAATCAGGCGAAGGACGCCTGCGCGCGTCTGAAACAGCTCTACGACGCCGAGAGCCTGCCCGAGATCAAGTGGGTCGAGGCGCAGACCCGGCTGCGGCAGGCCGAGGCGGCCTTCGGGATCGCGAAGAAGAATCTGGAGGACTGCTCGCTTTACGCGCCCTTTTCCGGGGTGGTCGGCCAGCGGCGGATTTCGGCCGGGGAGACGGCCCTGCCGGGCGTTCCCGTGCTGACGCTGCTCGAAGTCGGACGCGTCAAGGTGCGCTTCTCGGTCCCCGAGCAGGAGATCGCCCGGCTCGGCGCCGACAGCCGGATCGGGGTGGGCGTCGCCGCGCTCGGCGACCGGGTGTTCCCCGCCGGGAAGATCGAAAAGGGCGCCGTGGCCAATCCAGCGGCCCACACCTACGACGTGCGCGCCACGCTGGACAACGCCGCTGGCGAGTTGCTGCCGGGCATGGTGTGCCGCGTGACGGTTTCGCCCGCAGAGTCGGCCGAGGAGATCGCCGTTCCGCTGCGCGCCGTGCAGCAGGAGGGCGACGGGAGCCGTTTCGTGTGGACCGTGCGCGGCGATTCGGCCGTGCGTACGGCCGTCACGACGGGGCGGCTGGTGAACAACGGCATCGTGCTGACCGGGGGCGTCGCGGCGGGCGACCGCATCGTCGTGGACGGCATGCAGAAGATCGGCGAGGGCAGTAAAGTCGTATGGCGATGAGAAGTTCGAATAGCGTAATAGCCTGGTCGATGCGGAATTTTCGCATCACCTTCCTGATCGTGGGCTGCCTGTTCGTGTTCGGAATCTACGCCCTTGCGCGCATTCCCAAGCAGGAGTTCCCCGAGTACACGATCCGGCAGGGCGTCGTCGTGGGCGTCTATCCCGGGGCGACGGCCGAGGAGGTCGAAGAGCAGCTGGCGAAGCCGCTCGAACAGTTCCTGATGACTTATAAGGAGGTGAAGCGTGCGAAGACCACCTCCGCGTCGCAGAACGGCATGTGTTACGTGATGGTCGAGCTGAACGACGATGTGAACGACAAGGACGAGGTATGGTCGAAAGTCAAGCACGGGCTGGCGGCGTTCAAGATGCAGCTGCCTGCGGGTGTCGCGGCCGTGGTGACCAACGACGATTTCGGCGACACCTCGGCGCTGCTGATCACCCTCGAATCGGACACGCGCTCCTACCGTGAACTGAAAGGGTATATGGACGATTTGAGCGACCGTCTGCGCCGCATCGAGTCGGTCTCCAACCTGCGCCCCTACGGCGTGCAGCAGGAGCAGATCTCGGTTTACGCCGATCACGCGCGGCTCGCGGCCTACGGCATCGGCGAGAAGACGCTCTCCGCGGCGCTGGCCGCGCAGGGGCTGACCCCGCTGGGCGGCTCGGTGAGCAATGCCGAGACCGAGACCCCGATCCACATCGCGCCGTCGCTGGCCGGGGAGCGGGAGGTCGCCGAGCAGATCGTCTGGAGCGATCCCGAAGGGCACGTCCTGCGGGTGAAGGACGTGGCGCGCGTCGTGCGCGAGTACGACGATCCGGACAGCTATATCCGCAACAACGGCCACCGTTGCGTGCTGCTGTCGCTGGAGATGCAGGCCGGGAACAACATCGTGGAGTACGGCCGCGAGGTCGACGAGGTGCTGCACGCCTTCATCGAAGAGGAGCTTCCCGCCGATGTCAGCGTGCAGCGCATCGCCGACCAGGCCAAGGTCGTCGGCGACTCGGTGCACTCGTTCCTGCGCGACCTGTTTGTGGCCATGGCCATCATCATCGTCGTGATGATGCTCCTCTTCCCGCTGCGGTCGGCCATCGTCGCCGCGCTGACGATCCCGATGTCGACCTTCATCTCGGTGGGCATGATGTATCTCTGCGGCATTCCGCTGAACACCGTGACACTCGCCGCGCTGGTCGTCGTGCTGGGCATGATCGTCGACAACTCGATCGTGGTGATCGACGGCTACCTCGATTACCTCGGGCGCGGCCATTCGCGGTGGTTCGCCGCCGTGGAGAGCGCCCGGGAGTTCTTCCCCTCGCTGCTGCTGGCCACGATCTGTATCTGCATGATCTTCTATCCGATCCTCTTCACGATGACGGGCATGATGGGCGACTTCCTGACCTGGTTCCCGTGGACGATCACCATTAACCTGATGGTGTCGCTGCTGCTGGCCGTGATGGTCATTCCGTTCCTCGAGATACTGATCATTCCGGCCGTGCACGTGCGCAGGGACGGCCGCAGGTCGTTCACCGACCGGGTGCACGACGTCTACCGCCGCGTGCTGGCGTGGACCTTCCGCCACGGGTGGCTGACGATCTCGCTCGGCGCCGCCTCGGTGGTCGTGTCGCTGCTGATCGCCACGCAGCTCAAGTTCCGTATGGTTCCCTTCGCCGACCGGGACCAGTTCGCCGTGGAGATCTACCTGCGCCCCGACACGCCGCTGGAACGCACCGGGGCCGTCGCCGATTCGGTTTACCGGGCGCTGCGGGCCGACGAACGGGTGAAGTCGGTCACCTCGTTCGTGGGGTGCTCGTCGCCGCGTTTCCAGATGAGCTACGCCCCGCAGATCGCGGGCAAGAACTACGCGCAGTTCATCGTCAACACCACGTCGGTGGATGATACGGAGTCCATTCTCGACGAGTACGCCGACGCGTGGGCCGACCGTTTCCCCGAAGCCTACGTCAAGTTCAAGCAGCTCGACTACCAGAACGTGCCGTCGCTCGAATTCCGCTTCTACGGCAGCGACATCGACTCGCTGCGCGCCGCGGCCGACCGGCTGATGGCCCGCATGCGGCAGATGCCCGAACTGCAATGGGTGCATACCGATTACGAGGACCCGCGGGCGATCGCCGAGGTGCGGCTCGATCCCGTCACGGCGTCGCAGCTGGGCATCACGCGCACGGTCGTGGCCGCCAACATGGCCCTGGCGTCGGGCGACGTGGCCGTGGGTTCGGTCTGGGAGGGCGATTACAGGCTCCCGGTGGTGCTCAAGCGCGACGCCCGGTTGGGCGAACGCTCGCTGTCGGACATCGGGGACACCTATGTCTCCTCGCCCGTGCCGGGGGTGAGCGTGCCCCTGCGGCAGATCGCCGACGTGGAACCCGCGTGGAGCCAGTCGAAGATCGTCCACCGCAACGGCATGCGCTGCATCACCGTGACGGCCGACCTGAAACGCGGCGCCAACGCAATGCGGATGACCTCGCGCATCAGCCGGATGCTGAAAGACGAGATTCCGCTCCCGCCGGGCGTCGAGACCGAGCTGGGCGGCGCGCACGAGTTCGACGCCGAGACCCTGCCGCCCATCGCCGCGGGGTTGAGCATCTCGCTGGTGATCATCTTTTTCTTCATCCTCGTCAACTTCCGCAAATTCGGCATCACGCTGGTCGTCATGGCCTCGATGTCGCTGTGTCTGTTCGGCGCGATGGTCGGACTGTGGATCGCCGACTTCACCATCGGGCTGACCTCGGTGCTGGGTTTCATCACCCTGCTGGGCATGATCGTGCGGAACGTGATCCTGATGTACCAGCATGCCGAGGACAAACGCAAGGTCTGCCACTGGTCGGGCAAGCTGGCGGCCTACGACGCCGGAAAGCGCCGCATGGTCCCGATCTTCCTCACGACGGCCACCACGGCCGTGGGCGTCGTGCCGATGATGTTGGGAGGCAGTACGTTCTGGGCGCCCGTGGGTGTTACGATTTTCGCCGGAGGCATCGGCTCGCTGATCCTCGTGGTCACGATCCTTCCGGTTCTTTACTCCAAAATCTACAAGTGATGAAAAAGGCTCTCGTATATCTGATTCTCTGCTGCACGGCCCTTCCGGCCGGAGCGCAGACCCTGACGCTCGACGAATGCCGCGCGGCCGCCGCCGAACACAACCGCACGCTCCGCGACGGCCGGTTCGAGCTTGAAGCGGCCCTGCAAACGCGCCGCGAGGCGCTGACCGGCTACTTCCCGCAGGTCTCGGCCACGGGAGGCGTTTTCCAGGCCCAGCACGGACTGGTGCAGGCCGATTTCGGCATGACCATCCCGCAGCTGGGGACGATGAACCTGCCGCTGTCGATGGTCAAGCGGGGGATTGTGGGCGGCATCACGGCCGTGCAGCCCGTCTTCGCGGGGCTGAAGATCGTCAACGGCAACAAGCTCGCCCGGCTGGGCGAGGAGGTCGGGCGGTTGCAGTTGCAGAAGACCGAGTCCGAGGTGCGCGAGCAGACCGACGCCTATTACTGGCAGGTCGTGTCGCTGCGCGACAATCTTTCGACCATCGAAGCCGTGGAACGCCAGCTGGAGGAGATTCACCGCCAGGTGGAACTCTCGGTCAAGGCCGGGCTGGTGACGACGAACGACCTGCTGCGCGTGGAACTGCGGCAGCAGGAGATCGCGTCGAACCGCCTGAAGGTCGAAAACGGACTGAAAGTCTCGAAGATGCTGCTGGCACAGCATATCGGTGTCGACTGGCGCGCTTTCGACGTGGCGGCGGCGGAGTTCGGCCAGCCCGAGGCGCCCGCGGCGTTTTACGTGCCGGTCGAGGAGGCGTTGGACAACCGGGCCGAGTACCGGCTCGCCGAGAAGAATGTCGAGGCTCAGAAGTACCGGAAGCGCATGGAGCGCGGCAAACGCCTGCCGACGGTGGGCGTCGGGGCCGGCTACCTCTACTACAACGTGACGGACAAGGATGTGGACGACGGGCTGGTTTTCGCCCAGGTGTCGGTCCCCATCTCCGACTGGTGGGGCGGGGCGCACGCCCTGAAGAAGGCCCGCATCCGGGAGCAGCAGGCCGAGAACGATCGGTTGCAGGCCCGCGAGATGCTGGCCGTGGAGATCGAGCGGACGTGGAGCGAGGTGCAGGAATCCTATGCGCAGATTCTGCTGACGCGGCGTTCCGTGACGTCGGCCGCCGAGAACCTGCGGCAGAACCGCAATTTCTACCAGGCCGGAACGGCTCCGCTCACCGACCTGCTGGACGCCGAGACGCTCTACACCCGGAGCCGCAACGACTTCACCTCGGCATGCGCCGCTTACCGGACTTCGTTGGCGCGTTACATGCGTGTGACGGGGCGATAGCGGTCGTCAGCCGCAAAAACGGGCGTCCGGAACCGACCGGACGCCCGTTTTTTCACTCTTTCCGGGGCGGTTTCGGTTCGAACATGCTCAACAGCAGTCCGCCCATGACGGCTCCCCACAGCGTGCTGTTGAGCGGCGAGGAGGTGATCGGGCACGTGCCGTCGGCACACCCCACGAAATACCAGTAGAGATAGCCTCCCAAGGCTCCCAGCGCCGCTCCCAGCAGCGTCGGCCAATGTCGTTTCAGCAGTTTCATCTTATAACGGGTTTACGTTTTCCATTGAAATAACGTTGCGAAAGTATTGATTATTTTCCGATAAAACAAATTTCCTATGGAAAATAAATGGATCGGAGTCGGCGGATGTCGGAGCGGAGGAGGGATGAAAAGGTGAAAGGTGGAAGGTGGAAGGTGGAAGGGGTGTCTGACAAGATGGGGTATAAATAGGATTTCACCCCTGCCGGAGAGATTTCTGACAGGGGTGATTTTCATTTTCGTGGGAACTTTTCCGAAAGTTCCTTTTGTTTCTGCGGTGCGTAGGGTACTATAACCTAATAAATCTTGGAATATCATAAATACGCAAATATCTATTAATAAACAGCATATTACAAGACGTATGATATTTGAAATTCATAAAATATCTTTTGATATTTCAAAAATTGGGTGTATATTTGGGTGTCGATTTAACGATTGTAGCATGAATATCAAACGCAATATTATCTTCACATTAGAGAAACGCAGGAAGGCCGGGGTTATTGTCGCGGAGAATGTTCCGATTCGTATGCGTGTCATATATAACTGTAAGCGGGTCGAGTTTACTACCGGCTATCGAATCGATGCGGTAAAATGGGATGCCGCTAAACAGCGCGTGAAATTCGGCTGTACGAATAAACTCAAACAGAGCGCGTCGGAAATAAATACCGATCTGCTGCGTTACTATACGGAAATTCAAAATACCTTCAAGGAATTCGAGGTACGAAATACTATGCCTACTCCGGAACAGTTGAAAGAGTCGTTCAATCGGCAGCATGAAGACCCGGAAGTAGCAGTTGAAGTTCCCGAATCGGTTTCGTTCAAGCCGCTGGATGTCTTTCCCGAATTTATTAAGGAGTGCGGAATGCAGAACGGCTGGTCGGATGCCACATACGAGAAATTTGCCGCAGTCAAGTCCCACCTGACCAAGTTCGATCCGGATCTGAGTTTCGAGTCTTTGGATGAATCGCGTTTGACGCAATATGTCCAATTTCTCGAAGAGCGGGAAGGATTGCGCAATACGTCGATCTTAAAACAGATCGCTTACCTGAAATGGTTTTTACGTTGGTGCGGTAAAAAGGGCTACTGCATGAATAATGCCTATGAGGATTTTAACCCGAAATTGAAAAGCACACCGAAAAAGGTGATCTTTCTGACATGGGAGGAACTGTCGAAATTGCGCGAATATTCGATTCCCGCTACGAAACAATACCTCGAACGGGTGCGGGATGTATTCCTGTTTCAGTGTTTCACGGGTCTGCGCTATTCGGATGTCTTCAACCTGCGTCGCAGCGATGTCAAAGAGAACCATATCGAAGTTACGACCGTCAAGACGGCCGACAGCCTCGTGATCGAGCTGAACAATTACAGCCGTGCTATCCTCGATAAGTATAGGCAAGTGGCATTCGAGGGAGATAAGGTTTTGCCTGTCGTCAGCAACCAGAAGATGAACGACTATCTGAAGGAGCTGTCGAAGCTGGCAGGTATCGACGAGCCGGTGCGGGAAACCTACTACAAGGGCAATGAACGCATCGACCTCGTAACGCCGAAGTGCGAATTGATGAGTACGCACGCCGGTCGTCGCACCTTCATCTGCAATGCACTCTCTTTGGGTATTCCGGCGCAGGTGGTGATGAAATGGACGGGGCATAGCGACTATAAGGCGATGAAACCCTATATCGACATTGCTGACGATATCAAAGCGAATGCAATGGATAAATTCAATACGTTGTGATTATGGAACCGGACATTTATACTTCAATAACGGAATTGGCCGCTGTTTACGAAACACTCAATGAGCGCCTTGAGTCCGACCCCTGTACGACGGATGCCTATCAGGTTTGTTGCCAGCAGACCTATCGGGATGCGTACGCCGCATTGCAGGCCATGCCCGTGGAGCCGATCGCCCTGCGCCTTATCGCCGAAGGTATCAGCGACCGGGTACTTACCCGTCTGCGGGATTTGATCCGGAAGAATATCCATATCTACGAAACCCGTAAAGAGTTTTTCCGTCAAGTCGATTTCTGCGATTTGTGCCGGCTTCAGGAAGACTACTTGTTTGCCGGAAAACGTACATCGCTGTTGAACGATATAAAAGAGATCGGAGAATATCCTTATCCGACGGAGCGGGAGCGCGAAGAATTGTTGCAGGAAAACCGTGCGGCGTTGAATGAACTCGATAACGAGCGTGCCGCATATCGCCGGGAAAATGCCGGTTGGATCGGCAGGGACTATTATACCGCTATCAATGAAATGAGCCGCTTCTCAGCCTCGGTTCTCGACAGCTATTTTCCCGTTGAAAAGAAAACGATAACAGCTGCACCGACAACGATGGAATCTGCCGATCAACCGACCGAGTTCAAAAGTATTTCGCCAGACGAAATCTTCCGGTCGCGGATGTTCGACAAATTCCGCGAACTGGAGAAGCGACTGATCAAATCGGGCGATCTGGGCGAAGAGCTGCACTGGCAGGCGAAACATAAGAACAACAAACCGGACATTAAACGGCTGGTTGCGTTTTTGGCCGGACTTATCGATCACGATTATTTCCTTCCGAACCGCGATACGTCGATCAAGCGTTTTTTCGAGGAGCGTTACAGAATTCCGATCGGTCAGAATTTCGAACGGCGCCGCCGCGAACCGCTGATGAAAATCTACCGTACGATTTTTTACGACCTTCCCTTTTAACGGTTCCGCTACGATCGTAGTACGATTCCGTCTTAAACATAATTTTTGCATATCATTCGTAGTCAGTACAGTTATCCTGCGCTGACTACGATTGCTCGTCCTCCGCTTTTCGGCGAATTACATTTGCAGCACGATCTACCGGCCGGCGATCGTATGTCTAACCAAATGTAATTCGCGTATGGATATAAAAGCATTGAAATCGAAACTGCTCTGGCAGATGACGGGCGAAGAATTTCTCTTTCTCCAGCAGAACGGCGGAGAGCAACCGGAGCGGCAACCCTATGTCGTTGCTCCGTCGAAAAAGCACGTCTACGGCATTCGGGGGATCGCCGAATTGTTCGGGTGCAGTATTCCGACAGCCAACCGTATTAAACAAAGCGGAAAAATCGACCGTGCCATCACGCAGATCGGTCGTAAGATCATCGTGGACGCGGAACTGGCGCTCGAACTTGCCGGACGCAAAACCGGTGGCCGAAAAGTCGGTTCCCGCGATGACAAATAAGTCGTCAGACAGCGTTTCCGTCCCCGGCAAGCAGTCCCGGAACGAGCGTATCGAGGAGTTCCTGCGGGAGCATTACGCCTTTCGCTACAACACGGTCAAAAGCCGTGCGGAGTTCCGCAGCAGCGACGGCGAGTTCCTCCCCGTGACCAAATACCGGCTCAACTCCTTCCGGCGGGAGCTCGACCGCACCATCGGCATCTCCACCTCGGCGGAGAACCTGCGCAGCATGCTCGAAAGCGACTTTTCCGAGCGTGTGAATCCCGTGCAGGCGTATTTTCATAAACTGCCGCCGGCAACGGGAACGCAGGCCATCGACGAACTGGCCGCGACCGTCACTGTGCGCAACGCCCGGCATTGGTCGGAGTACCTGACCAAATGGCTCGTCGGTGTGGTCGCCAATGCAACGAACGACCTCGGATGTCAGAACCACGTCTGTCTGGTATTGACTGGCGAGCAGGGAAAGTTCAAGACCACATGGCTCGACAACCTCTGTCCCCGCTCACTCGCCAGTTATCTTTTCACGGGAAAGATCGACCCGCAGAACAAGGACATGCTGACGCTGGTCGCCGAATACCTCTTCATCAACATCGACGACCAGCTGAAGGCGCTCAACAAACGGGATGAAAACGAGCTTAAGAACCTCATCACGGCTCCTTCGGTCAAATACCGGCGGCCCTACGACGTTTACATCGAAGAGTATCCCCACTTGGCGAGCTTCATGGCCTCGGTGAACGGGAACGACTTTCTGACCGATCCGACCGGCTCGCGGTGCTTCCTGCCCTTCGAGGTGTTATCCATCGACATCGACCGGGCGATATGGGTCAATATGGATCGGGTATATGCCGAAGCCCGAACACTCCTGAGCAACGGATTCCGCTATTGGTTCGACGAAGCCGAAATCGAAGAACTGCACCAGGGAAACGCCGCATTCCATGTCCAGACCATCGAATACGAAATGCTGCTGAAAGGGTTCGAGAAACCTCCGGAACATGCCGTCACGGATTGCTTTATGACCACCGTGGAGATTCTGAACTACCTGCGCAGTTATTCGTCGCTGAATCTCTCCGAGAAACGTATGGGTGAAGCCTTGCGCAAGGCTGGGTTCGAGCGCCGCTCGAAACGCATCGGCGGGAATCCCGTCTATGGTTGGGTTATCCGGAAAATTACCCCCAATCCTTTCGTCTCTTACGGACTGTAGTTACTACGCTACTACACATAGCGGCAAGACATTGAAAAATAGCAGATTGCCGTGCAGTAGGATACAAAAAACAACCTTACGACATCTTACTACGCCACTACATGAACTTACTACGGTAGTAAGGTGACATAGACTTGATTACTACACTTAGAATATTACATATCAAGCTATTGCAAACATGTAGTAAGTAGTAAGATAAAATCGGCAAACTTCAAACAACAAAAAATGAAGAACGATCTGAAAAATATCAGCATCCGCGATTTCCTCGCCCGGCGAGGTATTCAGCCCAAATACGAACGCAACGGCTACGGCATGTATCTTTCACCCCTGCGGGAAGAGCGCACGCCAAGTTTCAAAGTGGACTACGTGCGGAACCTCTGGTACGACTTCGGACTGGGAGAGGGCGGCACATTGCTCACCCTCGTGATGCGGTTGGAGCGGTGCGACAGCCGCGAAGCCGTCCGACGGCTGCAAAACGGTGAAAAAAGGGACGCCGGTTCCGTTTCTCTTTCACCGGGTGTTGGCGAGCGTCCAGCTGCCGGAGATCCCTTGCCGGTCTTGCGTCCGGCCACCCTTCCCGCGTTCCGCATCCTCTCCGACGCTTCGCTCCGGCATCCGGCATTGGTCGGTTATCTCGCCTCGCGCGGCATCGTCCCGCCGGTCGCCGCGGCATTCTGCCACGAGGTCCGCTACGAGGTAAACGGCCGCGCCTTTTTCGCCGTCGGTTTCCCTAACGATGCCGAAGGGTGGGAGCTCCGCTCCGAGCGGTTCAAAGGATTATGTGTAGCTATACATAAGCCCTTTTATGAGCAGTAAAAGATTATGTGTAGTCTTTCTTTGTAAGTGTATGAACTCCTTAAACTTGATTAAATCTTAAGCGGTTTTTACTGAACATAATATTTTTCTACATTATGAGAGTATGAAAACTCTAATAATGTAGAATATGAATAATCCGTTAATCACTGGGAAGGAAGTCTTAGATAGACTATATTCCCACCTCAGGGATGAGGTAAAAATCTCCCAAACGACTTTACTTAAACACGAACGGAATTGGGACTCAATCTGTTCCTTTGCCCAAGAGCAGGAATTATCAGTTGACTTTTCCAATTCAGACAGCCTGCAACGTTTTGCTTATCGGATGGCTCTCGACGGAAAAGAGCTGATTGAGCGTAATCACAGCATTCCTTATTCTCTTCAGCTGATACAAGAGTACGTCAAGTACAATGAAATCTATAGCACAAGTTCCAGTACGAACCTGACCGGCCCGATGAGTGATGAAGTAATCAGTTTTCTTTCTATCAAGAAAAGCGAGCATTTGAGAATCGCATCCTATCACCAGTATGAGTCGCAGCTATCCCGTTTTCTCTGTTTTCTGCAAGGACAAGGAATCAAAGCGGTGTCGGAAATCACGCTTGGCACAATCAAGCTATACATTATGGGACTCAAACCTGAGTATAAAAGCAACACATATATAGCCATCCTGATGGTAAAACGTTTTCTTCACTGGCTATACGAAAATCGATTAATCCAACAGAATATTGCCATTCGGATCCCAAGCGCAAAGACGGTCAACCAACCCAACCTGCCGTCTGTCTATTCGAAAGAAGAGATATCCCGCCTTCTTGCCTGTGTAGATAGGGGGAATGCTAAAGGAAAACGTGACTATCTTGTACTTATACTTGCGGCGTATCTCGGGTTGAGAAGTTCGGACATCTGCAGCCTCCGGTTTGACAATATAGACTGGGAATCCAACAGCATCAATATCATCCAGCTAAAGACGGACCATCCATTGAGCTTGCCGCTGCTCCCTGAAGTAGGCAATGCCATCATAGACTATCTCAAGCATGGACGGCCGGAGTCTGATGATCATCACGTGCTGTTGAACGCCAGTCATCCATACTATCCTATGCAGTCCACAGGGGTGTATCAAGTAGTATCTCAGGCGTTCAAACGCGCCGGAATAGATGTCTCAAGCCGGAAACATGGGGCTCATTCTTTGCGTCACTCCCTGGCAAGCAGGATGCTTGAAGGACAAACCGCCATGCCGGTTATATCTGAGGCTTTGGGACATACAGACACGAACTCCACAATGTACTACCTCAGAGTGGACATTACCGCCCTCAAGTCTTGTCAGATGGACACGGCGCCGGTTAATGAACAGTTCTATCTTCAGTTTGCTTGATTCTATGGCACATATATTATCCAGCGTCTTCAAAGAGCATATTGAAAACTTCATTGCTCTCAAGCGGCAATGTGGGTATGGCTACATTGCCGAGGAAAAGATACTCTACTGCTTTGACAAACTTGCGAATGAAAAAGGAATCCAACAACCCATAATCAGCAAAGAGTTAGCGCAGGAGCTGAGCAGGACTCGCCCTAACGAGGCAAAGGCAACACGATACAAGAGGTGTATCACGATAAATCAGTTCTCAAAATACTTGAGTCAGAATGATCTGGAATCAGCAACGTGCTTTGCCCCAAAACCAAAGAAAACGTTCGTCCCATACATCTACACACAGGAGGAAACGGATAGAATCCTTAAAGTAGCCGACAATCGAAAATGTGGCATAATCACCAGAGACTCGATTTGCTTTGTTATGCCGGCTCTCATCCGCTTCCTGTTATGTACAGGCGTTCGTATAAGCGAGGCTCTGAATATCAAGGATAAGGATATGGACCTCGTCAACAACGTGTTCATCCTACGTGATACCAAAAACGGGAAAGAGCGGCTGCTTCCGATTACGCCGTCACTGTCAGAAGTGCTGGCACAATACAGGCGACACCGCCAGCGCATTAATCCGGACAGCCTTTCAACCCGGTTCTTTCTCACATACAGAGGCTTTCCGTGCAAGGCTGAAAATATCTATAAACTCTTTCGCAAGTTAATGGCCGAAGCTGGGATCCCTTTCCGTGGGAATCATTACGGCCCACGCATCCATGACCTGCGCCATACCTTTGCCGTCCGTTCACTGAAGCAGATGGTAGACAATGGAATGGACATCTATTGCACACTTCCCATCCTGTCCACATACCTTGGGCATCAATCGCTTGAGGCAACCAACCACTATGTCCGCATCTGCGTTGAAATGTATCCGGATCTGGTTCATAGCATGGAGGGAATCTTCAACAATATCTTTCCCCATCTAAACCACGACTTCCATGAAGACGACTGACTTCGCAAAATACATGGCGGACTTCCTTTCGGTGTATCTGGTCAACGAGAAGGGTGTAAGTCCGAACACGGTCAAGGGGTATCGGGATACGTTTATCCAGTTCATTGACTATACCTCTTCCGTCAGAGGAATCAAATTGGAAAAGCTGACGCTATCAGTTCTGAATAAAGAACTTGTATTGGACTTCTTGAACTGGTTGCAACAAGAACGGCATTGCAGCGCATCGACCAGAAATGCCCGGCTTGCCGCAATACATTCTTACATAAAGTACGTTCAGTATCACCACCCAGACAATCTTTACGAGTTCCAACGGATACTCTCCATCAAGAGCAAGAAACACGAGAAAGGGCATCTGAACTACTTGAGCCTTGAAGCCATTAAGCTCTTGTTGTCAATGCCTGACGCAACCACTAAGAAAGGACGCAGGGATCTTGCCCTTCTGTCTCTTATGTACGACACCGGGTGTCGCGTTCAGGAAATGGCGGATCTACGGGTGCAGGATGTGCATCTATCTGAACCTTACTATGTTACTATTATCGGGAAAGGGAGCAAAATACGGCAAGTCCCGCTTCTTCCGGAACAGATGAAAATCCTGTCGCTCTATATCAAGGAAAACCGGCTGGAGCGTATTGAGTGTCGTCCCTATCCTTTGTTCAGTAACAATCGCCATGAGAAACTGACGCGAGGAGGAATCACGCACATCCTCAAAAAGTATGTATCCATGGCACGCCAACAGAACCAGGAAATAATCCCGGACAAAATAAGCTGTCACTCCCTGAGGCACTCAAAGGCCATGCACCTGCTTCAAGCTGGGGTTAATCTTGTATACATCCGTGATATCTTGGGCCACGTGTCAATCCAGACTACGGAGATATACGCCAGAGCGGACTCAAAACAAAAAAGGGAAGCCATAGAAAAGGCCTACAAGAATGTAAATCCGGAAATCGAGCCTTTATGGGAAAAGGACAAGGACCTGCTCTCGTGGCTCAAATCCTTCTAATATTATGTGTAGTATCTGATGGAAGTCTTCTGGCTAACGGGCAAGAAACAAGGACTTTACAGAAAGTTACTACACATAACCTTTTACTGCTCATAAAAAGGATTATGTGTAGCTATACATAAGCCCTTGAAAACCAAAGGACAGCCGGCCCCGACCAACATTTCAAGCAGCGACAATGCGCGGATTACTTTTTCTATCAGGTTCTTGTCATTGTAATGCAATGCGGATGAGACCTGCCCGATCCATTCTGTCGTGAAACATTCTTTCTTTATCATTGTATATTCAAATTATTCAGGATGGACGATAATTCTTCCTTCACCTTCCGTCTGCCGGCATACCTGAAAAGCCGGCTTCGGTTAACGGCATAAAGGTTAAAGGCATTTTCTATGATATGTTCGCTTTCACTGCCTTGCAGATAGAAAAAGTCGGAGTCCCTCAATATATCGACCAGCAATTTTTCCAATGTAGGCATCGGTACATCGGACACTTTCTGCAAGGGTGCTTCCGAAACCAGATTTTTGACAAAGAACGCCCTGCGGTCCATATCCACGTAACGGTATATCATTTCCTTGTCCGGTCGAAGGTAAGCCTCCCGGCCTTCGTTTTTCAGAAAATTGAAAACGGTTTCCGCCGAATCCCTTTCCGTTTCCACGTAGATTACACTGTTGGAAGAAAGATGATGTTGTAACGGTGCGATGATTTCACCTTGATAGACACAAAACCTGGCAAACGGGAAATTGGCTTGCAGCAGCTCATATACCTTTTTCACTTCATCTGTCGGTTTCGGAGAAAAGGATTGCTTCACCACTTTGCCATACATGCCGCGTCCGATTCTGACGAGTGCGTTATCATCTACAAGTTTGAACAGATACCATGACAAGGAAGACCTGTTGATGCCGGTTCTCTCGTGAAGATAGGCAAACAAGTCCTCTATGCTGAAATCATGGTGCATTTCGGCATAATCGAGTATGGCTGTTGTCGTTTCGTTACTCATCTTGAATCTGTTTTCTCTGCAAAGTTAGCAAAATTTCGGCACTAATTCAAAATAGTGCCAATAATTTGTATTTCCAATACCACGTCTCAACAATCAGTCCAATCGAAATCCCATTATTCACAAAATTTCGGCACTAAACCGGAATAGTGCCGATAATTTGCAGACTTCATCCATCCTTGCGCCACAGGCATCATGGTACGCTCCGCCGGCCAAGTCCTTTTTGAAGGTAACTCGGAAGTCCGAACCGTGTCGCGTTCAAGCCCTGCGGGTTTTAGGCAAAAAATTCCCTGCGGTAATTTTTCCGCCTAAAAAACGCGCAGGTTCAGCCTTTCCGAGTTGGGGAAAGGCCTGGGACTTAGCAGGCGAAGCCGAACGATGACGCATAATACGGACAAGGACGGGAAAGCCGTATTCCGTCCGCTCCCCGAAAAATCCCGGGTCTTTCCCGATATTATCACGCTCCCACAAAAGTCTGTTTCCTGTTTTCATCCTCCCGAAGAAGGCGGGGACAAAAGCGGCTCGCCTCACTCTTCTGCATAATACTGTTTCTTTGCTTGCGGGCGTCCTGCCCCTTGCGTTCCCTTTGCACCCCTTGTCGTGTCCGCCGCTCTTTTTTCGTGCCTTTCCGGCTTTTTCTCCACTACGGTTTCCCCTTTTGCGGTGTAACGTGATGTCATCCGATGAAACAAATCGACAACTATTTGTATATCAATATTTTGAATAGATTAAGCCTATATATTTGCATCGACAAACGATTTTATTAACGCTTAAAACATCCGTTTATGGCAGCAGAAAACATCAGGGGCGACACCCCGAAGCAAAGCCCTCCGGTCGTTGAGAACGAGCAGTTCAGCGACATCATCCTCATTCTTGACAAAATGGAACTGCTCCTGCAAGCAGTCACCAAACTCGACAAGAACGGCAGGTATGAATCCGTACCCGCCAAAGAGGAAAACCGCAACTCGTTCCTCAAACTCGACCGTTACGCGAACATGTTCGAGAGTTTCGTCAAGAACCTCTGGAGCCAGCTGAAAGACCCGACCCGGTTCGGCATCCTCTCCGTCAAGGAGCAGGCGCTCGATGACCCGAAAGTCAGACAGGCCATCGAAGACCTCGCCGCAGGAAAGAAGACCGACGCGGTGGAGGAGTTCCTCGCGAAGTACGACATCACGCCGAAAGGCAAAGAACAGAGTATCAACAATCAAAATGACAAAGAAATGGCAAAGCAAGAACAAACCACCCAGGCGCAGACCGCACAGGACGGCCAGCCCAAGTACCGGTTCAACGAATCGATGATCGACTGGGAACAGCTCAAGCACTTCGGGCTGTCCCGTGAATACCTTCAGGAGCGCGGGCTTTTGGACTCGATGCTCAAAGGCTACAAGACCAACCAGGTCGTGCCCATTACCATGAACTTCGGCTCCGCCGTACTCCGCACGGATGCCCGTCTCTCTTTCCAGCAATCCCCGCAAGGCCCCGTGGTGCTGGGCATACACGGCATACGCCAGCAGCCCGACCTCGAAAGGCCGTTCTTCGGGCATATCTTCTCCGAAGAGGACAAGAAAAACCTGCGTGAAAGCGGCAACATGGGACGTGTGGTGAACCTCAGGGTACGTAATGAGGAGGTGCCCTCGTTCCTCAGCATCGACAGGCTGACCAACGAGATCGTGGCCATGAAGGCGGAAAATGCCTATATCCCCGAGAAAATCAGCGGCGTGACGCTGACCGACCAGGAAAAGGCCGAGCTTCGTGAAGGCAAGGCCATCTACGTGGAGGGCATGACATCGAAAGCCGGTAATTCGTTCGATGCCTACCTCCAGTTCAACGCCGACCGCAAGGGACTCGAATACATCTTCCCGAACGACAGGATTTTCAACCGTCAGGAACTCGGCGGCGTGGCACTTTCCCCAAAACAGGTCGAGGCGCTGAACGCCGGCAAGGCGATTTTCGTGGAGGACATGAAGCGCAGGGACGGCGAGGTTTTTTCCGCTTTCGTCAAGCTCGACGAGGCCAGCGGCCGTCCCGCGTACACGAGATATAACCCCGACTCCCCGGAGGGAGCAAGGGAAATCTATATCCCGAAGGAACTCAACGGGGTCAAGCTGACACCGGAGGATAAAAAGGAACTGAGCGAAGGCAAGGCTATCTTCATTAAGGATATGATCAGCCGCAGAGGTGAGGTCTTTTCCTCGTTCGTCAGGCTCAACATGGAAACGGGCAACCCGCAGTATTCCAAGACTCCCGACGGTTTTGACCAGCGTGAGGAGTTCAAGATTCCGGCAGAAATATGGGGCGTTGTCCTGACGGCCAAACAGCGGGGACAGCTCCAGGACGGCAAGGCCGTGCTCGTGGAGGGCATGACGGGGTACGACGGCAAGAAGTTTTCGCAGTATGTCAAGGCCGACTTCAACAGCGGTAAGCTGAACTACTACAACGGAAATCCCGACCGTGACCGCAGCGCGACGCAACGCAACGTGGTAGCCGAGGCCAACAAGAACAAACAGGCAGAGAGCCAGGGCAACAAACGCTCTTCCAGACGAAGCGTAAGCCAATAAGGCCGGATAAAGCAGTATAAACCGATTAAAATTTTCACGAAGATGAAAGAAAACAAGAACAACACGCCTTTCAAGGCGGAAGACGTGAACTGGGAAGAGCTCGCCGCCATCGGCATCCTGAAGGACGAACTGGAAATGGCGGGGGAACTTGACACCCTCCTCAGAGGCGAGAGAACGAACGTGATAGCCCTCAGCCTGGTATTGCTCGGTGTGGATGTCGTTATGGACGCCACCCTTCAGCTGGTGCGGAAGAACGACACCCCGTTACTGGAAATCAACGGTATCAGACCCATCGGACAATAGTATTCAACCTGCCGTTTCCCTGAGCTTAAGCGTTTCGGGGAACGGCTTAATCTTTTTCACTTATGATAGCAATTATAGCAGAAAAACCGAGTGTAGGCCGGGAGATAGCACGAATCGCGGGCGCGACGGAAGCGAAAGACGGGTATATGGAAGGTAACGGCTACTCGGTCACATGGGCGCTGGGACATCTGGTACAGCTCGCCCTTCCGGGCACATACGGTTACACGCGTACATCGGGCGACAACCTGCCCCTCTTGCCCGACCCGTTCCAGCTCGTCATCCGGCAGCGCAAGACCGACCGCGGTATGGCTACCGACCCGGTGGCCGCCAAACAGCTCCGCACCATCGATTCCGTGTTCAGCAGGTGCAGCGCCATTATTGTGGCGACGGATGCGGGTCGCGAAGGCGAACTTATATTCAGGTACATCTATTCCTACCTGGGGTACACGAAACCTTTCCGCAGGCTCTGGATCTCCTCGCTCACGGACGAAGCCATCCGCAAAGGGCTCTCCGAACTGAAAGAGGGAACGGAATACGACAGCCTCTACCATGCCGCCGACTGCCGGGCAAAGGCGGACTGGCTGGTGGGCATCAACGCGAGCCAGGCCCTTGCGATAGCCTCCGGCACGTTCAACCAGTCGCTCGGACGGGTGCAGACCCCGACACTCGCCATGATTTGCGCCCGTTTCAAGGAAAACCGGGAGTTCGTGCCGACCGATTACTGGCAACTCTCCGTGACCCTCAAAAAAGGGGACGATTTCAGGCAGTTCCGCCATGTGGAGAATATCCCGGAGAAAACGGAGGCCGACAGGCTCTACGACCGGATCACCACCGATTCGATGGCGGCGATTACGAAAACGGAGCGCAAACGGGGTTTCCAGGCTCCTCCATTGCTGTATGACCTGACGGCACTCCAAAAGGACTGCAACGTGCATCTCGACCTTTCGGCGGAAAAGACGCTTGCTGTCGCCCAGTCCCTCTACGAGAAGAAACTCATCTCGTATCCCCGTACCGGAAGCCGCTACATCCCGGACGACGTGATGCGGCAGGTTCCCGATTTGCTCCGCGGGGTCATCGGCATGAAAGAGTTCCGGGAATACGGCGGCACATTGGATTGGGACAATCTTTCCACCCGTAGCGTCAACGCGGGGAAAGTGACCGACCACCACGCGCTGATCGTCACCGGTGTACAGCCGGTCATGGAAACGCTTACTGAGCAGGAGCAGGCCGTTTACCGGATGATTGCCGGGCGTATGCTCGAAGCATTCTCGCCCGTATGCGAAAAAGAGACACTGGTCATCGAGGCTGCGGCGGACGGGCTGACGTTCCGTTCCCACTCCGTTTCCGTGGTCAAACCGGGCTGGAGAGCCGTATTCAACCGTTCGGAAGACAAGGAGAACGACGAAGAGACGGAAAACAAAGGCACGGCCCGATTCGACGAATCGGAAACCGTCCCCGTGTCGGGGCGCAGTCTTGCAAAGAAAAAGACCATGCCCAAGCCGCTATACACGGAGGCCACCCTGCTCGCGGCCATGGAGAGTTGCGGCAAGGAGCTGGCAGACGAGGAGGCGCGCGAGGCGATGAAGGAGCTGGGCATCGGAACTCCGGCGACCCGTGCGGCCGTCATCGCCACCCTTTTCAAGCGGGAATACGTCGAACGTTCCGGGAAAGCACTCGTGCCGACCGACAAGGGAATGGCCGTCTATGAAGCCGTCAGAAAAATGCGCGTGGCGGACGTGGAACTGACCGGCAGTTGGGAAAAGACGCTCATGCAGATCGAGCGGCACAAGCTCTCCCCGGAAACCTTCATGCGCTCCATCAGCGTCTATGCCCGCCAGGTCACCGAAGAGGTACTTTCCATCCGTTTCCCCGAAACGGCAAGCGGCGGCATCGTATGCCCCAAGTGCGGAAAAGGGAAAATCATCCTCCGGCAGAAACTTGCCAAATGCAACAACGAGGGGTGCGGACTGCTCGTTTTCAGACGCTTTCTGAACAAGGAGCTGACCGACCAGCATCTCGCGCAGCTCTTTTCTTCGGGAACCACCAAGCTCATCAAGGGCTTCAAGGGCAAGAAAGGGACGGCGTTCGACGCTGCCCTGGCATTCGACAAGGAGTATAACGTTACGCTCTCGTTCCCCAAACCGCAGGTAAGGAACGCCCCGAAACAGTCGGGACGGAAGAACACGGGCAGGAAGTCCACGGGACATTGACGGACCATACAACCGGTAAGATATAGCGTGGAGCCGTTACACGCTATTCTTGTAGAAGACGAAAGACGGAGAAAGGCATCCCGCCGTTCCGATTCTTGGCAAATGTAGCTCCGTGCCCTTTTCCGCAGCGCAAGGTCGGGGCCTTTCAGGTTTCGGCAAAAATCATCCTCGCTCCGCTCCGGTATTTTTTCCGAAAACCTTGCGTGCGGGGGCGCTCCGCTGTCTTGCCCCCGAATCGGAAACGACGGGATGTTTCACATAAATAAGGAATACAATGAAGACAACGACCGCATCAAAAAGGAAGAAACGGATATGGAGAATTATCCTCATACTGCTCACGGCACTTGGTTTCAGCTATCTCTACACGCGGGGAGTATCTCCCGTGTGGGCGGCTGTCGCCATCGTCTTTTGCAGGGGATTCTTCCGGTTCCTCTACGCGATAGCCTGCCTCCTGGTAACACTGGCCATCATCGCCGCCATACTGAGTTTTCTAATCTTCTAATTATATAATGTATGGAAATAAAAGCAATCACTTTGCCCGAAAGCCGTGACAAGGATGCCTGTTACGACTTCTTTTTTCGCGTCTACCGCTGGTGGTACAACCATAACAACGATGAAGCCCTGTCGGAAGAACTGTTCCGGGAACGTTACGGCAGACGCATGGGAAGCCACTATCACGAGAAATGGAAATCCTATGACCGGAATATCTGGCGGATGGTCGGGTATTTCGGGAACGACCGTAAGAACGGCGCATTGTTCATGGATATGGTCATGGCCAGGGTGACGCAGTACGAGAACCGCATCAAAGAAGAAAGTTATGAACAGGTCGTGTGAATACAAACCGTGCATGATTCATCCGTTCAGGGGAGCTGCCTTTTCAGGGCGGCTCTTTTTGCTTTGGGAGGATAAGGACAACCGGCACCGGGAGAATCCCGAAAGGAAAAAGGGAACACATCAGCCCTTGGCAACCCGCATTGAACTAACGGGCAAAGGTAGCGACCGCTTCTGTACGGCAGGCAAGGTCGGACCTTTCAGGTTTCGGCAAAAATCATCCTCGCTTCGCTCCGGTATTTTTCCCGAAAACCTTGCCTTGCCGGAAGCGGCCGCTGTACCGCCCTTATAGTTCAAAGGGGCTGCCAAAGCCCCGAGTATCCACAATTTAATAAATGAAAATATGGAACAACAAGCAATGACAACTCAGACAAGGCCGATGATGCCCCTGACAGTGGGAATGCCGGCAAGTATCCGGATCAGGAAAAACACGCCTCCGACCGCACCCGCTGTACCCGAAATGCCGGAAATCAAACTTCCGCCCCGTGGAACGACCGGACCGGTGCATATATCAAAACTGCTCGAACCCTTGCAGCAGATCATACGCCACCCGGACAGGAACCGGCTGTTGGCGGAATTTTTCAAGGACGCATAAAATCAATGTCTAACATTTAATACTTCAAGTTATGTTTTTTACTCAAATCAATCAATTGATGGCCCAGAGCGTGGATATCACGATGGTCATCCGCAAGTCAGCCACCGGCATGACGGTATCCGTATTGCCGAAGTCGAACGGTCTCAAGGACGAGGCCCAGAACCACATCGTCCCGCTTACGCTGTCGGGACTGCCCGAAGAACTTGACGCGGGATTCATGAACGCGATTGCCAATCCTGTACGGAAGGTTTCCGGACTCCTGACCAACATGGCGGAGTTCGAGAAGCAGGCGGACAAGGCTGCGGCAAACAGCAAGGCCTCGAAGGAAGAGAAAGCCAAGGAGACGAAGGAAGAGAAAGATAAGCGTGAGAAATACGAGAAGCACATGAAGAAGGCGGAGGAACTGATTGCCGCGAAGAACCACAAGGAGGCCATCACCGCGCTGGGACAAGCCCGGTTATACGCCACCGAGCAGAACCGGAAGACGGTGGACGAGAAAATCGAGGAGCAGAAAAGGGCGATGAATCAGGGCAGCCTGTTCGACCTCATGGAGCAGGCCGAGCAACAGCCTCCGCAACAGGAAGTCCAGTATGTAGCGGAACAGAAACCGGTGGCCCAGCAGCCGGTCGGACAGATGCCTCCACAGCAACCCCGACAGTATGTACAACAGCCTCCACAGCAACCTGCACCGCAGCCGATGCAGGGACAGCAACCGGCGTATCACCGGCCGGCACAACCGCAGATGCCGCCGCAACAGCCGTACCCGTATCCGCAGCAGGGAGCCTATCCCCAGGACGGACAAGGCGGACAGCAGCCGCATTACGGGGAGCAAATGCCGCCTTATTACACTGAACGGCAGGCGTCGTACCAGCACCAGCAATATCCGCCACAGGATGAACCGACTTACCGGCCGGAGGATTACGAGGAATACCTGGACTTCCCGGCAGACATGATTCAGACACCCCATTACCAACATCAAACAGCATAAGTTATGGCAATGACAGTAAACGGTCTCAATCGGACCTTCAAATTCAGGAAAGGAAGTGAAACAATCGTACTGGCCGACCCGATGCCGGGTGAGATGCCGGACGCGGTGATGAACTATTATGCCAACATGTATCCGGAGCTGACAACGGCAACGGTACACGGTCCGGTCATCGAGAACGACACGGCAGTGTACGAGTTCAAGACGACCATCGGAACCAAAGGTTAGGAGATATGGATAAAAAGAAAAGCAAAAGAAAGGAAAAGTCATGTACGCCCTTGAAAAAATATCAACTGGAACAACTCGCGAGGCTGGCCATCAGCCAGACGGAACGGAATATCCGGCATGGAGTGGACAGGACGGAAAGAATTACGGCTCCGAGCGGGGCTGTAATTCTTTTCTAAACGTATCATTCGTCCCGATAGCCCCGCAATCGGTCACGAGGGAAGACCATGACGGGATATCGCACAATCTGATCACGCAGGAGAATTACGAGTTCCTGCGTGATTCTTATTTCCGCTATGCCGGACTGCTGAATGTCGATGCACCGCATGACCGGGGCAAAAGTATCGGGGAAGGCATTGCCAACCTCTATAATGAATTCGCGGCACTCCTGGATGAAACGGTGCATGTAAATTATGAAGAACGGAACGGCCGGTTGTATTTCAACTTGTGGCAGGCCCATACGTGGGGAAAGTATACCCTGTATTATTTCCCGGTCAAATTCGTGGAAGCCCTGAATCCGAAATTGAGACGCATCGCGTTGTCCTTCCTGCATCACCTGATGAGTGCGAACGGTTTTTCCACCATAAACGACGAGGAGGATACGAACTGGGTGTTTGAAATGTTCTCGCAGGATGATGACGGCGAGGACAAGAAAGAACGTGCGGAACGGCACAGGTTGTTGCAATCATACAAGGAGGGCAGGATTTACAAACTGCTCGACAGGGTGTGTCGCAAATCCTATTACAAGAATCTGCCGGAAGCCATTGACAAGTACGAGTGCCGGAACGGCTTGGAACAGGAACTCATCGCCCTCATGAGGCAAGGGCTGGAATTCGTCAACCCAGACAAATCCATCATGTCCTATGCCTATGACCCGTGGTTCGATGAAGAGCCGGAGTATTATCCTAAGGGGCTGGAGCAACAAATCCGGGTGGTTTATAATTGTGAGGACATAATGACGGAATACCTGATTGATTTCTATAATTCGAGCAGGCAGGAGACGTATGACATAATTCCCATTACGACATTTGCCTTGTCTCCGGAAACGGATAAGGTATTCTCCAAGGAAGACAACTATCCGGAACGTTTCTTCAGATGGGCGGACAGATTCATAAACTTTATTTACTGACAGCATGGAGACGAACAAACTTACCAAAGAAATCAACGACATACTGCATCCGCGTGTTGCGTTGATTGCCTATGCTTCCCGAGAGGGAGAATCCTTTTTTGTGGAAGCGAGGGAAATAGACGGAAAAGGTAAAATGGGTGAAGGTGTGCCCGTGACGGTAGAGTTCATGAACGAACTTGTACGGGGGTATTCCGAACATCGCAGCAATACCCCTTACGGGAGAATCCCCTCCAATATGCTGTGGTGCGACTCACGCAAAGGCAGCGAGAAGTACGTCTGGTACAATCCTCCACGGAAAAGAATGATGTTCTTCAAGGAATCGCTCAAGGTTGAGAATGCGGAATACAACCTGCCGGGAATCATTTACGAGACAAACGGGAACAGCCTGAATGTCTATGCCTGCAAGGGCAAGGTTCTGACGGATGAGACAGAACTGTATACTGCACCGTTCTTCAATGTCACAGGCGCGAGCGTCTGTTTAGGTTCGGCTAAAATAGAGAAACCGAAAAACCTGACCTATGAAAACCTGTTGGAATACTGGGAAAAGAAATTCTGGCTGACGGAGTTCTCGCATCTGGGAGGTGGCGGGAACCCCACCAAGTCCAACCTGGTGCTGGTGACGAAAGCGGCCAAAGACAAGCCCTTCGACCTTGAAGAGTTGAAACCGTTAAGAAATTTGAAACTTAAAGACATACTGAAATGAAAAGAGTACATTATATCGACAACTACCTGATAAACCCGCAGCATCCGGTAACGGTTAACCTGATCGGTGCGGGAGGAACCGGCTCGCAGGTGCTGACCGGCCTGGCACGGCTCGATGTGACACTCCGGGCACTCGGACATCCGGGATTGTTCGTGACACTTTACGATCCGGACATTGTAACCGAGGCCAACATCGGACGCCAGTTGTTCGGGTATTCCGACATGGGACTGAACAAGGCGCAATGCCTTATTACCCGTATCAACAACTTCTTCGGAAACGACTGGAAAGCAGTACCGGACATCTTTCCGGCCATGATGAAGAATGCTTGCCGGGATAATATGGCAAACATTACCATCACTTGTACGGACACGATCAAATCACGCCTTGATTTATGGAACATCCTGAAGGCCGTACAAATCCCGGATTACCGCGATTATACAACCCCGCTTTATTGGATGGATTTCGGGAACACGCAGACATCGGGACAAGTCGTTCTGGGAACCGTACCGAAAAAGATAAAGCAACCCGCATCTCAGTTATATGAAACGGTAGGCTCCCTAAAAGTCATTACCCGATTGGTTAAATACGCAAGAGTAAAGGAAGAGGATTCCGGTCCGAGTTGTTCGCTGGCGGAGGCATTAGAAAAGCAGGATTTGTTCATCAACTCTACGCTGGCGCAACTCGGATGCAACATTCTCTGGAAAATGTTCCGGAACGGAATGATTGAACATCACGGACTATTTCTGAATTTGGGAACGATGAAAGTAAATCCGGTTTTGATTTAAATGTCATATCCCTGAAACTCAAATTTCTGGGTCACTTATGGATTCAGTTGCTGAAATTTTTATTGGGTTAATAATTGGACTTTAAAACATTTTTGTTACCTTTGTGGCGTTGTAGTTCCTTGACGGTCTGAAGACCCGACAAGGATTAAAAGGGAATCCGGTGAGAATCCGGAACAGTACCTGCTGCTGTAAGTTCCAACAAAAGGTTGCCGCAACCTGCCACTGGTCGTAAGACTGGGAAGGCGTGGCAAACTGGAATAAGTCAGAAGACCTGCTGCAAACGCGATGAGATAACCGCCACGGGTATTTGGCGTTTGTTCAATTACAGCATAATAGACTGTGGGCTTCCGGCTTCAAGGCTGACTCCCCGAAATTGATACAGGCACTGCATCCGTTTGATACGATTATCCATCGTGACAAACGGATTTTTTTGTATATATATGTTTCACTAAAACAACTGAATATGAGAAACTTTTACAAAATCATGGCAATGGCCGTTGTAGCAATGGCCGCCGCAGTGTTCACGGGATGTTCGTCCGACGATGACTTCCTTACTCCGTATGAGGAGAGTGCGATTCAAACCCGCGCGATAAGTTCTACCAATGCGATTATCGATTTTGATAACGTACCATCCAGCGTAATGGCTTCCGATCAGTATGGAAACAATCTCTATTCTGCCACAGCCAACGGCAATCAGGTAACGACCGGCTACATCACTCAAATCGAGCAAACCGGTACGTACATTCAGTTCCCGATTAACTATTTGAAACAGGAATGGGTAAGCGGACAACCTTGGGAATATGAGTTTTGGAATGGTGGTTTTGCCATCTCTAATTTTCATAATCTGACACAGGGGGATTATCAAAACCAATGTAGCGTGTACTGGCCCAACGGCGGTCATAGCGGTAAAAATTTTGCTGTAGCTTTCGGTTATAGCGATTCATACAATGATTCACAAGCAACTTATGACAAATGTGCGAAGATTTACCTGACCGATGCAACCGGCTACAGAGTCGTTACCACAAACACTCCTGTCAAGGGTACACCGAAATATGGTAAATTCAACAGCGTATGGGTTTGCAATACGACTTATACCTACTTAGTCATGAAGGATGGCAACTCGTTTACACAAGGCTCTTTGTCGGCACAAAAAGGATGGTTTAAGGTGGTATTTGTTGCGTTGGATGCGACGGGTAAACCTACAGGTAAAGAAGTAGAATACTATTTGGCAAACTTCGATTCCAGTAAAGATGCAGAATCAGGTTTGACCAATAAAATCCGCACCGGATGGAATCAATTGGATTTAAGCGGTTTAGGTGACAGCGTATGTACTGTAGCTATCAATTTCGAAGGAAGCGATTCAAGCGCATACGGATTGAACACTCCTGCTTACGTTGCTATAGACGATATTGATGTAACCGTAAACGAATAACATGAATTTGGGGCAAATGCTTTTTAACGGTAAGTGCAAAGTATTTGCCCCTTTTTATTATATCCCAATGGAGATTGAAATCAAATACTTTCTTCAAGGGAATTTCAGCGTTAAAATTATAAATATAATGAAGAAGTATTTGCTTTTATTCTCCTTGACGATATTTCTATTTGCTTGTAACAAAGACGAAGAAATATCGCAGGACGTGGTCGTGCCTCCTGTCATTGAGTTGGATAGCGAGGACGGAATCTATGTTGTAAAGATAGGGAAAGAGATCGTTATTGAGCCGACCTATCAGAATGTCGATTACGCCGTTTATTCATGGAAATGCAACGGTCGTATTATTTCCGACGAGCCTCAATTGAAATACATTTTTAACGAATGCGGCTCGTATTATGTTACTTTGCGGGTAGATACAAGAGACGCCAGCGCGGAAGAAGAAATCCGCGTGGATGTCAATGAATTGGCTCCGCCCGTCATTTCATTGGTAACCCCCTCTATAGGGCTTAAAGTCGTCGCAGGACGTGAATATATCCTTACTCCCGACATTCAAAATGCAGAAGGAGCTACTTATTTGTGGACTCTTAACGGGAACGAAGTCGGAACGGAAAATACTTATACATTCAAGCAAGATGAGTTGGGAACTTATGAACTGACCTTAACCGTAACAAATGAAGACGGACAATCAGAGAAGACAGTTTCTATTGAGGTTGTCGATAAACTTCCGATTGAAATCGTAGTTCCGTCATCTTTATATTTCACTGAGGATAATACCAAATACGTAGAATTAGGACGTACTTTGTTTGTCCGCCCCTTTGTATCAATAAGTGCCGAGCCTTCTTATCAATGGAGTTTGGACGGGCAACCGATTGAGGGTGCCAATTCCTTGGTTTACGGTTTCAAACCCGCTAAAACCGGAGAACACACGCTTACCTTTACTGTGAAATACGACAATCAAAGAACAAAAGCAGCCCTCACTCGTAATATTGCTGTTTCCGGTGTCGATGAAGTCAGTGTCAATATTCCGGTGAAATGTTGTGAAGCGGCCGGAAAAAGACCTTTTGCTGCCGGAAATTCCATTTACAGCAATAAAGTATATGAATTTGTTCCGGCTCCGGGACAATTTGTAAACGAAACGAATACAGCAGGTTTCAATGGGGAAAGCACGCACGAAGCAGCCTGTGCTTACGCACAAAAACGTCTTGATAATGAACAATATGTTTCTCTCGGAGGTTGGGGAGGATATATTGTAGTAGGATTCGACCACAGTATCGAAAACAAAGGCGGTTATGATTTTTCCATCAAAGGAAATGCCTTTGATTCGTCAAATGAACCGGGCATTGTATGGGTAATGCAAGATGTCAATGGAGACGGCTTGCCCAACGATGAATGGTATGAACTGAAGGGTTCTGAATATGGAAAACCCGAAACCATTCAGGACTATGCCGTAACTTATTTCCGTCCCGGTCCCAACATGGATACTCAATGGCAGGACAACAAGGGAAATAAAGGGGCGATTGACCGTCTCGGCAACTATCACCCGCAAGAGTTTTACTATCCTTTGTGGATTGAAGAGGATTCCTATACGCTATACGGCACATGCCTGAAAGCACGTACCGAACAAAGCCCGTCGACAGGTATGTGGTCCAATAATCCGTTCGGGTGGGGATATGCCGATAATATTGGTGATGATATGCCCAATAAAGACAATCCTAACGCGGGAGCACTTGGAAACTATTTTAAGATTTCCGATGCGGTCAATATCGACGGCACGTCTGCAAACCTTTCCCATATCGACTTTATCAAGGTGCAGACCGGAGTCAATGTAAAAGCCGGATGGTTAGGGGAAAATTCCACGGAAGTTTTCAAGTTCTGTGATGAAAACAACAATAACGACAAATAAAATTCATTATGAATAAAATATATCATTTCATCCTATTCTGTTTCGCTACGCTCTGCCTTGTTGCATGTAGTGATGACGACCCTGAAGTAAGCGGAATAGACGGCAAGGATCACTTCATCTCCGAGTTTGCTCTAACTGTAGATGGCATTACCTATCAAGCCATGATAGTCGGGGACAAGATTACAGTTGAGATTCCTTATAACGCCAGTCTGAAAGGGGCTACCGTAGAATATGCCCTTTGCGAGGGAGCCTCTATTAACCCGAGTCCATCGACCATAGAGGATTGGGAGAATGAATGGAAATTCGTAGTTACCTCCAAAATGCAGGATAGCAAAGTATATTCCTATACTTATCAATATGCAGACATCGAACAAAGCGGCAGCGTAGTACTTGCCACGCAAGCCGAGGTTGATAATTTTGCAAAGACAGGAATAAACAAAATCGAAGGCAGCCTGACCATCGGAACGGCAGACGGAGAAGAAATCACCAATCTGGACGGACTTGCCAACCTGAAACAAATCAGTAACTCCCTTGTTATCAATCCGTCTTACAAAGGAACGGATTTGACGGGGTTGGATAATCTGGAACAACTCGGAAGTTTCAAATTAGGATCGACAACTTCTACCAGTAAAAACATAACGCTCAAAACGGTTAATCTGCCCTCTTTGCTTGGAGTGACCGGCGATTTTGTCGTTAACAGTTCTGTCATTGAAAAAATATCCATACCCAAAGTCGAGTTCATTGGTGAGGATATGTATATAACCTCCGATGCTTTGCTTGATTTGGATGCAAATGCCGTTGAATCTGTCGGAGCTTCCTTAATTGTCAAAGGTTCGGTAGCACAAAAAGAATCAGCGACAACCGAAGCCATTGTTTTCTCAGCACTAAAACAGATCGGGAATGAACTTACAATCCAATATTTTCCCAAACTGCAAGGAATTTATCTACCGGCATTGGAAAGCGTGACCGGTACTGCCTCATTCTCCGATATGTCCTCCATCGGAAGTCTTGCAATGACCGAATTACATTCGGTTGGAGGACTGGCTATAAAAAATTGCAAAGAGATTTCCATTGTTGAACTTCCCGGTCTTATTTCCTGCGGAGAGACCAGTGTGGATGCGAATAAAGTCAATAAGCTAAATATAGCTTCTTTGAAAGATGTACTCGGTGATATGACTTTAAGTAATCTACTCATAGAAGAACTGGATTTGTCCCAGATAAATTTTAACGGGAATACACTTACCCTACAATGTGCCCGACTAAATAAAATCATAGGACCGGAAACATTTAACGGTAGTCTGCTGTTGCTTCCTAAATCCTGTCGATTGACAGAATTTACGTTGGAAGGAATCTCGAATATACAGGGTGACTTCCAATGCAAAGATTATTTTTATGTAAAAGAATTTGTTATGCCATTTATTCGTGTGGCAGGAGATATGACTATTGCATTGAATTCGGGAAGTGTTAATACGGCGGCGGAAATCGAATTTCCTAAATTGCTGGAAATTGGAGGGACCTTAACATTGGAAAATAATAAGAATGCAAATAATATTACCTTCCCGTCATTGAAAAAAATTCTCGGTTCATGTTCTGTTACGACTTACAAACTTAAGAATGATATTGAGTTTACCAATCTGGAAAGCATTGGAACGGATGGAGCAGATGCACAAATTAAGTTTGAGATTGAGGGTACTAATATTCTATGTCCCAAATTAAAAGCAATAAATGGGAAGTTTGATATTGCAACATCTTCTTTTATGTTTGATATGGAGGCAGATCAGGTATCTTATCCTAACGTAGAATCAATATCCGAAAATCTTTCAATAACATGCCCGTATTCTGATTTTGGTTCTAATGGTATTTTATCCATTGATTTTTCAGGTCTCAAATCAGTAAAAGGGATTAGTATAAGCGGGCAAGGAGATGTTACCGACTTCAGTTCTTTCAAATACCTGTTTGAAAACAATGTTCTAACAGGAGAATCCCAATGGTCTGTCAAAGAATGTGGTTACAACCCCACTTTCCAAGAGATGAAAGACGGGAAGTACAAGCAATAAATAACCAGACAATAAATTTTCTGCCAATCCTCGGTATGCTTACCGTAAGGTAAGCTGCCGGGGATTAACTATAAAAATAACGGTATGACCTATCACCAATTGAAATATCTGCTATGGAGCGTAGTTGTCGGAGTGACACTATCCTTGACATCCTGCATGGAGTGGGACTACGGCGATGCCGTAGAAGACTTCAATGCTACGGGAGCCGGACTGTTCATCACCAACGAGGGCAACTTCCAGTACGGCAATGCTACCTTGTCCTATTACGACCCGGCAACCAAACAAGTGCAAAACGAGGTCTTCTTCCGAGCCAACGGCATGAAGCTCGGCGACGTGGCGCAGTCGATGACCATCTACGACAACAAGGGCTGGGTCGTGGTGAACAACTCCCATGTGATTTTCGCCATCGATCTGAACACCTTCAAGGAGGTAGGACGCATCGAGAATCTGACCTCCCCGCGCTACATCCATTTTCTAAGCGACGAAAAAGCCTACGTCACCCAACTGTGGGACAACCGCATTTTCATCATTAACCCGAAGAAATATGAAATTACCGGCTACATTCAAGTGCCGGACATGACGATGGAGAGTGGCTCCACCGAACAGATGGTGCAATACGGCAAATACGTCTATTGCAACTGCTGGAGCTACCAAAACCGCATCATCAAAATCGACACCGAAACCGACCAAGTGGTCGATGAACTGAAGGTCGGCATACAACCGACATCGCTGGTCATGGACTGCAACAACAAAATGTGGACGATTACAGACGGCGGCTACGAGGGCAGCCCCTACGGTTACGAAGCCCCGTCGCTCTACCGCATCGACGCCGGGACATTCACGGTGGAGAAGCAGTTCAAGTTCAAGTTGGGCGACTGGCCCTCGGAGGTGCAGCTCAACGGCGACAGGGACAAACTCTACTGGATTAACAAAGACATCTGGTGCATGGACGTGACGGCGAGCCGTGTGCCGGTGCGCCCGTTCCTCGAATACAGCGGTACGATTTATTACGGCTTGACGGTGAACCCCGCTAACGGGGAGGTGTACATCGCTGATGCCATCGACTACCAACAGCAGGGCATGATATACCGCTACTCACTTGACGGCGAACTGATTGATGAATTTTATGTTGGGATTATCCCTGGTGCATTTTGTTGGAAATAAGAAAGGAGGCAATATGAAAAGACTATATCTGTTATTCGCTTTGGCGGCATGTCTCCCCACGGCACTTTTTGCGCAGCAGACGGAAAGCAAAAAGCGGTCAGGCTGGCATCTCACCATACCGGAAGTCACGGTCATCGGACATCGGCCGATGAAAGAAATCGGCGTGCAGAAGACGAAGTTCGATTCACTCGCACTGAAAGAGAACATCGCCCTCTCAATGGCGGACATCCTGACATTCAACTCGTCCGTGTTTGTCAAAAGCTACGGCCGCGCCACGCTCTCGACCGTTGCCTTCCGCGGCACGTCGCCCAGCCATACGCAGGTGACGTGGAACGGGATGCGCATCAACAACCCCATGCTCGGCATGACCGACTTTTCTACTATCCCGTCCTACTTCATCGACCAAGCGTCGCTGCTGCACGGCACTTCGTCGGTGAACGAAACGGGCGGCGGACTGGGCGGTTTAGTCAAGCTCGGCACGGCTCCCGAAGTCGCCGAAGGGTTCAACGCCCAGTACGTGCAGGGCATCGGCTCGTTCAAGACCTTCGACGAGTTCGCTCGCTTCACCTACGGAAGCAAGCGGTGGCACGGCTCTACCCGTGCGGTCTATTCTTCCTCGCCTAACGATTACAAGTACACCAACCACGACAAGAAGATAAATATCTACGACGAGGACAAGAACATCATCGGGCAGTATCACCCCGTAGAGCGCAACCGAAGCGGTGCGTTCAAGGACCTGCACCTGCTTCAAGAAGTCTATTACAACACCCGCAAAGGCGACAAATTAGGCCTGAACGCATGGTATATCAACTCCAACCGGGAACTTCCGATGTTGACGACCGACTACGGAGATGCAACCGACTTCGAGAACCGCCAGCGGGAACAGACTTTCCGCAGTGTCCTTTCGTGGGATCATATCAAAAGCAATTGGAAACTTGGCGTGAAAGGCGGTTACATACACACATGGATGGCCTACGACTACAAGCGTGAGGTCGCACCTGATAACTGGGCGTCGATGACCCGTTCGCGCAGCAAGGTAAATACGTTCTACGGGCAGGCTGAAGGTGAATACAGTCCAACAAAACGTTGGTTTTTCACCGCTAACGTATCGGCTCACCAGCATTTGGTACGCAGTGAGGACAAGAATATCATCTTGCAGGACGGAGGCAAAGCCATCGTGGGCTATGACAAAGGACGCGTGGAACTTTCAGGCTCCGTATCTGCCAAGTGGCAACCGATAGACCGGCTTGGCATGTCGGTTGTGTTGCGAGAAGAAATGTACGGTTCCGAGTGGGCTCCACTTATACCGGCTTTTTTTATTGACGGCATCATTTCTCCGAAAGGGAATGTGATGCTCAAAGCTTCTGTTTCACGCAATTACCGTTTCCCGACGCTGAATGACCTCTATTTCCTGCCCGGTGGCAATCCCAATCTGAGAAACGAGCATGGTTTCAGCTACGATGCAGGTGTAAGTTTCGAGGTCGGCAAAGAAAATGCCTATAAGTTGAACGGCGGCGTGAACTGGTTCGATTCCTACATCGACGACTGGATTATCTGGCTGCCCACCACCAAAGGATTCTTTTCGCCCCGCAACGTGAAGAAGGTACACGCCTACGGCATCGAGGTCAAAGCGAACCTGGCCGTGCAGCCGGCAAAGGATTGGCTCATCGACCTGAACGGCTCTTATTCGTGGACACCCTCTATCAACGAGGGCGAGAAAATGTCACCTGCTGACCAGTCGGTGGGCAAACAGCTGCCCTACGTGCCGGAGCATTCCGCCTCGCTGACAGGACGGTTGTCGTGGCGGTCGTGGGCGTTCCTTTACAAGTGGGCGTTCTACTCGGAGCGTTTCACCATGTCAAGCAACGACTACACGCTGACAGGACACCTGCCCGAATATTTCATGAGCAACGTCTCCTTGGAGAAAAACCTGTTTTTCAAACCGGTGGACGTTCAATTGAAATTTGCAGTCAATAATCTCTTCAACGAGGACTACCTTTCGGTGCTCTCGCGCCCCATGCCCGGTATCAACTTCGAACTGTTCATCGGCATCACCCCGAAGTTCGGAAAAAATAAGAAGAAATCCGTAAATACAAATTTGTAACAATATGAAAGCATTGAAAAATCTGAGCCTGATATTGCTGCTTGTACTGACATTCACAGGCTGCCATGATAAGAGTTCCAAACTTGCCGATTTCAACCGAGCGGTCTATACACCCGAATACGCTTCGGAGTTTGACATAAAAGGTGCAGACGGTAAAAAGAGCGTATTGGTTACCGTCACGAACCCTTGGCAGGGAGCCGACAGCATTACCACGTGCCTGTTCATCGCCCGTGACGGCGAAGCCGCTCCCGAAGATTTCACCGGTCAGGTACTCAACGGGAATGCCGGACGCATCGTCTGCATGTCTTCGACCCATATCGCCATGCTTGACGCGATCGGCGAAACGGGGCGCGTGGTCGGGGTATCGGGTATCGACTACATTTCCAATCCCGATATTCAGGCACGACGCGACAGCGTCGGCGACGTGGGCTATGAGGGGAACATTAACTATGAGCTGCTGCTCTCGCTCGATCCCGACCTCGTACTGCTTTACGGCGTGAACGGGGCCAGCTCGATGGAAGGGAAACTGAAAGAACTGAACATCCCGTTCATGTATGTTGGCGATTACCTGGAAGAGTCTCCGTTGGGCAAGGCCGAATGGCTGGTGGCATTAGCGGAGGTTACAGGGAAACGGACAGAGGGAGAGAAAGTGTTTGCCGATATCCCGGTTCGCTATAACGCTTTGAAAAAGCGAGTAACCGATGCAGCCATCGATGCCCCTTCAGTGATGCTCAACACGCCTTACGGCGACAATTGGTTCATGCCCTCGACCGAAAGCTATGTCGCCCGGTTGATCAAAGATGCCGGAGGCGATTACATCTACAAGAAGAACACGGGAAACGCTTCCGCGCCCATCGACCTCGAAGAGGCGTATCTGCTGGCCTCGCAAGTCGATATGTGGCTGCATGTGGGTATGGCGAACACGCTCGACGAACTGCGAGCCGCCTGCCCGAAGTTCACCGACACCCGGTGCTTCCGCAACGGATACGTCTATAACAACAACGCCCGCACGAATGCCGCCGGCGGCAACGACTACTACGAGTCGGCCGTGGTGAATCCCGACCTCGTGCTACGAGACCTCGTAAAGATATTCCACCCCGAACTGGTCGCAGAAGATTTCGTCTATTACAAGCAATTGAAATAAATGCGCTCCCGTTCCGTCCTATTATTTACCGCACTGGCTGCCCTCACCCTCTTCCTGTTTCTGCTGGATTTGGCGGTGGGGGCTGTCGCCGTGCCGCTCGGCGATGTTTGGGCGGCCCTGACGGGTGGCGATTGTCCGCGAGCGACGGCGAAAATCATACTGAATATCCGACTGATTAAGGCGGTGGTCGCGTTGCTGGCCGGAGCCGCCCTGTCGGTCAGCGGTCTTCAGATGCAGACCCTCTTCCGCAATCCCCTTGCCGGGCCTTACGTGCTCGGTATCAGTTCGGGCGCGAGCCTCGGCGTGGCACTCGTCGTACTTGCCGGTGTCGGCT
>ERZ857693.1129-NODE-1129-length-36232-cov-8.555491_pt1 | contig 36232 bp, 33 predicted proteins | sample MGYA00519765_ERZ857693 | MGnify/ENA primary metagenome ERZ857693 (study PRJEB31778, sample SAMEA3449354) | human gut metagenome | biome: human gut; feature: human-associated habitat; material: faeces | place: United Kingdom | collected 2010/2012 ... | reverse complement strand
TTTTCATTCACCATTTCCATCCGATCCAAACCGCCAAAACAAAGCCGCCCTTTTTCGTATCCGGCTCTTTCCGGATACGAAAAAGGATGGCTCCGACAGCGTCGAAGGTCGGTTAGTCTCTTATCATTGTCAGCAACATCTTGAAGCGGGTGACCGCACGCAGGGAGTGTTTCACTCCGGCCGGCATAATAACCGACTCCCCTCTCTTCAAACGCAACGGCTGCCCAGCGAGCACAATTTCCACCTCGCCTTCCAGATTCTGCACCAATGCATCGAAGGGGGCAGTGTGTTCGCTCAAGCCCTGCCCTTCATCGAACGAGAAAAGCGTAATATTACCCGCGTCGTTTTTCAACACCTGTTTGCTGACGACACCTCCGTCCGCATAACCGACCATATCAGCCATAATCATAACGGAGGATTTCGGGAAAGTCTCTTTCATAACGTCTTGTTTTATTGAATCCAGTTTTTCATATCGTTTTCCACATCGGAGATTCCGCCGATTCCGAATTTTTCGACCAACACCTTGGTTACGTTCGGAGAGAGGAAAGCAGGGAGCGTCGGGCCGAGGTGAATGTTCGTGATGCCCAGGCTGAGCAGGGCAAGCAGTACGATCACCGCCTTCTGCTCGTACCAGGAAAGCACCATGGAAAGCGGAAGTTCATTGACTCCGCAGTCGAAAGCTTGTGCAAGTGCGACTGCCACTTTGATGGCTCCGTAGGCATCGTTACACTGTCCCATATCCATGATCCGAGGGAAACCGCCGATGCTTCCGAGATCCAGATCGTTAAACCGGTATTTTCCACACGCCAGCGTAAGAATGATCGTATCGGACGGTGTCTGTTTTACGAATTCCGTATAATAGTTTCTGCCTTTTTTTGCTCCGTCGCAGCCGCCGACCAAAAAGAAATGCCGGATCGCTCCTGCCTTTACCGCATCCACGATCTGATCTGCTGCCTGCAGGATCGTTCCGTGTCCGAAACCGGTGGTCAGCTTTTCTCCACCGTTGATTCCCTTGTACTGCCTGTCTTCCCCAAATCCTCCAAGTTCCAGTGCCTTTTCGATCACCGGTGTGAAATCTTTTCCGTCATCTACATGTACCACACCCGGATAAGAAACTACTTCCGTGGAAAAGACGCGGTCTGCGTAGCTCTCCTTCGGTGGCATCAGACAGTTGGTCGTAAACAGGATGGCTCCCGGAAGATCAGCAAATTCTTTCTGCTGGTTCTGCCATGCCGTTCCGAAGTTTCCTTTCAGATGACCGTATTTTTTCAGTTCCGGGTATGCGTGTGCCGGAAGCATCTCGCCATGGGTATAGATATTGATGCCCTTTCCTTCGGTCTGTTCCAGAAGCAGCTTCAGATCACGCAGATCGTGACCGGTAACCACGATAAACGGCCCTTTTTCCACTTTCAGCGAAACCTCTGTAGGTTTCGGGATTCCGTAAGTCTCTGTGTTGGCACGATCCAGCAGTTCCATACAGGTCAGATTAACTTTTCCCGTCTCCAGAACCACCGGGAGAAGTTCTTCCATGCCAAGATCCATAGACAACGTAGCCAGTGCTTTATATAAGAAGAAGTTCACTTCTTCCGACTGATATCCAAGTACCATCGCATGGTATGCGTACGCTGCAACACCCCGGATGCCGAATAATAACAGGGATTTTAACGACCGGATATCCTCGTCTGCATTCCAGATTTGTTCCATATCATAATTGTCTGTATTTCCACATTTTGCCACACAGGTTCCGCATCCCGGTGCGATTCTGTTTTTTTCCTCTTCCACACGCTCGATCATCACACGAATCGTCTCTTCGTTGAAACTTACATTGGTCAGTGTTGTAAATAATCCCTCGATGATCACCCGGTCGGTATCAGCGGTCTTCGGATTGTTGCCGCAGGTCTTCGCAAGGCCGATCAGTGCCCCTGTCAGCTCATCCTGCGCCTTTGCCACATCTGCGGTCTTTCCGCACACTCCGCGGCTTCCGGTACATCCATTGCATCCTGCTGTCTGCTCACACTGAAAACAAAACATATTTTTCTCCATTTTTTGTACTCCTTTTATCAGTTTTTTTATCGTTTTCGTAACTGTTCAGTACCTTCACAGTTACGAGCCAAAATGCATTGAAAATCACCTTCGGTGATGGCATTTTGGCTTGCATGTCTCGGGATTTTGGCATATTCATGCCAAAACACCTCGCGGGACAGTGACTGCTGAATAGTTACTCGTTTTCTTTACTTTTACCTTATCTATCTCATAAGTATCCCTAATTTTTCTGCTTTTATCCTTCGTACTATGTCTCTCGCACAGATATCCTCACGGATTACACCGTTTGGTTTTTCCCATCCGTCTGCCTGGAAAACGTTCTGGCCGTTACTCCCGGATCGTACCGTCAGTTCCGACCGTGATCACCTGCCATGGCAGCCGTTTTCCGCTCGCTTCAAGGGCACGTTTTGCCGCCATCTCAAGTCCTCCGCAACATGGAACCTCCATGCGGACAACAGTGATACTCTGCACCGCATTCTGCCGGATGATCTCTGCCAGTTTAACGGCATAATCGGTGCTGTCAAGTTTCGGACATCCCACCAGCACCACACGATCTTTTAAAAATTCATCGTGGAACTTCGCATAAGCGTATGCTGTACAGTCTGCCGCGATCAGCAGGTTCGCTCCCTCATAAAAAGGTGCATGCACCGGCAGTAATTTGATCTGTACCGGCCACTGACGCAGACGGGAACGCTCCGCTTTCGCCTTTTCTTCTTTATTTTTCAGCACTGCCGCCTCGTCATAAGCTTCCGCTTCCCGTTCAATAAAATGAATCGCATCCATCGGACATGCCGGAAGGCAATCCCCCAGTCCGTCACAGTAATCGTCGCGCATCAGTTTTGCTTTCCCGTTTACCATACCGATTGCCCCTTCGTGACAGGCCTTAGCACAGGCACCACAACCGTTACATTTATCTTCCTCTATCTGAATCACTCTTCGGATCATATTCGATTCCTCCTTATTTTCTGTATGCACTCCTGAAATCTCTCTATATCTGATTTTACACAAATGCATTTCTGTCTCTGTTATGCTGTCCTTCTTCTCTTTGCAACAGCTCCCTTGCGTTTACAAACAGAGGATACTATAATATCAGATAAAAATATGTTGTTTTAACCACAAAAAGGAGAAAAAATGGATTTTCCAATATTAAAAAAAATCCCCCTGTTTTATGGTGTGAAACCGGAGGAAATTCCGTCTATTCTGCATTGTCTCTCCGGACAGATCCGGTCGTTTTCCAAAGGGGAAATGATCTTTTGTGCCGGTGAATCTATTACCTCTGTAGGAATCGTACTGGAAGGTTCTGTTCATATTGAAATTGACGATTTCTGGGGCAGTAAAAATATCCTGAATCACGTCGGACCCGGACAGCTTTTCGGCGAAGCCTACGCCTGTTCCCCTTCGGAACCGCTGATGGTCAATGTCGTATCTGTCACGCCCAGTCAGATTTTATTTCTGGATGTTCCGAAGATTTTGCATACCTGTGAAAAACCATGCAGTCATCACCAGCAGATGATTGAAAATCTGCTTCGCATTATGGCAACCAGTAACCTGCAGCTTTCCCGCCGGATCCTGCACACCACACCGAAAACCATCCGTGAACGGCTGCTCGCCTATCTTTCCTATCAGGAACTGCTCATCGGCTCACCTGAGATCACCATCGCCTTCAACCGCCAGCAGCTCGCTGACTATCTCAGCGTAGATCGGAGTGCGCTTTCGAAAGAAATTGGGAAAATGCAGAAGGACGGGCTGTTGGAAGTGAAAAAAAATGAATTTGTCCTAAAAAGCAGAGAATAAAGAATATGATGCCGTGTGCATCTTCGCAGAGTGTTCCCGATTTACTGAAAAACAGTTTTTGTAAGACACTAAACAGGGCGAATCGCTCTTTCGAACGATTCGCCCTGTTTGTGTTTTTATTTACTTGATTTTTGTATTATTCAGCCTCTTCAGCTGTCTCCGGTTCCGGTACACTGTTGTGAACTGCGGTGCAGGATACAACAACTGCTTCCGGATCTGTTTTCAGATCGATGTTCGGATTCTTGGCGATCTCCAGATCTTTGACTTTGATCACATCACCGATCTTCATCTCACCGACATCCACCTGAACTTTATCCATCAGGTCAGCAGGCAGTGCCTTATAAGAAATCTCTTCCAGATCTTCCTGCAGAACACCTGCCTCTACTTTCTCATGGTTGAGCAGAACGATTTCCGCTACGGAATGTACTTTCTCGGTACTTACCAGTGCCTGGAAATCAATCTCATCCACGCGGTTTGCCATTGCATTGTAATCAACCTCTTTGATCAGTGCATCGTAGGTCTTGCCGTCTACTTCCAGCATAACCTGACTTCCTTTGTTGTCCGTCTTCAGCAGCTGATCTACTGCCTTTTTCGTCATCTGGATCGGAAGAGATCCTTCAATCTCTCTGCCAAACAGATTACCTGTGACATAGCCTTCTCTTCTTAATTTCTTTGCTTTGACGTCCATGCTTCTTTTTTCAGCTTTTAAAGTATTCATTTATCTTTTCCTCCAAACTGATTGCTTAGCAGCCTTCTACAAAGAGGTTTTGTTAAGTATTATATATAAATGTGCTACCGTCTGCCATCCGGCAAACCGTATGGTTAATAGTTACCCGATTCAGATATTATCCTTCAATGGCGATGTATTTGTTTTCTTCCACTGCCGGTTTTGCTTCTTTCTTCGGAACGAACAGTTTCAGAATACCATGTTTGAATTCGGCTTTGATCTCACCCGGATCTACTTCCTCTCCCACATAGAAGCTACGTGTGCAGGCACCTGCATAACGTTCTTTACGGATATATTTTCCGGTTTCTTTTTCTTTCTCGTCTTTATCAAGGCCTTTGGCTGCCTCGATGGTCATATAACCATTTTCCAGAGAAACCTTTACTTCATCTTTGGCAAATCCCGGAAGATCTATTTCAAATTCATATCCATTGTCTTTTTCTTTGATATCGGTTTTCATCACATGTCCGGCTCTTCTGCCGTACAGTTTTTTCTCTGCTTTGTGCAGTTCCTTGTCGGTATCGAACGGAAAATAATCATCAAAAAAGTCATCAAACAAATTCTCTCCAAAAATACTAGGCATCAACATAAGTCATCTCTCCTTTTTATTCATCATGTATTATTACCTTGTTTCTTTGGAACTGGGATGCTTCAGGAGCTTTCGAACTTTTTCTTCGTTCTTTTTGTTCCCTTCCTTTGTTCTAGATGTAATATAACACTTCAATCAGCACTCGTCAAGGGGGAGTGCTGATTTTTTTTGTGAAGATTTTGTGTCCTTCCGTGACATTCGTCTGGTACATCGTCTCACAGACAAATGAATGATTCAGTTATTTCGAAAACAATGTATCAGGTCTCATGGAAGCACGGACTTTGACTCGTTGCCCACGTAAATGAAAAACGAACTTCCGCCCTTACTTTGTTTGCCACAACATCAAGGTAGAAGTTCGTTTTTCAATTAGTTATCAGGTCTTCGTATGCCGGTTTACATATTTCGCCTTATATTTTGAGTACACGATCGTCTGGTCTTTATACAGCCCGTAATATCCGGACACTGCATAGCTGACCGCCACAGCCAGCAGATAATACGAAACGCCCTGGAAGCCAAACAACTCAAAGGCTATTAGTATAGAAGTAACCGGGCAGTTCGTCACACCGCAGAACACAGCGGTCATCCCGGCGGCTGCACTTAAAGACGGTGAAAATCCCATTATCTGTCCTGCCAGACAGCCAAAAGTGGCACCAATGGCAAATGAAGGAACGATCTCCCCCCCTCGAAAACCTGCACGCATCGCCAGTGCTGTCAGAAGCATTTTCCAGAAAAAGTCAAAGGTCTGCGTCTGTCCATGTTCCACTGCCTGCTCGATCAGCTGATTACCCGCACCCATATACCGATCTGTCCCAAGGATCCAGTACAGGACTACTACCAGACAGCCCGCCGCGAAGACACGCAGATATGGATTTTTCAGCCATTTATCATATCCCTTGCTCACATATTCCAGTAACAGACAAAAAAGGATACTGACTGCACCGCAGCCTACGGCGATGATGCCCATTTTAATCCCGTTTTCCATCGAAAATGCCGGGATTCCCGTGACATGAAAGTTCTCCGGATGGATTCCGAAACTTCCCGCAAAATCATAAGCAACCAGCGATGCCACCACACAGGGCAGCAAAGCCGCATAGTACATCACACCTACGCTGACCACTTCCATGGCAAATACCGCTGCCGCCATCGGCGTACCGAAAACAGCCGAAAACGCAGCACTCATCCCGCACATAACGATCACATGGCGGTCTTCCTCATCCAGATGGATCCACCGTCCCAGTTGATTTCCGATACTTCCTCCAAGCTGGATCGCCGCACCTTCCCGGCCTGCTGAGCCACCAAGCAGATGTGTCAATGCTGTAGCGATAAAAATCAGTGGTGCTGAACGAAGCGGGACCTCATCCTGCGACCGGATCGTAGAGAGTACCTGGTTTGTTCCTCTGTCCTCTTTTCCAATCTTCTGATATAAAAATACAATCAACAGACCACCAAAAGGCAATAATAAAACAACCGCCGGTCTATCTGCCCGAAACTGTGTCACCCAGCTCAGACACCCGGCAAATAAACTGCTGGCACCTCCAACCACTCCACCGATCAGAAGTGCCAGCAGGATCCATTTGACAAAGTTGCTCATATCCTGCTGTATCCGTTTTCCATAATAATGTGACATCACTTCCAGACGGTGATGTCCCTTTTTCATAGGTTCCATATGTTCCCCCGCTTCCCTTTCCTCTTTCGTATTTCCGCCTCATTTTCCCGGAATCATACTTTCTTTCAGTATACGCCATCCCTGTATATTTTTCCAGCGCAATGAACTTTAAATATCATGGAAAATTGGTTCTCTGTTACGGTTCACTGGCTCAATTATTGATATGCAGTGCAACGAAAAAACAGGGCGAAGCTGCTTCCCTCTCAGCGTTCGCCCTGTTTTCCCTTATTTCTTTTACTCCCTCACATCACTGCCTGATCCCCTTATGCGTAGATTCCCTCAGAATCTGTAATCTCGTACTCAAAAGTCTTCAGATTTGCGCGCAGTGTTGCACTCTCGCCCTGGTTTGTCCAGATGAAGGTAATGATTTCACCTTCTGTGGATACTGCAAGTTCTGCATCAAAGCCGAACGCTTTGGATACGTTTCTAAAATGCAGAAGTTTCAACTGCTCTTTTACGATATCTGTCTTCATCAGTTCTTCGATCTGTGCTGCGGACAGATTGGTACGGTTGATTTCTTTATGACCGCCGGCACCGGCACGTTTAACAGCCTCGTGGTCGTTCTTGCCAGCGAAAAGATCCAAGTACCATACCTGCGGTTTTCCAGGCATGAACATCTGCAGTGCTCTGGCCATAAGCATTTTTTTGTCATCTTCGCCCAGTGCACTGTAATAAGTTGCATTTACCTGATAATATACATTTTTCTGACCATGAAGATCTTTCACATATCCGCCTCTTGCAACAACAGTGTCGATGATCTGCTGGATTCTTTCTTCAGGGATCAGCCCCTTCAGATCCAGAAGCGGGATTCCATCGTGGCAGCCCAGCATGTTGACTACATGGATTTCTTTTTCCATCAGTTCTTTTGCCCATTTTTCCAGAGTGGAACCGTTGCCGCTTTCCAGTGCATCGATGATCATGCCCGGAAGGAAGAAATCGTAGGTCATGTAACCCTGTTTTGCAATCTGTTCATAGTTCTTCTCTCCGTAGCTTGCATGGATCTCCGGAAGAAGGGTCAGATTGTATTTGTCTGCCAGTTTTCGTACTTTTTCCAGTACTTCCCATGTTCCCGGCTCATTCAGGAAGTTTTTTTCTCCCGGCTCCTTCGGTGCATAAGCAAATGCGTCCAGACGCACGATCTTTGCTCCATATGCAGCCAGCGTCTTCAGTGTTTCGTCATAAAACTCCCATACCAGTGGAGATTTGATATTCAGATCCATCTGTCCCAGATATTTTCTCTTGCTCTCCAGAAGTTCTACCACGCTGTCTTTACAGAAAGTATCAATGCTGAGTTCTGACGGCTTTTTACCTGCTGCAATCTCCTCATTGACTTTCTTCGCGATCAGATCTGCTTTGTAATACTGTACCTTTGCCACCTGCATAATATCCTGTGCATCCAGTACCGGATATTTAATTTCCTGGTAGAACGTATTCCAGTAAGGCACATTTTTTCCGTCCGGGAAACGTACCATCAGGATGGGAAGCCCCGGTTTACGGAAGAACATATGCTCGATCAGTTCCTGATCCGGCTGGATATATCCTTCTTCAGTCATGGTTCCCTTTCCTTCCCAGAACTTGTTCCAGTCGATAAAGAAATCACGGTATTTGGAGTCGTCGCCGTTTTTCAGGATATCCTGAAACTGTCTGGATAATACAGAAGCATGGTTCAGGATAAAATCCAGTTTCAGATTAATTCCCAGTTCTTCCAGTGCTTCCAGATCTTTTTTATCTGCCAGTTCTTCATTCAATGTGTAATCGATTACAGAGAACCCGCGATCAAGATCTGTATTAAATACGCTGGGCAGAATATAGAAGGAAGAAAATACATCCTTTAATTCCGGTTTCTGTAAAAATCCGGTGATATCACTGAGGGTTCCGCCTACGCTGTCCGGATATGCATTTAACATCGGTTTTGCATCTGCTGTAACGGTCATTTTACTCATGCTTCTCTCTCCTTATATTCTTCCCTGATCCATGATCTCTTTGTATTCGTCATAGGATAACAGTTTTCCTGCTTTGGATACGATCACTTTCGCTTTATGAGCCTGGCTCTCCAGCATATCCTGTTCCAGTTCCAGTACCATGGTGGTAAATGGGCTGTCTACAGCACCGTCACGGTTTCTTGCTTTTCTGTGTGCCATAGTCTCCTGCGGAGTACTGTTTAACAGAACCGGGATATCTACACCCTTATAATTGTCACTGTTTCCGTGTGTCCACTCGATGATCAGGATCTCGGTATCAGAGAAATCCACTTCTTCATACCACAGTTCGGTATCTTCTCTTCCCATCCGTTTCAGCCAGATCTTTTCTGCCTTGTTTTTAAAGCTTTCAACGATTTCTTCCACTTCTTTGAAATCGATTTCATTCAGGGTACCAAGATATCCTCTCAGGCCCGTCTTACCATTCTCCAGATAAGATTCATACCAGTCGTAGCTCTCTTTCAGCTTCGGATCTGCATCCATTCCTGCAATCTGTCTTTCATGGATGATGTCGAATCTTTCTTTTGTAAATGTTCCGTCTTTTACCATACCGCGGATCGCGCTCTCACGAAATACATGAAGACGTTCTGCATCGTTGTACTTTGGAATTCTGTGCGGATAGTTATCTCCGGACAGTGTATAGGCTTTCATGCCAATCTGATTAAAATAGAAAGAAAGCAGAGAAGCGGTCTCTGATTTTCCTACTCCGGATCCACCGCATACAGTCAGTACGATCTTGCGGTCTGCGTCTTCTTTTTTCAGTTCTCTGATCTGTCCTAAAAGTTCTCTGAAGATCAGGTTTGCTTTGTTGATGTGATCTTCACCAATCTCGATCTTGTCTCCTGGCATGTCACCCTGTGGGATCTTCTCCGGGATCACCGGTGCAGTCCATGCAGAAGGATTTTCCACATATTTGTTCATGTTTGCCTCCTCTTGTCCGGCTGCCTTCCGACAGCCGCTGAATCATTGCGTTTTCGTAACTGTTCCATACCTTCACAGGTACGGACCAAAATGCATGTAAGCTCATCTTCGATGATATCATTTTGGCTTATTTGTCAGATAAAGGAATTATATCACGACATTGTCAAAAACATATCGCAATATAATCGGTGTTATTATATGCCAGATACCCGTTTTCCGTCAATATTTCTTCAAAATATTTCTCCGTGTAATTTTTGTGTAATATTTGCTTAATATCTTTATGGTAAAATATCTCATATTTTTTTAGAGGAGGAAATCTATGAAAAAGTTTTATACGTGGTATCAAAAACATATCACAGGTGCAATCTTTATCGGCCTGATTCTCGGTATTCTGACCGGACTTTTTCTGGCTGGACGATTTGAACCTGTACTGACCATCACCAGTCTTCTGGGAAGCATCTATATGAATGCACTGAATATGATGATCTTCCCTCTGGTCTTCTGTTCCATCATCATGGGTATCACCAGTATCGGTAATGCCCGTACCACCGGAAAGATCACCGGTTATTCCATGATCTTTTTCCTGTGTACCACCGGACTTGCCAGTCTGGCAGGACTGATCATCCCACGTCTGATCCGCCTTGGAAAAGGAGTTAACTTCGAGATGGCAACTTCCGATATCCAGGCTACCGAGATGACCAGCATCCTGGATACTGTAAAAAATCTGATCCCGTCCAATCCGGTAGCTGCTTTTGCCAACGGAAATATGCTTCAGGTTCTGGTATTTGCCGTTATCATCGGTTTTACCCTGTTGGCGATCAAAGAAAAAGGGGAACCTCTGTTACATCTGATTGATTCCTGTAACGAGGTATGTCTGAAGATCATCAGCACCGTGATGTATTTTACCCCGATCGGTGTCTTCTGTACCATCGTACCGGTTGTAGAAGCCAACGGAACCAAGACGATCCTGTCTCTGGCTACCCAGCTGATCATTCTGTATGTGACTTTCTACGGATTTGCACTGATCATCTATGGAGGATCCGTAAAACTTCTTGGTAAGACAAACCCGGTCAAATTCTTCAAGGCCATCATGCCTGCTGCTCTGAATGCCTTCGGAACCTGTTCCAGTTCCGCAACCATCCCGATCAGCAAACAGTGTGTGGAAGAAGAACTCGGTGTCTCCAACAAGATCACCAGTATCACCATTCCTCTGGGAGCAACCGTCAACATGGATGCGGTATCCATCCTGATGTCCTTTATGATCATGTTCTTCGCTAATGCCTGCGGTATTAACGTAAGTATCAGCATGATGATCATCATCCTGTTATCCAACGTTCTCCTTTCTGTGGGAACTCCGGGTATCCCCGGCGGAGCCATTGCTTCTTTCGCAGCTCTTGCTACCATGGCAGGGCTTCCGGCCGGCGTTATGGGTGTCTACATCAGTATCAACACCCTGTGTGACATGGGTGCAACCTGTGTCAATGTCATCGGTGACCTGGCTGCCTGTGTGGTTCTGAAGGAGAAAATCAAGTTAGACGAATAAAACAATTAATTACATAAGTGCAGAAAACGGGATACACCCGGACATCGAAAATGATTCCAGGTGCATCCCGTTTTTATTTTCTCATTTTTTTCAGCAGATTTTCTCCAGCCCTCTTACAATCTTTCCGATCCGCTCCATATCTACCGAAGAATAATTCATTACATACGTGTTTTCAATTCCTGCCTTCTTTTCATAATAGAACTTGGAAAGTGGTGACAGCTTGATGCCCTGGGCTTTTGCCAGCTCTATTACATTCTCCTCAGCTTTCTCCGTTTTCAGTTTCATCAAGAAATGCACACCGGCCTCTTCCCCGGATATTTCCACGCATTTGTGCAGACCACTATCCCAGATCGCAGATAAGAATCCATTTTTCTTATTTTGATAGTAATTGCGCAGCCTGTTAATATGTTTTTCGAAATATCCTTCTTTGATAAACAGATCCAGGGTATATTGTTCAAAGTTTGATACCGTACAGGAATAAAATGATAATTTCTGATAAAACTGTTCCAGAAGCGGACGCGGCAGGATCATATAACTGATACGTACAGTAGAAGCCAGCGTCTTTGTAAAGGTATTCATATAAATAACTTTTTCGGAAATATCGATACTTTGCAGTGTGGGGATCGGTTTCCCGCCCAGACGCAGTTCACTGTCGTAATCGTCCTCGATGATGTACCTGCCTTCTCCTTTTGAAGCCCAGCCAAGAAGTTCATAACGGCGGCTGATCGGCATCACAATTCCGGTCGGATAATGATGGGATGGAGAAATATGTACGATATCTACCTTTTTTTCTTCTAACTGAGAAACTTCCACGCCTTCATCATCCATATCGATGTATGTCCAGTTTACCTGATAGTTCCGATAGATTTTCCCGATCTTCTGATATCCCGGATTTTCCACCGCATAGACTGCCTCGTGTCCCAGAAGCTGGATCAGCAGACCGTACAGGTACTCGGTTCCGGCTCCTATGATGATCTGCTCCGGCTGTACCGTCATACCCCTGAAATCTTTCAGATAGCCCGCAATGGACTGTCTGAGTGACATAATTCCTCCACAGGGTGGATTAGTCATCAACTGAATCCGGCTGTCGCTTAACACCTCCCTGACCATCTTCGCCCAGATGGTAAATGGAAACTGATCGGCCTCGGTCTGATTGCTGGTAAAATCAGCCAGATAGCTGTTTTCTCCACTGGTCATGGGAATAATCTCCTGCACTTCTTCTCTCTGTTTTGTCTCCAGCACCCCTTTAAAGTCCGTTACATAGAATCCTCTTTTGGGCATGGAATAAATATAGCCCTCCGCGATCAGCTGCTCATAGGCATTTTCTACAGTGATCACGCTGATACCCAGATTTTTTGCAAAACTCCGCTTGGAGGGAAGTTTTTCTCCTGCCTGCAAAGTCCCCTGTAAAATATCGTTTTTGATGCATTTGTACAGATATTCATACATGGAATCTGACCCTATATTTGTGAAATTATACGTCAGCATTATTCTTCTTTTCTCCTGTCTGGCCTTACTGAATATATTTATTTTGATAATTTTTTCATATCCACTTTAGCATTATAATCTACCCATACATTTTTTTCAAGAGATTAACCTACTACTTGAGGAGGAATATTATTATTATGGAAAACAGATACGAACTGAACAAGGAACTGGCACAGATGTTAAAGGGCGGTGTCATCATGGATGTCACCACACCGGAGCAGGCAAAGATTGCGGAAGCAGCAGGTGCCTGTGCTGTCATGGCTCTGGAACGGATACCTGCAGATATCCGTGCAGCCGGCGGTGTTTCCCGTATGAGTGATCCGAAGATGATTCAGGGGATCCAGAATGCTGTTACTATCCCGGTTATGGCCAAATGCCGAATCGGTCATTTTGTGGAGGCTCAGGTTCTCGAAGCGATCGAGATTGACTATATCGATGAGAGTGAAGTGCTCTCTCCTGCAGATGATGTGTACCATATCAATAAGAAAAACTTTAAAGTACCTTTTGTATGTGGAGCAAAGGATCTGGGCGAGGCGCTTCGCCGGATCAACGAGGGTGCTTCCATGATCCGTACCAAAGGAGAACCTGGTACCGGTGATATCGTGCAGGCGGTACGTCATATGCGTAAAATGAACAGTGCGATCGCACAGATCAAAGGCATGCGTGAGGATGAGCTTTTTGAGATTGCAAAGCAGTTACAGGTTCCTTTTGATCTGGTTGCTTATGTACATGAAAATGGAAAGCTCCCGGTGGTTAATTTTGCAGCCGGAGGTGTGGCTACTCCTGCAGATGCAGCTTTGATGATGCAGCTGGGTGCCGAGGGTGTCTTCGTAGGATCCGGTATCTTCAAATCAGGCAATCCGGAGAAGAGAGCAAATGCGATTGTGAAAGCGGTTACGAATTATACAGATGCAAAGATGATCGCCAGATTATCTGAGGATCTTGGGGAAGCGATGGTCGGTATCAACGAATCTGAGATTCAGCTTCTGATGGCGGAAAGGGGAAAATAAGATGAAAATTGCAGTTCTTGCCGTACAGGGAGCTTTTATCGAGCACGAGCGGAAACTGGAAGTGCTTGGGGCTTCCTGTGTGGAGCTTCGCAAGGCGGAGGATCTGAACCAGTCTTATGACGGGCTGGTTCTTCCCGGCGGCGAAAGTACGGTACAGGGGAAGCTTTTACGGGAGCTTGGGATGTTTGATACGATCCGGAAGCAGATTAAGGAGGGGCTTCCGGTTTTGGCTACCTGTGCGGGGATGATTCTTCTGGCGGATTCGCTGGAGGGGGATGCGATGGTGCATCTTCAGACGGTTCCGATGACGGTGAAGAGGAATGCTTATGGACGGCAGTTGGGGAGTTTTCACACGGAAGCAGAGTTTAAAGGAATTGGGGAGATTCCTATGACGTTTATCCGGGCGCCTTATGTAGCGGATGTTTCAGATGGAGTTGAGGTACTGGCTGTAGTACAGGATCGGATTGTGGCGGTTCGGTATGGGAAGCAGATGGCGCTGGCGTTTCATCCGGAGCTGGATGAGGATCATCGGGTGCATGAAGAGTTTTTACGAATGTGTGGAGAAAAATAAGTTCGGTTTGGTTCAGGACGGACAAAGCGGGAGGGCGGACAGCACCGGGCAGACAGCCGCTGGTAACGCAAATCTGAGCTAGAGCGTGTCTGAAAAAGGCTTTTCGTGAGCTGCGAGTCCCAGTTTGTGGGAGATTTTATCCGAATGAGGGCGGCGTAGCGGGCTACGGCAACCGAATGAGGGTAAAATATACCGCAAAGTGGGGCTTGCAGATTGCGGAAATGATTTTTCAGACACGCTCTAGTCACCAACTCCGACTATGTTCACGAGGGTCGGCGGACCCTCGCGAAAGTCTGCGTAGGTGCCGGATCTCATCTTTGCTAAAAGCACCAGCAAAAGGCTGTCTGCCCGGCGCTGTCCGCCCTCCCGCTTCTGGCTTTCGTTGGATTTTGCTTAAAACAGACTGTCCGCAGCGCGGCAAAACGGTTTTCTCCATTTGGATCAATTTTCACCATCTCGGATGAATATCCGGGCAGTGGCGGTGAGTTATGGCGGCGCGCATTTCTACATAGCAGCCGCAGATGCGGCACATACCGGAGAGCAGGTGGTCGCAGGTTTTGCACTGGGACAGGCGGGTTTCGTATTCCTGATCCGGAGTTTTGTCGTCGGGGTTCAGGTTGGCGATGTATTCGTACATGGTTTTGTAGGTGTCTGCTTCGCTCATTTCACGAAGCAGACATTTTTTGCAGATTCTTGTGAATGTGTCCATTGTTTTTTCTTTCTCTGTTTTTTATATCGTGTCATTTTACCGGAAAAGGGCAGCCTGTATAACAGGCCACCCTTTTGGTATCGCAGGGATTGCTCCGCGATTTTCACGCGGACTTTATTTCAGTGCAATGTGCAGTACACTGCAGGCCGGAATGGTGAATTTGATTCCGGCGTGTACTTTTTCTACGCCCTCGAAGGACTGGACGGTTACGTTTTCCGGGTCTTCGAAGGTGTTTTTGGCGTGCATTTCCTGGGTTACGATCTGGGCTTTGATGGATTCTACTTTTTTGCCGAGGATCGTTGTCTCGATCGGGTAGGCGTGTTCCAGATCCAGGTTGGTCATGGTGATGTGCATCACGCCGTCTGCATCAATGGATACCGACTCGGACAGGTTTGGTACCATGTTTTCTTCTTCGAGTCCGACGGTTTCTGTCTCCAGGGTGCTGTCCAAGAGATCTGCGTCCTGATGGTATTTGTACATATCAAATACATGATAGGTCGGGGTCTTGATCATTTTGCTGCCTTCGGTCAGGATTACGGCCTGCAAGACGTTTATCATCTGGGCGATATTTGCCATTTTTACACGATCACTGTGTTTATTAAAGATATTCAGGTTGATACCTGCTACCAGGGCATCGCGCATGGTATTCTGCTGATACAGGAATCCCGGGTTGGTTCCCGGTTCTACTTCAAACCAGGTTCCCCATTCATCGACGATCATTCCAACTTCTTTTTTCGGGTCGTATTTGTCCATGATAGCTCCATGACGGGTGATCAGTTCGTCCATGTACCAGGTCTTTTTCATGGTCTGGTACCATTTTTTCTCATCAAATTCGGTAGCGCTTCCTTTGTTTAACCATCCGCCCGGATGGGTGTAGTAGTGCAGAGACAGCCCGTCCATGAATCCGTGCTGACCCGGTTCGTTCCGGCGGAAAGTGGTCTTCATCACTTCTTCTGTCCATTCATAATCGTCCACATTGGCTCCGCAGGCGATCTTTTTGATCGGTTTGTTTCCGGCATAGTTCCGCACATATGTCTGGTATCTGCGGTACATATTTCCATAGAAATCCGGATTCATGTTACCGCCACAACCCCAGTTTTCATTTCCCACACCAAAGTAATCTACCGTCCACGCTTCTTTGTGACCGTTTTTCGTTCTCAGGTCTGCCATCGGGGATACGCCCTCGAAGGTCATGTATTCTACCCACTCAGACATTTCCTGTACGGTTCCGCTTCCCATGTTGCCGTTGATATAAGTCTCACAGCCCAGCTGACGGCACAGCTCGAAGAATTCGTGCGTTCCGAAGCTGTTGTCTTCTACCACGCCGCCCCAGTGGGTGTTGACGATTTTCTTTCTTCCTTCTTTCGGTCCGATGCCGTCTTTCCAGTGATATTCGTCAGCGAAACATCCACCCGGCCAGCGAAGTACCGGGATACGGATCTGTTTTAAGGCTTCCACCACATCGGTACGCATCCCGTTGACGTTCGGGATTTCAGAATTTTCTCCCACATACAGTCCCTCATAGATACACCTTCCCAGATGCTCGGAAAAATGTCCCTGCAGTTCTTTATTGATATGGGAAAGTTTTCGTTCTGCATTGATTACTAATTTTGCCATGTTGTTCCTCCATATTTTTATGTATAAAGTATATTTTCAAATATCCGTTTACAAATACTCTGTTTCTTCCACCTTCTGGTACACAAATACCGGGAATCCTTTTTCGTCATACGTCACTTTCATGATTCTCGCATGGCGGTTTGGGTCGTACAGTGGATCTCCGATGATCTCGTCATACGGGCGGGCATGATAGACACAAAGATCCGTCACACCATCTTCTGCCTTTACAAAGCAGTTGTGCCCCGGTCCGTAAATCCCCTTTTCTTCGTCGGTTTTCAGTACCGAATGTCGCAGTTTCGTCCATGCATGCGGATCCAGCAGATCTGCATTTTCATCGATATACATCATTCCCATGCAGTAGCATGCTCCCGTCGCGCTTGCGGAAAAAGTCAGAAAAATCTTTCCGTCATGTTTTAAGATCGCCGGTCCTTCATTTACCCAGAAATCCACCCGCTCCCAGTCATAATCCGGTGTTGTCAACAATACCTGATCCGTGCAGAGTTTGTTGGCTGCTGCCATTTTTCCGATATACAGATTGGAAATCTGGCGACCGACACCCGTTTTTTCCGCCCAGATATAATACCATTCTCCCCGGTGTTCAAACACCGTCGCGTCCAGAGAAAAGGCATGGAACGAAAATTCATCGCTGTCTGCCGCCTGCATCATGCCAAGTTCTTCCCATTCATCTTTCATCGGATTCTGCCCCTTGCAATGCAGGACATACGGACGGATGTTCCAGATGTCATCTTTATCCCCGGCTGCATAGTAGATATACCATCCGCCAAACAGATAGTGAATCTCCGGTGCCCAGATATGGATGCTCTGCGGTCCGCTTTCATGTCTCACCCAGAGGGTTTTCTCCTCCGCATGTACCAGACCACCCAGATCGTTCGCAGCACGCAGAATAATCCGGTCATAAGCCGGTACGGATGCGGTAAAATAGCAGGTTCCGTCCGTGTGGCGGTACACAAACGGATCTGCCCGCTGCGCGATCCATTCATCGTTGTATGGCGTGTGGATATAATTGTCTTTATTCATTTTTATCCTCTTTTTCTGTTAAAATAGTTTCCTTTTTACTGATTATAAGAAATAATAGACTTGTTGATAATATGGCAACAAGTCCAAATTTGCCATATGCTTTTTGTATACTCTGCCAAAACTTAAAAATCCTCAGTTCCGACAGGTGCTTCTTACACCAACCGGAAACTGAGGATCTTAAGATTTGAACCGCTTCTACGACTTACGCGTTTTTGCTGCTCAGATATTCGTTAATATTTGCCAGAACAACGTCTGCATCCAGACCATGCACCATGCATGCTTCTTCCAGAGATTCTCCGATAGAAGACGGGCATCCTACACAGTGCATACCAGCCTGCATCAGGATCACAGCGATTCCGCCATCCAGTTCCAGCATCTCGCCCATAGTGGTTTCTTTCGTAACCTTCATGATTGGGTCCTCCTTCATACTGTTTTCGCGACTGTTTCCAATCACACTTACTGATACATTTTATCATACTTCTCTCAGAACTTCCAGTTTTCTCGGTAGATTTTTCTCACAGTTTTCCACAGGCTCCAATGGATTCATCCGTGATATCCACGGAACTCCGTCCCCGGTGGAGGAAAACTTTGTGGAAAGTCTCCTATTACATTCGCCGGTAGCAGGTAATTTACAACAGATACCCGGGCAATTGGCTCTGATGCACCGGATTTGTCAGAAAAATAACACTTACGAAACACCAAAGACTACGTTATAATAATCAACGCTGTAAAAAACCAAGTAAGATTTGAAAGAGAAAAAGGAGTAACAAGTATGCCGCAGAATAAAAGAGAAAGTTTAATTTACACCGTCCTGATGTGTTTTTGCATGGTGCTCTGGATGAGTATGTATAATGTCACCCTGCATATGGGAGGTTTTTCCCTGGAAGTGCTAAAAGAAGGATGGCTAGGCTTCCCGATTGCTTATGTATTTGCCATGTGCTGTGACTGGTTCCTGGTATCCGGTCTGGCGAAAAAGTTCGCATTTACCTATCTGGTAAAACCGGAAGACAGTGTACTGAAAAAAGTCATCTGTGTATCCTGTTCCATGGTAGTACCGATGGTACTCATCATGTCCATGTACGGTGCTGTGGAAGGATGTGTGCGCTCCGGTGCATGGTCCCAGCTGCTGATGATCTGGCTGACCAACATCCCCAAGAACTTTATCATGGCTCTTCCTTTCCAGCTGATCGTAGCCGGACCGCTGGTTCGTTTCATCTTCCGTTCTGCATTCCCGGAAGGCAAGGTACTGGCGTGACACAGCACAAAATCCGGGAAAGTGGTGTTAAGAGATACCACTTTCCCGGATTTTTTATTTACGCGAGCAACGCGCCAAAGTCCATGCTTGTATTAGATCTTGGCGACTGCCGCGATAACTCGAGAAACTTGCAAAGCGTGTTTCTCATAGTTTTTTCTGCTCTCTCGTCTACTCTGTAATTTTCCCGTAGCACTTCGGTCTCCTGTCGCGGAACAGTCCCCATTCCAGACGTTTTGCTGCCAGTTCGTCCAGATCAAATGTCTCTGTCAGTATTTCTTCCTGATCCCGGGAGGCTGTCTGTAAGAGTTCTCCTGTTTCATCCGTGATAAAAGAGGAACCGTAAAAAATCAGTGATGATTCCTGCCCGCCATTTTCCACACACGGTTTTACTTCTTCCCGACCGATTCGATTCGCTGCGATTACCGGCATCAGATTCATCGCTGCATGTCCCTGCATACAACGACGCCAGTGCGGCATACTGTCACATGCAAGAATCGGTTCGGAACCGATCGCCGTAGGATAAAAGAGCAGTTCTGCTCCTTCTAAAGCCATACACCGTGCAGTCTCCGGGAACCACTGATCCCAGCAGATTCCCACACCGATCTTTCCATATCTGGTGTCAAACACCCGGAAACCGGTGTCTCCCGGTGTAAAATAGAATTTTTCCTGATAATAATGATCATCCGGGATATGTGTTTTCCGATATACCCCGAGTAGTTCTCCATCCGCATCGATGCAGGCCACCGAATTGTAGAGATTATTGACCTCTTTCTCATAAAAGCTGATCGGTAAAACCACTTTCAGTTCCTTCGCCAGCTTCTGTCCCCAGCATACCGCTTCATTTTCTTCCACAGGCTTCGCATAACTGTAAAAATCATATCTCCTCTGCTGACAGAAATATTCTCTCTCAAAAAGTTCCGAGAGCAAAATGATCTGTGCACCGGCGGCGGCTGCCTGACGTACCATTTTTTCTGCTTTTTTAAGGTTTTCCTGCGGATGATTGGTACACTGCATCTGCACTGCTGCCACCGTCACCTGTCTTTTTCCCATGTTCTCTTTCCTCCTGTCACCCCGGTACTTTTGTCCTTTTCATGGGACTTTTACCAGCTCTTCTCACCGCTTCTGTTCGTTTCGTCTTTTCCCTGCCGGAATCTGCTGCGTAATACAGTGGATATTTCCTCCCCCTGTCAGGATATCTCTGGCATATACCGGGATAATCTCACGATCCGGACAAAGTTTTCCCAGAATCTGTGCTGCTCTCCGGTCGCTTTCTTCATTTTCCCCGCCAAATGCCGGCAGTACCACAGCACCGTTGGAAAAATAGAAGTTTACATAAGAAGCTGCCAGACGTTCTCCCTCTTCCCGGACATCCTCGCCTTCTTCAAATACATATCCTTCCAGTTCCTCTCTGGTCACGCAGACCGGGTGATCCGGGATCGGAAGTTTATGCACAGTGATTTTTCTTCCCTTTGCATCTGTCTCTCCTTCCAGATATCCCAGACACGCCATGGATAACGGATACTGAGGATCTTCCCTGTTGTCTGTCCAGGCAAGAATCACCTCACCCGGTTTTAAGAATGCACAGACATTGTCCACATGCTCGTTGGTCTCATCCATATAGATTCCCCGGGGCAGCCACAGCACTTTTTCGGCCCCCAGATAGGCTTTCAGTTTTTCTGTAATCTCCTCTTTGGTAAGATCCGGATTTCTGCCCTTACTGAGCAGACAGGATTCGGTCACCATCACGGTTCCCTCTCCATCGCTGTGGACAGAACCGCCTTCCAACACAAACGGCCTTGCGTCATACCAGGTGTATCCCTCTTTCTCGCAAAAGAAGGGAGCAAAACGATTGTCTTTTTCCCATGAAGCGTACAGTCCGTCTTCGGTTCCGCCCCAGGCGTTAAACTCCCAGTTGATTCCCCTTACTTCCTGTCCATCCGTCACAAAGGTTGGTCCCACATCTCTGGCCCAGGCATCGTCTGTCTCTGCTTCAAAAACCCTTATCGGATACAATGCTTCATCTGTCTGCAGACGCTGTGCCAGCTTTTCTGCCTCTGAAAATGTCTTCCCACTTGCCGCAAGATAAACTTCTTCACTTTTTGCAATTGCCCGGATTACGTCTGCAAATGCTTTTTTTGCCTCCCGTGCACCATTTCGCCAGGATCCCGGCCGTTCCGGCCAAATCAGAATACAGCCCCGGTGCGGCTCATATTCTCCTGGCATACGGTACCCGTCCTGCACCGGCAGAATCTTTCTTATTTCTATTTCTACATGATTTATTGTCTTTTTTCCGCTGTCCATGTCTTCCTGTCTCCTGTTTTTCTCCTGGTGTTTCTGCAAATATCAAATACTCTCTGAAGAATCTAATGATCTCTCAGGATATTCTGTGATGTTATGACAGTCTCTCTTTAAAATCCTCATACCCGAATGTCTTTATCATCTCCACCGTTCCATCTTCCTTCAACAAAGCGATTCCCGGAAGCGGCATACCGTTAAAGGTATTATTTTTCACCATAGAATAAATCGCCATATCTTCAAAGACCAGACGATCTCCGATCGCTACCGGATGTTCAAAACTGTAATCCCCAATCACATCCCCGGCAAGACAGGTCATGCTGGATAACCGGTACGTATATGTTTTTTCTCCCGGTTCGTACCCACCCCGCAGAGGCGGACGATAGGGCATTTCCAGTACATCCGGCATATGACAGGCCGCGGACGCATCCAAAATCAGGATCTCCATTCCATTTTTCACGATATCCTGCACTTCTGTCACCAGATATCCGGCATTTAAAGCTATAGCCTCTCCGGGTTCCAGATATACTTCTACCTGATAGGTTGCCCGAATATAGGCGATCAATTGTTTTAACTGTTTCAGCTGATAACCCGGTCTTGTGATATGGTGGCCTCCTCCCAGATTCAGCCATTTCATCTTTTTCAGATACTTACCAAACTTTGCTTCAAAAGCCCGAAACGTAATCACCAGATCATCGGCATCTTGCTCACAGAGCGTATGAAAATGAAGCCCTTCCACACCTTCCAGCAGATCTTCCCGAAACTCTGCCTTCGTCACACCAAGCCGTGATCCCGGTCCGCATGGATCATAAATCTCATGACCTTCCTGTGTGGAACATTCCGGATTCACCCGAATTCCCACGCTGACCGGTTTTCCATCTTCCCGGATCTGTGCGCTTTGTTTACATAACTCTTTATATTTTTCATACTGTCGGAAGGAATTGAACACGATATGATCACAGATTTTCACCAGTTCTTTCATATCGGCTTCCTTATACGCCGGTGCAAACACATGATTTTCTTTTCCCATCTCCTCCCTGCCAAGGCGGGCTTCATAAAGCCCGCTGGCCGTGGTTCCGCTGATAAAGGTTCCAATCATCGGGTACAGATAAAACATGGAAAACGCCTTCTGTGCCAGTAACACATGACAGCCCGTGTCCTTCTCCAGTTTCTGAAGAATCCTGAGATTTTCTTTTAACTTTTTCTCATCTGCCACGTAACAGGGAGTTGGCAGATCTTTCCACATCATTCTACGATCTGTGGATCTTCATCCACAACCCACGGCAGACCATACTGATTCAGCATATCCATAAACGGATCCGGATCAAATTCTTCGATATTGAAGACGCCGTCTTTATCCCATACTTTATCCACAACCAGCGCCGCACCGATCATTGCAGGAACACCTGTCGTATAAGAGATTGCCTGGGAGCCAACTTCTTTGTAGCATTCCTGGTGATCACACACATTATAAATATAAATCGTCTTTTCTTTTCCGTCTTTCTTTCCGGTGAAGATACAGCCGATATTCGTCTTTCCCACAGTACGCGGACCAAGAGATGCCGGATCCGGGAGCAGTGCTTTCAGAAACTGAATCGGAACGATTTCTCTTCCTTCATAATTGATTGGAGAAGTGGAAAGCATTCCTACATTTTCCAGACATTTCATATGTGTCAGATAACTCTGTCCGAATGTCATAAAGAACCGGATTCTTTTTACACCAGGTACATTCTTCGCCAGTGATTCTATCTCCTCATGGTGAAGCAGATACATATCTTTTTCTCCTACCTGCGGGAAATTATATTCTCTCTTGATCTCCATCGGTTCTGTCTCTACCCAGTGACCGTTCTCCCAGTAGGAACCATTGGCAGATACTTCACGAAGGTTGATCTCCGGATTAAAGTTGGTTGCAAATGGATATCCGTGGTCTCCGCCATTGCAGTCCAGGATATCAATGGTGTCGATCTGATCAAAATAATGTTTCATTGCATATGCGGTAAATACGCTGGTTACACCCGGATCAAATCCGCTTCCCAAGAGAGCTGTAATCCCCGCTTCTTTGAATCTTTCACGATACGCCCACTGCCAGGAATAATCAAAATATGCAGTAAATCCAGCCTCTTTGCATCGTTTTTCATAGATGGCCCTCCACTCCGGATCATCGGTATCTTCCGGTTCGTAATTCGCAGTATCGATATAATCCACCTTACACTCCAGGCAAGCCTCCATGATCGTCAGATCCTGATAGGGCAGTGCCACATTCAGAACCGCATCTGGCTGATACGACCGGATCAGGGCAACCAGTTCTTCTACTTTATCCGCATTTACCTGTGCCGTTGTGATCTTCGTATCTGTGGTTGCTTCCAGTTTTTTCTTTAAAGTATCACATTTTTCTTTCGTTCTGCTGGCGATGCAGATCTCTGAAAATGTTTTACTGTTCTGACAGCACTTATGAATCGCTACTCCTGCTACGCCTCCGCATCCGATAATCAGTAATCTTCCCATTCTTTTTTCCTCCTGTTTTCTATTATGTACTCTTAGGGTCTTTCTGACCCAGTTACTTTTCCTGATTGTTCCGTACCTTCACAGTTGCTACTTTTCTTCTTCTTCCAGCATATCTTCCACATACTTCGGAAGCATAAAAGCTCCCTTATGAAGATTCGTGGTATAATACCAGGTCTTAATTTTCCGTTCTTTCCATCGTTTTACATTCAGATCATCCAGGGGATGATATTTTTTGGAAGCAAATCCAAACAGCCAGTATCCGGAAGAGCAGGTTGGTATATGTGCCTGATACACTCTGCTGACGGGAAAGCTGTGACTGGCCTTCCTGTGCATGACCCGGCAGGATTCTTCGTCCTCATCATAAAACGGACTGCCATGCTGATAAACCATGATCCCGTCTTCCTTTAGCGCCCGGTAACAGTTTCCGTAGAATTCTTTGGTAAATAATCCTGCATTATGTCCCAGTGGATCGATTGCGTCATTGATGATCAGATCGTACATATTTTGTTTGCTTCGCAGAAATCGCAATCCGTCTTCATAATAGACCGTTACCCGTGGATCTGACAGTCCGCAGGCATTATCCGGAAAGTATTCTTTACAGACTTCCACAAACACCCGATCCGGTTCCACCACATCAATGGTCTCAATCTCTTTGTAATGTCCCAGTTCTCTTGCCACACCGCCGTCACCGCCACCGATCACCAGCACATGTTTCACATTCGGATGAACAGCCATTGGAATATGTACGACCATTTCATCGTAGATAAATTCATCCTTCTCTGAAAATACAATGCTTCCGTCTGCACTTAAAAAACGGCCAAATTCATCCGAATCAAATACATCGATCCGCTGAAATTCCGTCTGCAGCCCGAACAGCTGCTTTTGTACCTTTACAGAAACTTTTACTTTTTCTGTATGGTAATCCGAAAACCATAATTCCATTCTTTTCTCCCCTCCCTTATCTTCTTACCGCACCGGTCGGAGCTTCCATCACATACAGATATTCCACCGCCGGATCCTGCGTTCCCTGCATGGAACAGCCTTTTTCTTTCGCATATATAATGTAGTCAATAATTTCTTTTGTGATCATCTCTCCCGGGGCCAGAATTGGAATCCCCGGTGGATAACACATGGCAAATTCACCACAGATCATCCCTTCTGTCTCCCGGATCGGCACTGCCTTTTTCTCCGCATAAAATGCCGTCTGCGGAGATACCATAACGGTCGGATTGATATATTCGGTATTCGGCATCTGCTCCGGATCTCTGGCGTACAGCCTCTGGATATCCGAAAGAGCCCCTACCAGGCGTTCAATATCCTGAATCCGGTCACCAATGGAAATATACGCCAGAATATTGGCAATATCTCCCAGTTCAATCTGGATATCATATTCATCCCGCAAAAGATCATACACTTCGATACCCGCAAGACCGATATCTCTGGTATAGACAGACAGTTTAGTCACATCAAAATCGTATACACTGCTCCCATTGATCATGTCTTTTCCATACGCATAGAATCCACCGATGGCATTGATCTCTTCCCTTGCATACTCAGCCATCCGGCTCACTTTTGCAAAGGATTCTTTTCCCCTGAGAGCCAGATTTCTTCTGGAAATATCCAGACTGGACATCAGAAGGTAAGATGCACTGGTGGTCTGGGTCAGATTGATAATCTGACTCACATATTCCCAGTTCACATTTTTTCCCGTCAGCAACAGGGAACTCTGGGTCAAGCTTCCCCCGGACTTATGCATGGAAACCGATGCCATATCCGCTCCTGCGTCCATGGCACAGACCGGAAGGTTCTCACCAAAATACAGATGGGTTCCGTGGGCTTCATCCACCAGAACCAGCATATTGTGTGCATGAGCAATCTTTACAATGGATCGAAGATCCGAACAGATTCCATAATAAGTAGGATTGTTCACCAGCACCGCCACCGCATCCGGATTCGCAACAATCGCTTTTTCCACTTCGGACACTTCCATTCCCAGGGAAATTCCGAGACGGTTATCCACCTCCGGATTTACATAAACCGGTATCGCTCCACACAATACCAGGGCATTGATCACACTCTTGTGTACATTTCTTGGAAGGATGATCTTATCCCCCGCCTTGCAGCAGGAAAGTACCATTCCCTGTACCGAAGAGGTAGTTCCTCCTACCATGAAAAACGCATGGTCCGCACGGAATGCTTCCGCCGCCAGCTCCTCTGCCTCTTTGATCACCGATACCGGATGGCAGAGATTGTCCAGCGGTTTCATGGAATTCACATCCAGACTGACACATTTTTCACCCAGAAGTTCCACCAGCTCCGGATTCCCCCGCCCTCTCTTATGCCCGGGCACATCGAAGGGAACGACCCTTCGTTTCTTCAGTTTTTCCAGCGCCTCATAGACCGGCGCATGCATCTGTTTTTTCTTATCCATATCTTCTCCCTGTTGTCTTTTCCTGTCCACAGATCAAATATTGTTTATATGTGACTGTGAAAGTACTGACCTGTTATATTTATATAACGAGATAAAATACGCTTCGCAAATTTTACTCGTTATCGCGACAATCGCCAAGATCGCATGCAGGCATGGACTTTGCCTCGTTGTTCGCGTAAATCAAAATTGATCCACCGGACCAATTATTGATAGGTAATGCAACAAAAAAGGACAGGTGAAATCACCTGTCTGCATTGTCATTCTATAGTTCTACTTTGTATTTTCTCTACATCCGCAAAAACTATGTTCTCAGAGTTTGTCGTTGGCATCTTTGCCAGCAAATATTTGCTATTCCGTAACTGTATCCGCCCACAGCCACAAGCTAACTACTCTTTATTGACCATTTCACAAGTGATACCTCAACCGGGTTTCTTCGCTTTCTTCCGGTTGAAAACTTATAAAATTTAGCTTTTAACTAAATCAATAATGCGGTCTCTCACCGCTCTCGGCAGCTGCCCCGCCTGTCCGTATGGGCTTAACCAATATGCTTGGTGGGCTAATAATAAATATTTGCATGAAAACATGGTTTGCTTCATGTAGTTTTGAGTATATCACAGCATTTTATGTAATGCAAGTAAAAGCTGGGTAAAGTCATTCAAAGTACTTTCCCGGGTGTCCCATTCTTATCATCTGAATCGACATTTCTATCTCTGCCAAGAGCATGATCAAACTCATCAAGAACATCCGTCATCAGGCCTTCATCGAGCCGACTTCTGCACTCTGCAACCAATACAGCCGGAATTCCATAAAATGCTTCTGCAATACTGCCTGTAATAGCGCCAAGTGTGTCAGTATCTCCACCAAGTGATACTGCATTCCGTGTGGCATCCTCAAAATCTTGGGATTCCAGAAATGCAATAATCGCCTCCGGTACTGTTCTCTGACAAGTCTCATCCATATGATATCCCGGTCTGATTTCATCAAGTGTTCTATTAAGATTATAATGAAACTCCCTCTCAATATATTCTTTAATCTCTTCTTTCGAGAATCCATTCCTAGCCATGTATATTGCACTGGCTGTTGCCTCTGCACCCTTAATGCCTTCCGGATGATTATGTGTCACGTTTGCTGTCGCTCTTGCTACCTCTCTTGTTCTTTCCATCGAATCATAAAGCCATCCTGCCGCTGACACTCTCATGGCAGAACCATTCCCATAACTTCCGTATGGCTTTGGATTGCTTTCTCTAAGCCAATGCCTGAATCCTCCACCATAACCTGCATATGGATATCTTTTTCCCCAATCCTGCATGTTAGTTACTACCGCCTCTTCAATTTCCTTTACTGTAGCTTCCTTTCCGACTGCAAGAAGAGCTTCTCCAACCGCTATTGTCATAACAGAATCATCTGTAAAGTCACAGTCTTTACTAAACAGATCGAATTCCTTTGTTTTATCTCAAACTCAAATGGACTTCCTATAATATCTCCTAAAATTGCTCCGTACATATATGCCTCCAATCTCCGAAATGCTCCGGCAACTCTTTTTCTTTGTTACAATATGAGTATAATTGAAAGACATCTTTATATGGTCGCTATCCGGGCGACACTTTTTAGGGCAAAAACAAACGCCGATACTATAAGTACCGACGTAACATATGTACCGGTAACAGCAATATCACCTCTTGCAATTTTTCCGATGCCTGCTTTTCAGCAAGAAGCTGTTCTTTTCCTGCCGCCCTCTTGATTACCGAACAGCAAAAATCATATCTAAATCATCTAAACCGTAAATCTTAATGCCCATATAAGAACCATCATATAGTGTGATAGTGGTAACATCATAAAGTGTTCCATCTTTATCAGTCTGTCCCAGTTTGATTGTTTTCTCGTAACTATTCAGTAGCCACTGTGAAGGTACTGAACAGTTACGTTTTCTCTTGTATTAGTTTCCCAATAATTACTATCTTTATTTCCGGTGAATTCTACTAATGCCAACATTCAACAGCTACTTTTATAACACCATCTCTCTTATTCTCGAAAAGATCATAAGCCTCATCAATCTTACTTAGAGGATAGGTATGCGTGATAAGTGGTTCTGTATTAATCTTTCCATCAGCAATCAGTTGCAATGTCTCATCGCAGTCGCATCCATCTACTCCACCGGTTTTGAAGATAAGATTTTTCCCATACATATCTGGAAGCGGTAATCTCTGTGCTTTATCATACAGTGCAACGATTGTTACAATTGCATTCGGTCTTGCGCACTCCCATGCAAGGCGAAACGTTGATTCAGCTCCGGCAACTTCAAGAACAACATCTGCTCCACCATGATCACTTGTTTTTTTTACAAATTCCTCACATTCTTCCGGAGAAACAGTAAGTACATCCGGATAATGCTTATTAATAAATTGGATACGTTCTTCGTCTTTCTCACACATGATAATATGTTTTGGACTCTTCAGCATAACGCAAAGCAATGTGCAGATTCCTGTGGGACCTGCACCGATGATCAGTACCGTGTCATCTTCTGTAATTTCAGAAATACGAGTTGCCCAGTAGCCGGTAGCCAGTACATCTCCAACAAATAATGCCTGTCGCTCTGTAACTTCGTCCGGAATCTTGTTTAATCCTTGATCTGCGAACGGTACGCGCACATACTCAGCCTGACCGCCATCGATACGGCAGCCAAGAGCCCAACCGCCATTTTGGTCCGTACAGTTATTGACATAACCTTTTTTGCAGAAATAACATTCACCACAGAATGTCTCCACATTGACTGTTACTCTGTCTCCCGGTTTGACATGAGTAACAGCGCCTCCAACTTCTTCAACAATTCCAACCATCTCGTGACCAACAGTAATTCCTAAAACTGCACGTGGAACACTTCCATGCTTAATATGTAAATCACTGGAACAGATACTCGCAAGCGTTACCTTTACAATAGCATCCCTTTCATGCATAATTACCGGTTTCGGTTTTTCTCTTAATTCGAATTTTCCTTTTGATACATATGTATAAGTCTGCATTGTTTTTCCCCCACCATTTTCAAATAGTATAAAGCATTTTTGCTCGTAACTGCTCAGTACCTTCACCGTTACAAGCAAAAATACATTTAAAATCTCCTCCGCTCAAGAAAAGAATCGTATATCAATCACAACCTTTTTATATTATAGGTTTCCATCTTACGAGTTACAAGCGAAAATAGATAGGAAAAGAAAGTTCCTTGCTTATAACGACTCTCACCGATTGTCAACCTTCTCCGGGAACATATCATGATTACTCATGCGGTTCCAGGCAACCTTTTCCCAATCCGTACCCGGCTTTCCGTAATTACAATACGGATCAATGGACAATCCTCCTCTTGGGAGAAATTTACCCCAGACTTCTATATATTTCGGTTCAAGAAGACTGACCAGATCCTTCATGATTATGTTGATCACATCTTCATGAAAGTCTCCATGATTTCTAAACGAGAACAAATATAATTTCAAGGATTTACTCTCCACAAGACGTTCATCCGGAACATAAGAAATTGTGATCGTTGCAAAGTCCGGCTGTCCGGTAATCGGACAAAGGCTTGTAAATTCGGGGCAGTTAAACTTGACAAAATAATCATTTTCAGGATGTTTATTCTGAAATGCCTCTAATACAGATGGATTGTAATCCATACTGTACTCCGTTTGCTGATTTCCCAATAATGTTAAATTTTCTTTTTCTCTCATCGTTTCCTCCTCTATCTCAATGCCGGATCTTCCATATGGTTTGCCTGAAATGCCGCTGCACGGTCAATGCATGTTCCGCATTTTCCGCAAGGCTTCTCGCCTCCTTCGTAGCAGGACCAGGTCAACTCGTAAGGGACTCCCAGTTCTAATCCAATCCTTACTACTTCAGCTTTGGATACATTAACAAAAGGTGCTTCTATTTTAAGCTGATGTCCGGAACCTTCCCATATTGCTTCATTCATAGCCTGATTGAATACCGGCGAGCAGTCCGGATACGCAAAGCCTGCAGAATCATCTGCATGAGCTCCATAATAAATTACTTCGCAGTCCTTGCTCAGTGCGATACTTGCCGCAGAAGAAAGGAATAATCCATTTCTGAACGGTACATATGTGCTTACCGGCTTATCTCCATTTGTTTTTGAAATCTGTTCTGCGTAACTTTCCTCCGGGATGTCTTCCGTAGACTGTTGAAGCAGTGAACAGTTACTATATTGAAATATCTTACTCAAATCCAGGAACAAATGCTCCACACCATAATATTGGGCAACTGCTATTGCAGCTTTAATTTCTTTATCATGTTTTTGTCCGTAGGAAACCGAAAGGGCAATCACCTGGTCTTTCCCATACTTTTGGATTGCCAGTCCCAATGCCGTTGTTGAGTCGATTCCTCCGCTAAAAAGAACTAATGCTTTCATCTCTATCACCTCACTATTTATACTCCCCGTTCATCTGGATCCCAGATCACTTTATGCATCTGTATCTGCAACCGCACACCATTCAACCGATGCTTCAACATGAATTCTACTATTTGTACCGGTTCTATTGAGCCAAAAACAGGGCTAAGATAAACATGACATCTGTTGGTCAGATCATAAGTCCGAATCAATTCCAGTGCTTTCAGCAAATCTTCCTGACTGCCGGATACAAATTTTACAGTATCATTCTTTTCAAGCAGTTCCATGTTCTCTGTTATCATATGGTCTTCGCACCCGCTTGACGGTAACTTATAGTCCATTGTAAATACCGGACGTTCTTCACAAAATGCAGCCAGATCGACTGCTCCATTTGTCTCAATCTCAACCTGCAGTCCTGCTTGTAAAAGAAGATGGATGAGATCCCTGATATCTTTTTGCAACAGCGGTTCTCCGCCTGTAAGTGTCACATTGTGAATTCCTGTTCCAAGAACATAATTTAGTATTTCTTCCGGAGTTTCTTCTTTATATGGGCACTCAGGTTCATTAGCCCACATAGTATCACAATAACTACATCGCAGGTTGCACTCTTTAAAACGGATAAAAACTGCAAGTTCTCCTGCACGCGTGCCTTCCCCATTAATACTGGTAAATTTTTCTACTACTTTCATCTACTCTTCCTCATAGACTGCACAATTATTAGGTGTCTCATACACTTCCACATAATGAACTCCATACCCTAAATCTGTTAATTCTTTGTAGAAATAATATGCGAAATTTTCTGCTGTAGGACGAAATGAAACTTCCTCCAAATGAAAATCTTCATTCTGAAGTGCAGCTACGGTCTCTGCTTTCAGAGATCCCGTCTCGTAGATCAGGCTATGGTCAAAGTAATCACAAAGTGCCTTCAGGTCTTTTTTCAGATTACCAAAATCCACTACCATTCCTCGTGTCTGTCCTTCTTGTTCTAACTCCTGACTCTTGATTTTTGCAACAACATTCCAACGATGTCCGTGGATGTTTCTACATTTTCCCTCGTATTTCCAAAGAAAATGTGCTGCATCAAAACTGGCTTTTGTTTGTAAATAATACATATTTCAACTCTCCTGTATGTGAAATGTATGTACCTGTTAAGAGCTATGCATTCTAAATAGAGCAGTTTTTATATATCAGAAAATCCATATCTAATATACAAAAAGCTCTGCGTACTTCTTCGCACGCAGAGCCTGAAATCCTCATGATTAGCCCAGGTTTTATTTTTCGACAGGAAGGTACAAATGAACTGTCGGCTGTTTTCACAGCATGAAAATTATACCACAGAAAGTCAGATTGTCAAATTGATTTATGATATTATGATACTGACTGCCCGATCCATGCTTCTTAAGAGCAACTGTCCTAAAAAGATCCCCATGCCAAATCATGAATTCCCTTTTATCCCAGTATTCCTATCCCCCGGATATATTATCTATATTTACATATAATATCTACACAAAATTTTATGGATTATTTTCGGGTTATTTTCAACCCTCTATGCCTTTCAGACATTGATTTTACCGGTTCGACGCAGGCGATGATATATTTCAGGTATTTTCGTTCCGCATTCGGATCGATGACATTCACAATACTGAGGCTGTAAAGATCCGAACTAAGCTGCAGTGCCTGCTCTTTCAGATAATTTCGGATCTTCTGGTAAGCGATCCGGATATCTCCGTCTTTCTCCCGGCAGACCATCACAACCGTAAGTCTGCCAGAAAGCTCGCGGATGCCCGGGCCGGATGCCTGTGCGTCCGCAAAGCTGAAAACTTCCCTATACACATACTGTTCTTTCTGGAAATCTTCCCGTCCGATCGACGCTCCCATAGGAAAGGCCTGTATTCCGGGATGAGCACATTCTTTCAGATGTCTGTGAATGTCTGTGGAAATCTCGCTGAAAGAAGTCGCCGGATCTGAGAGTACTTTTGTTACCTTTAATCGAAAAATCTCCGGCTGCTCATACAGTTCTGGCTTTCCTGTATCATTCTTCCGGATCTGTTCCAGCAGTTTTCTTGTATTTCCGATAATTCCGATCCGCCGCTCCAGCTCTCTTTGCTGCATCAAAAGCGCCGCGTACTGCCGGTCAACAAAACCGTCAAAACGCACTTCTTCCCCGCCAAGCAGATATTCTTTTATATCCTCCACCGAACATCCCAGTCCACGAAAGGTACTGATAAAATAATAGGAGCTGATCTGCGCATAGCTGTAATAGTGATACCCGTTTTTCTCACTTTTCTTCGGCACCAGGATCCCCTGTTTTTCATAATAACGCAGCGTGTCTCTCGTCGTCTGACACATCCTGGCAAATGCTCCCGCGCTGATACAATATTCCTCTCCCGCCATGTTTTTCCTCCTGTTTTTTCCGACATTTCTATGTTGTAATCCGGTTCCGGATTTGTATTGTTACAGTTTTCTTCTTTTTCTGTATGTTCCCCGTTCCTGCTGTTATTCGCTGTCTTTTGTAACATTTGCATTCTTGACATGGGGGTTACACCCAGCTTTATTCTATCACAGGATAAAAATACACAACACCCTGATTTCAGGGGATTTTATAATAATGGAGTTGAAATATCATGCATACATTAAAGAAACTTTACTGTCGTTGTTTTCAGATCAGTTTTCGCGCTGCCCTGCCGCTGATGCCGTACCGGGAACCAAAGCTGATCGATGGATTTTCCGGTGTTCCGAAAGTTTTGCGGAAACATAACATTACCAGGCTTCTTCTTGTCACGGATCCGGGTGTGTATTCTCTTGGATTGACTACACCGCTGGAACAGATTTTGAAAAAAGCCGGGATCACCTGTATCGTCTACAAAGATACGGTGGCCAATCCTACATCTGCCAACGTGGAAGATGCCAAAAACCTGTATCTGAAAAAACACTGTCAGGCGCTTCTCGCTTTCGGCGGCGGCTCTTCCATGGACTGTGCCAAAGGAGTCGGTGCCAGACTCGCCCGTCCGAACAAATCACTGGCCAAGATGGAAGGAATCCTTCATGTCATGCACAAGCTGCCCCTGCTGATCGCCATCCCCACTACAGCCGGAACCGGAAGTGAAACAACACTGGCCGCTGTCATCACCGATGCCGATACCCATCACAAATACGCGATCAACGATTTCAGCCTGATCCCGCACTACGCCGTTCTGGAGCCTGAAGTCACAGTCGGACTGCCAGCGCAACTCACCGCCACTACCGGTATGGATGCCCTGACACATGCGATTGAAGCATATATCGGCCGCTCCACCACGAAGCAGACCCGAAAAGCCGCGATCGAAGCGATCCAGCTGATCTTCCAGTATCTCCCGGTCGCCTATAAAAATGGCAAAAACCGGACAGCAAGAAAAGAAATGCTCCGCGCCTCCTATCTGGCCGGTACTGCATTTACCAAAAGTTATGTCGGATATGTACATGCCGTAGCACACAGTCTGGGCGGTCAGTACGGCATCCCGCATGGACTGGCAAACTCCGTTCTTCTTCCGATCGTTCTCGAAGCGTACGGAAGCGCCGCGCACAAAAAACTGGCTCACCTCGCCCGGATCACCAAACTTTCTTCTTCCCCGGACGATACCACCGCAGCCAATGCTTTTATCGCACATATCCGAAAAATGAACGCTTCCATGAACATCCCGACGACCCTCGCCGGTATCCGTAACGAAGATATCCCGAAACTGGCCCGCTATGCCGATAAAGAGGCGAATCCGCTTTATCCAGTTCCGATTCTTTGGGATGACAAACAGCTTGCTTTGATGTATCATCTGGTACAGGAGAAAAAAGAAAAGGAGAATAACAGCCATGCAGAAACAGGACATCGAGACTATACTGGCATCTCAGCGTAAGTTCTTCGCCACCGGAAAGACTCTGCCGGTCTCCTGGCGTCTCGAACAACTGAAAAAATTAAGAACTTCTATGCTTCGCCACGAAGAGGATCTGTACGGAGCATTGAAAAAAGATCTGGGAAAAAGCCGGATGGAAAGTTATATGTGTGAGATCGGACTGACCCTTTCTGAACTGACCTGGATGGAAAAGCATATCCGCAGGCTGACCCGTGAAAAACGGGTTCCAACCCCACTGGCACAGTTCGCCGCAAGGAGTTTTCAGTCTTCGACACCGTACGGCACGGTTCTGATCATGAGTCCCTGGAATTATCCGGTACTCCTGACACTGGAACCTCTGATTGACGCACTGGCCGCCGGCAATACCGTCATCGTCAAACCAAGTGCCTACGCACCAGCTACGAGTGCTGTAATGGAAATGATTATAAAAGAGACTTACCCTCCGGAATATGTCCGTATGATCACTGGCGGCCGTCAGGAAAACCAGACCCTGCTTACACAGCGTTTTGATAAAATCTTTTTTACCGGCGGCAAAACCGTCGGCCGTGAAGTACTCCGCCATGCTGCAGAGTATCTAACCCCTGTCACCCTGGAACTCGGTGGGAAAAGTCCGTGTATCGTAGATTCCACCGCAAAGATTCCATTAGCTGCCAGACGCATCGTCTTTGGAAAATACTTAAACTGCGGGCAGACCTGTGTAGCTCCGGATTATATCCTCTGTGATGTTTCCATCAAAGATGCCTTGCTTGCTGCAATTCAGAAAGAAATTACCAGACAGTTTGGAGATCGTCCGTTGGACAATCCGGATTACGGAAAAATTATCAACGAAAAACATTTTGAACGGATCCTCGGTCTAATCGCAAAAGAAAAAATAATCTGTGGTGGCGAATCAGATTCTTCTACTCTTCGCATCGCCCCAACCGTCCTCACCGATGTTTCCTGGGACGATCCGGTCATGGGGGAAGAGATCTTCGGACCGCTCCTTCCGGTGCTGACATATTCCTCTCTAGATGAGGCGATCCGCACCGTAGAATCTCACCCTCATCCACTGGCATTATATTTCTTCAGCGAAGACAAAAAAGCGCAGAAAAAAGTACTGGATCTGTGTCACTTCGGCGGCGGCTGCATCAACGACACCATTATCCATCTTGCTACCAGTGCCATGCCATTTGGCGGTGTCGGTGAGAGCGGTATGGGTGGATACCACGGCATGGAAGGCTTCAAAACCTTCAGTCACACTCGCAGCATTGTCGACAAAAAAACCTGGATGGATCTTCCGATCCGGTACCAGGAGTATGTGGGATGGAAAGAAAAACTTTTGCGGATGTTTCTGCGATAGTTTTCTTATTTTTGCACTTCCAAAATTGAAATCCGTAAAATATCAAAAGGTGGTATGTTCATTGTCACGTCAAACAATTGAACACACCACCTTTTCTTTACACAAGCAGCGCGCTAGAGCGTGTCTGAAAAAGGCTTTTCGTGAGCTGCAAAAAACCTGCAGGATACATTCATTTGTATCTTACAGGTCTATTCTATCTCATTCCTCCCGGAGCTTTCCCTGCCTTTCCTGGCATAAAAAAGCTCCCCCAGTTGGACTCGAACCAACGACACTGCGGTTAACAGCCGCATGCTCTACCGACTGAGCTAAGGAGGATTACTTAAATATTTAATTAAGGTTTGTACCTTAAAAACTACATACATGCTTGTTGATCGTTAATCAAACTCTTTGAATCAATTCTTAACCTGCGTTTCTTGGTCAAGCCCTCACCCGATTAGTAAC